>Ga0209638_1000023_pt1 | contig 107857 bp, 88 predicted proteins | sample BarGraNGADG00211_FD_184490 | JGI IMG/M metagenome (GOLD analysis project Ga0209638, IMG submission 184490) | Arctic peat soil microbial communities from Barrow, Alaska - Barrow Graham LP Ref core NGADG0002-211 (SPAdes) (version 2) | ecosystem: Environmental > Terrestrial > Soil > Wetlands >... | reverse complement strand
GTTCGCCGCCGCCTGAAGCGCCGTCTGCATATCCCACTGCCATCCGTAGTTGACGAGCATGTTCACCTTCAGCGGCCCGTCGCCCTGTGCGGCACGACACAGAGGCTCAAGCTCTTGCGGAAACATCGGAGACGAAGTGTCGCCCACAACACGAAGCCGGACCCCCCGGCCGATCACGGTGGAGGCGAAATCAACGCAGGCCTGGCTGAATGCTAACCGCTGGTCAAGCGGGCGCTTGGTATTGTCAGCGGTGAAGCCATAAACAGAAACTTCTTCCACTCCAAGGGTCCGGCAGTGCTCCACCATCTCCAACCCCTTAACTACACCTGCCTGATAGCCAAGCGAGGGGTGCAACCCGCGCTCCCGAGCCCATCGCCGGTTGCCGTCGGGGATGAGTCCAATATGCTTTGGCAAGCGCCGAAACTCGGATGCTGCCAGAACTCTCCCTCCATCGATTAAAGTCTCCATAAATACTAGCGCTCCCGCAATTAGTACATGTACTCTTGTTACTGTTCGTGTATCCTGTGCCTAACTCTGTTCCAGAAAGTGCTGTCGAACTCTTGCCACGATTTGGGGATCAGTCATCTTATCAACTGTCTCAACGCCCGCTACGCGATCCCCGAGACCCTCGCCCTGAAGACGCTTGACGAACTCGCCCTTTGCCTCACCCGGCCCCAGGATCAGGATAGAGTCAGCGTCACGTACATGGGTGATCACCTCGTCGTAGTACTTGCCGAGATGCTCGGCAAATTGCCTGTCTCGCTGATCCTCACCAGGGCTCTCCTGAGAAGAACTTGAGTACCGAACATGCTTTTCCATGTTTGATACCATCTGCGTTATCTCTTGCGTTTCACCCAGGATCATCACGATGACAGCCTTCCTGTGATCAATCCAGAGTCCTATTTTTTTATTCATCGGTTATTACCTTGCGTGTGCAGTCCAGCCCCGGCTATGGGTTGGTCATCACTACGTCCCCTTCTTTTAGTCCAGACTTTATTTGCGTGTACTTGCCGTCGCTCAACCCGACCACTACTATCCGCTGGCGCAATTCCTTGCCTTCCCGCAGCTTCACTGCGTTTTGCCTGTCTACCTTGTACGCCGCGTTGGCGGGCACGGCAAGCACATCATGCACCTCGCCTATCTTGATCGAGACCGTAGCATCCATCCCAGGCTTTGCCTGTCCTCGCGTGTTCTTGAAGTCCACAAGTGCAACGTATTTCTGCCCCTGCAGGAAGCCGGCCTTCTCCGAATAGATCTCGTCCAACGAACCGGCAAACCCCACGTTCGGCACCTCCTTGATGGTCACAAGTGCCGGGTTCGACGATAGGACGCATAAACGGGGTCTCCGCTGCGGCGGTGAACGTAACGCCCGCTATCAGACACCGCGGGCGTCGTTCGGAGGAGCCGCCCCGCCCAGGCACAGCCGCCCCGCCCAGGCACCGGGCTGATTATCGCCGTTTCGGCCGACGGATCAAGGAAGAAGATTGCACAGGGTGCGAGCCGGACGCCGTGAGGCAATTCGCGGAGAAGCGGCGAGGCTGGCCACGGTGGGCCGAGGAGACGAGAGGCTACTCTGGGGGCGAGCCGCGTCGCGCTCGTGGCCCGCTGGCCAGCCGCATCCGGGGCACAAGGCGCAGCCGCACTTCCCCGGTTCTGGCGCCGGAAAAACCCAAGAAAAACCCAAACGGCAATTTCAGACCCTCCGGTTGTGGGTAATTCCGACTGGGCTATTGAGCCGGAATCGAGCAAAACGCTAGGACTTTCGAGGGAAAGAAGGTGGCTCCTCAGACAGGACTTGAACCTGTAACCCTCCGGTTAACAGCCGGATGCTCTACCATTGAGCTACTGAGGAACGCTGGCAGGTGCGCGCGGGCAGCATGTGCCCGAATCAATTGATTGTAGCGGAGCGTCCCGTCCCGCGCAAGCATTCCGGCGCGCCGCGCCGCGTCCAGCGCCGGCAAGCTGACCGGCTTGGTCATATGGCGCACGTCGGGACGCGCCAGGGTTCACGGCCGAACATGATGCTAGAAACGCGTGAGGTCGAAACAACCGTCAGCGCTTGCGCGCCGCGCGAGAAGAGCCGGACCGCCACTGCACGACCGTGCCGATCACGCCGAGCGCGATCCAGGCAAAGAACGTCCACTGCCGGCCGACCGCGGGAATACCCAGGTGCCCGACCCAGACGTCTTCGAGGCCGGGACGCCGCGCGGCCCCGCGCGACAGGAACGCCACCAGGCCCGCAACCGCAAGCTGCGCGCCAATGAAGGCCGTCGAGATGATGATGATCTGACGCTGGAGCCCGGTCGCGAGCACCGCGCCGGCCACCGCGAACGCCAGCACCACGAGGGTGCCAGGATCGCTCCCCTGCCACTGGATCCACGCGGCGTGCGCCAGCATCGCGCCAAACCACGCCCCCACCAGGCCGACACCCACAAAGTAGCCCGCGTAGAGAATCAGGGCGCCAATCAACCCGCCCACACCGACCGCCACCAGCATGGCGATCGTATCGCTTGGCGCCACCAGGGTGCTGGCAAAGAATGCCCCGAGCACGAAACCGTAGGTGGTGAGGACCGCGCGGAACAGGCGGTAGCCGGCACAGCAGGACAGCAGTCCCAGGGCGACGAGCAGCACGCCGGCAGGAAGTTGGTATGCAGTGGGCAGCATCGTTTACCTACACCTCCCGCCTTCCCTCCATCGCCTTGTGCATCGTCACCTCGTCGGCGTACTCGAGATCGCTGCCGACCGGGACGCCCATGGCGATGCGGGTGACGCGGACGCCGAGCGGCTTGAGCAGGCGCGCCAGGTAGATCGCCGTCGCCTCGCCCTCGACGTTCGGATTGGTCGCGAGGATCACTTCCTCGACGGTGCCGCCCTCGACACGCGAGAGCAGCCCCTTGATCTTCAACTCGTCGGGGCCGATGCCCTGGAGCGGAGAGATCGCGCCCATGAGGACGTGGTAGCCCCCCTTGAAGTCGCGGGTCCTCTCGATGACGCCGACGTTCTGCGCCTCCTCGACCACGCAGATCACGCGGCGATCTCGCCCCTCGTCGCTGCAGTAGGCGCAGGGATCGACGTCGGTGATGCTGTTGCAGACCGAGCAGTAGGTGACGCGGTCCTTGACGTCACGGACCGCGTCGCACAGGCGCTCGGCGTCCTCGCGAGGCGTGCGCAGGATGTGAAAGGCGAGGCGCTGCGCGCTCTTCCGGCCGACGCCGGGCAGGCGCTGAAACTCCTCGATCAGGCGCGTGAGGGGTTTGGGTTCGCTCAAGGTTAGAACATCCCGGGTATCTTCATGCCGCCCATCATGCCGCCCATCTGCTGCGACATCGCCTCGTCGACCTTGCGCTGCGCGTCGTTGATGGCCGCCACGATCAGGTCCTGCAACATCTGGACGTCGTCTTTCGAGACGACCTCTGGATCGAGCGCGAGGGAGAGCACCTGCTTGTTGCCGCTCATCACCACCGTCACCATGCCGCCGCCGGCGGTGGCCTCGACGCGCAGCTCGGCCATCTGCTTCTGCAGGCGTTCCTGCATCTGCTGCGCCTGCTTCATCATCTGCTCGATGTTCATAGTCGATCCACTACAGTCTCTCCACATCCTTGATCTCGAGCGGTATCAGCTCGAGCAGCGTCTTCATCCCGGGATCGGCGGCGGCTTCGCCCTTCAGGTCCTCCCTGGGACCGGCTGACGCCGCGCCCTTCATATCCGCGCGCTCACGCGTCAGCGCCTGCTGCGCCGCGGCCGGATCCACCATCGCGCCGACGACCACCATGCGGCGCCCGCTGACGCGGGCGGCCAGCGGCTCGAGCCACGTACGGTTCTGCTCGAGATTGCCCTTCAGCAGCTTGTGAGCCGGCGCGAAAGAGAACACGATTCGGTCGCCGTCCACCTCGATCGTGTGCGCCTGCGCCACGGTCATGCGGTAGAAGCTGACATTCGCGCGCCGCACTTCCGCGAGAAAAGCGTCCTTCAACCCGCCCAGCAAGTCGGGCGACGGATCGGCGGGCCGGGCCGCCGCGCCGCCGGGTCGTGTCGTCGCCGACGCGGGCTCGATCTCGACCGGTTCATCGAACGGCTCGTCGGCGTCCGCCTCGAACACCGGATCTGGCGGAGGTGCCGGCTGCGGGCGCGAGACCGCCGGACGAAGCGGCTTCGCCGGCTCGGAGGCCGGAGCAGGCGTGGGCGCGGGCGCGGGGCGAACCGGGGCTCGCGACGGCGGAGCCGCGGCCGGCCGCGCGGGGAAGCTCCGGCGAACGACGGACGACGACGGTCCGCCCGGACTGGCAGATCCTCCCGGGGAAACGGACGAACCGGATCGCCTAGCGGGCGGCAGCCCGCCGCCCTGCTGCAGCTGCTCAATGAGTTCGGCGAGCGGCGCAAGCTTCCTCAGGTGAATCCACTTGAGGAGCGCCATCTCGAGGTGGTACCTCGGTTCGGCCGCGGCGCGCAGATCGATTTCTGCGCGGGCAATCAGGTCGAACGAGCGCAGGAGGTCCTCGCGCGAGAACTGCTTGGCCAGCGTGCGGATCCGCTCCCGCTCGCCGGCCGGCGCCACCTCGGGATCGTCCAGGCGCTTCGGGTCCACGGAGATGAGCATCAGGTCGCGCACGAGGCGCGATAATTCCCGACACAGGAGGCGGAGGTCGTAGCCGCTGTCGATTGCGCGCCCCGCCAACTCGAATGCCGCCGGAGCCTGCTCGTCCGCCACCGCGGTGAGAATGTCCAGCAGCAGGTCGCGGCCGACCAAGCCCAGCACCGAGGACACGTCCTGCGCGGACACGGTCGAACCGGCGAACGCCAGCACCTGGTCGAACGCAGTGAGGCCGTCGCGCATGCTGCCGTCGGCCGCCCGCGCCACCAGCATCAGCGCCTCTTCGCTCACGTCGAACTGCTCGGCCAGCGCGATCTTCTTCAACTGCGCGGTGATCGCCCGCTCGGAAATCGTCCGGAACTCGTGCACCTGCGACCTGGAGAGAATCGTCTCCGGGATCTTCTGCAACTCCGTCGTCGCCATCATGAAGACAACGTACGACGGCGGCTCCTCGATCGACTTCAGGAGCGCGTTGAACGAGTGGCCAGAGAGCTGGTGGACCTCGTCGATGATGAAGATCTTGTAGCGGTCGCGGACCGGTGGAATCGACAGGCCCGAGATGATGACATCGCGGACCTTCTCCACCTGCGTGTGGGTGGCGGCATCGATCTCGAGGACGTCCATGTCGCGCCCGGCAGCAATCTCCAGGCACGAGTCGCACGTGCCGCACGGGTTGGCGGTCGGCCCGCTCTGGCAGTTGAGCGCGCGCGCGAAGATGCGGGCGGTGGTGGTCTTGCCGACGCCGCGCGGCCCGGCAAACACAAACGCCTGCGCGATGCGACCGCTGCCAATCGCGTTGATCAACGTTCGCGTGACGCCGCCCTGGCCGACGACATCATCGAAGCGCTGGGGGCGCCACTTGCGGGCGAGCACCTGGTAGGACATGGGCAATAAACAAGAGAGCGGCGACGGACCCCACCGCGACCCGGATGGCCCTGCGGCACATGACAGACACTGTTGAGCGCTGCTGCCTTCCGGCCCTGACGCGGTTCACAGGCTGGCATTGCACAGGATCCGGGCCGCGGTGCGACCCGCCCCCGCTCGGCTGGCGGTGAGACGGCAGGGCTGAAGCCCCGCCCTACAGCAGATGCGATCTCATCGCACAGAACCGCTAGTGTACTTCGCCGCGCTCCCGTCCGTCCAGCGTTGTCCCGCCTTCCCCTTCGACTCGCTCCGCTCGCTCAGGGCAGGCCGCCTCTCCGCCATTCGCCCTCCGCCCCCCGCCCTCCCCTTGCGGCATAATTCCCAACCGTGGGTACCCCACCCCGGTCTACTGCCTGTGTGAGCGATGCCGAGCTCATCGAGCTGGCCCGGAACGGCGACCGCGCGGCGTTCGACAATCTTGTCGAACGGTACCAGCAGGTCGTGTTCCGTACCGCGCTCGTGGCGCTGCGGTCGCGCGAGGACGCGGAAGATGTGGCCCAGGACGCGATGGTCTCCGCGTTCCTGAAGCTGGAGAGCTTTCGCGGCGACGCGAGCTTCAAGACCTGGCTTCTCACCATCACGTGGAACCGGGCGATGGACAAGCGGCGCCGCGTCGGGGCGTGGCTGCGTCGCTTCATCGTCCCGGACGGCGCAGACGGCTTCGAGCTGCGGTCGGATCAGCCGTCGCACGAGGAGACGCTGATCGCCGAGGAGTCGCGGAGAGAAGTTCGACGGCTCCTGATGAAGCTGCCGGCGAAGTATCGCGAGGTGCTGATGCTGTCGGCATCCGGGGAGCAGACGTTCGAGGAGATTGGGCAGGTGCTCGGCATCCCGACGGGCACGGCCAAGTGGCGCGCGATGGAAGGCCGGCGGCTGCTGAAGAAAAGGCTGGTCAGCCGCGGAATACAGGGAACGAGCTAGTGCTGGCGTGACGTTCGGCTGGCGACTCGCGGCTGGCGGCCAGCACGCAGCAAGGGTTCTCACGCGGCCGCGAGGTCGCAAGCCGCACGTCGCACGCCGGATCGTTTGGTAGCGGAGCGGGGATATGGCAGCCACACCACGGCAGGACGACGCGCGGCGGTCGGGTGACGCGCTCGATCGCGCAATCGACGATGCGATCGAGGCGACGCGGCGCGTCCGTCCTGTCGATCTGCGCTTGCAGGTGCTCGCCCGGCTGGACCCGTCGGCGCCAGAACCGCCGGCACCTCGGTTCTTTGTCTTCCGGCCGGCGCTGCTGCCCGTGGCCGGGGCCATCCTGCTGGTCATCGGCGTCGCGATCACCTGGCGGCAGGTGGACACGCAACTGAGCAGGGCTGGCGCCCCGCCGGTCCGCACGACCGCCGGCAACGTGAGCGTTCCGCCGGCCCGAACGGCGACGACCACGAGTCCAGCCCCCGCGTGGGATGGGACGATGGCCGGCGCGACCACTGTTCCGTCCGCCCCGTCGGCGGCCGCTGCCGCCATGGCCCGACGTGAACGCCGAGCCCTCTCCGGCGAAAATCGCATCTTTGCATCGTCCTGGCTCGCCATGGACGCATTGAGCCGTCCGGCGACCGTGGCCGCCGACACCGTCATCGCCGGCGACGATCTCGAACCGTCTCTCCCCGGCGCTCCCGCGGGCGATCTGGGCGACCCGATCGCGCCGATGCCGCGTCCGCGCCCCATCGTGATTCCATCGATTGTCGCGGTGCCAATCGTGGACGCGCCGCCCGTTTCAACGCTGGCCACACCGGTCAGCACGCTCTCGACCGAAGACATTTCCCGGGGTCGGCCAGATCCCGGCAAGACTGGAGGAGTCCGTCCATGAAACGCCGATTGGCCCTGAGTCTCGCCGTCGCGTGTGCCATCGTCCTGCAGATCTCCGTTGCGCAGGTCGCGGCCCAGGAATCACCGCAGACCGTGAAGGCCGCCATTCCGCCGCAGGGGCGGCCGACGGCGGTGGCGCCGACGCCGGCCAGGCCCGAGCTCGCGCCGCCACGGCCCGAACCGGCTCCTGCTCCAAAATATTTCGACCCGGATGCGGCCAACGTCCGGCTCGATGTGACGATCAGCTACCAGGCGGGCAACTCGGCACCAATTAAACGCACCGCATCCTTGACGGTGGCAGACGCCGGGGAAGGGTGGTTGCGCTCTGGCAACCAGGTGGCTGTCCCTTCGACGACCTTTGTCCCTGCATCGACGGCGAAAGCAGACGGCACGACTCCGACGCCCGCGACGGCGCCTATGACGTCCTTCACCTATCGGTCGGTCGGGTTGAACGTGGACGCCCGCGCCGTCTATGTTCAGGGCAACAAGGCACGAGTGCGGCTCAGCGTGGAATTCAGCGCCGTGGATGACAAGGCGTCAGATGCCGGTGGGCGGCCGCCGTCGTTCCCGACGTTCTCGCAGACCCTCGCGCTGATTCTCGAGAACGGCAAGCCGATTATCGTTGCCCAGTCCAGCGACTTCGTAGACAACGTCGAACGGAAGCAGAGCGTCGAGGTGAAGGCGACGATACTCAGGTAGCGCGCACGGCACCACTCTGAGCACCGGTCCATTGAGCGCGTCACCACGACCCCTCGAAGGAGTCGGAAGTCGGGATCCGGGATTCAGACCTCTTCCTGACTCCTGAATTCTGGATTCTGGATTCTGATTCTCACTGTCCCAGCGCCGTCTCCACGTCGCGGACATCGGCGTCGGTCAGCTGCAGGTCGGCGGCGCCCACCATTTCATCCACCTGCTGCGGCCGCCGGAACCCGACGATCGCGGCGGTGACCGCGGGGTTGCGCAGCACCCACGCGACCGCCACTTCACCCGGCGACCTGCCGTGACGCGCGCCCGCCTGGCGCAGCACCTCGACGAACGCCAGGTTCTTCGACAGACGCGGTTCCAGGAACTCGGGCGTCCGCTTCCGCCAGTCGTCGTCCGGGAATGCCGCGATACGCGCGGCGGTCATCTTGCCGCTCAGCAACCCGGCCTGCATCGGCGAGTACACGATGACGCCGGTCTGATGGGAAAGGCAGTAGGGGAGCGTTTCGGCCTCGATTCCGCGGCGGAGCAGCGAGTACGGCGGCTGCAGCGTTTCGACCGGCGCAATGGCCGATGCCCGCTCCATGTCCTCGACCTTGAAGTTCGAGACGCCGATGTGGCGAACCTTCCCCTCCTTCTTCAACGCGGCCAGCTCCGTCCATCCCTCCTCGATGCTGCCGGCGGTCGGCGCGTCGAAGAAACGGGGCCAATGGACCTGCATCAGGTCGATCGTTTCCACACCCAGCCGGCGGAGGCTGTTCTCGACTTCCCAGCGAATCGACGCGGCTTCCAGATTGTGATGGATGTCGCGCTTCCCCTCGGGCCAGACCAGGCTGCACTTGGTGAAGACCAGCGGCCGTCGCGAGCCGACGTGCCTCAGCGCCCGGCCCACGACCTCTTCGGAGCGGCCCAGGCCGTAGACCGGAGCGGTATCCACCCAGTTGATACCGAGGTCCACGGCGCGCTCGATCGCCGCGATCGACTCGGCATCATCCTGCGGGCCCCAGCCGAACGCGTAGTCGCCGCCACCAATGGCCCAGGTCCCGAGGCCGATTGGAGAGATCTCCAAACCAGTCTTCCCGAACGGTCGTCGCTTCATGGTGTTCTCCTTCTCTACCCTTCGACTCAGTGGGGTTGCGCACCTCCAGGCCGCCCGTCGCCGCCGTCGACCGGCACGATTGGACCTCTGCGATGCGCTACCTGAGTAAGCTCAGAGTGTACAGCATACCGGCAACCCGGTCGTGGCGACGCTGTCGTATGATCGTCTCCATGGCAGAATCCAATCCCGCCCTGCGCGAGGCTTATCAGCGGCACGAACGACGATGGGCCGACAACCTGTTCGTCTACGCGGTCGTGTCGAGACGCAGCCACGGCGTGTCGGTCGGGATCAACCTGAACCCCGGCAAGGAGTGCAACTTCAATTGCGTCTACTGCCAGGTGGACCGGCTGGTCCCGCCGCGCGTGCGGAAGGTCGAGCTCGAACCTCTCGCGCTCGAGCTGGATGCCGTCCTCCGGGCTGCGGCGGACGGCTCACTGTACTCGGCGCCGCCGTTCAACGCGATTCCGATGGGCGAACGCCAGGTGCGGGACATTGCGTTCTCCGGAGACGGCGAGCCGACCACGTATCCGCGATTCAAGGAAGCAGTCGAGATCGCGGCGGCCGCGCGGACGCGCTTCGGCCTGGACGCGACGAAGATCGTGCTGATCACCAACGCGGCGTATTTGGCGAAGCCCGCCGTGCGCGAGGGTCTGGCCGTGCTCGACCAGAACAACGGCGAGATCTGGGCGAAGCTGGACGCCGGCACCGACGAGTATCTCCAACTGATCGACCGCCCGAACGTCTCAATCGAGCAGGTGCGGGAGAGCATCCTTGACGCGGCCCGTCGCCGGCCGGTCGTGATCCAGACGCTGTTCGTGCGCGCGAACGGCGAGTCGATTTCCGATCGCGAGGTCGCGGCCTATTGCGATCGCGTGAACGAGATACTGGCGGCAGGCGGGCAGATCAAGGGGTTGCAGCTCCACACGATCGCCCGCAAGCCGGCCGAGCCCACGGTCACGGCGCTGGCCGACGATGAGCTGGACCGGCTGGCCAACTTCGTGCGCGCCCGCGTGAGGGTGCCGATCGAAACGTTCTACGGAGCGGGGTCGGAACTGACGCAGAGGAGTCGGGAACGGACGATGAGGAGTCGGAACGGACGATGAGGGGTCGGAATGGACGATGAGGAGTCGGAACGGACGATGAGGAGTCGGAACGGACGATGAAGGGTCGGAACGGACGATGAGGGGTCGGAACGGACGATGAGGGGTCGGAACGGACGATGAGGAGTCGGAACGAACGATGAGGGGTCGGGGCTGGCGCAGTCAGTCCTTCTTTGGTCGGCGGGCGACGGGGATCTGGTCGGCGAGCAAGGCGACCGCCAGCGCGTAGGCGTGGGCGCAGTTGTACTGAAGCAGGACACCGTAGTTGTCGAAGACGAGGAAACTGCGCGAGCCTCCCCGCACGAGCGACGCGGTCACATCCGACTTCGGCAGCGGCCGGCCGGCGGCGGGACGCACACCGAAGGCGTGCCAGCGTGAGAGGCTGGCGGCCTCGCTCATCTGCCGCACCGCCTCGCACCCCGCGCCACGCGCCGGTAGTGCCGCTGCGATCTTCTCGTCGGCGCCCTTCGGCAGCTTGACGGCGCGGCCCCACCCCCTCCCAGCGGTCCAGCCGTGCTGCTTCAGATAGTTCGCGATGGACGCGAAGACGTCGGCCTCGGTTCCCCAGATGTCGCGCTTCCCATCCCGGTCGAAATCCTCGGCAAACTCGAGGTAGCTCGACGGCATGAACTGCGGCTGGCCCATTGCGCCGGCCCACGAGCCCTTCATCCGCGCCAGGTCGATATCGCCGCGGTCCAGTATTCGCAGCGCGTTGAACAGCTCGTCCCTGAACATCGCCGCCCGGCGGTTGTCGTAGGCCAGCGTCGCCAGCGACGCGATGGTGGGGCGCACGCCGCTGAACCGGCCGAAGTTCGACTCGAGGCCCCAGATGGCGACGATGATCCCGGACGGGACGTTGTAATGCGCGGAGATCTTCGCGAGCAGGCTGGCGTGGCGTTTCGCCATCTCGCGGGCGGTCCTGACGGTCTTCCTGCCCAGTCGTCGCTTCAGGTACTGGTCGAGCGACAGCGTGCGCTCGGCCTGCGTCCGGTCCCGCTTGACGACCACCGGAATCTGTTCCACATCCGACAGCGCGAGTTCCACGGTCCGCGCGCTGATGCCTTTCTCGAGCGCATCCTTCCGAAGTTGTGCAAGCCACTCGGGAAACGGGAGGGAGGGAGGGCCCGGCGCGGCAACCGCCTGCGGCGCGGCCGCTGCCCCGGCCTGCGGGGAGCCTGGACCCACCGCGTCCAGGACGACGGGCCATCCAGCGGCCATGCCGGCGAGGAGGAACGCAACGATGAGGCGCAACGGGAGCGGTCGCATCAGGGCCTGCCGCTATTATGCGGCATTCCCTCGGCACCTCCCACCCTCGATTGCGGTATGATCGGCCCGCCGGAGGCCCTGTACACCGGCGGTCCCCCTGACATCACGTTCCCACCGAAGGATTGAGAACATGTTTGCGAACCAGACGCGAAGGCTCGCCTCGCTTGCCGGCCTGTACCTGGTGTTGGCCGTGGCGATTGCCGCCGCCGCACCCGGCACGAAGACGCTCACGTTTGCCGACCTGATGAAGTTCAGGGCGATTGGCGGGCCGGTCATTTCCGACGATGGGAAGGTCGTGGCCTACGGGCTGCAGCCGGACCGGGGGGACGGCGAAGCCGTGGTGCACGTCCTCGCCACTGGGAAGACCATCAAGGTCCCGCTTGGCGGGTCGCCCGTCATCTCGAAGAACGGCAGGTTCGTCGCGATGGTGGTGAAGGTACCGTTCGCCGCGAGCGAGAAGACGGGGAAGGACAAGGCGAAACCGGGCATGGCGATCGTGGACGTCACGACGGGGGCCGTCTCGACGTTCGAGAACGTGGAGAAGTTCGCGTTCTCAGACGACTCGAAGTGGCTGGCCTACCTGCTGCCCGCCGCCGAGCCGAAGAAGGACGACAAGGCCGCCGCCGCCCCTGCGCCGGCCCAGACCGGGGCAGCGGCGGCGGCGACGGCGACGGCGACGGCGACGGCGACGGCGACGGCGAAGAAGGATGAGACCAAACCTGGCGGCACGCTGAAGCTGCGGAATGTCGCGGCGGGCACGGAACAGGAGATTGGCTTGGTCGGCGCCTTCGCGTTCGACCCGACGTCGAAGCACTTGGCGTTCGTCGTGTCGGGTATCGAGGGCAAGGGGAACGGCGTGTTCCTGAAGGCGCTCGCCGAACCGGCGTTGGCGCCGGGTGCCGCGGCGCAGGGCGACAAGGGCAAGTACGAATCGCTGACGTGGTCGAAGGACGGCGTCATGCTGGCGTTCCTGTCCGGCGTGGAGAAGCCGGCCGGCTCCGCCACGCTCTCCGTGTGGGACGCGGCAACACGGCAGGCCCGACAGGTGGCCTCGTCCGAGCAGGCGCCGAAGGGATGGTCGCTCCCGATCAAGAACGACCTGACGTGGAGCAAGGACGGCAAGCGCCTGTTCTTCGGCTTCAAGGCGCTGCAGGCCGGCGGAGTAACTGCTGGCGATGAGAAGACCGAGAAGGCCGCCAAGGACGCGGCCGCGGATCCCTACGACTTCGATCAGATCCTGTCGAAGGTCGAAGGCGACGTGTGGCACTCGAACGACCCGCGCATTGTCCCACAGCAGAAGCTGATGTGGGACCGGGAGAAGGACCGGACCTACCGGGCGGTGCTGCACATGGACACCGGCAAGGTGGTGCACCTGGCAACACTCGACATGCCGGAAGTGGCAATTCCCGAGAACGCCCGCGTCGCGCTGGGAACGTCCGATGTGCCCTACCAGAAGCAGACGACGTGGGACGACGCCCACCGCGACGCCTACATCGTCGATCTCCAGTCTGGCGTGAAGACCCCGGTGGCCAGGCGCCTGTCGGGACAGCCCTCGTTCTCACCCGACGGCAAGTGGGTGGCCTTCTTCGAAGACAAGCACTGGCGGCTCTACGACACCACCGCCGGAACGACCCGCTCGCTGACGGCCACGCTTGGCGTTTCGTTGAGCGACGAGGAGCACGACACGCCCGGTACACCGCCCGCCTACGGCCTGGGGGGATGGGTTGATCAGGGAGCGAGCCTCCTGGTCTACGACCACTACGACATCTGGCAGGTTCCGACGACGGGCGGACCGGCGGTCAACCTGACCGGAAAGGCTGGGCGCGCCGGTCAGATCACGTTCCGTGTCGTGAACCTCGATCCTGAATCCCGGTCGATCAACAGCCGCGAACCGCTGCTGCTCACGGCGTATCACAACAAGGACAAGAACTGGGGTTTCTACGCGGCGTCGTTCGCGAAGCCCGGCGTTGACGTGCGGATGGATGAGAAGAAGCTGTTCAAGTTCATCGGCAAGGCAAAGAAGGCTGACGCGCTGCTGTTCTCACGCGAGGACTACCGCGAGTTCCCGGATGTGTGGGTCGGCGACCTGTCGTTCAAGCAGCCGAAGAAGGTCTCAGATGCCAACCCGCAGATGGCCGACTACGCCTGGGGCACGGCCGAACTCGTCGAGTACAAGAGCCAGGACGGGGTGGCACTGCAGGGCGTGCTGATCAAGCCGGCGAACTACGTGCCCGGCCAGCGCTACCCGGTCATCACGTATTTCTACGAGCGCCAGTCACAGCGTCTCTACGAGTTCAACGAGCCGGTGGTGAATCACCGCCCATCGTTCGCGATGTACGCGGGCGCCGGCTACGCGATCTTCCTGCCCGACGTGGTGTTCACCGTCGGGCATCCCGGGCAGTCGTTCGTCAAGTGCCTGGTGCCGGGAGTGCAGAAGCTGGTGGACATGGGCGTGGCGGACCCGAAGAAGCTGGGTTTGCACGGCCACTCGTGGGGCGGCTACGGCACCGCGTACATGGTGACGCAGACCGACATGTTCGCCGCGGCGGTGGCGGGGGCGCCGGTGGCGAACATGACGAGCGCATACGGCGGGATCCGGTGGGAGTCTGGCGTCGCGCGGCTGATGCAGTACGAGAAGCAGCAGAGCCGCATCGGCGCGTCGCTCTGGGAGAAGCGCGATCTGTTCATCGAGAACTCGGCGCTGTTCTTCGCGGATCGGATCAAGACGCCGCTGCTCATCGAGCACGGCGACGAAGACGGCGCGGTGCCGTGGTACCAGGGAATCGAGCTCTACCTCGCGCTGCGGCGGCTGGGCAAGGATTGCATCCTCCTGCAGTACCGCGGCGAGCCGCATCACCTGAAGAAGTACCCGAACAAATTGGACTACTCAATCAAGATGAAGGAGTACTTCGACCACTACCTGAAGGGCGAGCCGGCGGCGGACTGGATCACGAACGGGATCCCCTATCGAGGGAAGTAGCTGGGGCGAGGCAGGGGCGACGCTGCCGCCACCGCCTGCGACGCATCTACTCCCGGTTCAGCGCCACCACCGGGTCGACGCGGGTGGCGCGGCGTGCCGGAATCGCGCAGGCGAGCAGGGCGACAGCGCCGAGCACCGCCGCCGCAGCGGCCAGCACGCCGGGGTCGCTCGGCCGAACGCCATAGAGTTGGGACTCCACGGCGCGCCAGAGAATCAGCAGGCCGGCGCCGCCGCACACAAAGCCCAGGGCGAGGAGGACCAATCCCTCTCTGAGCACGAGGTCGAAGACGTTCCGCGGCGTGCCTCCGAGCGCCATCCGTATCCCGATCTCCTTGGTCCGCTCGGTCACCAGATACGCCAGCACGCCGTAGATCCCGACGGCCGACAGCAGCAGGGCCACCACACCGAAACCCATCGACAGCAGCATCGGCCAGCGCCTCGTCACCAGCGAGTCGTCGGCCACCTCCTCCATCGTCTTCATCGAGAAGACAGGAAGTTCGGGGTCGAGGCCTCCAACCGCAGCGCGCAACGCGCCGCCCAGCGCTCGCGGATCTCCCTTGCCGAGGACGGCGAATGTCATCGACCGGACCGGCTCCTGGGCGATCGAGAGGTAGTACGCGCCCACCGGTTCGCGAGGCGAAACGAGCCCGTCGTGTTTCACCTCGCCGACCACGCCGATCACGGTCAGCCAGACGGTCTTGTCGCTGGTGGCCAACAACTCCACCGGGCCGTTCGGCCGGTACATGCGCCGGCCAATCGGGTCCTGCCCAGGCCAGAACCGCTTCGCCAGCCGCGCGTCCACGACCACGACACGCGGCGAGTCGGCCGTGTCACGCCGCTCGACATAACGCCCGCTCATGAGCGGAATCCGCATCGCCTCGAAATAGCCTGCCGTGATCTCGACCCGGGTGGGCGACAGAACCGACTCGCCCGGCTTCATCTGGTAGCCCTCGGCGAGAATCACGCTGTCGCTGTGATCGTCGCCGAGGGGAATCGAGCTCGTGGCACCGGCGCTGACCACGCCTGGCAGCGCCCGCATACGTGCGACCACCTCGTCTGCAAACGCGCGGAGTTCCTTGTCGCCGGCGTAGCGCGAGGCGGGCAACCGGAGGCTGGCGGTCAGCACGCCGCGCGGATCGAAGCCCGGGTCGATCGCGAGAATCTGCCTGAAGCTGGCGACGAGCAGGCCGGTCCCGACGAGCAGCACGAATGCGACCGCCACCTGCGTCACCACGAGCGCACGTCGCAGCAGACGCGGGCCGCGCCCCCCGGTCCCGGTCCGGCCGCCTTCGTGGAACACCGAGGCGAGGTTGACGCCGAGTGCGCTGACCAGCGGAAAGAGGCCGAGGGCAAAGCCGAGCGCCACCGCCAGCCCCAGCGTGAACGCGACGGACACGGTATCGAGACGGATCTCGGCGCCGCGGGGAATCTGCTCGAGGTTCATCCCTCCGAGCATGCGAAGCCCTGCCCACCCCAGCAGCAGGCCGAACAGACCGCTCACGAAGGTCAGCAGCAGGCTCTCGGTCAGCAACTGGCGTGCGACGGCCCAACGCCCCGCCCCAAGAGCCAGGCGCGTGGCCAGTTCGCGGAGTCGCCCTCGGGCCCGCACCAGCGCGAGGTTGATCACGTTGACGCAGCCGATGAGCAGCACCAGCAACGTCCCGCCCCAGAGCAGGAACAGCCGGCCCTTCACGTTGCGAACCAGATCGTCCTGCAGCGGCACGATCACCGTGTGGAACCCCGCGTTGACCAGCACCGCCTTCATCTCGGGGAAGCGATCCAGACTCACCGCGTTGAGCGCGTCCACCTGCGCCTGTGCCTGCGCGATGGTGGCGCCGGGTCGCAGTCGGCCCACGCTCGACCAACTGTTGTTGTGGCGATTGTCATCCCCCGTCATGTCCGGCGTGAAGGCCAGGGGCGTCCACAGCCGCGCCTCGGCCGCGAGGAACTTGAACTCGGCCGGCATCACACCCACGACCGTGAACGGGCGCCCGTCGATCCGGATCTTTCGTCCCAACACAGCCCGATCGCCCGCCGTGCGCTCCTGCCAGTACGCGTGGCTGAGCACCACCACATCGTCGTGGCCTGGCGCCCCTTCCAGTTCGGTGAACATGCGGCCCAGTTCGGCCTCGACCCTGGCCACTCGGAAAAACGACGGCGTGACGTTCATGGCCAGAACGCGCTCGGGCCTGCCGCTCTCACCGGTGCTGCGGTTCCGGATGTTGTAGAGCGCAAGCGCCTGGAACGCCTGCATCCACTTCACGCGATCGAGGTGGTCGGGCACGCCACTGCCGCCACGGTCAGCGCCGGCCCGCGGATAGCTGTTGTAGAGGAACACGAGCCGGTCCGACTCGGGCACCGGCAGCGGCTTGAACAACACCGAGTGAACAATACCGAACAGCGCGGTGTTCGCGCCGATGCAGAGGGCCAACGTCAGGAACGTGGCGACGCTGAACGCCTTGTCTTTCCAGAGCGAGCGGACGCCGAAGAGCAGGTGTTGCATGGCAGGAAACTCAGAAGCGGGCAGCTGTCAGCTGGCAGCCGCCGGCTGACCGCTAACAGGATATCGCCGACCCTTCATAAGACGAAAACGCGATCTCAATGGTTCGGTCGCCCTCGGCGGAAGGACAAGACTGTCCGGTTTCGAACGCCGGCGCGACATCGGACAGTTCCTGCCAGCGACGGCTTGCGGTCCGGCGCAATAAGCAACCTGTATTCATCGCGTGAGGGTAGCACTATCATACGGTACGGCCTTCGCCAGAGTGTTGGCTGGCAGCCCGGCCGGCGGCCGTTTTCGGAGGATCACCCGTGGGAGCCATCTACCGCGATATCCGCTACGCCGTTCGACTGCTCGGACGCAGTCCGCTGTTCACGATCGTCGCTGCCCTGTCCCTGAGACTCGGCATTGGCGCCAACAGCGCGCTGTTCAGCATGTTCAACAGCCTGCTGTGGCGTCCCCTCCCAGTCGAGGCGCCGCAGCAGCTGGTGAGCATCTACACGCGCAGCGCCAACGCGTCGAATTACGACGCGTTCTCGTGGCACGAGTACCAGGACTACGCGTCGGAGAAGACGTTCGACGGCCTGGCGGCGTACACGATGACCGAGTGCGCCCTCGGCGCAGGCGGCCCGGATGCCACGCGCATCTACGGCGAGGCCGTCAGCGGGAACTACTTCACAGTGCTTGGGCCGCGGATGCAGCTCGGCCGCGGGTTCCGGCCCGACGAGGGGTCGACGATCGGCCGCGACCCGGTCGTCGTGATCGGATACCGCCTCTGGCAGCGCCAGTTCAAGGGCGACCCGGCCATGGTCGGACGGACGATCACCCTCAACCACGAGGCGTTCACCGTGGTCGGCGTCACGGCGCCTGAGTTCCACGGCGTCTACGCGATCTACTTCTCGCCGGACATCTGGGTTCCCATCACGATGCTCCCGCGGCTGGTGCCCGCCTACACGCAGGCGCTCGATTCCCGCGACGAGCGGGAATACCGGACGATCGGACGCCTCCGAGCTGGAGCGACCGTCACCGAGGCCCAGGCCGCCGTGCAGACGATCGCCGCGCGCCTGGAAGCCATCTACCCCCAGACGAACAAGGGATTCAAGGCGTTCGCGTTCCGGGAGCTGGACACCAGGCCTGAGGTCGAGATCGCCGAGGCGTCCACGGGCGTCGCGCTGCTGTTCATGGGCGTCAGCGCGCTGGTGCTCCTGATCGCGTGCGCCAATGTCGCGAACCTGCTGCTCGCGCGTTCCAGCTCGAGGCGCAAGGAGATCGCGATGCGGGTGGCCCTCGGCGCGACCCGCGCGCAGATCATCCGCCAACTGCTGATCGAGTCGATCCTGCTGTCGCTCCTGGCCGGGGGCCTCGGCCTTCTCCTTGGGTCGTTCGCGTCCGGCCTGATCGCGTCCATCCAGATCCCGACGGACATCCCGTTGGTGTTCGACTTCGTCGTGGACCTGCGGGTGATTCTCTTCACCTTCGGCATCTCGCTCCTGGCTGGGATCGCGTTCGGCCTGGTGCCGGCCCTGCGGGCCTCGCGCAGCGATCTCGTGCCGGCGCTGAAGTCGAACTACGCGCAGGGCGCCTCGGGGCGTCGGTTCACACTGACCAACGGCCTTGTGGTCGCGCAGGTTGCCGCCTCCCTGGTGCTGCTGGTCGTCGCCGGGCTCTGCCTGCGGAGCATCGGAGGCGCGCGCACGATCGATCCCGGCTTCCGCACGGACCACCGGGTTGTGTTGTCGTTCAGCCCTGCCCTGATGGGTTACGACGACCCACGCTCGGTGGAGTTCTATCGCGTCCTGATAGGCCGATTGAGGCAGTTGCCAAGTGTCGAGGGGGCGACGGTCGCGCACTTTGTCCCGCTGGACTTCTCGGGTAGCGGAGGCGACGTCATCATCGAGGGACGTCCTGCCGAGGGCGGGAAGAACCGGGTCCAGGTCGGATCGTCGCGGGTCGACGATCAGTACTTCTCCACGCTCGGGACGCGAATCGTGCAAGGGCGCGCGTTCACCGAGCGCGACACGGCGACGTCGCTCCCCGTCGTCCTGGTCAACGAGACGATGGCACGAACGAGCTGGCCGGGCCAGAGCCCGATCGGCCGTGGCTTCCAGTACAACATCCCGAACGGTCCGTTCCTGGAGGTCGTCGGCGTGGTTGCCGACGGGAAGTACCGGCAGCTCACCGAGAAGCCGCAGCCGTACGTCTTCCTGCCGTTCGCGCAGAACCCGGCGCCGCGATCCACGGTCGTCGTCGCCTATCGCGGCGACCTGGGCAGCACCGTGGCCGCAGTGCGCCGCGAGGTCAAGGCGATAGACCCGGCCATGCCGATCTTCGAGACGAAGACGATGGATCAGTTCATGGAACGGGCGATGATGGGGCCGCGCCTGTCGGCAGCGCTGGCTGGGCCGGCGGGCCTGCTTGCCGCGCTGATTGCCGCGATCGGCCTCTACGGCGTGATGGCCTACTCGGTGAGCCGGCGAACACAGGAAATCGGAATTCGCATGGCCATCGGCGCAACGCCCGGCGACATTCTCCGGCTGGCGGCCCAGCAGGGACTGGTCCTGGCCGGCATCGGGATCGTGATCGGCCTCGTCGTCGCGCTGGCGTCTTCGCGCCTGGTGTCGATCCTGCTGTTCGGCGTCACGCCGAACGACCCGGCGGTCTTCATCGGCGTGCCGCTGCTGCTGGCATTGGTGGCTGGACTGGCGTGCTACATCCCTGCGCGGCGGGCGCTTCGCGTGGATCCATTGATCGCGCTGCGGCAGGAATAGAAAACGGCTGCCTACCGCGTAGCCAGCATCGTGGCGATCGTCTTCTGCAGTTCCGCGGCTTCGACCGGTTTCGACACGTAGCCGTCCATCCCGGCGTCGAGACACCGTTCGCGATCGCCCTTCATGGCGTGCGCCGTGATGGCGATGATCGTCAGTTTGGACCCGGTGGCACGCTCGCGCGCCCTGATCGCCTGCGTCGCCTCGAACCCGTCCATGCCGGGCATCTGCACGTCCATCAGGACGAGATCGAACAGGCGCCGCGCCGTCGCGTCCACCGCCTGTTCGCCCGAGGCCACGATGGTCACGTCGTGCCCCCACTTCTCGAGGAGGCGGCCGATCAGGCGCTGGTTGACGGCATTGTCCTCCGCGACGAGCACGCGGAGCCGGCGGGTGGCGTCGGCCGCGAGGCCTGGCTGAAGCAGCGGGGGCTGGCCGGCGGTCACCAGCTCTCCGGCCGGCGGCAGGCCCAACTTCACCGTGAAGGCGAACACGGTGCCCTTCCCCTCCTCGCTCTCGATCTTGATCTCACCCCCCATCAGCTTCACGAGCTGCGAGGTAATCGTCAGGCCGAGGCCCGTGCCGCCGTAGCGCCTCGTGGTGGACCCATCGGCCTGCGTGAAAGGCTCGAACACGGCCTTGATCTTGTTGGGCGGAATCCCGATGCCGGTGTCGCGCACCTGGACCGACAGCATCGTGCTCCCGATCTGGCGACCCGCCTCGCGGAAGGCCAGCGAGACGGAGCCCGACTCGGTGAACTTGATCGCGTTGCCCAGGAGGTTCACGACGACCTGCCGAATCCGGCCGGGATCGCCAACAACCACGGCCGGCACGGCGTCGTCCACGGACCACCGCAGGTCGAGCCGCTTGTCGGCGGCGAGCGTCGAAAAGGGTTTGACCATTTCCCTGACGAAATCCCTGACAGTGAACGGGATGGCCTCGAGTTCCATCCGGCCGGCGTCGATCTTCGAGAAGTCGAGGACGTCGTTGACGACGGTGACGACGGTGAGCAGCGAGTGCGCCGAGCTGCGGACCATCCCGAGCTGTTCGCGCTGGTCGTCGCTCATCGGCGTGTCGATGAGCAGCTCCGTCATGCCGAGGATGCCGTTCATCGGCGTGCGGATCTCGTGGCTCATGTTCGCGAGGAACATGCTCTTCGCCTGGTTGGCGGCCTCGGCCCTGGTCATCGCCCGCGCCAGCTCTTCCTGGACCTGCTGCCGCTCGACGACTCGCGTTCGAGCCTCGCCTGCGCCTGGCGACGGCCTTCGACCTCGGCGCGCAGTTCGGTGGTGCGTTCGTCCACCAGCCGCGCCAGCGTTCGCTGGCGCGCCTTCATGGCGCGATCGCGCAGGCCATAGACCGTCGCGCCAGCCAGCAGCAGCGCAAGCCCGCACAGCGCGTAGAACCAGGAGGCCTGGTAGTAGTGCGGGCGGATGCGGAACGACAGCGTCGCAGGCGATTCGCTCCACGATCCATCCTTGTTGCGGGCGGAGACGCGGAACACGTAAGACCCTGGCGGGACATTCGTGTAGAAGGCGGTACGACGCTCGCCTGGCTCCACCCACCCCTGGTTGAACGGGTCGAGGCGGTAGCGGAACTGGATTCCCTGCGGCGAGCGGTAGTCGAGCGCGGTGTACTCGAACGTGAGCTCGCCCGAGCCGGGAGGCAGGACCGTGTCGATCACCGGGTCGATCTGACTGCGGCCGTAGAACATCCTCTCCAGGCGGGCCACCGGCCCGCCCACAGCGACGGGCCGCGCGTCCACGATCGCGAATCCCCTGATGCCCGCAAACCAGAGGCGACCGTCCTGCATCTTCCACGCGGCCGGCTGCGATCCGCCATTGCCCTCGGTCCCGCGCAGGCCGTCGGCCACGGCGTAGCCAGTCGATCGCACCCTCGTCTTCGACCCGGCGGCCCAGTCGTTCACGTCGGCCTTCAGCACCTTGAAGATGCCCCGGTTGGACGACATCCATAGGTAGCCGAACTCGTCCTCGAGGATCGCGAACGCGGCGTTGTCGAACAACCCCTCGCCGGCGGTAACCGACTTGATGCCGTTTTTCACCCGGCTCAGCCCGCCGCCGAACGTCCCCGCCCACAGCACCCCGTCCCGGTCCTCGTAGAGGGAGAGGATATAGTTCTCCGCCAGTCCGTCAGCGGTGGTGTAGGTCTTCGCCACTCCGTCCTTCACGCGCGTGAGGCCGCGATTCCCCGCGAGCCAGAGCGCGCCCGCCCTGTCGATCAGCATCGCCTGGATGGCCGGCGAGATGGCGTCCCCGGCGGGGCGGACGCTGAGCAGGCGCCCACCCTGGAGGGCGCAGAGGCCGGCGTTGGTCCCGATCCACAGCGGGCCATCGGGAGCGGCAACGAGGGAGCGAATGCCCGATTGCAGGACCCGGTCGCGATCGGGGATGCCCACCACTCGCCCTCCGACGATCTTGCAGAGGCCGCGCGGCGTCCCGACCCACAGCACGCCAGCCGCGTCCTCGGCGAGCGTCATGATGACGTCGTCAGGCAGACCCTGCTTCGACGTGAACGTGGTCACGCGGCCGTCGGACAACCGCGCGAGGCCCGCGCCGTTGGTGCCCATCCACACATCGCCGGACCTCGCCTGGAGGATCGCCTGCACGTCGTCTGTCGGGAGCCCTTCGCGCAAGCCAAAGCCCGAGAAGGGGGTGTGCCGGAGGCAGGTGAGCCCGGAATCGAAAAGCGCCACCCAGACGTTCCCCTGCTGGTCCTCGAGGAAGCCCATGACGTAGTTGCCCGCAAGCCCCTCGGCCTTGCCGTAGACTTCAGCCTCGCCGTTGTGCAGTCGCATGATGCCGCGGCGCTCGAGACCGAGCCACATCGAACCTTCGCGATCTTCCCAGATGGCGTGGACCGAGTCGTCCGCGGGGATGGGCACCCGCACCGCCCGGCGGCCCTCGATCCGCGCCAGGCCTCGACTCGTTCCCACCCACATCACGCCCCGCCGGTCCTCGTACACGTCGTACACGCCATCGTCGGGCAGGCCCTGTTGGACGCCAAACCGCTCCAGCCGGCCGTCGATATACTGATAGAGTCCGACCGCGCTCGAGAACCAGATCGAGTCGTCACGGGACTGGTAGATACGGACGGCGCTGAAGTCGCCGGTGCCTGGCAGTATCGCGGGCTGGAGCAGCCTGCCATCCTTCAGGCGGCACACGCCGTTGGTCGTGCCGATCCAGAGGATGCCGTCCTTGTCCACCAGGAGCGAGCGAATCTGGTCGGACGGGAGCCCGGTCGGCGTGCCCAGCCAGCCGAACCGGCCGTTGCGATACGACAGCAGGCCGGCATCGGTCGCGATCCCAAAGTGTTCCCGCTTTGTCCTCGGCCAGCGCCCGCACGTTCTCGCGGCGGAATTCGGGGACAGACGCCCGGTCGAACACCGTGAACCGGACACCGTCGAACCTGACGAGGCCCGCCTGCGTGCCCAGCCACAGGTAGCCGTCGCGGCTCTGGATGACGGCCTGGACGCTGTTCTGCGGCAAGCCGTTCTCGATCTGATAGGAAACCGTGTGGAACTGCGTGATGCGCACTCGCGGATCGAGCGCGGAGGCAGGGCGTGCCGCGCAGAGCACGGCCACGCAGGCGATCGCCAGGGCGGAGAGCCGAGGCGCCGGGCGCAACGAACGGGAGAGCCGGACAATCCGCTCCATCTGAAGCGTTGCGGATGAGTTGGCCGGGCCGGAAAGACACCGCGGCCGGACCCGTCCTGTCAGGTTATCGGCAAATCGCCCGCACGCATGATGGAAACGGCGAAGACGCTTATTCGTACACGACGCGCCCGGCGCCCTTTGCCGGGTCGCGCAGGTAGGAGCCCACGCCCTTTTCGATCACGTCCTTGTACCGGGGCACCTCGGTGATCACCAGCAGCTTGTCGGGGTGATCCTCGCCCCACGTTTCCGCCACCTGGAGCAGCGCCGACGCGTGGCGCCCGACCCGCACGTCGATCGGCCACCCCTTCTCGTCGATCTTCTCGAACAGGAGCCCGTGCTTCCCGGCCTTCACGACGAACTCGTCCTTGCCCGTCAGCAACTGCTCGCGCGTCGTGATGCCGCGCGTCGCGTCGAGGAACGGCTCGGGCGCCTCGAAGAGCAACGACAGCGCCGGCGAGTAGTCGCCGATCTCGCGGTGGGAGAGGCCATGCAGCGTCCGCGGCGAGAACTCGGTGCCGATCTTGAACCCTTCCATGTCGGTCAGCGTCATCGACACGATCGTGGCCATGTCCTGGCCACGCTGGTGCGTCACGATCGTACTGATGACCGGGTACTGCAGCTCGGCTTCGTGCAGGTCGATGGCGATATCCACCTGCTCGCGCTTGATCAACTCCATGAAGCCGTAGGCGGTCTGCTCGGTCAGCGTGCCGTTTGGACGGCCCGGCCACGCCCGGTTGACGTTGCGGATGTCCACGAATGCCAGCTGCTGGCGGCTCGGATAGTGGAAATACACCTCGGGGTCCGGCCACTGATCGAGCGGGTTGGTCCAGCGGTCGCCCATGCGGAAGGTCTGCGAACCCCACGGCGTGACGATCGAGAAGTCGGGCGGATACGCGCCGCCCAACCGGGTGACGGTTGACGCGCTGCGGTTCGCCGAAAGAATGACGATAAGGCGGCCCTTCTGGACGACCGCGTTCTCGGCGAGGATCCACGCGACCAGGCGGCCCGCGGGCTCCTCGGGATGCGAGCCGCCAAGCACCAGCATCGTCGCCCCGCGTTCCCTGCCCTCGAGGAGGTAGACGTTGCAGTTGTTGGCCGTGCCGCGCAGCGGCTCGAAGTAGTCCGCCAGTTGCTTCACGGCGGTGACGCCAGGGCCCAAGACCACGGGTTCCTTCAAACGGCGGCTGTGGTAGAAGCTGGCGCCGGACATCGCGAGGAGCACGAGGCCAAGGCCGATGATGACGATCTTCTGCGCGAGGAGGCGGCTGGTCATGGCGTCACCTCACTTCAGGCGCAGCAGCCGAAGCAGGAACGGCAGCAGCACGAGCACGTAGAGCACGTCGCGCTCCCACTTCCTCGACTTCAGCAGGTTGACCGCCAGGATCACCGAGACGAACGCCACGAGGGCGTAGTAGAACAGTGTGACAACAGGCATGTTCAAAACCTACATGAGAGACCGCGACTCGGTGTCGCCTTCGGCGACGACGCCTGCGGGTCCTGCCCGCGAGCAGCCCCAGCTGGCCTCGGGCCGCTGACCGCTACAGCCCCGTCACCCCTCGACTCGCTTCGGCCCTTGAGATCCTCGGGCCGTCCTGAGTTCATCGAAGGACGCTCGCTCAGGGTCACCGGCGCGGTCACAAGCCGGTGAGAAACGACAGCTTCTTCGAGTACACGACCATCAGCGTCCCCATCACGACGATGATCAGCGCCGGCACCAGGCAGGCCCGCAGGAACTTTCCATACGAGCCCTTGTAACCGACCACGTCCACAGTCAGGCGGCCGATGATCGCCGTCGGCGGCAGCGCGTCGCCAAGCGGCCAGATGAGGCTCATGCCCGCGAGCGCGACGATCGGATCGAGGCCGCGGTTGTTGAAGAGCAGGATGAGCGGCACGCCGATGACCGGCGCGGCGCCCCACATCAACACCGCTTCGGACGCGGGCAGCACCACGAACAACGTGGCGTAGACCACCCACATCGGCAGCGTGACGGCGGTCACCGCGAGCAGGCCGCGCGCGCCGGTGAGCGTCATGATCTCGACGAGGATCCCGACGCACGTCAGCGTGCCGAGCAGCGGCAACAACTGGTCCACCGTCTCGCGCGCGATGCGGAAGAACTCGAGGCGGACCGGCGACACCAGGTACGACACGAGACCTGCTGCGGCGAACATCAGCGGCAGGCCGATGATCGGCGTCGAGAACGGCCACTGCCGCCCCGCGAACACCAGGCCGCCGAAGACGACGAACGGCAGCAGCACGCGCCACCAGGCCATCCCGGCAGGCGGCGTGGGCAGTTCCTCCAGCGCCTTCGTCACGTCGGCGCCTTCGCCCTTCCAACCCAGGATGAAGCTGGTGAGCAGTCCGGCCACCAGGCAGGGCAGCATCAAGGGCCAGAAGAAGCCGACGTACGGCATGTTCACGCCGGCCGCGGTCATCATGGCCCACAAACTGACCGGCGGCGCGGCGGCGCTCAGCCCGGCGTTGAGGAAGATCAGCGCGGCCGCCCGGTGCGTCGGGATGCCCATGTAGTGCAGCACCACCGCCACGAGCGACCCGGTCACCAGGACCGTGACGCTGCCGGCGCCTGTCAGGGCGCCCGGCACGAGCAGCAGCACCGTCAGCAGCACGAGCAGCAACGCGCGGCTCCGGTGAAACCGCTTCAGAATCGACCGGACGACGAACGCCACGCCTCCCGACTCCTTGAGGAGGTTCATGAAGAGCGTGGCGGTCACGAAGATCAGGTTGATGTCGAGGTAGGTGGCGGCCCCCTCGGCGACGTGGCGCGCCGGGAACCCGAACCCGGCGACCAGCGCGCCGCCCACGGCCGCGCCGAACATCGCCAGTTCGGTCGAAACCCGGAAGGCCCGCACGACGACGTAGACCGCGACCATCGTGGCCAGCACGATACTGGCCTGCGTGAACATGCTCACTGGTCGGCTCCTACTTGCCGAACACGGTCTTCAGCACGCCGTTCAGATCCAGGCCCTTCTGATACAGGATGACCGGGATGTTGAACTTCTTTCCGAGCGCGGTGAACCGGCCGTCTTCATCGCCGTCCTTGCGGACGATGAGCATCTGCGCCTTCGGGCAGACGGCGTCGATCGACATCTCGTCCGAGTTGTCGCCGGGCGCGGCGTTCTTCGCCCGACGCTCCATGCCCTCGACGTGCGCGCCGATCACGGTGATGCCGCGCTTCCTGGCTTCAGCAATCAGCGCGCCGGCCCGGCTCAGTTCGTCGTCGATCGACACGCCCGCGCCGCCCATGCCCTTCAGGCTGCTGCCCGTGACGATGATGAGCGTCTTGTACGGCTTGGCGGCCAGATCTTTCACCGTGCCAATGTCCTTCAGGTCGTAGTCAACCTGCAGGCGGCGCAGGAAGACGCCGACGGTGACGGCGCCAGGGCTCTGCCCGCACGATGTGAGGAGCACGGGCGCCTGCGCCTTGGCGGCCGCGGGTGCGGCCTGGGCGGGCTTGGCGGCCTGTGCGAACAGCGGTGAGACCGCGACGCCGAACAGAAGGGCCAGGGCAAGGCCGACCCACCGACGAAACGAACGGATCATGGCAGAGCCTCCACGGAAAACGGCCACGGGAATCGGTGCCGGGTGACATTTCGCGATCGTACCGCGCCAGACGACAGAGCTGTAAGGCGGCGAACCGCGCCCGACCGTGTGCCGGGCGAAGGATATCAGATCTACAGCCTTCCCGAGCGCAGAATGCCGACGGCGAGCCAGAGGCCGAGAAGGGCGGCGGCGATGAAGCCCACCAGGCCGATGGCAGGCAGGCCGAACAGCTGTGGACCGGCGCCGCGCTGGAGAACAAACGACGAACCGATGATCAGCGCCGCGATCACGATGGCGAAGCTGAGGCGGTTGCTCGAGCGGTCCATCTCCTGGACGAAGTGCTCCAGATTGCGGTGGACGAACTGGATCTGCAGGCGGTCGTCCCGCGCCTTCCCCACGATCTCCATCAGATCGCGCGGCAGCGTCTGCATCGCCCCGGCCACCTCTCGGCCGATGTCGGCGACGCGGGACGCGACGGCCGATGGCGCGAGCCGATTGCGGAGGATCCCGGCCACCACGGGCCGGGCGTGCTCCACCATGTTGAAGGCCGGATCGAGGCGACGCCCGACACCCTCGATGGTGACGAAGGCCCGGACGAGCAGCATCAGGTCGGCGGGAAACTGCAGCCGGTGCCGCCGCATGACGGCCAGCGCGTCCTGCAGCAGACTGGCGATGGACAGGTCCCGGAGGGCAATCCCCACGTAGCCGTCGATCGCCTCGGCCAGGTCGCGCCGGAACTCCGCGGCGTCGAGCGTGTGCAGCGGCCGGCCGATCGAGAGGATGGCCGCGGCGAGCCGCTCTGGATCCTCGCGCGCGACCGCGTCGAGCAGGTTGGCCAGCGCGTCGCGAAGCGGCCGATCGATCCGGCCGACGCTGCCGAAATCGAGCAGGCAAATCACATTGCCAGGCATGACGAAGATGTTGGCCGGATGCGGATCCGCGTGGAACAGGCCGTCGCGCAGAACCTGCTTCAGGAGAATCTCGCCCCCTCGCGCCGCGATCACCCTGGCGTCGAATGTCCCCGGATCGCTCAGCACGTCCAGCACCTTCGTCCCGTCCATGTACTCCATCGTCAGCACGCCGGTCGTCGTCTGGGGCCAGTGCACGTGAGGGAGGCGGAGGGTGGGGTCGCCGGCGAAGTTCCGCGCAAAACGCTCGATGGATCGCCCCTCGAGAGAAAGGTCCTGCTCGCGGCGAATGGCGCGCGCGAACTCGGCCACGAGCATCGCGGGCTGATAGAGATCGGCGTCCGGCAGGTACCGTTCGGCGAGGCGTGCGAGCAGTCCGAGAATGCTGAGATCGAGATCGATGGTCGCGCCGATGCCTGGGCGTCGCACCTTGACCGCGACTTCCCCGCCGCCAAGCAGATGCGCGCGGTGGACTTGCGCGATGGAGGCGGCCGCGACCGGGGTGGAATCGAACCGCGCAAACACCTGCGCGAGCGGCAGCCCCAGTTCGGCCTCTATCGTGGCTTCAGCCGCGCCCGGCGTCATCGGCGGCACGGTGTCCTGGAGACGCGAGAGTTCTGCGACCAGGTCGGCGGGCAGCACGTCAGGGCGCGTGCTGAGCGCCTGGCCGAACTTGATGAACGTGGGTCCGAGTTCCTCGAGCGCCTGACGGAGGCGCTGCGCCTTGGAGCCGGCGGGCTCTGCGCGACGTCCCCAGGGGCGGCGAAGGCGCCGGCCAAGGGCGAGGGTTCGCTCCAGCCTGAGCCGCGCCACGACGTCGGGAAACCCGTACTTCGCCAGGACGGTGGTGATGTCCCGCAGCCGGCGCAGTTGTTGTGCCGGCGGCGTGGCTCCGGGAACGCGCATGGGAAGGCTCCCGCCTCCGCCCGCACGGCGATCTACGCGGGCTTCGGCGTGGCTACGCAGAGGCGCTACGCGCGAAGGCGGGCAGGGCTCAAGGCTCAGGGACGTGAAGGTTCAGCGATTGCTGGGATCGACACCAGTCGGCTGAGCGGGCGAAGGGGCTTCCCTGCCTGCCAGCTTTGCCTCGAGTTCGTCGATTTTCGCCTTCAGCGAGTCGATCTCGGTCTGCCGCGCGATGCCAATCGCGGACAGGGCGCGGTGGACCGCCTGCTCGACGTCCTCCTGCAGGCGCCCGCGGTGCTCGGCGGCACGCTTGGTCCACGAGGACACCAACTCCTTCGCATCGTTCTCACTGATCTCGCCCCGCGCGACGAGGCCGTTGAAGACGCCTTTCGCCTTTTCCTCGGTCAGGTCCAATGCCCCGAGGCCAGCCAGCAGAAGCTTCCGCAGCGCATCCACCATGATGGTCCTCCAGTTGTGTCGATAGTCGGGGTACAGGCTATCACGACAGTGTGACGGACGCTGGCGTTCAGCAGTTCCAAGTGGGGCCGGTGTTTTCTCGTCAACTCGAGCATGCTCGAGTGCTAATGTGCCGCCTGTCGTGACAATTCTTGCCCGGCCGTTCGTCTTGACATCAGGAGTCGTTCACAGCCGGCCTCGAACGCGCGATTGAATCAGGAGATCAGTTCAACAGCGAGCTGAATGCCACGGAGCTTGTCGTGGCACTCCGCCGCTTCAGGCTGGATCACGGGAGCTATCCGGATGAGTTGTCCGCGCTGGCGCCGGCCTACGTGGCGAGTCTCCCGATCGACCCGTTCACCGGCCGGCCGCCCATCTACGCGCGCCGGGGCGCCGGGTTCGAGCTGCACGCGGAGGGACCGAAGAACCGCACTCCCCGGCCCCCCGCGCTGGACTGGATCGTGGAGAAGTGACGCTGGGGGGCGACCGCCGGTCGCCCCTACAAGGCAACGCACCAGACATCGTCAACCCCGACTGACATCGTCAGCTCCGACTGACATCGTCAGGTCCGACTGACATCGTCAGGTCCGACCGACATCGTCAGCTCCGACCGACATCGTCAGCTCCGACCGACATCGTCAGTTCCGACCGACATCGTCAGCTCCGACCGACATCGTCAGTTCCGACCGACATCGTCAGCTCCGACTGACATCGTCAGGTCCGACTGGCATCGTCAGGTCCGACTGGCATCGTCAGCTCCGGCTGACATCGTCAGCTCCGACCGACATCGTCAGTTCCGACTATTTGTTCGCCAACTCCACCGTCGCGAGGAACACCAGGCGCGACAGGTCTTCCATGATCTCCGGCGTGATGATGTCGATCGAGTCCTTGCTGGTGTGATAAGAGGCGTAGGGCAGCGGCTTGCCTCCGCCGGTCCCGAACGAGATCGTCGGCACGTTCGCCCACAGGAAGTGCGCCGCGTCCTGGCGCGGGCGGGCGAGGTTCGCATTGGCGCTCGCGTTCACCGGACGGTGGATGTACTGCTTGTTGAGCCGGCCGATCACCTCCCACAACTGCGGGAAGTTCCGGCCCGATCCGGCGCTAATCGACTCGCCGCGGCCAACGCTTTCGAGATTCAGCATCGCCTTCGTCTTCGCGTTCGGCATGAACGGGTGCGCCACGTAGAACTCGGAGCCCTTCACTCCCTGCTCCTCCGCGCCGAAAGCCACGAACACGATCGACCGCTTCAGCGGAATGCCCGACGTGGCGAGCGCTTCCGCCACGCTCAGCATCACGGCCACGCCGGACGCATTGTCGTGCGCGCCGGGCATCAGCACGGGGTTCAGGCCGAGGTGGTCGAGGTGCGCGCCGATCACGATCGCTTCCTGATTCAGCACCGGATCGCTGCCCTCGATGTAGCCGACGACGTTCGATCCGATACCTTCGGGGTGATGCTCGGTGACGTTCTTCATCGTCATCACCGTGCCCGTCGCGAACGAGGCCGGCTTCAGCGTCGATCGAATCGCCTTCACGACGTCGTCGTGCTTCTTGCCCGTGCCCGCGAACACGTCATCCCACACCACGCGGCTGACGGCGGCGGTGCCGAATCCTTTGACGAAGACGCAATTCGGGTTGACGATGAAGTAGTTGTAGACCAGCCCCGCTGCGCCGTGCTTCGCGGCGTTCTGCACCTTGTAGTCGTGGAACGAGTACGGCCGCCACTTCTTGAACAGCTCGGGATCGCGGTCGGGCGTCACCGGCACCTCGGGCTCCATCATGACCAGCTTGCCCTTCACATCGATGCCGGCGTAGTCGTCGTAGCCGAGTTCGGGCGCGGTGGCGCCGTAGCCGACATAGACCACTTCTGCCGTGATCGTGCCGGAGTCCGACGTCGACCCGGGGTAGTACTCCTCCTCGAATACGTAGGGCCGCTTGATGATGTCGCCGTTCGGCAGTTTGATGTCGCGGCTGAGCGAGCCACCCGGCAGCACCAGCGTGTAGGGGTTCGCGAACTTCTGGTAGAACGTCCCCTTGTCGCCGGCCGGCTTGATCTTCCAGGATGTCAGCAAGTCGGCCGTCCACTTCGCAATCGCGTCATACGAGGCCGTCCCGGTGAGCCGCCCCTGGTACTTCGGCGCCGCCATTTCCTTCACGTAGTCGAACACCGTCTCGCTCGAGATGCCATGCATCGCCGCGAGCAGGCGGGCTTCGCCCTGAGCGTCTGGCGCAGCCTGGGGCCTGGGCTCCTGCGCGAACGGTAGACTCGAGAGGAGGAGCAGCCCGACGCAGAGCGCGGCAAGACGGAACCTGAACGATCGAATGAACATGAGACCTCCGCTGAGAATAAGGCTTAAGGCTAAAGGCCGAAGGCCCTGCCAAGTTGTGGCAGTGCTCCGGCGGCGCAGGAATACCACGACGTCCTGCGGCAGCGCAATGAGTTTCGAACCGGGACGGCTCCCGGAAGGGCTCTCGGCTACAATGGTGGTATGCCTCTTTTCGAATACCAGTGCGGATCGTGCGGACACCGGTTCGAGCAATTGATTCGGGCGGGCGTGACGCCCGCGTGCCCGACGTGCCAGAGCAAACAGCTCGAAAAGCAGTTGTCGGTGTTCGCCGTCAGCGTTTCAGGATCGTCAGCCGGGGCCGGGATCCCGGCCGACAGCCCGTGCGCATCGTGCGGCGTCCCGGGCGGACCGGGGGCGTGCGGCATGGCGGGCATGCACTAGGACGAGAGACCTACTCGGTCCGCAGCGCCACGTTCGGCTGGATGCGGGTGGCGCGCAGGGCCGGCAGATAGCAGGCGGCCAGCGACGCGGCCGCAAGGAGCGTGGGCGCGACGAGGAAGACCACCGGGTCGAAGGCGCTGACCTCGTAAAGCATGCTGCCCACCAGCATGCCGATCCCGACGGCAATCCAGAGCCCGACGACCAGGCCGACGGCGGTCAGGGCCAGGCCCTCCTTCAACACCATCCACAGCACGTTGTTCGGCGTCGATCCCAGCGCCATCCGGATGCCGATTTCACGCGTCCGGCGGGCAACCACGTACGCCTTGACCGCGTAGAGCCCCACGACCGCCAAGAACACGGCGACCACGCCGAACACCGCGAACAGCCACGCTCCAGCCTTCACCATCCAGTAGAACATGCTCGTGTCGCGGAAGTGAGTCATCGTCTGCAACCCGAGGACCGGCAACCGATCGTCCACGGCGCGCAGTTCCTGGCGGACCGCCTGCAGCACCTTCGCTTCAGCCGTGGGGGTGATCGACGCCACACGCAGGTGCACGTTCATGCCGGCGCGAAACTGCCGGCCGAACGGCACGTAGATATGAGCGACGGGCCCCTTGTCGAACAGCTCGTGGCGCAGGCCCGGCACCACGCCAATGACCTCCATCACCTGCCGCGCCACCTTCCCGTCGTCCATGACGATCCCGTCGCCTTTCGTCGGACCCGCGTCCTCCCGCCCCGGGATCTGGATCTGCTGCCCGACGGGGTTGTCGTTCCCGAAGAGCGAGCGCGCCAGCGGTTCGTCGATAATCGCCACGGGCGGCGCAGCCACGTCCTGCTCTTCAGCCGCGTTGAAATCACGACCTCGCAGGACCGGGAGGCCGAGCGTCGCGAAGTAGTCCGAGCCGACGATGTAGGAGACGACCTGCGTGCCGACCAAGCGTCCGTCCTTCCCGCGGCCTGGCGGCGTGCCCGCCTTCTGCACCGTCTTCCCTTCCGTCATCCCGCCGAATGCCACGACCGAAGCGAAGCTGGCGGATTTCACGCCCGGGATCCCGCGCATCCGAGGCATGAGGCGGCGGTAGACCTGGCGCCCCTGCACCTCGTCGTAGCCGGCCAGGCCGGTGTCCACGGTCACCAGCACCTGCCCTTCGAAACGATACCCGGGGTCAGCCTGCCCTGCCTTGAGCGCGCCGCGGGTGAACAGGCCTGCCGTGGTCAAAAGCCCAAGCGACAAGGCGATCTGGGTGGCCACAAGCGCGTTGCGGGCGGAGAACCAGCGCACCCTGCCGCGCGAGTCCTCGCCGATCTGTTCCTTCAGCTCAGGGACCACGTTCGTGCGGGAGAGCTTCCAGGCCGGCCCAAGTCCGAAGACGATCGTGCTGAAGACGCAGAAGGCCAGCGTCGCCGCCATCACCCGCAGGTCAGGGCTCGAGTCGAACGCCAGTGGGACTGGCGAGAGCGGCAGCAGCGTGGCAACCAGCAGGTTCACGCCCCAATAGCCGAGCAGCAGGCCAAACGCGCCGCCGAGCAGCGAGAGGATCAACCCCTCGGTCAGCAACTGCCGCACGATGCGCCCGCGGCCGCCGCCGAGCGCCAACCGCATCGCGATCTCCTTGCGGCGAGCGGTGCCGCGCGCGAGCATCATGTTTGCGAGGTTCAGGCAAGCCACGACCAGCACGATGGCGGCCATGGCCATCAGCATCGCGAACGAGCTGCCAAACTCCTCTTCGCGCTGGGGGCTGCTCGAGATGGAGACGCGCGGCAGCTTCGTCGCCGTAAGGAGCTGGTTCTTGTTCTCGGCCGGGTAGGCGTGCTCGAGCTGCGCCGACAGCGCCTCGAGCGACGGGGCGATCCCCTCCGGGGTCAATCCCGGCTTCAATCGCCCGACGATCATCAGTTCCTGATTGCGACGGTCGGCGAGGGAGTGGGCGCCGTTCTCGTCCCGCATGAAGTCGTTCTGAATCAGCCCGTTTGCGCCAATCGGCACCCACACCTCCGGCGCGACGAGCACCGACGTGCCGGTGAACCCCCGCGGGGCGATGCCGACGATCGTGTAGGGCCGCGCATTGACGCGGATGGTCTTGCCGAGCATCCTCAGGTCGCCGCCATGGCTCTTCCAGTACTGGTAGCTGACGATGGCCACCGCTGTCTTGCTGTCGGGGCGCTCCTCCTCGTCGGTGAACGTGCGGCCGGCCATCAGGTCCACGCCGAGCGTCGAGAAGTAGTTGCGGGTCACCGAAGAGGCAAACGTCCGACGCGTCGCGTCACCCTCACCAAGGCCGACAAACGACAACGAGAACGCCGTCACTCCGCTGAAACTGTTGCTGCGATCGCGAATATCGGCGTAGGCGGGGTAGGAGAAACCCCGATACGAGTCGGGCCGGGTGTGATCGTGGCTGTAGATGCCCACGGTCTTGCCCGGCCGCTCCGAGCCGGACAGTGGCCGAAACAGCAGCGTATTGACCAGCGTGAAGACGGCGGCATTGGCGCCGATGCCAAGCGCCAGCACCAGGATGGCCGTCAGCGAGAATCCCGGGTTCTTGAGCAGGAGGCGGACGCTGTGACGCAAATCCTGGAGCAAGTTCGACATGGCTCTCCTCGAAGCGGACGGAACGGGTCCTGTGGAGGATTACGCATGGGGCCCGACCGCGGTTCCCTCGTCCCGCGCCTGATCGTCTCGCGTCGAGCTGGGGGGTACCCGCCGGCCGTGAGACGGCGAACGCGGCCCGGTCTGTCGATCCGGGCTCCGCTCGGCCGACCTCGCAAGTCGCCCGCCGCCCCAGCCCGGTCCACGTCCGCCTCTCGTGTGCCAGCGGTGGCGGGTCTCGGTGAGACGACGACCATCGCCCGGCCTGTCGCTCCGGGCTCCGCTCGGCCGCCCTCGCAAGTCGCCCGTCACGCCAGTCCGGTCTACGTCCGCCTCTCGCGTGCCGGCGGTGGTCGGCCCCGGTGCCCGCCGGCCGTGATGCGACAGCGGCGGCCCTGGCGCTTGTTCTATGCTGTTGCCATGGTGTTTCGGGGCCGCCTCGACAGTCGGTTGGCGCTGCTGAGCGTCAAGGATACATCCGTCTCGCTGGCGGTCGGCAGCGACTGGATTGCCGCGTGGGACCTCGGTGGCCGGCTCTACAGTCTCTGGAAGCAGGGCCACACGTATCGTCGCGGCCTGAACGGTCGCGTGCTCCACAAGTGGAGAGACGAAGCGATGGCCGGGCGGAGCCCCTACGATGCCCGGCAGCGCGTGTACATCGAGGAAGCGTCGGCCAATCCGCTGGTCCAGGAGACCACGGAGGTGCTGCGCGCGGCGATCGCGGCCGTGCGGGAGCATCCGCGCGCGTTTGTGGACACCGGCGGTGCACACCCGCCGGCAGAACTCGTCGCGCTGCTCGATCGGTGCTCGCGTTTCGACCTCGCAGCGGCGACCGCCGATGCCGCCCGTTTCCGCCAGCTGTTCTCCCCTGTCGGCATCCTGCCGCCCGACCAGTATCTTTCCACCGTGTTGCAGGCCACCGAGGGCTGCTCGTTCGGTACCTGCACCTTCTGCGACCTGTATCACGATCCCTACCGGGTGAAGTCGGCCGATGAATTCAGGCGGCACGTGGAGGCGGTCCGCGACTACCTCGGCGATTCGGTCCGCCTGCGGGGTCGCTCCTTCTTCCTCGGTGCCGCCAACGCGCTCGCCGTGCCGATGCCGCGGCTCCTCGAGTTCTTCGGCGTGATCACCTCGGTGTTCGACGCGCCTGGGCGGCCGGTCCACGCGTTCGTCGACGGGTTCACCGGCGTGCGCAAGACAGCGACCGACTACGCGGCTCTTCGTGAGAGAGGCCTTCGACGTGTGTATGTCGGCCTCGAGTCCGGCCACGACCCGCTGCTGGCCTTCGTCCGCAAGCCGGCGTCGCGCAATCAGGCCGTGGATACCGTTCGCACGATCAAGGACGGCGGCGTCTCGGTCGGCGTGATCGTCATGATCGGCCTCGGGGGACAGCGATTCGCCGCGGGCCACGTGAGCGACACGATCGCCGCCGTCAACGACATGCGCCTCGGCCCGGGCGATCTGCTGTTCTTCAGCGATCTCGTCGAAGTCCCCGGCACGGCCTACCCGCAGCTGGCCGCCGCCGAAGGCGTCCGTCCGCTCTCGCTCGACGAGCGGCTGGAGCAACTGCGCGCCATCCGCGAGGGACTGGTGTTCGAGGGGAAGCCGCCGCAATTCGCCCGCTACGACGTGCGCGAGTTCGTGTACTAATCCAACACGATATGTCGTCAGTGGTCAGTTGTCAGCCCGCCCTTGACGCCTCGGCATCCCGTCTGTACTAATTGGTTTCTTACGCGCGAAATCTTCGACGTCGGCGAAAGGAAAGCGTGGTTGTCGGCCGAAGGCCGCTAATAACCCGGCCGAGCCTCTTTGGTCCCGGCTCGACTTGGTTATGCAATCCCAGCTTGATCCACGGAAGCGGAAGCTTCCCCTTCACGGGCGAACGACCGTGTCGGTGAAGACAATTCGTCGAGCGACACAGGAGGAACAGTATGGCCTACACCGCGAAAGACTACTCGGCTCTCATCGGATTGTCCGGCTTCAGCGAGACCCTGCTGAAGAACCACTTCACGCTCTACCAGGGTTACGTCACCAACACCAACAAGGTCCTCGACACCCTCGACGCGATGCTCAAGGACGGCAAGACCGGCACGCTGGAATATGCCGAGTTGAAGCGGCGCCTGGGCTGGGAATTCGACGGCATGCGGCTGCACGAGTTCTACTTCGAGAACCTTGGTGCGAAGCCCCTCGCCCCGGGTGGCAAGCTGGCGCACAAGCTGGCGGCCGATTTCGGCAGCTACGAGAACTGGGAGAAGGACTTCAAGGCGACCGGCGCGATGCGCGGCATCGGCTGGGCGATCCTCTACCAGGACCCGGTCAACGGCAAGCTGATCAACTTCTGGATCAACGAGCACGACGTGGCGCACCCGGCCGGATGCACCCCGCTGCTCATCATGGACGTCTTCGAGCACGCGTTCATGATCGACTTCGGCCTCAAGCGCGCCGACTACATCACCGCCTTCTTCAACAACATCAACTGGGGCGCGGTCGAAGCACGGTTGAAGTAGCGGGGAGTGGACGGGTGTCAGTTGCCAGTGGCCAGTGGCCAGTTGTCAGTGGCCAGTGGCCAGTCGGTCAATCGCTGGTCAGTGGTTGGTCGCCTGCGGCTTGCGACTGGCGGCTGGTAGCCGGCAGGTAGCGTCAGCGGCCAGGGAATCCGCTGTCAGCTGCCTGCTGCCCGCTATCCGCCGTTTTCCGTTTCGACGATGCCCGGCAGTTCGCTGAGCGAGCGGATGCGGGGACAGTCGAAGTCGGCGTAGAGATCCGCCTGATCGAGCAGGAGCGCGCGGAGCCCCGCGCCGCGCGCTCCCTCGACATCGACGTGGTAGAGGTCGCCGACGTGCAGCGTGTCCTCCGGGCGGGAGGCCGACCGCTCGAGCGCGATCTTGAACAGGCGCGGGTCGGGTTTTTCCACGCCTTCTTCCGTCGAATCGAGCATCACGTCGAAGCGGCGGGCCAGGTCGAGGCGCTCGAACAGCACCTTCAGCTTGCCGTTGGCGTTCGAGACGACCACCAGCTTCAGACCCATCTCGCGGAGGCGGTCGAGTGCGGCCGGCACGCCGTCGGGCACGGTCTCCCAGAGGTTCAGTTCCCGGTGGTACTGCTGCAGGTCGTCGAGCGCCGCGTCGGTCTGCTCCGAGCGCGGCACACCGCAGTGCTCGAGAACCAGGTTGAAGTACAGCCAGCCGCGCTGCTGGTCGCTGGCCGCCTGGCCGAGCCGAAGGTCGATGTCGCGGCGAGCGAGGGGATCGGCCGCGGAGAGGGCTTCGGGGGTGACCGTCACGCCGTGCGCGGCAAGCGCCGCGCTCACGCGCTGCCAATTCGGCACGACCAGGACACCGCCGGCGTCGAGAAAGAGCGTTGTCAAAGGCACGCAACAGGATATCGCACGACGACGGTCGTCGGCCATGCGAGGTGTGCAGCCGGCTGCTATAACGTGTCGAACTCCGCGACGACCGGTCCGTGGTCGCTGGTGCCCACCTCGCGGTAGACGGGGCAGCGCGTGGCTGCACTCGCGAGCGAGTGGCTGGCCAGGATGTAGTCGAGACGCCAGCCGATGTTCCGTTGCCGCATGTTGCGCCAGGGCGGCCACCAGGTGAAGAGCCGGTCGTTGTCCGGGTCGAGGGCGCGGCCGAGATCCACCAGGCCGCGCGAGATGATGCGCTCGAGCAGATCCCGCTCCTCGGGAAGCTGGCCAATCGCGCGCGGCTTCCGCTCTTTCGGGTGCACGTCCATCTCGGTGCGAGCGACATTCAGGTCGCCGCACAGCACGATCGGCACGCCGGAATCCTGCATGACCTGCGCGTGGGCGTCCATCGCCTCGAGGAACCTGAGCTTGGCCGGGAAGTCCTTGCCGCCGTTTGGGACGTAGATCGACGCGACGGTCATCGCAGGAAGGTGGGCGAACACGGCGCGCGTTTCGAAGTTGAACGAGGGATGAGAGAACGAGGGCTGCTCGGGGAACGTCGCCTTGCGAACGAGCAACCCGACGCCCGAGTAGCCTTTCCCGCCGTGCCAGTAGCACCAGTAGCCGTCCATCTCGCTGAGGGAGGCCGGGATCTGATCGGGCGCAGCCTTGATCTCCTGCAAGCAGAGAACATCCGGTTGCTCCCGCGCGGTCCACTCTTCCAGCTGGGCCTGCCGCGCGCGAATGCCGTTCACGTTCCAGGTGACAATCTTCATGTTGGCAACATTGCTAATATTATTGGCCTGTCTGGCGCTTTTAGTGGCTTCTGGCGACACATATGGCTACATACCACAGCCCCGCTATGGCCCTTGGCGCGTCACCCTCTGGGCGCTTGGGTGTCATGATAGCCGGCCGAGTGAAGAATGGCGCGATTCTCTGAATGTTCATCAGGTCGTATGCTGCATTGTCCGGCCAGCGATGGCATGTTTGGTAGCGTTTGGTGCCACGGAAGCCTATCGGGCTGGACCCCCGTCGCCACTCCCGTGCGACACACGATCTCGCACATCCGCATTGCATCGCGGGGAGCGTGGTGCTACTGTTCCGCTTCCATAGTCCCCAGGCTCAATCCGTCATCAGACTGTTAACGTATTCGCGCGCCTCGCGACACCCGCTGCATCGGCAGCCATCGCATTCCGGCGTGCACTGTCTCTGGAGGCACCATGCGGGGTTCCGATTTGAGAAGGCACTGGGTCGTGCTGGCCATGGTCATGCTGCTCGCTGCATCTGCCGGCCTGTCCGCGCAGACGACCGGAGCAACCCTTCTGGGCACGATCGTGGACGACCAGGGCGCCGTCCTGCCTGGCGTCACCGTCACCGTCAAGAACACCGAGACGGGATGGAACCGGGTGACGACCACCGACCAGCGTGGCTACTACCGAGCCGCGGCCCTGCCGCCCGGGGCGTACGACATGACGGTGGAGATGAGCGGTTTCAACAAGGAGGTCCGCTCCGGCATGGTGCTGACGATCGGCCAGGAAGCCACCATCAACCTGACGTTGAAGATGTCGAACGTCCAGGAGACGGTGACGGTGACCGGCGAGGTGCCGCTCGTCGAGACGACCAAGAGCACGATGGGCACGACCATCAACCGTTCGCAGCTCGACAGCCTGCCGATCGCGGGGCGTGACTTCACGCAACTTGCGCAGCTGACGCCTGGCGTCACTGGTGTCGGTGGCGGCGGCCTCAACACCGGCGGCCAGCTGACGCGGAACAACTCGATGCTGGTCGACGGGACGAGCAACGACGAAGTGGCGCTCAACACCACCCGCGGCAGCATGTCGCTCGAGACGGTGCGCGAGTACGTCGTGATGGCCAGCCAGTTCTCCGCGGAGTACGGCCAGGCGTCGGGCGCGGTCATCAGCGTCGTCACGCGCTCCGGGACGAACAAACTCGAAGGCCGCGCGTTCACCTTCCTGCGGGATACGTCGCTCAACGCGCAGGACTTCTTCCTGCGCGACCAGGGAAATCTCGTCAAGCCGCCGTTCAGCCAGCAGCGGTACGGCGGCTCGCTGGGCGGCCCGATCGTCCTGGACAAGCTGCACTACTTCGGGGCGTACGAGGGGTTGCGGCAACGGCAGACATCGGTCGTCGCGACCAAATTGACCTCCGATCAGCTCACGGGGCTGGGCGTGCCGACTGAGACCAAGTATCCGAACAACACCGACGGAAACCAGGCCTTCATCAAAATCGACGGCCGGCTGAGCCCCAGCCAGACGCTGTCCGCGCGGTACCGGTTCGATCAGACCAAAACTCTCGGCCTCGGGATCGGCGGGACGTCGCCCCAAGAGATGGGCTACGACCAAACGTACCGCAACCAGGATTTCGGCCTCAACCACACGGCGATCATCTCCGATCGGGCCTTGAACGAGCTCCGGTTCGTCTACTCGACGACCCTGCGGTGGGATACCGTAGACGGGTACGCCAGCGGACCGAATGTCCCCCTCATCAACCGGCCCAGCATCACCCTCGGCAAGTCCAACAACATGCCGCAGGGCGACAAGGAGTTCTACTTCCAGATCATCGACAACTTTTCGTACACCTTCGGGTCGCACAACCTGAAGGCCGGCTTCAGCGTGAACCGGATGGGCGACGACGCGTACTTCCTGGGCAACAAGGACGGCACGTACACGTTCACGACGGATAAGCCGTTCAATGCCGCTGACAAGACCACCTACCCGACGTTGTACACCCAGCAGGTCGGCAACTGGCTGGACGTCGAGCGCGACGAACTGTACGGCGCATTCGTGCAGGACGCGTGGCGCGTGAAGCCCAATCTGACGCTGAACATCGGCGTGCGCTACGCGCTCGAGACCGCGTGGCGGCACGCCAACGTCCTGCGCGTGGCGGACGCCAGCACCGGCTGGGCGCCGACGGCGGGAAGCGTCCCGAACGACACGAACAACTGGCAGCCGCGTGTCGGGTTCGCGTGGGATCCGAAGGGCGACGGCAAGACGGCCATCCGCGGCGGCTATGGCCTGTACTACAACAGCACGTTCCTCAACATCACCGGGAACATCTCGCTCTCCACCAAGTCGCAGGGCATCTCGGTGAAGAATCCGGGCTACCCGGATTACACCGCCGGCGGGACCATCCAGGCCGGCATCCCCAGCGCCACGGTGGCGGCGCCAGACATCCAGGTACCGAGCACGCGCACCCTCAGCATCGGCGTCAAGCGCGAGCTGCTCTCCGGCCTCGCCCTGTCGGCCGACTTCGTGAACACACGGGGGATGAACCTGTTCTGGGCGCACGACGTCAACTGGAACTCAACGACCGACTCGCGGATCAACCCGAACTGGCAGAGCGTCACGCGCTACGAAACGACGGGCAACTCCTGGTCGAACGCACTGCTCGTCAGCCTGGACAAGCGCGCCAGCGGCCGCATCCCGGGCTTCGGCGTCGCCTACACGCTCTCGAAGGCAATCCGGGACGTGGAGGACTTCGGCTTCACGGCGCAGGATCCGAACAACCTGAACGGCGAGAAGGCGACGGCGAGCAACGACCGCCGGCACCAGATCGTGATCAACACCACCTGGCTCCTGCCGGCCGGCGTGCAGATCGGCGCGCTGATCTCGGCCCGCACCGGGCGGCCCGTCAACATCACGACGGGCACCGACAACAACGGGGACACGCGCTCGAACGACCGCCCGGATCTGCTCGTGCCCGACGGCAATCCGTTCGACAAGGCCACCTACTTCGCCGGCTTCACCGGACGAGTGGGCGACCTGCCGCGCAACTCCGCCTTGGGCCCGGGATTCCTGCAGATCGATCTCCGCGCGTCGAAATTCGTGCGCTTCCACGGCAAGCGGATCGAGGCATTCGTCGAGGCGTTCAACGCCGCCAACCGGCGGAACAACGGCAATCCGAGCGGCAACCTGCGATCGGCGTCTTTCGGCTTGGCGAGCAGCCTCGCCGGCAGTCCGCGCCAGGTGGAATTCGGCTTCCGCTTCGACTTCTGACACGAGCATGAGGGCCAGGCCCGGGCGGCGTGACGCGCCGCCCGGGCGTCCCGCCTCGAATTGACTTCTGCGCCCGCTGGAGATGCGGTTCGCGCATGTCTGTCCTCAAACTGGCGGGGCCCCGGCGCGTCTGCCCTTCGACTCGGCTCAGGGCCGGGCGCGTGGGTGCCTTGCGGTGACACGATGCTCAAGACCTGCCTCAGCCTGATTCTCGCGATCTCGATCGCTCCGGCGGCTTCCGCGAACCAGGGCCTCACGAAGGACCTGCAGTGGCGAAGTGTCGGACCGTCGATCATGGGCGGCCGCATCGACGACTTCGCCGTCGTCGAGAGCAATCCCGACATCATCTACATGGCTGCCGCGTCGAGCGGATTGTGGAAATCGACCAACGGCGGCACGACGTGGATGCCGATCTTCGATGACTTCGGCACGACCTCGATCGGAGATGTCGCGGTGGCGCCGTCCAACCCGAACATCGTGTGGCTGGGCACCGGCGAAGCCAACGCGCGCCAGAGTTCGTCGTGGGGCAACGGTGTCTACAAGTCCATCGACGGGGGCCTCACGTGGCGGCGCGAGGGGCTCGAGGACTCCCGGCACATCGGCCGCATTGTCATCGACCCGAAGAACCCCGACATCGTCTACGTGGCCGCGCTCGGACATCTGTGGGGACCGAACAAACAGCGCGGTTTGTTCAAAACGACCGACGGCGGGACGACGTGGGTGAACCTGAAGTTCATCGACGAGGACACCGGCTTCGGCGACGTGATCATGGACCCGTCCAACAACAAGGTGCTGTACGCGGCGTCCTACCAGCGGCGGCGCACCCCGTTCGGCTTCAACGGCGGCGGGCCGGGCAGCGCGCTGTGGAAGACCAACGATGCGGGCAGGACATGGACCCGGCTGGCCGACGGGCTGCCCACGGGCGTCGTCGGGCGCATCGGTTTCGACGTCTATCGCAAGAACCCCGCCGTCATCTACGCGACTATCGAGCACAAGGAAGGCGGCCTGTTCAAGTCGGAGGACCGCGGCAAGACCTGGAAGAAGGTGAACAGCCTCAACCCGCGGCCCCTCTACTTCAGCCAGGTCCGCATCGATCCGCAGGACGACACGCGCATCTACGTGCTCGGCGTGTCGCTCTACGTCTCGAATGACGGCGGCAAGACGTTCAGGAGTGACGGCGCGCGCAACCTGCACGTCGATCACCATGCGATGTGGATCGATCCGCGCAACCCGAATCACCTGATCGTCGGCAACGACGGCGGCGTGGGCATCTCGTACGACCGGGCGCGCACCTGGAGGCGTGTCAACAACGTTCCGCTCGGCCAGATCTACGTTGTCGGCTACGACACGCGCGATCCGTTCTTCCTGTATGCCGGCCTGCAGGACAACGGCGTGTGGAGCGGGCCGAGCGCCACCAGGCACCGCGTCGGCCCGCTCAACGACGACTGGATCCAGGTGGGCGGCGGCGACGGCCAGTTCGTGACCGTTGATCCGAGCGACGCGCGCGCGGCCTATGTCGCGATGCAGGGCGCGCGGCTGCTGCGTTTCGACTACGTGACGGGAGAGTCGAAGGCCATACGGCCGGTCGAGCCGGAGCGCGGGGGCGGCCGAGGCGGCGGGGCGGGCGGCCCCGGCGGCGGGTCAGGCAGTGGCGAGGCCAGGCCGGCCGGTCTTTCGCCCGTGCGCTTCAACTGGACGGCGCCCCTCGTCGTCTCTCCGCACAATCCGCGCATCGTCTATCTGGCCGGCAACCGGATCTGGCGGTCGTTCGATCGCGGCGAGCGCTGGACGGTCATCAGCCCCGATCTGACGAAGCAGATCGATCGCGAGAAGATCGCGATCATGGGCGTGACCGGAGAAATGCTGGGGAAGAACGACGGCATCTCGGCCTACGGCACGATCACGGCGCTGGCCGAGTCGCCGGTGCAGGCCGGACTGCTCCTGGCGGGCACCGACGATGGGAACGTTCAGTTGTCGAAGGATGGGGGCGCAAGCTGGACGAACCTGGCGGCGAAGTTCCCGGCGCTTCCCGAGCGTTCGTGGGTGAGCGCCGCCGCCTTGTCGCCGTTCGATGCGAAACGCATGATCGTGTCGTTCGACAATCATCGCACGGACGATTACAAGGCGTACGTCTATGGCAGCGACGATGGCGGAGCCACGTGGCAGGCGGTTGGGCAGGGGCTTCCCGAGAACCCAGTGCGGGCGCTCAAGCAAGACACTCGAAACCCGGATCTGATCTTTGCGGGAACCGAGAGCGGTCTCTGGTGCTCGCTCGATCGCGGCGGCACCTGGTCGCCGCTCAAGAACAAGCTGCCGGACGTGCCGGTCGCCGACATCCAGATTCACCCACGCACGCGCGATCTGATTCTGGGCACGCACGGGCGCAGTATCTACCTGATGAACATCGCGCCGCTCGAGGAGCTGACCAAGGCGATCACGGCGGCGCCCGTGCACCTGTTCGCCCCCCTGCCGGCGACGACCTTCAATCACCTCGAGCACCGCGACTTCCTTGCCCAGGGCACCTACGTCGGCGCAAACCCGCCACGTGGCGCTGTGCTCGATTACTACCTCGGCCGCACGGCGCCCGAGGCGAAGATCGTCGTGCAGGATCGCGACGGCCGCGTCGTGCGCGAACTCAAGGGAAGCGGCGAGGCCGGTCTCCATCGCATCGTCTGGGATCTGCGATTCACGCCGCCGCCGCAGGCGCCCCGTCCCGAGAGGTCCACCGAGGGCGTGGATCCCGGCGACCCGAGGCCCGCGGAAAGCACGCTGGCGCGGGTGCCAGGCGACTTCGGTGGTGGCGGCGATCCGACCGGCGGCGAGGCCGGCGCACCGCCCGAGCCATCACAGGGACCGATAGTGCTGCCTGGTGAGTACGTCGTGAAGCTGATCGTACCGGCAGCCACGACATCGCTGGCCGCGGCGGCCGCGATCGAGAAGAGCGCGATCCTGCTGGTCAATCGCGATCCGCGCGTCACCATCAGCGACGAGGACATGTGGGCGCGCCACCGGGCGCTGATGGATGTCCACGAGGCGCAGTTGGCCGGTGTGCCCGCCGGCATCGCCGCCGGCGACCTGAACACGCAGATGGCGGCTGTCACCAAGGCGATCGCCCAGGTGAAGGATCTGAAGGGGGAAGCGAAGGCCGCGACCGACGAAGCGTCGAGGAAGATTCGCGATGTACAAGGCAGCCTGTCGCGCGCCATGAGCCGCCTCACCTCGGCCGGCCGTGACGTGTCGGCGTCAACGTCGCTGCCGACCGAAGCGCAACGCCAGCAGATCGCCGATGCGCTCGAGCAGCTGAGGGCCGTGCTGCCCCAGGTGAAGGATCTCCAGGTGATCGTCGCGCCGGCGTTCAACAAGAAGCTGGACGACCTGGGTGTACCGGCCAGCGTGCCGCGGCTGAAGACGCCGCAGTGACATCCGCGGGACGCGCTGTTTCGTGAGCGCGTGCTGATCTGATCTACTGCACCCCTCTGAACGGGTGCCCCCATCGCGCGAGGATTCGACCTTCCTCTGATGAAGCGCCAATCACTTCGTAGTTCTCAAGAGCCGCAGCGAGGGTCATGTTGAACTCGACATAATCCGCATTTCCGGCCATCCGCAATTTGGTGCGCGAGATCGTCACCGTCCAGTTTCTGCTGACGCGGCCGAAACTGTTGAACATGTTGGCCAGTTTCCAGGGGAAACACTCCCTACGAAACTGACAAAGTCGTGGTAGTCCTTGCAATACCGCTGATGTGGCGTAGAGTGTGGGTGGCACACGAAAGGCGGGCGCCGCATGTCCATCCGCACGTAGAGCAACGGTCCTCGTACCTACCTGCTCCTGGTCGAAAACGGACGCATCCATGGACGTCTGGTCCGACGATGGCACCGGCAGGATCCGGCAGCTCACCTTCGGGCCCGGCTTTAACGAGAGCCCGTCGTAGGCGCCGAACGGCCGGCGCCTCGCGTTCTCGTCGTCGTGCAGCGGCGGCGAGCAGATCTGGACGATGACGCGGAACGGCAGCAACCTGCGGCAGGTGACGAGCGTCGGCAACAACACGATGCCCGCCTGGTCGCGCTGAGATCACTCGAGGAGGATGGCACATGAGATGGCGGAGCTTGCTGCTCGCGTTTACCCTGGTTTCGACGACGGCGGCCTTCGCGCAGACGGCGAAGCACCCGCTGAAACTGGACGACCTTGCGCACTTCCGTGACGTGCGCGATCCGCAATGCTCGCCCGACGGGCGCTCGGTCGCGTACGTGGTCTCCACGACCGACGTCAAGGAGGACAAGAGCAGCTCGCACGTGTGGATGGTCGGCTTCGACGGCAAGGGCGACCGGCAGATCACCTCGAGCCAGGACAGCGAGTCGTCGCCGCGCTGGAGCCCGGACGGCAAGTACCTGTCGTTCACCTCGTCGCGGCCCGGCCCGGCAAAAGGCAACCAGGTCTGGTTGCTCGACCGGGGCGGCGGCGAAGCCGCGCAGTTGACCGACGTAAAGGGGCGCCTGCAGGGCTACGAGTGGTCGCCCAACTCGAAGCGACTCGCCCTCGTCATCGGCGATCCCGATCCCGAGGCCGACGCGGCGGCGCCGGCCGCGGACGCCGGCGGCGGCCGGCCGAAGGCCCCGAAGCCGATCGTCATCGATCGCTACAAGTACAAGCAGGATGGCCAGGGGTACCTGTTGTTGGGCCGGCACACGTACGTCTACCTGTTCGACATCGCCACCAAGAAGCTCGATCGGTTGACGACCGGCAAGTTCGACGAGTCGTCGTCCTCGTGGTCGCCCGACGGCACGCGGATCGCCTTCACGAGCAACCACGCGGACGACCCGGACCGTGAGCCGTCGAGCCAGGTATTCGTGGCCGACGCCAAAGCCGGCTCCACCGAGAAGGCGCTGACGACGGCGGCGAGCCGCGGCGGCCGAGGGCGGCCCGAATGGAGCGGCGACGGGAAGTGGATCGCGGTCCTCGAAGGCGACGAGAAGAAATACGGTTCCTACAGCATGGAACACCTGGCCGTCGTCGCCGCGGACGGAAGCAGCGCGCCGGCTCGCGTGAAGGCCGTCGAGGATCTCGACCGCGGCGTCTCGTCGCCCCGCTTCGGCGCCGACGGGAAGTCGATCACGTTCACCGTGACCGACGACCGGTCGGTCTACCCGGCGCGGGTCAACCTGGCAGGCGGTGCCGTCGAGCGGTTGCTGACGCCGCCGATCGTGCTGTCGAGCTGGACGTCGGACGGCGGCTGTTCGGCCGTGCTGTCGGGCGGCGACATGAGGTACACGGAGATCCACGCGTTCGAGGGCGGCGCCCTGAGGCCGTTGACCCATCAGAACGACGCGCTGTTCGCCGAGCTGGACCTGGGGCAGACCGAGGAGGTGAGCTTCAGCAGCAAGGACGGCACGCAGGTGCACGGCCTGCTCACCAAGCCGGCCGGGTACGTGGCCGGCACGAAGGTGCCGCTGCTGCTGCGCGTCCACGGCGGGCCGAACGGGCAGGACCAGCATTCGTTCGCCGCCGAGAGACAGGTGTTCGCGGCCAACGGCTACGCGGTGCTCGCCGTCAACTACCGCGGCAGCTCGGGCCGCGGGCAGAAGTTCTCCCGCGCGATCTTCGCAGACTGGGGCCACTTCGAGGTGGACGACCTGCTGGCCGGCGCGGACCACGTCATCAAGATGGGCATCGCGGACCCGGATCGGCTGGGCGTCGGCGGGTGGAGCTACGGCGGGATCCTGACCGACTACCTGGTCGCGAGCGACACGCGGTTCAAGGCGGCGACGAGCGGCGCTGGCACGGCGTTTACTGTAGCGTTCTACGGCACGGACCAGTACATCATCCAGTACGACTACGAGATTGGCCCGCCGTGGAACCCCAAGTCGTGGGAGACGTACCAGAAGATCTCGTACCCGTTCCTGCACGCCGACCGGATCAAGACGCCGACGCTGTTCCTCGGCGGCGAGCGCGACTTCAACGTCCCGATCCAGGGCGGCCAGCAGATGTACCAGGCGCTCCGGAGCCTCGGCGTGGAGACCCAGCTCGTCATCTACCCGAACGAGAACCACGGCATCAGCCGACCGAGTTACGTCCGGGATCGCTACGAGCGCTACCTGGCGTGGTACGACAAATACCTGAAGAAACTGCCATAACGGCTGCGGGCAGGGCTCGAGAGCCTGCCCCCCACCGGCAGACGACCCCCCGGCCTGGTGAGTGTTACGGATTCTCGGGATTCTGTCGCAAGTTCGCGGGAAGGGCCTGATTCAACCTGCCATCCCTGCCTTGACCCTTTCGGGCGTCAGCGGAAGCCGGAAGATCCTCACGCCGGTCGCGTCGAACAGCGCGTTGGCGATCATCGGCGCGACGCACGTGATGGTCGGTTCACCGCACCCTTGCGGCGCAAGACCGGGGTTGTCGACGAGCACCGTTTCGATTTCGGGCACCCACGAGAAACGGGTGATTTCGTAGCTGTCGAAGTTCCGGTCCTTGATGTTGCCGCCGCCAAAGTGGATCTCTTCGGTCAGGACCGACGACAGCCCCATGACGATGCTGCCTTCCATTTGCATCCGGGCTCCCTCGGGGTTGACCACCTGTCCAAGGTCCTGTGCCACCGTGACGCGCTGGACGCGAATCTGCCCGGTCGCCTTGTCGACGACGACTTCCGCCATGGCCGCGACATAGGTGTTCAGGTAGTCCAGAAGCGCCACGCCATACCCGCGTTTGCTCGGGGGCCTGGCCGGCGTCCACTTGAATGTGTCGGCGGCGGCCTTGAGCACGCGCGCCATGCGCGGGTCGGCAAGGTTCTTCAGCCGGAATTCCACCGGGTCCATGCCCACCCTGGCCGCCATGATGTCGATGTGGGACTCACGGGCGAAGATGTTGGTATTGCTGCCCGGGCCACGCCACGCCCCGGTGCCAAAGGGGTGCGGCCCCCCGCCGCCGAAACTGCCGGTGGAGACCGTTCTCAGGTGAGGAACGTCGTAGATCATCTGCGAGCTGCGGTCGCCGGCGAAGAAGACCTGGAAATCCCAGAACGTGATCCGGTTGGCGGAGTCGAGCCCCGAGCTGATCTTGACGAATGCCGCAGGTCGAAACGTGTCGTAGAAGAACTCTTCCTCCCGGCTCCAGACCACCTGCACGGGCGCTCCAGCAAGCTTCGACAGGCGTGCGGCTTCGACCGCTTGCGGGCCTCCGCTCTTTCCGCCGAACCCGCCGCCGACAAGCGGGGTGATCACCCGCACCTTGTCTTCCGGCAGCCCGATCGCTCTCGCCACTTCCTGCTGGACGCCGAAGGGCCGCTGGGTCGAGACCCACACGGTCGTCTCGTCGCTCGCGACCTGCGCCAGCGCCGAATGCGTTTCGATCGGCGCGTGCGCGATGTAGGGGGTGAAGTAGGTTTCCTCGAACTTGAGAGCCGCCACCTCGCGCCCCTTCGCGAGGTCCCCCTTCTGCTCGACAACGCGGCCCTGGCCTGGCTGCGCCATCAGATGCTCGAGGATGTTGCCGTCGTCCACCTTGCTCTCAGGGACGCTGAAGTCCGCCTTGATCCGTTGGAGGGCCGATGCGGCGCCGTCCGGGGTGGGATGGACGACCGCGATGAAGTTGCCGTCCTGGATCACTCGCGCGCCCGTGAATGTTCTGGCTCCCTCGACATCGACGCTCTTCAACTGGGCTCCGTGCACCGGCGGCCGGAGGACCTTGCCGTAGAGCATGCCAGGCAGTCGGATGTCCCCTGCGAACTTCGCCTTTCCGGTCACTTTGTCCAGGCCGTCTCGCCGCCGCAGCGGCTTGCCGATCACCACGCATTTCGCGGGACTCTTCAATGTCGGTTTCTTCTCGAGATGCCTCTCGATTCGCTTGCCCCTGGCCAGCGCGCCGTAGGCCAGGCGGATACCCGCGCTGTTGCGGTCGACGACGAACCCGTCCTTCGCCGTCAAGTGCGCGGGCGGACGCTGGAGTTGTTCCGCGGCAAGCTGGATGAGAACTTCACGAGCCTCCGCGCCGGCGGCCCTCAGGGCAGGTCCGAAGTACTTGATGCTTCGCGAGCCGTTCGTGCCTCCATCCCATGGGCACAGCCGTGTGTCGCCCATGACCATGTCGACGCGATCGAACGGGACTTCCAGTTCGTCGGCGAGCATCTGGGCCAGGGCCGTCGTGTTGGCCTGTCCCATCTCGACTTTCCCCGAGTAACAGGCGACACGGCCATCTTCTCCGATTCTCAGATAGGCGTTGAAGTCGTCCGGGTATGAGCGCTGGCCTCCTCCTCCCTGCGCGAGCGCGACGAGGCCGTCGACCGAAAAGAGGATGAACACACCGGAGCCGGCCGCCTTCAGGAATTCACGGCGATCCAGCGGGAGATCGACCGATCGGTCGTCGAGGGTGGATTCGTGGACATCATGCTCTTCCATCTGAGGCCTCCTCCCACATTTGCCCGGGTAGTATAGCTCGGAGATGCCGGCCGGCGCAGATGGCAGCTGCTCGACTTCTCGGGCACTGCCCAGGGGCGTTCTGGCGACGGCCATCCCGAGCCTTGGGGACGTCGCGAGGTCTACTCCAATCTGCCGTAACCTCCAGTCAGCGCTCCTTCATTGATGCGTAGTGGCAGCGCCTGCGGGGACCGGCCCGTCCCGGGGGTCTTGTCTCCACGCGTGATCGCGTCGAAGTGGGAGGCGCCGTATCAGGCCCAGGGCGTCGAGTTGGTGGATGTGACGATGCCGATTGTCCGGCTGTTCAAGCCGACCGAGCAGACGCTGAAGATCATCGAGCAGATGAAGGGGACGGCGCCGATCCCGGTCAGCAAGCTGCCGCTCGATCCGATGATGTAGACGGGGCGGCTGTATCCGGCCGCGTGCGCGCCGGGCGTGTCGTTCTGCCTCGCGAAGCTTCTCGGGGTTGGCATCAATGTCGAAGACTGCCCGATCTGGATCGACGTGGGATTCGCGCTGAGGGAAGCGGTCGGGCGTTCGCGGTCACGTGAGGCCGTGAGCCTGAGGCCTTTGCCGGCCTTTCCGAGGATGGGATGGTTGCCTCAGGGCGGTCCCGACCATGCGGACCACGTCCCTTCGCGCAACCCGGTTCGCGGCCTACGCGTCCGTGTCCCAGACCCGCTCCCACGGCCGGAGGCCCCGTTGCCGCGCCAGGAGCGGCAGGCAGGCCTGCTGCAGTTCGATGACCGCGCGCACCTTCTCCGGAAGCGACAGCGTGTGCCGCTCGTGACGTAGCGTGGCCTTTCCCTGCCGGAGTGCAGCCAGCAGTTCCGGGGTCGGGCGTCCTGGTTGGGTTGGACTGGCCATCGCGTCACCACGTCAGGTGAAATCGCAGCATGATGTCCTGCAGTCGCTGGTGGTCAAAGAGAGCGCCCTCGCCGAGAGCGGCCGCCCGCTCTCGGCGCTTGGCCGTCCGGGCCTGCGGCTCGAGGTAGAGCGCCACCAGGTACTCGGGGCGCACGACGCGAACAGGAACGCCGGAGTAGTCCAGCATGGCCGCAGTCGTGAGCGCCTCGTCCGCGAGGGCATCGTGTGCGGGAAGGAACTGAACGGGAATGCCGGCAACCAGGACGTGTTCCGCGTGGGCTGCCCACCCCCGTGCCGCCAACCAGTCGTAGACCTCGCTGAGGCTGACGATCGGGCCTTCCCGGGTTGGCAACCAGACCAGCACGTCCAGGTCGTACGTGGGCACCGGCTCGGTCCAGAAGACCAGCGCCATCGCGCCGCCGACGGCGTAGTCGCTCAAGACGCCAGCGGCCTTCATCTCGTTCAGCGTGGCGAGCGCGATCGCAAAGCCCGTCATGTCCATCCCCGCCGGCCGTGGCACCGACCACCCGCAGAATACTCCAGAGAACGATGTCGGCACAGGATAACACCTGGCGGCAACACCGGCGAGATGCCGCAACAGCCCCTGTCGAGCCTCGTTAGCCTTTAACGCCTGTTAGCGTCCAGACGGCTCGCCGTTTCCTTCCGTGGGTAGCACATGGATAACAGGTAGGCAGCAGGTAGCAGGGCATGGCCAGTGGTGTGTCGGTGGTCAGGACTCCTGATCCGGGAGATCTCAATCTGAGACCGTCTGTAGACGACGCCCAACTTCGTGCCTGGATACTCGGTCTCCGGCGCACTGAGCTGTTCGGCCAGATACCGGGCGGCCTCATCCGACGTGCGGTTGGTGAAGTGGTGCAACCGCACCGTCAGCGTGCCCGCCGCTTCGTCTCGAGACAAGTCGGCGTCGTCGTCGTCGGTGTTGGTATCGCTGCCATCGTCGTCAGCACCTGTCCTTGTCGGTGCCGGTGCCATCGATGCTGAACGTCGGCCAGCGCAGTGTTGAGAGTACTCGAACAGTGTTCGATCACGGCGCCAATCAACATGCCTCAATTGATGCAACCTCGCAGACCGAAGCCGCCAATCTCTTGAACGAGTCGCGCCCGCCGGGCACCCGCGCGGGAGTGGTGCGTCTCGCAATAGGTCCGAAGCTCCGAAGCCCCTGGCCGACGCGCCAGGGATGGCGCGGCGGCACGCGTGCGGCTTTACTCTGAGAATCCGGAGCATCCAGTTGACGCGACGCGGCGCCCGACGGCGGCCAGGTGCCGGCGTACCTGTTCGTGCCGAAAGGACTGGACCGGGCGACGAAGCACCCCGCGATCATCTGGATTCACGGTGACGGCATCAACCAGAACTACGACGGGTGGCACGTCGAGCGCAACTACGCCGTCTACTACTCCTTCCACCAGTACCTGCTCCAACGCGGCTACGTCGTGCTCGCGCCCGACTATCGCGGCAGCATCGGCTACGGGCGTGAGTGGCGGCAGGGCGTGTATCTAGACGTCGGCGGCAAGGACGCCCGCGACGCGGCGGCGGGCGCCGACTACCTGAAGACCCTGGCCGTTCGACCGGATCCAGGCCACCAAGCTGGCCCGGCGCGGGGGGCCTGCTGATGGTGCCGCTCGTGTGGTTGATGCGTCGCCCGTCCCAGGAAGAGCATCACCCGACCATTGTGGCGGACCAGGCGACCCGCATTTCAAGGTCCCATCTCGAGCGGGAATCCGGGTAGAATGGGCGGCACCGAACTCAGTACTGGTGGCCGGTCGGGATTGCCCCGTGGCGGGGAACTCGTTCGGCCACAGAAGCCGTTGGCGTCGCGGGCGTTCCCATGCTGTCGTCTTCGTCCCTCTCCATCGTCACCCGGAGTGACGCCGTGCGCGCCGTGATCGCGCGCGTCGACACGATTGCCGACTCCGACACCTCCGTGATGCGGGTGGGCGGCAGCAGCATGATCCCGGTCGATGTCCGCCTCATTACGGCGTCGAAAGTCGATCTCAAGGAACTGGTCCAGCGCAACGCGTTCCGGTCGGACCTGTTCCACCGTTGTCACGGACCCTCGAGCATGATCACCGCGTTCCTGCGTGCCGTCAGGTCGTCGAAGGAGGCAACATGAGCAGGCCACCGCTGACCATCTGGGAACAGGCCCAGATGCAGGGCTACTCCCGCCGGGATTTCCTCCAGTTCTGCAGTTGGATCGCCGCCGCCGCTGGCATCGAAGCCTCCGGCGTGCCAGCGGTGGTCGAGGCGCTCGAGACCAAGCCGCGCCTGCCGGTCATCTGGATGCACTTCCAGGAATGCACCTGCTGCAGCGAGTCGTTCATCCGTTCGTCACACCCCATCGTCTCGAACATCATCCTCGACACCATCTCGCTCGACTACACAGAAACCCTGCAGGCTGCGGCGGGCAAGCAGGCCGAGGCGGCCCTCCACAGCACGATGGAGAAGTACAAGGGCCAGTACCTGATGCTCGTGGAGGGCTCGGTGCCGACCGCCGCCGACGGCGTCTACTGCTGCATCGGGGGGCGCACGGCCCTCGACATCGTGAGGGAGGCGGCCGCTGGCGCCAAGGCCGTCGTGACCTGGGGCAGTTGCGCGTCGAACGGCTGCATCCAGTCGGCGAAGCCAAACCCCACCAAAGCCACACCGATCGAGGATGTCATCTCGGGCGTGCCGATCATCAAGGTCCCAGGCTGCCCGCCGATCGCGGAAGTGATGGCCGGGGTCATCGTCCACTACCTCGCCTTTGACCGGATCCCGCAGTTGGACGGCATCGGCCGCCCGAAGGCGTTCTACTCGCGCCGCGTGCACGATACCTGCTACCGCCGGCCGAACTACGATGCGGGGCTCTTCGTCGAGTCGTTCGACGACGAGAACGCCAGGCGCGGCTACTGTCTCTACAAGGTCGGCTGCCGCGGCCCGGTGACCTACAACGCCTGCGGTGTCATCCGCTGGAACAACGGGGTCAGCTACCCCATCCAATCGGGGCACGGCTGTATCGGCTGCAGCGAGGCGCACTTCTGGGACAACGGTCCGTTCTACCAGCACCTGGCCAGCTTCCCGGGCTTTGGGATCGAGACGACAGCCGACACGGTGGGCATGGCGGTCGGGGCGGTCACGGTGGCGGGCATCGCCGCGCACGCCGTGGTCACCAACATCCGCAAGCGATCGGTCATCGCCGAAGAGATCCGCACGAGCGAAAAGATCCCGGAACAGGGCAAGGACGCGTAGCGAAGGGCAAAGGAGACTGTCATGGCTGATCGCGTTGTCATCGACCCCATCACCCGGATCGAAGGGCACCTGCGCGTCGAAGTCGAAGTGAAGGACGGCAAGGTCGTCGAGGCCTACAGTTCCGGGACGATGGTGCGGGGGATTGAGATCATCCTGAAAGGCCGGGACCCGCGCGATGCGTGGGCGTTCTGCGAACGGGTGTGCGGCGTCTGCACGACGGTGCACGCGCTCGCCTCGGTCCGCACCGTGGAAGATGCGCTCGGCATCACTGTGCCGCCCAACGCCGAGCTCATCCGCAACCTGATGTTCTGCGCGCAGTACATGCAGGACCACGTCGTGCACTTCTACCACCTGCATGCCTTGGACTGGGTCGACGTGGTCAGCGCGCTCGGGGCCGATCCGAAGAAGACCTCGGAGCTGGCGCAGAGCATCTCGAACTGGGCGCGCAACTCGCCGGGCCACTTCTCCGACCTGCAGAAGCGGCTCAAGGCGTTTGTCGAAAGTGGGCAACTCGGCATCTTCGCGAATGGGTACTGGGGCCACAAGGCTTACAAGCTGCCGCCAGAGGCCAATCTGATGGCCGTCTCCCACTACCTCGACGCGCTGGAGTGGCAGAAGGAGATGGTGAAGGTCCACACGATCTTCGGTGGCAAGAACCCGCACCCGAATTACCTGGTGGGCGGCGCGCCGTGCTCGCTGAACCTCGACGAGAGCAACGCCATCAATGCCGAGCGGCTCGCCTACGTCGGGTCGCTGTTCGACCAGGGCCGGGAGTTCATCGAACAGGTGTACCTGCCGGACCTGATGGCCGTGGCGTCGTTCTACAAGGACTGGGGCGCCGTGGGCGGCGGCCTCTCCAACTACATGTCCTTCGGCGACCTGCCGATGCACGGCTACGGGGACCCGTCGAAGTTCAAGTTCCCGCGCGGCGTCATCCTCAACAGGAATCTCAACGAGGTGCTGCCGATCGACGTGAAGGATCCCGAGCAGGTGCAGGAGTCGATTGCGCACTCGTGGTATGCGTATTCGGATGGCGACGCGGCAGCGAAGCACCCGTGGCAGGGCGAGACCACGCTGAACTACACGGGACCGAAGCCGCCCTACGAGTTCCTCAACGTCGACCAGAAGTACAGCTGGCTGAAGACGCCGCGGTGGAAGGGGCACGCCATGGAAGTCGGGCCGCTCGCCCGGCTGCTGGTGGCCTTTGCCGCGGGCAACGCCGAGGTGAAGGAAGTCGTCACCTCTGCCCTGAAGGCGCTGGATGTGCCGGTGGCCGCGCTCTTCTCCACGCTCGGACGCACGGCGGCGCGCGGACTCGAGACCAAGCTCATCGCGGGCTGGTCGAAGGAGTTCTTCACCCAGTTGCTCGCCAACATCAAGAACGGCGACGCGCGTACGGCCGACACGTCGAAGTTCGATCCGGCCCTGTGGCCCGCCGAAGCCAGAGGCGTGGGCATGACGGAAGCCCCGCGCGGCGCGCTGGCGCACTGGATCGTCATCAAGGACCGCAAGATCGACAACTACCAGCTCGTGGTGCCGAGCACGTGGAACGCATCGCCGCGCGACGGCAAGGGCCAGCGTTCGGCCTACGAAGAAGCGCTGATTGGCACGCCGGTCGCCGATCCCGAGCAGCCGCTCGAGATCCTGCGGACGATTCACTCGTTCGACCCGTGCCTCGCCTGCGCGGTGCACCTGCACGACGAACACGGACGCTACGTCCACCAGGTGCGGGTGTTCTAGAGGAGGCAGCTATGGAGAGTCTGACGCTGCGCCGGGTTTACGTCTGGGAACTGCCGGTCCGCCTCTATCACTGGGTGAACGCGCTCTGCGTCGTCGTGCTGAGCGTGACGGGCTACATGATCGGGAAGCCTCTCTCCCTCCCCGTGAGCGGGGAGGCGTCCTTCAGCTACTTCTTCGGGTGGGTGCGGTTCATCCACTTCGTCGCGGCGTTCGTGTTCTTCTTCAACTTCCTGGGGCGCATCTACTGGGGCTTTGTCGGCAACCAGTTTGCGCGCTGGAACAACTTCCTGCCACTGACGCCGAAGCTGCTGGCCCGCCAGTGGGCGGAATTCCTGCAGGTGCTCAAGGTCGACATCTTCCAGGCGCAGGTCAAGCCGCTCGAATCGATCGGGCACAACGCGATGGCCGGCTGGACGTACTTTGCGACGTTCCTCGCGTTCGTGTTCCAGTCGGTCACAGGGTTCGGCCTCTACGCGGCGATGAGCAGGTCATGGCTGCCCGGCCTGTTCAGGTGGATCGTGCCGCTGATGGGCGGGGACTTCGCCGTGCGGCAGTGGCATCACATGGCGATGTGGTTCTTCGTGATCTTCGCGATGGTCCACACCTACCTGGTCTTCTACCACGACTACGTGGAAGGCCGCGGCGTCATCTCGTCGATGGCCGGGGGGTGGAAGTTCGTCGAGAGACGCGAGAACGTGAAGTAACGGGGGGGTGCCGTGGCCGCATCGCCGGTGCTGGTACTCGGGGTGGGCAACGTGCTGATGGGCGACGAAGGCGTGGGCGTCCACGCCGTGCGGGAGCTCGAATCACGCGCGTGGCCCGCTAACGTCACGCTGCTCGACGGCGGCACGGGCGGCTTTCACCTGCTCTCGCATCTCGCGGAGTGCGGGCGCGTGCTGATGATCGACGCGACGCTCGACGGCAGGCCGCCGGGCACCGTGTCGGTCATCGAGCCGCGGTACGCGTCGGATTTCCCGCGTGCGCTGTCCGCGCACGACATCGGCCTCAAGGACCTGGTCGAATCCGCGGCGCTCATTGGCAAGCTGCCGAAGGTCACGCTCATCACCATCTCGGTGGCCGAGCTGCAGCCGATGCAGATGACGCTCTCGCCAGAGGTCGCTTCCGCCCTGCCCCGCGTCGTCGCGCTCGCCCACGAACTGGCCACCGAGCTTGCGTCTACGTCCCCGACACCTTGATGGTCAGGCGCTTCGTGTCGGTCCCTCCGAACTTCGACTCCGTCCTGACGTCCACCCAGCCATCGGGCCCCGTGATCTTCACGAGGCCGCGGAACCGCACCGAGTCGCGGCCGCGCAGCCGGAACTCGGTCGCCATGCCAGACAGCGCCGTCACGGCCGACTGATCGTTCAGCGGGTCGAGCCGCACGACACCCGCGGGCACCTCGATCAGCGAGACGTTCGGCGACATGGAGAGCGTCAGCCGGTCCTTCACCGCACGCTTCAGCTGCAGCGACCGATCGGAGAAGGTCGGGTAGACGCGGTCGTTCTTCACCGTCGCGTCTATCCAGAACAGGTCGCCGGTGGCCGGCGTCACCGTCACGCGGTCGATCTCGACCCTCGGGAACTGCGCCGCGGCGTACAGCATGAAGTGCGTCTGCCGCAGCGCCTCGGTCTCCATGTAGGGCGCGGGCGGCGTGCGCCCGGTGTGCTTCTTCGCCGAGCCCCCGATCCAGATGTCGCCGAGGTCCGGATGCTTCACGCGGTGCGGGACGATCCACCCCTCGCCAATCAGCTCGGTGTCGATCCACGCCTGCTGTTCCTCTTCGTCCATCCGGCCGTCGCCGTTGCGGTCCACCTCGGCCATCGGCGGCGGGCCCCACAGCTCGATCAGGTACGCGAACGACCCGAGCATGTTGTACGAGGACGCCTGCGCCTGCCCGGACAACCCGCTGAACGTCGGCGTGTAGTCCTTGAGGATGTGCGCCCCCTCGGTGACGATGGCCATCTGGGTGTCCATGTCGTTCTGCATGTCAGCCGGCACAATGCGGGGGAAGAGCTGGGCGTAGCGGTCCGTCTTCCGCATCTCGGCCAACTGCGCCGCGACGCGCGCCTCCTGCGCCGTCCGCTGCTCGGCAGTCATCGTCGTGGCCCGAACGTCGGGGGGCGCCATGAACATGATCAAGCGTCCCGTGTTGTGGAAGTGGAAGCTGGCGAAGATATTGGGGTGCTTCAACTGGAACTCGAGGACGTTCCGCGTCTCGTTCTCCGACATCGGGTACGGCCAGCCGTCCTGCAGCGTCCAGCCGAACGGGAAGTTGCGGTTCGGGTCCGGACCGCCGAGGTCGTCCTCGTTGATGCGGCCGTCGCCGTCGTTGTCGAAGCCCTCCATACCGAGGCGCCGAAAACGCGGCCCCTCGTCGCGAGGATCGGTCACCCGCACGAAGCGGCGCTTGTCGGGCGAGAGGCGGAATTCGCCGTTCGGATCGTCGATCCACATCACCGAGATCTCGCCGTCGCCGTCCACGTCTTCGGTCTGATCCTCGTCGTAGAGGCCGTCTCCGTCATCGTCGGCGGGGCGATACGGCTCGCGGGGGTTGTTCTCGGTATTCGGCTCGGTGGCGTAGGAGTCGTTCGCGTCCACGTTCAGGCCCGGAAGGATGTAGAAGGTCGTGCGGTCCACCAGGCCGTGGACGTACGGGTCGTAGTCGTAGCGCGTCAGCAGCTGCCAGGCGAAATACAGCGAGCAGGTCACGCCGTTGATCTCGTTGCCGTGGATGGCGCCGTCCACCCACATCGCCCGCTTGGACTCGGGCGCGCCGGTGGACTTCGCGGTGATGGTCAGCATCCACTGATCGCGTCCCATCCGGCTCTTGCCGATCGTCGAGAGGTCGGCAAGCGACGCGTACTGCTTCTGAAGGCCCTGCATGATGCGGGTCTTCTCCGCGTAGCTGTAGTACTGCTTCCAGTTGATCGGAAAGTCCATCTCGCCGTGGGCGCCGCCCGGGCTCGTCTGGAGCTTCTTCTGGGCGCGAACGGGTCCGAGCCAGGCACTCGCCGCGAGCAGCAGCAGCACCAGGGCAGGCACCAGCAGGCGAGAGCCGAGTCTGTTCGTATGCATGGGATGCTCCTTGGCGTTACTGGATGACCAGGTCCTTGACCCGGGTGCCGCCCTTCTGCGACGTGACGGCGAGCCTCAGCGGCGTATCGCCCTCAACGGCCACCAGCCAGCTGACCACGCGGCGATTCCCCGTCTGCCGGGGCTCGGCGGCGTCGGGCCGCTGCTGACGCATCTGAGCGAGAGGCGACTGGTTCGCCTGCGCCCCGAACCCGCCGCGGCCACCACCGCCACCGCCGCGCGCGCCGGCCACCCCGGCCGCCGGGCCGGCGGCCGCCGGGAGCGGCAGCGTCCCCTGGAGCACGCCGAGGCGCATCCACCGGGTCCCCTCGAGGAACGTGATCTTCGCAGGGTCGCCGAGCAGCCAGATCACGTCTTCACGATTGCCGCGCAACTGCGCGCCCTGCGCCACCTGCGTGGGCAGGCTCCCGGTGTTGGCAATCGTCGCGGTGATCTGCACCACCTTGTAGCGGCCGGGCGTGCCGCCCTTCCTGATGAGCACCGCGTCGCCCGACTGCGTGGCGGTCGCCTTCGATGCCTGGCTGGTCGTATAGAGCAGCTTCGCGGCGACCTCGGCGATCTCGACGTGCGGCAGCAACGTCGCCTTGAACCGCTCGAACTGCCAGTGCGTCTCGCACAGGGCCGCCAGGCCGTCGCCGGGCACGGCTTTCGTGTCGCGCTTGCTGTCCCACAGCTGCGTGCTCATCGTGTAGGCGCCGAACTGCCCGTAAGCCCAGTCGGCGAAGGCGCCGTAGCCGCCCGGCTCCTGCCGCTCCTGGTTGTAGGCACTTCGCCACGCCCGCGGCTGATCGATCGCCGCGGTCCCACGTCGTGATGGCTGGTCGGCGGCCGGAGCCGCGCCCGAAACTCCACCACGCCGGCCGCCCTGCCCGGCTGGCTGACCCGGGGTGCGCGGCGCCACCTGGGCGCCACCCTGCGGGAGCGCCTCGATCCACGACGCCGGCACTGGCTCGCCGATCAGTTCCAGGTACTTCCGGCCCAGCACGCGGTCAAACACCGCGGCGTCGCGCGGGTCGATCCGGCTGTCAGGCCACCGCGCGAACGGGCGCAGCGTGTAGCCGCCGCTGGTGTGGAACGACTGGGCCAGTAGGATGTTCGTGTGGTTGGTGAAGAACTCGAGCACGGCACGCGCCTCGGGCGACGACGAGGGAAAGTCGCCGGTGCCGCCGGGCGTGTTGTCGTCCTTCCACCAGCCCTCGGGGTAGTTGCCGTTGACGGTGGAAGCCGTCTCGGCGCGCGGCGCGGGCTTGCCCGCCTCCACGCCCCCGTCCTGGTACACCATTGGGCAGATATAGAACGCGCTGTCATCGACGAGCCTGGTGATCTCGGCGTCGCTGCCGTAGCCCGACACCAGCTTCTCGATGATGTAGAGGCACACCTCTGTGCCGGCCAGCGTCGCGCCGTGCGTCCCGCCGTCAATCCACTGCGCGGGCTTGCCCTGGTACGGCTTCATGGGCGTCACGTTGCTCACCGCCGGTTTACGCGAGTTGGCGAGCGAGACCAACCCGTCAATCGTGACGCCGGTCTTCCTCGACGAAACGACGAGGACGTAGATCGGCCGCCCCGACTGGCTGCGCCCGATCTCGACGAGGTCGGTGATCCCGGGGTAGGCGGCCGCGACCTTCTTCAGGTAGTCCGTGGCCGCCGCGTAGCCGTGGAACTCGGTGAAGCTCAGGGCGACCGGCGGCGTCGCGGTCTTCGCGGCGGCCGGCGGCGCGCCTTGCCCCGACGCGACGACCGCCGCGCCGAGCAGGAGACAGAGTGCGGCGGCCAGGCCGGCGCTCATACGGCCGGCCCGCTGGCGCTCGCGGCCGATCCGTCTCGAACGATCATCTGATGGTGGCATGTGCACAACTCCGGGAAGCACAAGCGTCAGGAGAATCGAGGGGGCGACTCGGTAGCCGGGGGCTGGCGCAGCATATCACGCCGGCGGGCCTGCCCGGGTCGCGGCGACGAACGCGTGTCACGACCGTGCGGCGCCGTGCGAAACGGCGGGGTGTTCGCCTCCGGCGGTTTCTCTTTCAGTTCCCCTGGAGCGCCTGGTCGTACACCCGCTTGATCTCCATCGGGCCCGGTGTGCGCCCGCCTTCCACCTTCGTGACGACGAGCAGTTGCAGCCCGTCGGAGATCTTGGTGAATGTCTGGATGACCTTCGCCCCGCTGCCCAGCTTCATCGAGATCACCAGTGAGCGGCCGTCCCACCGTGTGGTCCGCTCGGTCGTCGAGCCGGCCCGCTGTTCCTTGACCTTGGTGCCGTCCGGCTTCAGGGACAGCACGCGCCCTTCTTCGTCGGTCAGGCTGAGGCTGGCCTCGTGCTGGACGATCAGAAGAAGCCGAGGCGCCTCGAGCACGCGGCTCATTTCCTCGCGCGCCGCGCTCGACTCCTGGGGCCCGCCTCCCCGGCCGGTGTCGCCACCCATCCCGCCGCGGCCGCCCATCCTACCACCGCCCCGGCCCATTCCGCCGCCCGTGCCTCCGCCACCCCGTCCGCCTGGCGACCCGCCGCCCCGACGCCCCGCATCGCCTTCGTCGGGAGCCCCCATCGCGCCAGGGGGAGGATCGCTCGCCTGCACGTTCAACTCCCAACGGCCCGCGAGATTCGGCACGGATGAGGGCGGTGCCGGTTCCTGCGCCGCAAGGGCGACCCCGGGAGTCAGCGCGAGCACGAGCAGTGACCCGGCAATCAGCACTCCCCTCACCCGTCCACGTATTCCTCTTCGCATCTGTTTACCTCGGTCTCTGTCTAAGAAAGCCGTCGGTCGAGAGGCGCCCGTGAATGATCTGACGTCAGTCGCGTCAAGAAGGTCGTCACGTCCGCATGACAAGAAGAACTTCACCATCAGACGCCGGCCGAGCGAATCGTCGCCACGGCCGAGGCTGTCTCCAGAGATGACGTACATCGTGGACATAGGCAGGATTCGGGATTAGGGACCAGTATAGAACCAATAACCGTGACGATCAGTTTCTTCACACGCCCAGGTACTGCAGGTAAGGAATCCCAATACCGATCAGCGCGGAGAGGAACAGGAGGCCGAAGACCAGGCCGAGCGTCCAGAACTCCTTCCGCGAGACGTAGCCGCTCGCATAGAACACCGGTGCCGGGCCCGTCGCATACGGGGTAATGATGCCCATCAGCCCCAGCGAGTAGCAGAGCAGCAACGCGAACGCCTTCACTGGCACACCCGGGACGGACGCGCCTGCCGCCAGCACGACCGGCAGCAGGGCGGTCGCATGCGCGGTGATGCTGGCGAACATGTAGTGCACGAGGAAGAAGACGGCGACGAGCGCCGCCATCACCGCGGTGGGCGACAGGCCGACGAGCGCGGCCGCAGCCCCCTTCGCGAACCAGCCCACGAACCCGACCTTGTTCAGGCCCTCGGCGAGGCCGAAGAGCGTGGCCAGCAAGACCAGCACGTTCCACGCATCCTTGTGCGCGACCATCTCCTGCCACGACACGAGGCGCAGCGCGAGCATCAGCGAGATGACGATGAGCGCGACGGTGGCCGCCTCCATCACCTGGCCGCCGAAGATCCACAGCGAGATCGCCAGCAGCGCCAGCGACGCCATCGTCAACTCGTTGCGGGAGACGGGCCCCATCTTCGCGAGCTCTGACGCGGCCCACTGCGGCACGTGCACGCCACCGGTGATCGTCGGCGGATAGACCTTGTAGATCAGCCAGGGCAGCACCGCGATCAGCAGCAGGCCGATCGGGAGGAAACCCAGCACCCACTCGCCCATCGTGAAGCGGTACCCAATCGTCTTCTCCACGAGGCCGAGCGCGAGAAGATTCGGGGCCAGGCCGGTCAGGAACATCGAGCTGGTGACGGCGGTCGCGGCAAACTCCGTCCAGATGACGTAGCCGCCAATCCGCCGCGCCGTCGGTCCCGGGTACGAGTCGTAGAGCGGCGGGATGTTCCGGATGATCGGGAAGATCGTGCCGGCGCTGCGCGCGGTATTGGAAGGCGTGAAGGGCGCGAGCACCAGATCGGCCAGCATGATCGCGTAGCCGAGGCCGAGCGTCCGGCCTCCCAGCCTGCGTACCAGCAGCAGGGCGATTCGCTTGCCGAGGCCGGTGCGCTCGTAGCCGAGCGCGAACATGAAGGCCGCAAACACGAGCCAGACGGTGCCATTGGCAAACCCCGAGAGCGCGAGCTTGAGCGATGCCTCGGGATCCGGCGCGGCCAGGCGCGACGCGGCCGCGAGCGCCATGCCGATGAACCCCACGCCGGAGGCCGGCAACGGCTCGAGCACCAGGCCGACAACCACCGCGGCAAACAGCGCGAAGTAGCGCCAGGCCGCCTGCGTCAGGCCGTCAGGCGCTGGGACGAGCGCCAGGCTGACACCCACCGCCACCGGCAGCAGCACGCGCCACGGAACCCGATGCAGGACAGAGCAATCTTGGTGCGTGATCGTCTCTCGGGATGGGCGGTGTCAGGGCAGGAACCGGACGAGACCCTCGGTGGCAAGATGCACGCCGAACCAGACGGCCTCAGCGGCCAGAACGGCCGCGAGCAGCGTCATGCCGCCCAGGGAGACCGACCAGACGCGCGCAAGTGGCGGCGCCGACACGTCGTTCGTCGCGGGCGCCAGCAACCGGTCGATGCGGGCCCAGAGCAGCGTGCCGTCGTAGAACGCGCTGCCGGCGGTCGGCAACCCGAGGGCGGGCGCCAGCCGCGCGACCTTGAGGAGGGCGGACGCCAACGACACCGCGCGCTCCTCGCTCCCTCGTACCGCACGCGCATCGGCCGCAAACTCCACGGCCGCGCGCCATCTCTGTTCCAGCGCACGGCCCGAAGACCAGATCCCCAGCAGGTCGGGGGAACAGGCCACGAGCACCCGCTTGAGGTTGTCGCGCGTCGCGTGATGTGCCAGCTCGTGAGCCAGGCTGAGGTCCAGCTCGTCCTCGGTGAACGCCTCGACCACCAACCGTGCCATGAACACCCGCGGCCGCCGGAGACCGGCCAGCGAGATAATCGGGGCGGCATCGGGCAGGAAGTACACGGGCAGCCGGCCGCCGGCCAGGCGCCTGGCTTCGGCCGCGCGCGCCATCCAGCCTCGCTCGAGGGTGCGCGTGACGCGCGCATCGCGAACGGCGCGCCGCATCGCGAGCGCCAGGGTGACGCCGCCAAGCAGCCCGAGCGCGATCAGGCTGTACCCTGCTGACTCGTCGACGCCCTCCGGCTCGAATCGCCACTGCGCGGGCAGGAAGACGACGAACGTGAAGACGAGAGCGACGACGCCGGGCAACAGCTTCAGCGCGAGCAGCACCGCGGGCGCGCTGCGCGCGCGCAGGCGAACCGCCCCGCGTTCCACCAGCCACCAGGTCGCGGCAGCCATGGCCGACAGCCCGAGGTTGACCGCCCCGAACCACGCCAGCGCGAGGACGAGCGTGAACAGCACCTCGTTCACCGCTCTTCTCGCTCGTTCGTCGCCGGGTCGATCGCGTCCCCCGCCGTCGCGGGCCTGGTTCCCGTGCGGGCCAACTGCCGCCGCTTGGTTCTCACCAACCGGTCCAGCTCATCGAGCAGCGCGCGGTCGCGCTCACCCACCGCTTCCACGAGGTTCGAAAGGAATGGCAGCGGGGCGGCCAATTCGCCCGCCAGGAGTCCCGAGACCACGTCGCTCGCCACAATCTGATCCAGCTGTTCCCTGGTCGCCGACGCCGAGTACACGAATGCCCGCGCGCGCTTGGTGCGCGCCAGCAGTCCCTTTCGGAACAGCCGGTCGAGCGTCGTCATGACCGTCGTGTACGCGACCTTGCCATCCAGCCGCGCGTGCACATCGCGGACAGTGACCTCGGCGCTGGCCCAGACAATCTCGATGACCTGCTTCTCCAGTGTCCCAAGGCCCGCGCGGAGCAACTCCCGCGGCGGCCTGAAGCCCCAGAAAAGAAAACCGCCGGCGCGCGGCACCCGCGTCACGCCTGCACCGTGGACTTGACCACGCGGACCGCGGGCGCGATCAGCCGGTCAAACTGCGGCAGCGGCCCCATGAGGGGACGCGCGTAGTTCTTGAACGACTCGTCGATATCGTTGAGCCCCTTCAGGAACTCCCTCGGCAGCGGCTTGGTGTTGAGGGCCACCGACTCGAGAGAGGTGAGGAAGTAGTCCACCGAGTAGTCGCCCGTCCGCCGGATGGCGACCGATCCGTTCTTCTTGCCGTGCACGGCGAAGTGCACCGCAGTCTCTCCCACGTCGCGCGCCTCGCTCTTGTCCACCTCCGAGATGACCCCCAGGAACGACCTCTGCAGGTAGCCGAACGTGTCGCAGCGCACGCGCGTGATCTTCAGACGCGCCTTGACGGCATCCGACAGCGCGTCGCCCAGCGTACTGCGGCCGGACAGCTGCAGGTTCCCGAACGGGTCCCGCTCCTCCTCGTCCTTCAGCTTCAGCAGCATCGGCACGCCATCGTCCGCCACGATCCCTTCGCAGACGGCGGCGACGCAGCGCCCGCACTTCGTGTAGACGCGGTCCACGTCCTCGATGAACCGGTCGATGCTGAAAGGCGCCTCCGGCACGTAGATCAGGTGCGGGCCATCGTCTGGCCACCGCCGCGCGAAGAGGGACGTCGCGGTCAGGAAGCCCGAGCTGCGCCCCATGACGACGCCGACGAAGACGCCCGGTATCGCGTAATTGTCGAGGTCGAGGCCGGCGAAGGCGGACACGACGAACTTGGCGGCGCTGCCGAACCCCGGGGTATGGTCGGTGACGAGGATGTCGTTGTCGATCGTCTTGGGAACGTGGATGACCCGGAGGTCGTACCCCTTCTCTTCCGCGAAGTTCGCGACGATGCGGCACGTCTCGGCGGAGTCGTTGCCGCCGATGTAGAAGAAGTACCGGACGTCGTGGCGCTGGAATACCTCGACCATCCGCTCGCAGTAGGCCGAGTCCGGCTTGTCGCGGGTGGAGCCGAGCGCCGAGGACGGCGTGATGCCGACCGTCTCGAGGTTGTGCGTGGTCACCTGCGACAGGTCGAGGAAGTCCTCGTTCACGATGCCGCGCACGCCGAAGCGCGCCCCGTACACCTGCGAGATGAACGGATACTTCCGTGCCTCGAGCACCACGCCGGCGAGGCTCTGGTTGATGACAGCCGTCGGACCGCCGCCCTGCGCCACCGCCGCCTTGCCTTCGAGTCGCAACATGATGACATCCTTCAGGGAGATGAGAGGGGCCGAGTTTACCACCGAATCGCCGCCCGTGAGCGGCGGCCATGATGCGACACGCCGGCACACGCGCCGATGGCGGGTCGCTGGCGCGCGGCCAGAGCCAGGGACTGCAGTCGTTCGGGCGACAGGTCCAACTCGTGTGGCATGACGCTACCTGAACACTACCTTCACCGCGTCGCCCGCGGCGGACATCTTATCCACTTATCCACTTATCCACCTCGACGACGGGCGCGTTACGTGTGGCCGCCAGCTGGTTCAACAGCTTGTCCTTGTTGCCCGACGCGACGACGATCGTATAGTCGGCCTCCGGCACGACCAGCTTGGTCAGGTCGTTCGAGGTCTGAGCCCGCCGCCCTTCGCCGCCCGTGTGCATCGCCGGGATGTTGATGGGCGGGGCGACCATCCCGAACACGGCCGACCTGAAGAGTATCGACGAATTCCCGCGGCAGCGTTGTCGCAAGTTGTCGCGGGGACAAGACTGGGGTTGGGGATCAGGGAGCGGGAGTCGGGGTGAATCCGGGTGAGCGGGGCCTCTCGATCTCGACAGGGGGTGACGTGGTTATATATACTCTGGCCATATATGTCCATGCCAAATGAACTGGCGCGGGAAGTGAAACGAGGGTCCACCGAGCTGCTCATCCTCGCGCTCATCGAGGACCGGCCCCGGCACGGCTACGAAATCGCGCGCCTGATCGGCGAACGATCCGAGGGAACCATCACCTATCACGTCGCGTCCCTCTACCCGACGCTGTACCGGCTCGAGGACCGAAACCTGATCGAGGGACGATGGGTGGAGAAGGCCGGCCAGCGCCGCCGGCGCTACTACCGCATCCTACCCGAGGGCCGGAAGGTGCTCGCCAGCCAGCGCAGTGTCTGGAAAGGCTTCTTCCTCGCCCTCGATCGCGTGGTGAAGCTCAGGCAGGCCTGATACCGGGCCTGCGACCGACGGCTTGCGACCTGCGGCCTTGCCGGGTTGAACAGCGCCAGGACAGCAGGCCCGAACGTCACAAGCGGGGTGTCTAGCCGAGGCTGGTCGTGGAGAGGACAGTATGGACTGGAAAGCCAGGGTGCGCGCCGCATTCGCATCGCGCACCATCCCGGATGACGACATCGTCGAGGAACTTGCCCAGCATGCCGCGTCGGCCTTCGAGGCGGCGCGGGCCGATGGGTGCGACCCGGCAGAGGCCGGGCGCCGCGTGGAGACACATCTCGCCGCGTGGGCCGGCCAGAGCGCGATGCTCGCGCGCCGTCCCAGCCGTCCACCTGCCGTGGAGCCGCCGGCCGCCGCCGCGCCATGGTTCGCCGGGCTTGGCTACGACGTCCACTACACGTTTCACGTGCTCCGGCGCCAGTGGACGCACGCGGCCGTCATTGCCCTGACCCTGGCGCTTGGGGTTGGGGCGACCACTGTGTTGTTCAGTGTCGCCTACGGCGTGCTGCTCAAGCCGATGCCATGGCGCGACGCCGATCGGCTCATCCGTGTCTACGAAACCCGGCAGGGCAGCACCACGAAACCGACCTTCCTAACCAATGGCACCTACCTGGCCTGGAACGAGCGGCCAGCCACCATTGAAAACCTCGCTGGCTGGTCGGTCTACCCGGCGGCGATGACGGGTGTCGGCCAGGCCGAGCGGGTGCGCGTGGTGGAGGCGACGGCCAGCCTGTTCTCGATGCTCGGCGCCCAACCTGCACTCGGGCGGTTGTTTGCGACGGCGGCCGACGGGGGTGCCGAACCCTCGCAGGTCGTGTTATCTCATCAGCTATGGCAGCGAAAATTCGGCGGCGCACGCGACGTGGTGGGCCGTCCGCTCCAGATCGACGGGCAACCGTATCGCGTCGTGGGGGTCGCCTCCGAGGCGTTCGCGTTTCCCGATCGCGAGGTCCTCGCCTACATCCCGTTCAACGTGCCGCCTGTCGGCGGGAAGGATGGTCAGGGCGGAACGATCTCGATGTTTGCCGCGCTGGCGAAGCTGCGGCCCGGCGTCACGCCGGCGCAGGCGGCAGCCGAGGCCACGGCCAGTGGCCGATCGGCCCCCGATCCCGGCCTGGTCACCATCGCCGTCTTCGGAACCAAGGGCCAAGTACAGGTCTCGGCGGTACCGCTGCTCGACTCGGTCGTCGGCGAGGTGCGACCCGCGCTTCTCGTGTTCCTCGTGGCGGTCGTCCTTCTGCTGGCCGTCGCCACGGCCAACGTCGCCAGCCTGCAGCTTGCCCGTGCCACGTCTCGCCGCCGCGAGATTGCGATTCGCAGCGCGCTCGGCGCGGGCGGTTCGCGGCTGACACGCCAGTTGCTCGTCGAGAACCTGGTGGTCGGGCAAATTGGCGGCCTCGCGGGGCTGCTGCTGGCGGCAGTCCTCCTTCGCGTGCTCCCGTCACTCGCGCCGGCTGACTTCCCCAGGGTGGCCGACATCGGCCTCGATTGGCGCGTGGCGTTGTTCTCGATCGGCGTCTCGCTCGCCGCGAGCCTCGCCTTCGGGCTGGCCCCCGTGCTGCAGGCGCGGGGCGTCAACGTGTCGGAGGCGCTGGCGGAAGACGGCCTGGCACCGGTCGGTGGCCACACCCGGTCGAAGACGGCGCGGGCACGGCTGCTGATCATGGCTGGCCAAATCGCCACCGCGGCCGTCCTGCTGGTCGGCGCGGTGCTGCTGACGCGGAGCTTCGTCGCGCTGATGCGGGCCGACCGGGGTTACGACCCGGCGAACGTTCTCACGGCACGGCTGTTGCTGCCCGACTCATCCTACTCGGCGCAACAGCGCTCCGAACTGGTCGAGGGCACCATCGAACGTCTGAAGCAGCTGCCAGGAGTCAGGGCCGCGGCTGTTGCTTCACGCCTGCCTCTGGCTGGCGCCGAAATCCTGAGCGCCTTCCCCGTGCCGGGTCGTCGCGGCGGCCGCGAGGTGTCGGCGCACGCGGCTCTTCGTCAGGTGAGCCCGGGCTATCTCGCCGCGCTCGGCCTGCGCATCATCAAGGGCCGCGGATTCGCCGAAACGGATACGGCCGCCTCTCAGCAGGTCGTCATCGTCAACCGCACGTTCGCAGCACAATATCTGGACGACCCGCCGATTGGCGTCCGATTCGCTTTCGACCGCGAGGTCGTCGGGGTTGTCGACGACGTGCGCTACGGAGGCGTTGGGGACCCAGTGCAGCCGGAGATGTACCTGCTGTCGCGCCAATTGAAGTCGGGGTTCGCGGTGGAGGAGCCGATGGTGCTGGTCCGCACGGCGGGCAACCCGTTACTCCTCGCCTCCACCCTGCGGTCGATCGTCCGCCAGATGGCTCCCTTGGCGGCGGTCGAATCGGTGATGACGATGGAGGATCGGGTGTGGACGAGCCTGGCGCGTCCGCGGTTGTATGCAGTACTGCTGGGCGGGTTCGCGGCGTTCGCGCTCGCGGTCGCGGGAGTCGGCCTGTTCGGCGTGCTGAGCTACAGCGTGTCGCTGCGAGCGCGCGAGATTGGCGTGCGCACGTCGCTCGGGGCCACGCCGTGGAGCATCATCGGCCTGGTGGTCCGGCAGGCGTCAGTGGTCACTGCCGCCGGTCTCATCGTCGGCCTCGGGGCCGCGGCGATGCTGGCGCGGTCGCTGTCAAGCCTGCTCTATGGCGTCGCCCCGTCAGACCCGATCACGTTCGTCGCGGTTGCCGCACTGCTGGCCGTCGTGGCCGTCGTGGCCTGCGTGGTGCCGGCACGCCGCGCCGCGCGGGTGGATCCCGTGCGCGTACTCCGCTGAGAGGACGACGGGACACCCGGCCTGCGGCTCCCGACTCGCGGCTCGCGGCCAGCAAGGCCGCAGGTCGCAAGTCGCGAACCGGGAAACGGCTGCCTACTGGTCGGGCATGCCGACGGCCTTCAGTGGCAGCGCCTCCAGTTGGTGCAGGTCGACGCGTCCACGCGGGGAGACACGGCAGGCATGGCAGCCGGCGCGGCGAGCGCCGCCGGTTCTGGAACGATCCTGGTCGTCGAGGACGAGGCGCTGGTACGCCAGTTCGTCCGCAACGTGCTGTGCAAGCACGGCTATGCCGTGATCGAAGCGGCAAGCCCCGAGCAGGCCCTCGCCCTCGCTCTCGCCCAGCGACAGTAGACTGAACCGGTTACTTCGTTGGCGGAGCCGGGGTTCCCCCGTCCAGCGTGCCCGCCACCCAGTCGAGAGTGACGCGGGCGACCCGGTAGTCGCGCTGGGCGCGGGCCAGGTTCGCGCGCGACGCGGCCACGTTCAGTTCCGCGTCCTGCACCTCCAGACGCGTCTTCACGCCCAGCTCGAACCCCTTCTCGGCCAGGAACAGCAGGCGCTCAGCCTGCGTCACCGTGCCGCTGAGCGCCGCGACGATCTCGGACGCCTCGCGCACGGCGTCGAGCGCGGCGCGCACTTCGAGGGCGATCGCGTCGCGCAGCTTCAGCTCGTCAAGGCTGATGCGGCTCAGGTCGCTCTGGGCCTGCGCCACCTGCCCCTTGGTGCGCCAGCCGTCGAAGAGCGGCACGGAGCCGAAGACGCCGGCGTTCCACATGTAGCCGCTGGAGGAGATCGACGGCAGCCCGACGCGGCCAAGGCCCCATCCCGCGGAGAAGTCCACGCGCGGCTTGCTGGCGGCCTTCGCGATGGTGACGAGTTCGCCGTAGACCCCGCGGGTGTTCTCAAGCTCACCGAGCTCGGGACGGTTGGCGAGCGCCTTGGCGAGCACCGACTCGTACGCCGGAACCGAGTCGATCGGCGTCCCGAGCGTGCCGGTGACGTCGATCTCGCCCGTCTCCGCGAGCAGGTAGCCGAGCTGCATGCGCGCCACCCGCACCGCGTTCTGGCTGCGGATGACCGCCGGCCTCGCGTTCTCGGCCGCCACCTGGGCCGCCAGCACGTCGTATTCGGTGGCCGTACCCGCGGACTGGCGCTTGGTCGATTCGTCGAGGTGCCGCTGCTTCTGCGCCAGGTCCTCCGACGCAATCTTCGCGAGCTCCCGCGCGGCCAGCACGTCGCAGTATGCGGTGGTCACGTCCCTCGCGACCGCCTGGCGGAATCGTCGCAGCTGCTGGTCGGCCACGCCGAAGCCCAGCTTCGCGGCGCGGATGGCTGCGCCCACCTGGCCCCACGTGAAGATCACCTGCGTCACTTTGAACTGCCCGGTCAGTGCGTCCTGGCGGCCGCTGAAGATTTCTCCGATGTCGACGCTGGTACCCCCGCTGGACGACCCGCCGGAACTGAACATCTTGAACAGGTCCTGCTGGCGATTATCGAAGTTGCGGACGAACGAGCCGGAGAAGGAGGCCTGCGGCAGCGCATACGCCCGCTCCTCGAGGTACTTGCCCTGGACCCACTTCTGATACTCGATCGCCTTCTGGATATCGCGGTTCTTCGCCGCCGCGATCGACAGCGCCTCGTCCAGCGTCAGGAGCTTGGCCCCGCCCTGGGATGCGGCCTGTTTCGCCGCCTGCCCGATGATCACCGACAGCGAACCGGGGGCGCCTCCCGCGGCCGGCTGCACCGACTGGGCCGACGCTGGCGCCGCTCCGCCGGCCACCAGCGCCAGGATCACGAGGCTGATGGCCGCGGCCTTCGCGTGCCGCACGCCCTTCCTGAACATCCACGCCGAGAGGTCGTCGAGGATCGAATAGACGACCGGCACGACGATGAGCGTCAGCAGCGTCGAGGTGATCAGGCCGCCGACGACGGCGCGGGCCATCGGGGCGCGCATCTCCGCACCCTCGCCAATCGCAAAAAACAGGGGCAGCATGCCGAAGATCATCGCCGACGTGGTCATCATGATCGGTCGAAGCCGCGTCCGGCCAGCGGTGATCAGCGCCGTTCGCCGGTCCATGCCCCGCCCTCGCAGCACCTTGGTGTAGTCCACCAGCAGGATCGCGTTCTTCGTCACGAGGCCCATCAGCATGATCAGGCCGATGAGCGACATGATGTTGATGGTGTCGCCAGTCAGCACGAGCGTGCCGGCCATCCCGACGATCGACAGCGGCAGCGACAGCATGATCGACAGCGGGTCGATGAACGACTCGAACTGCGCCGCGAGGATCAGGTAGACGAAGAGAATCGCCAGCAGCAGCGCCTCGCCCATGTAGCCGAACGACTCGATCATCATCTCGGTGTCACCACCCTGCACCAGCTTGTAGCCCGGAGCCAGGTTCAGTGTCTCCCCGGCTTTCATCGCGAGGTTGCTGGCGGTTCCAAGCGGCAGGTTGTCGAGGTTCGCGCTCACCGTGACCTGCCTCGAGAGGTCCTTTCGGTTGATCTCGGCGGGCGACGTGGCGCGGGTGAACGTCACCAGGTCGGCCAGCGGCACGAGCGTCGCGCCCTGCGCGCCCGGGACCGTCACCTTCAGGTCGCGAATCTGCGACACGTCGGCGCGCAGCGCCTGCTGCAGGCGCACGCGGACGTTGACCGCCTCCCCTTCCTCGTCCTCGTAGGTCGAGACCGCCTGGCCGCCCACGAGCAGGGCGACGGTGTTCGCCACCGCGCCGCTCCCGAGGTCCGACGCGGCCGCGCGTTCGCGGTTCACCACCAGGCGATACTCCGGCAGGTCCTGCTCCATCGTCGCCTCAATGTCCACGATGCCGGGGATCTTGTACATCTCCTCCTTCAGCCGCGCCGCGTACTGCTTCAGCGTGGCGATGTCGTCCCCCTGAACGGCCACGGTCAGCGGCCGCTGGAACGAGGAAGGATCATCGAGGAAGTTGAGCACGACCCCAGGAATCTTCTCGAGCCGGTGCCGCGCGTCGTGCACGAACGCCTTCACGCCGCGCCCCCCCTCCTTCTTCGGCACCAGCTTCACGAACACCATCCCGTCGCGGACGGTCTCGGCGTCGCCCGAACCGATCGAGGCGTACGTGTACTGCAGGTCCTTGAACTCGGACAGGGCCTTCAGCACCTCCGCCAGCCTGCCGCGGGTCTCGGCGATCGACGACCCGGGCGCGCTCTTGAACTTCAGCGCGAACTCACCCTGGTCCATCGTCGGCTGGAACTCGGTCTGGAGGATGCCGAACACCGCGAGGCCGCCGACGAATGCGGCGATGGCCGCGCCCACCACCACCAGGCGATGGTCCAGCGCCCACGCGATGATGCCCTTGTACCGCTCGGCCATCCACTCGAACCCGTCGTTGAACCGGTCGAGCGCCCGCTGGATGAGGTTCCGCTTGCCTTTCCGCTCGATGTCCGGGTCGTGCCAACGCGACGACAACATCGGGTCGAGCGTGAACGACACGAACAACGACACCAGCACGGCGAAGGCGACCGTCAGGCCGAACTGGTAGAAGAACCGGCCGATGATGCCCTTCATGAACGCCACCGGCACGAACACCGCGATGATCGACATCGAGGTGGCGAGGACGGCGAGGCCGATCTCGGCCGTCCCTTGGCGGGCCGCCTCAAAATGATCCTCACCCCGCTCGAGGTGGCGCACGATGTTCTCTCGCACGACGATCGCGTCGTCGATCAGGAGGCCGATGGCCAGCGACAGCGCCATCAGCGTCAGGGTGTTGATCGTCATGTTCAGGAAGTACATGACGATGAACGACGAGATGACCGAGATGGGCAGCGTCAGGCCGGTGATGACTGTCGAGCGCCAGGAGTTGAGGAAGAGGAAGACGATGACGATGGTCAGAAAGCCGCCCAGCAACAGCGTGTTGTACACGTCGGCCACCGACTCGCGGATGAAGCCGGACGTGTCGCGGACCACCTGAATCTCGGTGCCCGGCGGCATCTCCTTCTGCAGCGTGCCCACGGCCGCGAGCACCGCGTCCACCACCTCCACGGTGTTCGCCTTCGTCTGCTTGGTGATGTCGATCGCCACCGCCGGCTTGCCGTTGATCAGCGCCAGCGAGCGCTGCTCCTCGACGCCGTCATCGATCGTGGCCACATCGCCCAGCGTAATCGGCTGCCCGGCCCGACGGGTGATGACCATCTGGCGGTACTCCGCGGCATCCCGCGGCTTCCCGCTGATGCGCAGCGGTATCTCGGTGACGCCCTGCGTCAGCCGGCCGAGCGGCGTGTTGACGTTCTCGGACGCGAGGCCGCCCACGACCTCGTCGACACCCATGCCGAGTGCCGCCAGGCGCGCGGGGTCCAGGTTGACCGCGATTTCGCGCTTGGACGACCCGATCAGCTTGGCCTTCGCCACGCCCTGGATGCTCTCCAGGCGGCGCTTGATCTTCCGGTCGGCCAGCGTCGTCAGCTCCCGAGGCGGCATGGTCTTGGATTGCACCGCGAGCGAGATGACCGGCATCGCATTGAAGTCGAACTTCTGGATGACCGGTTCCTTCATCCCCTCGGGCAGCTCACGACGCACGGCGTTGATCTTCGCCCGCGCCTCCTGCGAGACGTCGTTGACCTTCACCTCGAGGTTGAACTCGACGATGACGGACGAGAGCCCTTCACGGGAAATCGAGTTGACGTGCTTCACGCCCGCGATCGGGTTCACTGCCTCCTCGATCTTCTTGCTCACCTCGCGCTCGACCGTCTCGGGCGACGCGCCGGGGTACTCGGTGATGATCGACAGCACGGGAATCTCGACGTCCGGCATCATGTCGATCGGCAGGCGCCGGAACGAGAAGACGCCGAGGGTCACCAGGGTGAGGATCATCACGGTGGCGACGACCGGCCGCTTGATGGAGAGGTTCGAGAGGAACATGGCTACGCCCCTTCACCCTTGGACACGACGACGCGGTCACCGTCACGGAGCGCGAAGCCGCCGCGCGTGACCACCTGGTCGCCGGGCCGCACGCCGGACAACACCTCGATTGACGCTCCGTTGGCCGTGCCCGTCGTGATGGCGCGTCTCTGCGCCTTGTCGCCGCTCACCACGAACACCTCGGCTTTCCCGGTGTCGAGGCTCCAGTTGAGAAGGGCTTCCTTGCGGACCTGCAGCACGCCGGTGCGCTGGCCGACGATGATGCGCCCCTTCACGAAAGCGCCGCCCCTGAGGACGCCGTCGGGGTTCGACACCTCGGCGATCACCTTCGTCGACCGGCTGGCCGGGTCGATCGCCGGGTTGATGAACATCACCTTGCCCGTGAACGCGCGGCCGGGCTGCGTCTCGGCGGAGAACTCCAGCGGCTGGCCGACGCGCACCGAGGCGAGGCGCGAAGACGGCACGGACACCGTCAGGTCGAGCGCCCGGTTGTCGACGATGTGGAACATCGGCGTGTTACCGCCCATGTTCTCGACCCGATCGCCGACGCTGACGCCGCGGAACGCCACCACGCCGTCCATGGGCGCGGTGATGAAGGACTTGGTCAGGCGCGTCTCGGCCGTCTTGATCTGGGCGCGGGCCGCCACCATCGCTGCCTCCGCCGCCTCCACCGCGGTCTTCGCGTCGTCGAGCGCCTGCGGAGTGATGAGGCCGTACTGCTTCAACTGCAGCGCGCGCTCGTGCTCGCGACGCGCACGGTTCTCGCCCACCTTCGCCTGCGCCGCGGCGGCCTTCAGCGTCTCGATCCCGGCCTCGGTTTCGCGCGTGTCGAGCCGCGCCAGACGCGCGCCGCGCTTCACGGGAACCCACTCGGTGACGTAGACGTCGGTGACAACTCCGGTCACCTCGGACTTCACGTCGGCAGAGAACTTCGCCTCCAGCGTGCCGACCACTTCCACGCTCTCCTGCAGGTCGGCGGGCGTGACTGCGTCGACGGTGACGGCTACCGGGGGCCGCCCGGCTTCCATCGACTGCGAGTCAGCCTGCTTTGAACATGCGGCCGCCGTCGAGATGGCGATGCCGAGCATGATGATTCCAGTTGATCGTGCGATACGTGTCATTGCCGTCGTTCTCCTTGCTGCCCCTGCTCTCGAAGGACGCCATCGAATATCAGTCCGATGACGCGCCGCATGGTATCAAGTCCAATCGGTTCGAAGCTGTAGTGAATCTGCCGTACCGCAAACACGCCGATGACGCCCATGATCACCAGCGAAACGTCGGCCGCCGAGGCGGCCGTGGCGATTTCGCCGGCCGCCTGTCCCTCCTCGACGATTCGCCGGACTGCGGCCTCGAGCCGGCGGTCGAAGAGCGTGAAATCGAACGGTGGCGCACCTTCGACCGGGCCGAAGAAGGTGGCATGAGCCACGCGAACCACCGGCACGTGCTCCTGGAAGAGGCCGTGGAGGTCCTCGCAGAGGGCTTCCAACCGCTGGCGCGCCGTGCCCTTCCGGGCGACCGCTCGTTCCATGGCCGCCGTGAACTCGCGACACGCCTCGTCGAGCACCGTCGTCAGCAGCCGCTCCTTGCTGCCAAAGTGGTAGTAGAGCGCGGGCTTTGTGACGCCAGCGATCTCGACGATTTCCCGGACCGACGCGGCGGCGTAGCCCTTTCGGTCGAAAATACAGACCGCGGCTCGGAGCAGGCGGCTGCGCGTCCGTTCGTCCGTTTCTGCCGGCGCTACGTCTGCCGTCGCGCCTGGTTCGATTGTTCCCATCAAGTTCCTCATGGACGCGGAATCGGCGTACCTACCGTTCGGTAGCACCACAGATCGGGATACGGGCGAGGCAGGCGGGAAGTTCCAGTCTGGGGTTTACTGGAGCAGGAACGAATACCTACCGGTCGGTAGTATAGCAGGGATCGGGGATCTGGGGATCGGGAAGTCAGGGAAGTCGGGGAAGTCAGGGAAGTCGGGAAGTCAGGAAGTCGGGAGCCGGGGAGTCGGGGAGTCCTGACATCACGGGTCAGATGGGGATGATACAGGGGATCCGCCACCTACCATCCGGCGCCACGTCTGTTCCAGCGTGCGCTCGGCGTTGTACGCCGGAAGCACCACCACGACTCGCTTGTTCCCAATCATCTCTGCGGACTCCGATCTGGCGAATGGGGTGGCTACTCGCACCTGAGCGCCGTCAGTGGGTCAACACTCGCCGCGCGGCGATCCGGGAGATCGCGACGAGACGACCACCACGGCTCAGGAGTCCTCAATGGCACGCGAGTATGGCACACGGGCCCCGAATCGAGAACCTCGGCCCTTTGGAATCAGCAGCACACGCGGAGGCACGCGTGAACCGAGCCGTCGTGATGTCACAAAGAGATGATCGCGGAAGACGGGTGGTTGTGTTGTTGAGGTATACTCTTGCGGTTGCCGCTGCTTTGCGTGTGGCAGCCGCAACGCCAACGCCGTCGGAGCCTGTTGACCCGATTGCCGAGGTGTGTTGGATATGCGTCATCTCCGGCTCGCCGTCGCCGCCACGGTGCTAACCGCACTTTCCGGTTGTGCAGGTTCGTCGTCCAGCCCGCCAGCCCCGTCCAGCCCGTCAGCGCCGTCTTCTACGGTCGCACCCACCACCGCGGTCGTGAAGATCATCGTTGCTGGAACTCCGCCGCCGCTGGGGACGTCTTCTCAATTCACCGCGATCGCGGTCCTGAACGATGGCTCCAGCCAGACAGTCACGTCACTGGCCTCGTGGCTGTCGTCGAACACCTCCGTGGCAACGGTAAGCCGCAGCGGAATGGTCGCTGCGAGGAGCAATGGCTCGGTCGTGGTCACCGCGACGTATTCAGGTACACAAGGCGCTCTGGCGTTCGCGGTGGCACCACCGGCGACCTTTACGTTGAACGGGACGATTACTGACGCCACTTCCGGCGGCGGCGTGGCGGCCAGCGTGACCGTGAAGGAGGCGCTCGGCGGCATCAAATCAACGGTGGCAGACGGCACCGGCCGCTACTCGATCCTCTCCGTGGCAGGCGGGGCAGTCGATGTGACCGCGGTGGCGTCCAACTACGTGGTGGTCAAGAAATCGATCGTGATGTTCGGCGACACGACGCTCAACTTCGCGCTGGCGCGCGTGTCACCCTGTCCGCTGATCGGTTTTGACGATGTGGGCTCTCAGGGAGCCCCGTTCACGACCTACACGAGGTGCGGCTTCACTGTCGCGGCCGCGACGTCAAATTGGACGGTGTCGACCGGTTATGGACGCCCGGCTCCGTTCATCCAGTTCGCTTCCCCCGGCGGCACCACGACGATTGGCGAGGTCATCGTGACGGCTGCCGGCGGGAAGTTCACATTCCAGTCGGTGGACCTGTATTCGAGCACGACACCAATCCCGTACGTCATCACTGGCATCGCGAACTCGACCACCGTGTTCAGCATCCAGAAGACGCAAGGCAACACGTTCGGGAACTTCGCGACGGTCGTGAACCCAAACCCAACAACCCTGATCGACGCGCTGCTGATTCGACTCTCGAACCCAGCGGCCCCGTGTTGCTCGAATCCGATGGGGCTCGACAACATCGTGGTCTTGTACTGAACCGAACGCCTGACCAATCTCCGCCTCGAGCAGAACGACGTTCGGTCTCGAGGGAAGACGTCAGTGTGTGTGTCGGCGGATTGCGTCTGACAGCCACCAATTGCCGATGTTTGCGTTGTCTCCAGCGGTTATGGCACGCGGAATGGCACACGTGGACCGTGGCGAGCACCGCCGGCGTCACGAGGGGACGGTTCTTGATCTTCGGGCGCGCCCATGGCTAACTGGAGTTCCATCCATGACCGCCGCGGTTGCCAGCGCCTCGGCACCCTCCAAACCCCATCCCGAAGCCTCGTCGCCGAGCCTCACCCGCCGGCCCCTGGCCACCGGCCCCTGCGCACGTTCCGGCCGTGCGGCCGGTCATGGCGCCCATTCCCTTCGGTCCCGTTCCATCTCGTCCTGGCATGACTCACACTCCTTCATTCGTTCATGATTCACTGGTCATCTGCGCGCCGCACGACGGACACGGCTTCTGCACAGAGGACACGCCACGCTCGTGGGGTTCACGATGCCCGCACGCGGGGCACACACACGTGCCGACAACGCCACGCGCGAGCGGACCGCACCTCCGACTACGACACCGTCCGTCCGGGTTCTGTCCCCGTCCTCCACCTTGACCCGCTCCGCCCCGTCTCCTGCGCCCTCCCAGGCACGCCTCCGGACCTGGTACGCCCGCGGCCCGGCAGCCACGGCCGCGGTGCCCAGGCATCGCGAAGGCCTCCCGCCCTACCGTGCCAGCAAGCCAGGCCTGTACAACCTCGCTGAGGCTGCCGGCGACGAACGGAACCACCTGGATGCCGTAGGCCGTCACCATCACGTGCAACGGCCACGAGATGGCGCCGCACACCAGCGTCCCCACGCCAAGTTCCGCCAGGCGCATCACCTTCTGAGCCGGCAGGTCGTCGGGCAGGATTTCGTCGGCGCTTCCCACGATCTGCCCTGACTCGGTTTCGACGATGTGGACCAACGGCGCGATGTCGAAGACCAGCGCGATGCGAGTGCTCCATGTGGAGAATGCGGCTTTCATGGTCCTGGACTCATTTCCTTCTGCTCCGGCACAGAGAACCCAGCATTCGCGGGGCCAGAAACGACAACCGACGATGAATGCCACTCAAGATACTGAAACGACGGTCGTTATGCGCTTAGGTGTGGATTCGAACGCTGGCTCGAGAGTAGCGGGGCCGCTACGGTCCGACACACCGACCCTTGCGGAGGCGCTACGCTCGCCGGGCGGATCGGCCGTCCCGTTCGGGACGGGGCATGCGCAGCTTCTTCATCCGGCGAAAGAGGGTGGTCTTGTGGATGCCGAGCTCCCTCGCGGCCGCCGTGCGGTTGTCGTCGTTGCGCTCCAGGGCTGCGCGGATCGACTGCGCGTCGAGCATGTCGTGGGCGGTGCAACGGTCCGACGAAGGAGACGCCGATGCGGCATGCGCCGTCAGTTCCTCAGGCAGGTGGACGATCTCGATGGACCCCTCGCAGCAGAGGATGAACGCCCGTTCGATGACGTTCTCCAGTTCGCGCACGTTGCCGGGCCAGTCGTGCGCCATGAGCAGGGACAGCGCCTCGGCGGCGATCCCCTGGACTGACCGGCCCTGCAACCGGTTGAAGCGTTCGATGAACTGCCTCGTCAACAGGGGGATATCCTCCTTCCGTCGTCGAAGCGGCGGAACTTCCACGCGAACGACGTTCACGCGGTAGTAGAGGTCTTCCCTGAACGCGCCCTTGCGCATCTGTTCGGCGAGGTCTTTGTTGGTGGCCACGATGACCCGTGCATCCGCCGTTTCCGAGCGGGTCGCCCCGAGCGGTTCGTACGTCCTGTCCTGCAGGACACGCAGGAGTCTCACCTGAAGCGCCGGGCTGACGTCGCCGATTTCGTCCAGGAAGAGGGTCCCGCCCTTCGCCAACGCGAACCGCCCCGGCTTGTCCCGGTTCGCCCCGGTGAAGGCACCGGCCTTGTACCCGAACAACTCGGACTCGAGGAGCGTGTCTGGCAGCGCGGCGCAGTTGACCGCGATGAACGGACCTTGCCGCCGCGGGCTCAGGCCGTGGATCGTCCGGGCCATCAACTCCTTGCCGGTGCCGGTATCACCGAGGATCAAGACGGTGCTGGGGCTGGCGGCGATGGCAGGCAGGATCTCGAACAGCCGTTGCATCAGGGGGCTGCGGCTTACGAGATCCCCAACCCGGAATCGCCCTTCCAACTCCTGCCGCAGGGCCTCGACGAGGGAAAGATCCCGAAAGGTCTCCGCGCCTCCGACGACGCGGCCGTCGTCGTGCCGAAGCACGGCCGTCGAAACGCTGATGGGGATACGGCTCCCGTTGGCGTCGATGATGTACCCCGACTTGCCGATGACGGGCCGGCCTGTTTGCAGCGTCTGCTGGAGGGCACAGTCGGCCCCGCACATGCTGGAGCGGAATACGTCCGCGCACCGCCGGCCGATGGCGTCAGCACGTGCGACGCCCGTAATCTCCTCGGCTGCCCGGTTGAACGACGTGACGTGCCAATCCAGATCCAGTGAACACACCGTCCGAGATGCTCTCGAGGATGGCTTCGGTCGGCGTGAGGACGGAGTCTGTTCTGCTCGTCTTGCGATCGCTCATCCCCATACTCTCCGCGCCTTCGGCGTCAACGCGTCGTCTTCAGCCAGGGGTAGTACGAGGACGCCGTGTGAAGTGCTGCGGCTGGCGCATGGCCGAGCACTCGGTCCTTTGCAACCAGCACGGTGCAGAGCGCATCCGAGTACTTCAGGAACAACGAGTCGTGCCCGACGCAGAGGCCGACCAGGATGTTGAACTCCGTCTTCTCGGCGTTCAGGACGGCAGCCTGAGCGATCGGGCTGCACATCGGCTCGAATTCGCCCACCCGCACCTTCTGGTCATCGCGCAGCCCGATCGCCTCCTTGGGTGTCGCGCCGACCTTGCACACCACCGACACGACGTCGAAGCCCTGCGCCTCGAGGATGCCGACCAGCGCGCGGGCCTCCTCGTGGAGACCGGCACAGAACGCAACGCCCAGGCGACGGTACCCCATCTTCCGGGCGAACTCGCCGGTCTCCTGGATTCGCGTCTTGCTCGGGTGCAGCACGTACGGCCGCACGCCCCGATCCACGTAGCACTCACCCTCCTGGATGGACGCCTGGCGCGCGAACTCGAAGACGCCCGGGCTGGCGTACTGCTGCCGCGCCCAGGCAATCGGCCCCGCGTCCAGGGCAGCAGGACAGAACGGCGGCGCCTGTCCCTCGGGTGTTCGGCACGCCTTCTCCTTCATGCTGCATCTAGCACACTCCGGGATGCCCCTGGCTCCTTCTCCCATGTTCGCGGTCTGCATACTCGCCTTTCGTTCAATATCCCAAGAGCATCACGGCGACGCCGAGTGCGAGCCCGCCGCCCTTCTGCAGGCGCTTCCGCAGGGCGCCCCGGGTCACGACGTTCAGGTACTCAACCAGGAGCATCATGACCAGGACGAACCCGGTGATCATGACGGCGCTGGTGAGAATCGGGATGATCACGACGCGCCTTCCTGCGTTCCGCTGGGGCTCGGGCCGCGGCGCGGGACGGATCACGAGCATATGCTCACAATAGGGGGACGTCAAATTCCCATCGTCGCGTTTGGAAGGACTGCTTTCGGCTTGGGCCTACGGCTCGAGGCCTATGGCCGGGCCCTGCGCTTGATTCGCTGTCCCGAGCCTCAGGCCGTACGCCCATGGGCCTTCTGATGCGCCGTGGTCAACGGTCGGCGGGGCGCGGTCTGGCGGAGCCATCGCGGTGGCGGTGATCGGCGAGTTGTTCCAGTTGCTTGCGCTGAACGGGCGTGAGCACTCTGTACATGCGGTAGAGCATCAACGTCCTGGCGCGGCTCCGTAGCGCTTGCGCGGCCGCGGCGCGCTCGAATAGCTCCAGAACCGCCTGTTCGGCGCAATCGGGGGAGAAGAGCAGGGCATCAAGCTCGGCGGCCAGTCGTTTCGCATTCTCCGCGTTCTTGATTCTCTCTGGGAGCGTACCGCTGTAGATCTGCTCGATGCGGCGCGTCTGGTCATCGGACAAGCGGAGCCGTGATTTCACCTCAGGGGACTCCCACCACTTCGTCGGGTGCCCCCCCTGTCCCGCGAGCACGGCCACCGCCATGAACAGCGCTCCGCTAATCAGGCGTACCGCCATGCTTTGAGATACGACGCTCGTGGCGACGGCATTTACCTGGGTGCCGCATCGTCAGGCCGTCAGGCAAGATCCTGCTCGCCGAACTGACCCCAGACGGGTGTGCGCTCGTGGCGCGGTGTGGCAGGAACTACTGGCGCCGACGCTCGCTCGCCGATGAAGCTACGCGGTTGGCGTACGACTGACGCCGCCGCGGCCGATGGCGCCGTTCAGGTTCTCCTTGCCTTCCATCGGTCTCGGTCGAGTCCGCACGAAGACATCGCCGCCAGGCACACGCCGGCCATTGGCCCCGCCCTGAGGCCGGTCACTGGTACCACCGGCCCAGCAGTTCGCCGTTCCCGCATCCGCTCACCTCGGGTTCGAGCGTCGCATGATTCACGCGCCATTCGGCCTCGAGAAAGACCTTCCGCAATGACTTCGGCACGTTTCAGGCCGAAGGTGTGGGGCGGCGTCGGCGGGCGTCGGGCCAGACGCCGGCTTCCCACCGCGAGGCCGAGCGCCGCGACGTCGCTCAGCTTGAGACACACCGGCTCGCGAGCGTGTGCGGGCACAGGAGACGTGGAGATGGCCACCCGGGGATACCGACGGGGTGGCCCCTGATCGGCGTGACTCGTCGCTACTTCTTGAGGATCGTGCTGAACACCTTCTCTGCTGGCAGCTTCTTAGTGCAGAAGAACCATTGGATTCCCGGTCGCCGCGAACGTCGGCTACATCGTCCACCCCAGAGCTACCTGCGTCTCCAACCGCTCCACGCCGGAAAGCCGCGGGCATCCCGAAGCTCCATCACCAGCTGGAATCTCGCCTCGTCGCCGTTCAGGGCCGACATGGATCCCTGCGACCGCCATCATCACAGGGGCGCTGGCGCAGCGTCTGTGCAGTCCTGCACACCCCGGGGCCGCGCAGGACAGGATGTGCGGCTGACGACCGTGCACACCTCTCCCGATGGTCGTCCAATCGCGCAGTTGCCATGGGGTCGCGATCGGGACGCGGGCGGGACACGCGGGCGGGCCGTGGTTGACAGATGGGTATTATGAGCATATGCTCTCAATTGCATGTCTCGGCCCGTTGTCCCGCGTCGCGTCGGCTGCCAGCTGAATGGTCGGGGCTTCCGACCGATCGGGGCCCCTGCGTGCAAGGCGGACGCGATCTCCATCGGCCTGGACGAACTCGAAGCGATCCGTCTGGCCGACCTGGAAGGGCTCTATCAGGACGCGGCGGCCGGGCGGATGGGAGTGTCGCGGCAGACCTATGCGCGCATCCTCTCGCGGGCTCGACACGCCGTCGCCGCCTGCCTAATTGAGCGCAAGATGCTGGTTGTCGAAGCGGGTCCGGTGGTCGAGGAGACGCCTCCTCCTGCCGAATGTCCCGTCCACGATGGCGCGCGCCGCCATGGTCGAACGTGCCACTGCCCCGTCCGGCGCAAGACGTGCGGCAAGGACTGCGCGCACCCGGGGCCATCATGCGGCTGCCGCGGCGAGCCGCTGGTCGCAAACAATCGCCGCCCCCGCTAGTCAGAAGGAGAACATCATCATGCAGATTTGTATTCCCGTCCTGGAAAATCGTGGCCTCGACAGCCGTGTCTCGGGCCACTTCGGCTCCGCGCCCGCGTTCATGATCGTCGACACGGACTCCGGCACCTGCCGCGTCCTCGACAACCACAACGAGCACCACGCGCACGGTATGTGTCAGCCGCTCGCCGCGCTGGCGGGCGAGACGGTGGACGGCATCATCGTGGGCGGAATCGGGATGGGTGCGCTAATGAAGCTGCAGGCCGCGGGCATCACGGTGTACCGAGCCGTTCACCCGACCGTGGCCGAGGCGGTGGCAGCCTACAAGGACGGCACGCTGCAGTCGGTTGGCCACGACCAGGCGTGCGCCGGGCACCACCAGCACTGAGGATCGGCCTGCCACGTATGCGCATCCACGTCGAAGGCGCGGTCCCCGAGGCGGCGTTGATTTCCGAGCTGATGACGGCGCTCGACGGCAAGAGCGCCTGACGGAGAGACCCCGTGTCCGACACGAGCCAGCAAGCGCGAGAACGGTATCTGCAGCGCATCGAGATCTACAAATCGTTTGGCTACGACCGCCCGGCGGCCGTGCGCTACGCTGTCGATCGTCTCGAACCGTTCGAGGGAACGGTGCTCGACGTCGGCACCGGCCAGGGACTGCTCGCGATCGAGCTCGCCCGCCGGGGATTCCCGGTCGTCAGCATCGACGTGAGCGAGGAAGAGCAGCGCATTGGCAAGGCCAACGCGGATTCCGAGGACCTCTCGCAACGAATCACCTTTCTTACCCTCGACGCGCAGACGCTGCCGTTTCCCGACGGTACTTTCGGCGCGGTCGCCACGCTCGACGCGCTGCACCACCTCGCCGACGGGCCGGCGGTCTTCTCGGAGATGCGACGCGTCCTCGAGCCGTCAGGCAGGATCCTGCTCGCCGAACTCACCCAGGAGGGATTTGCGCTCGTGGTTGGCATACGACTGACGCCGCCGCTGTCGATATCGCGAGGAGGCTGCGTCCTCGCCGCGCAGAGCCGCCCAGCCCTCGGCTCCGCAAGCGGCCGGTGCCGCGGCGCCAGATAGAAGGCCGGCGATGCGGTCCTGGCTTTCCTGATCGACGTCGCAGACGAGGGCGTCTGCCGATCCCGATCGGGCGATGACGGCGTCGATCATCGGTCCTCCGCAGGGCCAGCACAGCCTCGGCGATCCCGCCTGACTCATAGACGCGTATGGCCCCTCGAGCGATTTCAGATTGGCGATGGCCGCGCACGGCCAGCCGCTCGACGCCTCACCCAGCGACCACGGGGCACCGAGGTCGCGACACGACCGCTGAGCGCACCAACTGGTGCCGCCCGCCGGGGTTTGGGCAATTCAGAAGGCGGTAGAACCCCAGGACCCAAAGGACAGCCGATGTCAACGACTACCCGCTGCCCTTCTCCGCCTGGTTCCTCTCCGCTTCAGCCTGCTCCGGTGATGCGGCGATCGGGGCCGCCACTCACGCGGCATTCCTCGCAATCCCCAACAGATCCACGTGCCACACAATTGCGCGTTCCGTTCCGGCTCCGGACCCGCGTCTTCGAAGCCATCGTTCCGGCCGCGCCATCACTGCTGGCCGAGCGCCGCAGCGGCGATGTGCTCGCACGCCTCGTGGAAGACGTGGATACGCTCGACCGCCTTCCGGTCCGCGTGCTGATCCCCTCGCTGGCGAATGCTCGACTTGCAGCTCGCGAGGGAGGCGGTGGTTCAGGCCTTCTGGACCGCGCACTAGGCTACCGCCGTGGGAACGCGCCATTTGATCATCGCGACTTTCAGGGCGTCGTTGACCACGAGGCACGAGACCATTGCATAACCGAATACTGTGAGCGTCTGCCGCCAAGGCAATGGCATGAGTCCCGGAAGACCCACGTACGTCAGAACAGTTCCCGCGAGCGCATCCACCATCAGGGCCGCCAGGAGGATCTTGCTGGGCATTGTCGCCCAGAACCAGCGGCGTTCTCGCGCGGACACGATGGAGAACACGGCGAGGTAGAGAAGCGTCAGGAAGCTGAACGTGTAGAGGGCATTGTTGTTGGTCGCCAAACCGAAACGCGACCAGCCGATCCACAAGAGGAAGAGCGCCTCCGCGAGCATCACGACACCCAGCACCACGGACACGGTGATAAAGCCCCCGATGTTCCACGTTTCCGGCTTCTTGGACGGGCGAACATGGTCGGTGGCAAGGGCGATCTTTGCGAAGTCCGTCATGAAGACCAGCAGCAGCATCGCAAAGGCGGAAACGACGAACTTGCCGGTCACCACGAACGCAACGGCCACAAAGGCCGCCTTCAGGATCGTCCGGCTGATCTTGTTGATGATCCACGTCAGAATGCGTTGATAGATCGTCCGTCCCTGCTCGACCAACGCCACGATATTCGTGAGCCCAGGTTCGGTCAGCACGACGCTCGCGGCCCCCTTGGTCACGTCGGTCGCGGTGCTGACGGCGACGCCTACTTCGGCCTGACGCAGCGCGGGCGCGTCGTTGACGCCGTCGCCCGTCATGCCGGTCACGTGCCCCGCGGCCTGCAGGTGCTGCACGACGATGTACTTGTCCTCCGGATACACTTCGGCGAACCCGTCGGCGCCCGCTAACACGTCACCCGGCTCATTCCCGGCTTGCGCACTCGCGGCTTTCAGGTCCGCCACCCGCCGGATATTGGACAACCCGACGCCGCGCGCGATTTCGCTCGCGACCGCCAGTGCGTCGCCGGTGAGCATCTTTACCGAAACGCCCAAGTCCCGGAGTTCGGCGATCAGCTGCGCGGCCTCCGGCCGGGGCGGATCATAGAGTGTCACCAATCCGACCAATGCCGGCGCGCCCGCCTGCGCGGCCGAAGCCGCTCCGTCGCGGCGAAGGCCCGCCTCGGGGCCGCGCGCCACCGCCAGCGTCCGATATCCCTTCAGTGCCGATTCGCTGACCCGCGCCTCCAACGTCTCGATCGCCGAGGGCTGGAGTCCGCAGGCCTCGGCGATGGTGCGCACGGCTCCTTTCATCACGCGCAGCCGCTGCCCGTTCTGCTCGATCACGGCTTCAGTCCGCCGGTTTTTCGCATCGAACGGTGCGAAGGAGACGGGCGCCACCTTGGGAAGGTTGTCGAAGATGTGCCGCTCTTTCGCTGCGGCAAGGAATGCCAAGTCAATCGGATCCTGGTTGGCTTCTTGGGACGCGAGTGCGCCAGCGAACAACACATCGGCTTCTGTCGCATGCTCCAGCGGGATCACGCCCGTGACAGCGAGTTGGTTCATCGTGATTGTGCCCGTCTTGTCCACGCAGAGCACATCCATTGTCGCGGCATCCTCCGCGGCGCTGAGGCGTGTGACCAGCACGCCGCGCTTCGCCAACTCCTTCGCCCCGACGGCCATGCTGACGGTGAACATGACGGGGAGGGCGACCGGCACCGCGCTCATCAACAGAACGAGCATCAGCGGAACCATCTCCAGGAGCGGCGCGCCGCGGATCAGCGACAACACGATCACCACGCCCAGCAGCGCGCCGACGATCACGAAGAGCCAGCGAACGACCTTGGCCACCACCGCTTCGATGTGGAGTGCCGGTCGCGCTTGCTGCACCAACTCCGTGGTGCGGCCAAAGTAGGTCTTCGCCCCGGTCAGCATGACCACGCCGTTGCCCTCGCCCCGGCGGACGACGGACCCCGACGAGAGCACGTCGCCGGGCGCCTTGTCGGCGTCCTTCGACTCGCCGGTGAGCGCCGACTGGTCAACGCTCAGCGCTCCGGTCAGGAGCTTGACATCCGCGGGAATGATGTCGCCCGGGCGCACGCGGACGATGTCGCCCGGGACCAGCTCCCGGGCGGGAATGACCTGCCAACTCGCCTCGCGCCGGACGCGCGCACTGACCTGCAACCGTCGCCGCAGCGTCTCGACGACGCCGGCGGCCCGATGCTCCTGCATGAAACTCAACACGGCATTGACGATCAGCAGCGCGCCCACCACCGCGAGATCAGAAAATTTCCCGAGCACCGCCGACAGGACCATGATCAGCTCGAGCATCCACGCCGACAGGCCCCAGAACTTGCCGAGAAACGTGAGGACCGGGTGCCCTTCTGTTTCGGCCACTTCGTTGTAGCCGTGCTCCTTCCGGCGGACGTCCACCTCCGCGTGCGTGAGCCCGGTGTCGGGGTTCACGTGGAGCGCCTCGAGGGTGTCGGGGACCGGCACGGAAGCGATGTCGGGCGCTTTCGCCGTTGGCGGCTTCGAGGGCGGGCCCTCCGCGACGGATTTTCTTGCGACGGTTTGCATGTGACGATCCTCTGCGGGCCGACCAGTGTCGCTCGTCCAGAACTGGGTGATCGGCCCGGTCCTGACGTTCGACCTCACCCTCCGCTGAACCCCCGTTCGTCGGAACTCGCCGGACGCGCCACCGCTCGCGCGGGCGCTTCCCAACTTTCTCAGCCGCTGGAATCTGGCCTTGTCGCCGGCCAAGGCCGACATGGATGCGTCAGCCCGCCATCATGAATGGCGCACGATCGCGGTGTCTGTGCGCTTTTGGACACCGCGGGGCCTCGTAGGACGGGATGTGCGGCTGACGACCGTGCGCACCTCGCCCGGTGGTTGCCCAGTCGCGATCGGGACGTGCGCGGGGCACGCGAGCGGGTCGCACGGACGGCAAGTAGATGGTGTGCCCTGCAACCCGCGAAGTAAAGTGCAAGAGTCTCATGCTGTCCATGACGACCTGTCGTGGCGTCCCGGGTTGCCAGCGCTCGACCTGGTTGCAGTGGAATGACGCGTGGCGCGGCGCGAAGGATAACGAACAATCCCTACGGTACCCACCCGAACATCGCCGACCTCGACAGCGCGAAGAGCCGGGTGACATCCCTGCGCGACTCGGTCGCCGAGGGCGAGCGCGTCCTGCACGACGAACGGCTGAAGTACGAAGCGGGCCGAAGCGTGATTAACTTCGTCCTGGACGCCGAGTCGGCCCTGCTCACGAGCCAGTCGCTCCTGTCCCAGGCCGAGCGCTCCGTCACGACAGCAGCGCTGGCGCTGGATCTCAGCGTTGGGCGGATCGACGTCGATCGACTGCCGGGTCGGTAATGAGAACAGGGAGAGACGCGTATGCCGTTGACGGTTGAGCAACTGCAAGAACAGAAGGCGACGTTCTCGAATCGAACAGGGCTGTTCGCGAGCGCTGGCTACGACCGGCTGGGTGCCCCGGAGTTCATCCTGGACGAGGCGGGCGTACTCGCCGGTCCCGCCCTCGATATCGGCACCGGCATGGGGATCACGGCACGAGCCCTTGCTGGTCGCGGCCTGGACGTCGTCAGCGTCGACCTCAACGCGGACGATCAGCAGGTTGCGGCGTTTCTGACGGACGACCCTGAACTCGCGCAGCGGATTCGCTTCGCCCGCGCGGATGCCGCCAGGTTGCCGGTTCCCGATGGTCACTTTGGATGCGCCGTGGCCATCGACGTCCTGCACCACCTGGACGCGGGCGGCCCGGTGTTGATGGAACTGCTGCGCGTGGTCAGACCGGGAGGCCTCGTGGTCCTCGCCGATTTCTCCGTCGAGGGATTCGAGATGGTCTCACGGGTGTACGCGGCCGAGGGGCTCGTGCACACGGAGGGACCCGTGACCGCCGATTGGGCGCGCGGCCTCCTGGTCGGGCTGGGCATGACCGAACTGAAGCTCTCTGTCGGCCACCTCCACCGGGTGGCGGTGTTCCGAACGCCAGCCGCCGCCCAGGCACCGCCGGCCTTTGCAGTCCTCGATCGCCCGGGTCTCTTCAAGGCGCTCGACGTGTTCGCCAGGAACTGGCTGGCCCACGACGGCTGCTGGTTCCTGGCGGCTGAAGAGCGTTACGGGATGGAGACGGCCATGGATCTCGACGCCGCCTCATGGCGCCGGTTCGCGGCGGCGGAGGCGCGGCGAATCATGGAGGCGTTCGTGATCCCGTCCGGAGGAGGCCTCGATGCCCTCCAGCAGGCCCTTTCCTACCGCATGTACAGCTTCGTCAATCCATGCCGGATTGAGCGGTCGCCCGGGGGGGATGTGCTCCGGTTCTTCATGGAGACGTGCCGCGTCCAGGAGACCCGCCGCCGCAAGGGTCTGCCGGCCTTCCCGTGCAAGAGCGTCGGCCAGGTGGAGTTCGAGACCTTCGCCCGCACGGTGGATAAGCGAATCGCGACGACGTGCCTCAGGTGCCCGCCCGATCCCGGCGCCGACGGACACTGTGGCTGGGAGTTCCGCCTCGCCTCGCCGCAGGAAGCCGCGGTGACACTCCAGGGCGAAGTCGGCGACCTGCGCGTCGAGGAACATGCCGAGCCCGCCGTTTCGCGCTCGGTGCGCCTGGCGCTGACTGTGGCATCCTGATACGGCACGTGGACCGACATCGAGGAACTCGGTCCGTCGTGTGAATGGCGAGGTGAGATATGTGGTCGTTCGGATGGTGGGTCGTGGCGTTGGTGCTGCTGGGGCCGGCGGGGGCCTCGCCGACGCGGGCTCAGCAGGCGGAGCGAGCGAACGCGGATCCGGCCGTGAAAGCCGCAGCGCTCGAACACGAGGCCCGGCAGATCGAGACGATGCTCATCGCCCCGTGCTGCTGGACCAAGCAGGTCTCACGTCATCACTCGGAGGCAGCCGCGCAGGTGAAGCAGGAGATCCGGGCGATGCTGACCGCCGGACTCACGCGGCAACAGGTGCTCGACCGATTCGTCGGCGCCTACGGCGTCCGCATCCTCGCCGAGCCGCCGGATGCCGGATTCAGCCGAGTACTTCACCGGGCCCCGCGGGTGATGGGGCTGGGCAGCGTCGTCGGTCTGGCGTTCTTCCTCAGGCACATCACGCGACGGCGCGTGGCGGAAGCGCAGGCGGACGAGCGCGGTCCGGTCAGCCCTGCGGAGCCCGTTGACCCTGGGGCCGGGTCCCCCCTCGAGGACGACTACCGCCAGCAACTCGACGACGAACTCCGCGACCTCGACTGATCGAGCACGCGGCGCAGGAACGCCAAAGCCGGGCGACCGCGTCTCGATTCATCGGCGATCAGTGCGGGACACGTGGATGAGCGCGGAACAGAATCCAGAGGGACACGACGACGACCAGCACGCTCAACACGGCGAGCACGATGTAGGAATCGCTGCTCATGAGCCCTCCCCATCAACAGCATGCGGCGGGTGTGTTTCCGGTCCGTCGCCGTCAGGTGACGTCCTTGTTAATTCTGACAGTCGGACTGTCCGACCGGGCTGGCGCGACGCGCGGCACCGACAACCGGGAGCGTGTTACAGGAAGACCCACGGGAAAGCCGGAGAATTGGGAGTCTCTGATCCAATAGAGAGCGTGCTCGTCGGCACCCGTAGATACGCCGTGTGCGCAGAGCGGGCCATGGGGACATCCTCCACGTGCTTCAGAAATGGCATCGCGTCAGGTCCCGTCAGGCTGTTTGCTGAGTTGCTGGCCGCCCGCGCACGCGTGAGTGAAGTCCGTCTCCGACGACACCCCGCCAACCGAAGCCGGATCTGCTCCACATAGTTCCAATGCAGTGAGTCACTGTCGCCCGCAGATCCTCTCCGGCGTGTCGCCCCACGGCACGAGCGCGACACGCGTCGCGAGGCGTTCGACAACCTCCGCAATGTAGGTGCGCTCGTTGGCCTGTCGACTGACGAGCACGGGATCGGTCGTTTCCACCGGTGCGAGTGCCTGGTTGATCACCCAGGCGAACGGTGCGATCTGGGCGCGGGCCAGGTCCTGCTGCAGCCGTTCGGCCTCGTGGACGGGCGTGGCTTCGGGTACCGTGACCAGCAGGATCCGCGTGAAGCTTGGGTCGCGTACACGAGGCAGCAGCTCTCGAACCGTCTCGGGCATTCGGCTCGACTGCCGGAGCACCTCCCGATGGTACGCTTCGGCGGCGTCGAGCAGCAGGATCGTGTGCCCGGTCGGCGCGGTGTCGAGCACGACGAAGCCGTCCGTCCCGAGGGCCACGGTGCGCGCGAATGCCCGGAAGACCGCGACCTCCTCGGTGCACGGCGACCGGAGATCTTCCGCCAGCAGCGCGCGGCCCGAGTGATCGAGTTGGCCACCGACCGTCGTCATGACCTCATCGCGGTACCCTTGGGTCTCTGCGACCGGATCGATACGTCCCACCTCGAGACCGGCTGGCGGGTCGTCGATCATCCACGACACGTGGGCGGCGGGGTCGGTGGTACTGAGATGAACGTGGTGTCCGCGTCGAGCGAGTTCGAGCGCGATCGCGACGGCCACCGTGGTCTTGCCCACGCCGCCCTTCCCCATCGTCATGACCACGCCCTTGCCGGAACGCTCGAGCTCGTCCACGAGGTCCACCAGCGGCCGCGGCAGGCTGGCACGCTTCTCCGCTCCGATAGTCGTCTCGACGCGGCCTGGCACGCCGCCGAACATCGTTCTCAACGCTTCGACGCCGAGCAGGGCGTGCGGGCTGAGCCGGACGTCCTGTCGCGGCAGCCCGGCGAGTCCGGCGGGCATCTCGGCCAGGGCCTCGCGTCCGCGTCGCTCGAAGGCGACGGCTACCGGATCGTCGCTGGCCGCTTCGAACAGTCCGTTCAGGACGAGCACCTGGTTGGACACGCCCAGCTCCCGCAACTCCACGCTCGACCGTTCCGCCTCGCGCAGCGCCGACGCCTCAGGACGGCTCACGAGCACCATCGTCGTCCGTGAAGGGTCCGCGAGCGAGTCGACGGACGCCCGGTAGAGATCACGTTGCGCCGACAGACCGGCGAGCGGCCCGAGGCATGACGTCCCCGTCGTGTTGGTCTCGATGAACGAGGACCAGGCGTGGGGGAGCGATAGCAGGCGCAGGGTGTGACCCGTGGGGGCGGTGTCGAAGATGACGTGGTCGTAGGCACCCGTCCGCGCGGGATCGGCCAGGAGCCGGGAGAATTCGTCGAAGGCCGCGATCTCCATCGTACACGACCCGGACAACTGCTCCTCGATGCTGCGGAGGCTGGCCTCGGGCAGCACGCCCCGGTAGGGCGCCACCATCTGCTCTCGATACTCGGCAGCCGCCACCTCCGGGTCGAGGTTCATGGCCTCCAGCCCGGGTGCCCCGGGCACCGCGACGGGCGAGGAGCCGAGGCGCACGGACAGGACTTCGTCCAGATTCGACGCCGGGTCGGTGCTGACCAGCAGCACGCGACGGCCCCTATCCGCCAAGACGATGGCCGTCGCGCACGAGATCGAGGTCTTGCCGACGCCGCCCTTCCCCGTGAAGAAGAGATACCGGGTCGCGTGTTCCGCGAGTAGCGCTCGAACCCCTGTCATTGATGCACTCCCCTGCCGATCCGACGACGACACCGCGGCGTGCCCGGTATTAGCCGCAACAGGTGCCGGGGCGGCCTGCGGGAGCGTTCTCCCCGCTCTCCGGCGACGAGCCGCAGCAACTGGAAGCCGCCGAGGTCGGCGCCACCGAGAGGTACCGGTCCGCCAGCTCCACGACCACACGGTCGGAACGGCTCTTGACCGCGTGGCCGGTCTCGACCGCGAGGCACATGTCCTCGTTCGAGACGCCGAGCTTGCGGGCTTCGTTGTAATGGTGCTTGAAGCAGACTTCGCAGTTTGCGGCAATCGCCGCGCCGATCGCGACGAGTTCCCCGACCGCGGCCGTGAAGATGCTGGGACGCAGGTCGAGCCCCGCATAGGTGGCCAGCATCTCGCGGGTGGGGTAGCTCGCCTGGTGGCGCGCGACCCCGTCTACGACGATCAGCGGCAGGCAGCCCAGTCCGTCCTTTGCCAGGGCCTCCTTGACCAGCGGCGTGCTGGCAAATGGGGCAGGCTGCTGCGAGAGATTGAAGCGCTCGACAGTCACGCCCTGCTGGGTGAGCCACTCCAGGTCGGCGGCGAAACGCACCAACTCGGGGTCGATCGCCGGCCCGCACACACCCGTTGAACAACACATCGGTGGGTCGAACACTTCGATTTTCATGACACCGGTCTCCTGATAAACACCACGAATCGCCAGCCGTTCGCGGTCGCGACGCGTCACGAACCGCGGACAGCGTCCTATTTAGCCACAGCAGTTCTTGCCGCGCGCCGCGGGCGCAGCCCCGCCACAGCAAGAACCTGCTTGCGGATTCTTCCGTGCAGCCCGTGACGCCTCTGCGGTCGGGGTCTCGGCGACATCCTCGTTGGCGTCTTCAGATGCCTGCGCTGCGGCCTCCGTCACCTCCTCGATGCGAACCCCGCAGCAGCCCGACTTCTCCGTCCCGAAGATCCTCGTCCAGAGTGCATTCTTTGCGTGCTCGGCCATGTTCCGATCTCCTGTTCACATTGCGTCGAAGATGAATCCCGCCAGGATGACAGTGGGAGCGACGCCCGCGACAAACGCGCCTCCGCAAGGGAAGCCCCTTATCCGCATAACCGGATATAACGAGCATAGAAGCCGCGTGCCATATTTGTCAAGGCAGACATGGTGACGGCGGCTGGTCTCTGCAGTGATAGGCTGAACCATGAGATAGACGCTATTGCTCGTCCACAGTCACTGCCGCGCCGCCGCGGATCGGCGTCGTGCCCCCGCCACAGCAGGGTGCGGGCTGAGAACGCGTCTGATCGACGTCGGCCCTTGCCCCAACCAGTACCGCGGTCGCTCCTGCTTTCTTCACCGCCGTTTGAATGTCCAGAATGGACACAGCCGACGAATCGTAGGTGAGCTTCATCTGGTTGGTGATGGGGTTCAGACTGAAGGTCTTCAGGCCCTTCATGGCCTTCACTCGCTTCTCGACGATGTGCCCCTCACAGGAACAGGCCCCATCGATCCGGAACGTCACCGAGTCCAGACTGTCCACTTGTTTGGCCGCGTTGACGATGGGGGCTGGAGCAGCCGCCGCAGTGGCCGCCTCCACAGTACCCGAGCAGCAGAGCCCTTGAGGCTCAGCAATGGCGGGAGTCGGATCAGGCGTCTTCGGGATCGGTTCCTCGCTCGCGCAGCAGCACTCGATCTTCGCTTGGTCGACGACGTGGCCGTGCATCGACGCCCCGAGTATGGGCGACCCGCAGGCACAGCCTGCCACGCTCGTCGCAAAGGGCGAGGCCCCCTGAGCGACGTGTTCGTTCGTTCCCGACTGGGCTCGGGCCGGGGCCGCATGGTCGGCGACCATCGGTACCGCCGTCCTGGTGCTCTGCCACTTCAGCAACCGCAAGGCGTTGGCGATCACGAACAGGGCGCTTGCTTCGTTGAGGAGGAGCCCGGTGACCAGCGCGAGATAGCCAAGCAGCGCCATGACCACCATGAAGGTGACGTTGACCAGGGAGACCACGATATTCTGCCGGATCGTGGTCACCGCCCGGCTGGAGAGGTCGCGGACAAAACCGATCTTCGCAAGGTCGTCGGACATCAGGACGACGTCTCCCGCTTCGATCGCGATGTCCGACCCCGCCGCGCCCATCGCGATGCCCACGTCGGCGACTGCCATGGCCGGCGCGTCGTTGATGCCGTCGCCGACCATGGCCACCGAGCCGTGTTTCTCCCGTAACCTCCGAATTACGTGGACCTTGTCAGTGGGCAAGAGCTGAGCGTAGTACTCGTCGATACCTACGCTTCGCGCAATGGCGCGCGCGCTCCGCTCGTTGTCCCCGGTGAGCATCGCCGTCCGGACCCCGGCCCGGCTCAGCCGCTGCAGGGCCTCGACCGCTCCTGGCCGCACGGTGTCGGCGATGGCCACGAGGCCGATCAGGCGGCCGCCGCCGCTCACCAGCACCACGGTCTTGCCTTCGTTCTCGAGCCGCGCGACGACCTCTTCGGCCTCTGCGAGCGAGACGCCCTGCTCCAGATGACACCGCGGGCTACCGACCATGCAGGACCGCCCGCCGACCGTGGCCGTCACCCCGAGCCCGGCGGTCTCGTGGAACTCCTCCACCGGCTGACCAGAGAACGCCCCTCTCTCCCGGGACTTCCGCACGATCGCGGCGGCCAGCGGGTGCCCAGACCGCGACTCGATTGTGCCGGCCAGGTCCAGCACCTCCTGCTCTCCGACGCCGCCGAAGCCCATGACGTCCGTGACACCGGGCCGCCCGATGGTCAGGGTGCCGGTCTTGTCGAAGGCGACCACCTTCACCCGATCGACGGCCTCGAGATAGGAGCCGCCCTTGAAGACGACTCCGTGCCGGGCCGCGTTCGCCATGGCGGCCACGACGGCCACGGGCACCGAGAGTGCGAGGCCGCAGGAGCAGGACACCACAAAGACGACCAGCCCCCGATAGATGAACGGCACCCACTCAGCGCCCATGAACAGGGGCGGCACGGTAGCCACCAGCACGCCGAGAACGAACATGGCTGGCGTGTAGTACCTGCCGAAGGAATCGGAGAACCGCTGCAGCGAGGTCTTCTTCGCTTGCGCCTCTTCAACCGAGTAGATGATCCGGGAGAGCATCGCTTCGGATGCGGGCTTCCCCACCCGCACTTCGAGCGAACCATTCTGGTTGATCGTCCCGGCGAAGACGTCGCCGCCAGCGTCCCGCCGCACCGGGATCGGCTCTCCGGTGACGGCCGCCTGGTCCACATAGGACGTGCCCCGGACGACGCGCCCATCGACGGGAATGCGCTCGCCCGGCCGGACCACGACGATATCCCCTACCGCAACCTCCTCGATCGGGCGCACCACCTCGCCCCTCTCCGTGCGGACGAGCGCGTCCCTCGGCATCAACTCCATGAGCGATCGGATCGCCCCCCGGGCCTTGTCCACCGCGTAGGACTCCAGGACGTCCCCGAGCGAGTAGACGAAGATCAGGACGGCCGCTTCGCCCCACAAACCGAGGAGCATCGCGCCGGCGGAGCCGATCAGCATGAGAAGGTGGATTGTCGGCGTGAGGTTGAGAAGAGCGATCAGCGCCTTCCGCGCCGGATAGAAGACGCCGGTGAGGACGGCGAGCGCGTACAGCCCGTTGGCGACCAGCGGTGACGCTCCCAGCTTCCCCGATGCGAACGCGATCAGGGCGAGAAGGCCGCACCCGTAGAGGGCGAGCTGCTGCTTCTCCCGCCACCAGGTGCTGCGCCGGCCCTGGCCCTTCACCAGCAAGGCCCTCATGCCTGTCTCTGAGACCGACCGGATGATGTCCTGGAGCGTCACGGCCCCGGCGTCGTAGGACACGCGGAGCTGGTTGGTGATCGAGTTGAGTTCATGGCTTTGAACGCCGGCCAGGGCATTCATCTTTCGGTCGACCAGGGTCCCTTCGCAGCCACACTCCATCCCTTCGATCTGAAGCGTGATCGTTTCGATCCCGGGCTGACTCTCACGGGTGGTCACGACTGGCCCTCCATCTCTTTCTTCGGGGCGTTCCCCTGGTTAACGCGAGTCCGCTTCAGCCAACTGAGAAGCCGCTCGAGCAACACGGCCGCCTCAGGCCACGTGACAGGGCTCGCCCGCAACTGAATCGGTCATCCACAGCGAGCTCCTGCGTGGGCTCCTTCGCGAGAGAAGCCCTGTATCCGCATAGACGGATATATGAGCTTAGAGGCGACGTGGTATATTTGTCAAGGCGAATATGTCAATGGCGGTTGGCAGCTGAAGGACGGGGGGAACAATGAGACAGGCGATCATGCGGACGGACCTGGACGTCCAGGACCTCGAGGGGACGCTCAAGGCGCTCGCGGATACCACGCGCCTGCGTATCCTGGGCCTGCTGGCCGTTGGTGAGACCTGCGTCTGCAACATTCATGAGAGCCTCGGGCTCCCGCAACCCAAGGTGTCCCGTCACCTCGCGTACCTGCGCCGGGCCGGCCTCGTCGAGACACGGAAGGAGGGCCTGTGGGTGCACTATCGCATCGCCGCGCCCGCGGCGCCTGTCGTGGACGTCCTGCTCGCCTCGCTCCGGCACTGCCTGGGCCATCTCCCCACGACGCAGGGCGACCGGACGCGTCTCCGAAAGCGAACGGGCTGTGGCACCGCGCCTTCGCCGGATGCGTTGCCGACGGCCTCGTGTTGCGCCGACCGTGACGAACGTCCCCCGCGGTACGCCACCGCTCGCGCGTAGATCTGTCCGTGAGCGGACCGCCGCCGCACCTCTCACTCCGGCCTTCGTGCGCTCCTCTACCGTTTCGGCGGATGCGCCGAGTTGACGCCCCACGGTGGCGAGGCGTATAGTCTATCCGCATATCCGGATATGAGATGAACAGGCTGTTATGACCTCACCACCTCAGCTCTTCCGCGCCCTGGCCGACCGCACCCGGCTGCGGATCGTGAACCTGCTCGCCCGCGGCTCGCTCTGCGTCTGCGACATCCAGCGGATCCTCGAGCAGCCGCAGTCCAGCGTGTCGCGCCACCTGGCGCTCCTGAAGTCCGCTGGGCTCATCCACGACCGCCGCGACGGCATGCGGATTTTCTACGCGCTGACCGTCTGGGATTCGCGGCTCGGTCGCGCCGTGTTGTCTGCCGTTCGGGCCCATCTTGCGAGTGAGGCCGACTACAGCGCCGACATCGCCGAACTGACGCGACTCCGGGAGCGGGGCGACTGCCACGAGGAACCGAAAGGCCCCGGCGCCGCCCGGCGCCCCACCCGACGCGCGATCGAGAGCCGCCCGGAGGCGTAAATGGCCGGTTACACGGTACTCTTCGCCTGCATCCACAACGCCGGCCGATCGCAGATGGCGGCCGCGCTCTTCAACGCCCTGGCTGATCCCGCGAAGGCGCGGGCGCTCTCCGCGGGAACGAAGCCGGGCCCGGCGGTGCATCCTGAAGTCGCAGAGGTGATGCGCGAGGTCGACATCGATCTGTCGTCGGCCACGCCGCGCCTGCTGACGGACGACCTGGCCGGGCGCGTCAACCTGTTGATCACCATGGGCTGCGGCGAAGAGTGCCCCTACGTGCCTGGCGTCGAACGCGGCGACTGGGCGCTGCCCGACCCGAAGGGACGGCCGCTCGCGGAGGTTCGGGCCATTCGCGATGACATTCGCACACGCGTCGCCGCACTGATCGAGGCGCGGGGGTGGTACACCCGCTGACGCCGTACCCCGCGGGCCGCCGGCCGGCCGCGGCAGGGAGTCTTCATATGTCTGAGAGAGTAACCTCTCGCCTGTCATTCCTCGATCGGTACCTCACGCTCTGGATCTTCCTCGCCATGATCGTGGGCGTGGGCGCCGGCTATTTCCTGCCGGGCCGCGTGCGGCTGATCACCGCGTTCCAGGTCGGGACGACGTCCATCCCCATCGCGGTCGGCCTCATCGTCATGATGTATCCGCCCCTGGCGAAGGTGCGCTACGAGGAACTCGGCGAGGTCTTCAGAAACACGAAGATTCTCGTGCTCTCGCTCGTTCAAAACTGGATCATCGGCCCCGTGCTGATGTTCATTCTCGCCATCGTCTTTCTGCACGATTATCCGGAATACATGGTCGGACTGATCATGATCGGCCTCGCGCGCTGCATCGCGATGGTCATTGTCTGGAACGAGCTGGCGAAGGGCGACACGGAGTACGCAGCTGGCCTGGTGGCCTTCAACTCGGTGTTCCAGGTGCTGTTCTACTCCGTCTACGCCTGGGTGTTCATCACGGTCCTTCCCGGGTGGTTCGGCCTGAAGGGTGTCGCGGTCAACGTCTCGATCGGTGAGATCGCGAAGAGCGTCTTCATCTACCTCGGCATCCCGTTCCTGGCCGGTATCCTCACCCGCTTCTCCCTGGTTCGTGCACGAGGACGGCAGTGGTACGAGACGCGGTTCGTGCCGAAGATCAGCCCGCTGACGCTCATCGCCCTGTTGTTCACGATCGTGGTCATGTTCTCGCTCAAGGGCGAGTACATCGTCCAGCTCCCGATGGACGTCGTCCGGATCGCGATCCCGTTGCTGATCTATTTCGTGGTCATGTTCCTCGTGTCGTTCTACATGGGCTACAAGCTGGGCGCGGATTATTCAAAGACGGCTACGCTCTCGTTCACCGCGGCAAGCAACAACTTCGAATTGGCGATCGCGGTGGCCGTGGCCGTGTTCGGCATCCATTCCGGCGCCGCGTTTGCCGCCGTCATTGGACCGCTCGTCGAGGTGCCAGCGCTCATCGCCCTGGTCAACGTGTCGCTGGCGTTCCAGAAACGATACTTCCGGACGAGTTCGACCCTGGCTGTGCAGCGGTGAAACGCCTCGCTGGCACCGCCTGCTTCACCGCCGACAAGCATCAAACCGCCCGATGACACAACAGTCGTCCTTATGTCTACACCGATGCGCCTGGTCCTCGTTGGCTCCCTGGTCCTCGCCGTTGCGCTCATCATCGCTCTCAAGCGTGACCGCGCGGCGGACGTGCCATCGACGTCCGCCGGCAGCCAGGCGACGGCCGCTGCCACCCCCGCCACCGCGATCCCGCAGGACGCGGTCGCGTCTACCCCACCGGCGACTGACGGTCGGCCGGATAAGCAATCGTCGGTAGCAACGGCGTCCGGGAAGGCCCCTCGCTCGAATCGCGAAACGCCCGCGCCCGCCGCGATGCCGGCGGTGCGGACGCCCCCCGCGTCCTCCCCCAAAGTTGCGGCCCTGCCGCGTCTCGTCGATGTTGGCGCGGACAAATGCATCCCATGCAAGGCCATGGCACCCATTCTCGAAGAGCTTCGACGGGAGTATGCCGGTCGGCTCCGGGTGGACTTCATCGATGCCTGGAAGTACCCCGACCAGGCCGAGCCCTTCAACGTCTATGGGATTCCGACGCAGATCTTCTTCGACCCGGCTGGACGCGAGTTGCATCGCCATCTGGGGTTCATCTCGAAGGAGGAGATCCTCGAGACCTGGCGGAAGCTGGGGTACCGCCTGACGCCGGGGGAGGAGAGCTAGGCCGTGGCCGACCTGTTGACGGCACTGACGCGAACGCTGGACGGCCAACCGGGATTCGCCCTGGTGGGCGCCTTGCTCTGGGGTGTGGCCAGCATTCTCCTCAGTCCGTGTCACCTAGCCGGCGTCCCGCTCGTCGTGGCGTACACCGGGCGCAGCGCGTCGCTCTCGCCGCGCCGGGCCGCGGGACTGTCGACGGTCTTCGCGCTGGGGATCCTCGTCACCGTTGCCCTTGTCGGCGCCGTCTCCGTCCTGGCCGGACGAATGCTGGGCGCGCTTGGCGGCGTCACGAATTACCTCGTCGCGGCACTGTTGTTCGTCGTCGGACTGGACTTGCTTGGCGCCTGGCCCTTCCGATGGTCGGGCCTTCCGCGCCCGGAAACCACGCGGCGGGGGGTGGCTGGAGCCCTCGTCTTCGGGCTGGCGTTTGGCACCGCCCTCGGCCCCTGCACCTTTGCGTTCCTGGCGCCCGTGATGGGGATGACGATGCAGATCGCGGGGACGCGACCGATCTTCGCCATGCTCTTGATGCTGGCCTATGCTGGCGGCCACTGCGGCGTGCTCGCGCTGGCGGGCGCCAGCGGTCCGTGGCTGGCAGGCTATGCCGCGTGGAGCGAACGCGGGGTGAGCGTCCTGCGCCGGGCGTGCGGCGTGCTGATACTGGCGGGCGGGCTGTATCTGGTCTACGCGGCGCCGTAGACATCGCCCGCAGCCGAATCCGAGGCGGGCGAGGCGAGTGTCCGCCGGGCGGTTGGGACCCCGGCTTACGCGCGGCCACCGAGTGGCCGCGCCAAGGGAGTGAAGGTCCGCCGGAGCGTCGCGACCATGGATACCCGGAACACGATGCGGCCCGACAACAGGGCGACCCCTCGCTCCGACTACGTCAGCACAGCGGCCCCGCCAGCCTCGCAGGAGAGCCACAACGGGGCGGCGTCGGTCGATTCGTCGGGGCAGATCGTCGTGCCGGCCGACGTGCTCGCTCGAGCGGGCATCGTGCCCGGACAGGATGTCGTCATCGACGCTGGCCCCGCGGGCGTCCGCCTCATGCCCGACGCCCTGCGCAAGGTCTACGTCGAGACCACGACCCGCTGCAACCTCGATTGCGCGATGTGCGTTCGGCATGGGTGGCTGGAGGCGCTCGGGGACATGCCCCTCGAACGGTACGCGCGCCTCCTCGAGGGGCTGCCCGACGTCAACGCCGAGAGCCTGACGCTGGCCTTCTCGGGATTCGGCGAGCCGCTCGTCCATCCGTCGTGGCTCGAGATGTTTCGGGAGGCGCGCGCCAGGCAGCACCGTGTGGAGTTGATTACCAACGGCCTGCTGCTCGACGCGGAGGTCGCCCGGGCACTCGTGGACCTCGGCGTGGCGCAGGTGACGGTGTCGGTGGATGGCGGAGACGCAGCCGCCTACGCCCGGATGCGTGGCGCGGACCTCGAAGGGGCGCTGGGGGCGGTCCATCGGCTGCTCGAGGCGCGTCTCCACACGCGCCGGCGAATCAGCATCGGCATCGCTGCCGTGGCGACCCGGAGCAACGTGGCTAGCCTGCCGGCGCTGGTGGACTGGGCGGACGATCTCAAGCTGGACTTCGTCTCGATCAGCAACCTCGTGCCGCACACCGAGGAGATGGCCGGCGAGATCCTGTGGGAGCGAACCGGATGGGCGTCGGTGTTTCACCGGGCGTCGTGGCGGCCGCGTTTGCTGGTTGGCCGTTTCGATGCGGAGGACGCGACGCGGCCCCTGGCCGCCGCGATCTGGGGGCGCGGCCTCACCTACCCCGCCGCGAGCGCCGACGATGGGGCGTGGCGCAATCGGTGCCAGTTCGCGCACGAGGGAATGTGCGCGGTCGCGTGGGATGGCCGGGTCGTGCCCTGCTTGTCGCTGCTCCACAGGCATATGGAGCACATCAACAGTCAGGCTCGGAGCGTGCGGGTGCACGTGGTGGGGCATGTCGACGAGCAACCGCTCGCGGCGATCTGGCGTGAGCCGGCGTTTCGCGCGTTTCGCGAGCGGCTGCGGGCATTCGATTTCCCGCCGTGCTTTCACTGCGGTGGTTGCCCGCTGACCGAAACGAACGGTGAGGATTGCTACGGCAACCCGGCGCCAGCGTGCGGCGAGTGTTTGTGGGCACAGGGCATCGTGCTCTGCCCATAGACCTGTCCCAAGGCCGAAGTCCTGAGCGAGGGAAACCACTCCCGGAGTGGTGAGGGAGATACAGATGTCTGCGATCGTGTCGGAACGCCGGCTACCGCGATACCTGGCCGCCTGCGCGGCCGCCATGGTCGTGTGGGTCGTTATCTACGCGAACCTGCAGCCGCTCGCCACATGGCTGACGTACCGGGTCATCGGTCTCGTGGGCGGGTCGCACCTCACCTCGGCCGTGGAGTTCTTCGTGTTCGAATCGCCGAAGGTGTTGATGCTCCTCGTGCTCGTGGTCTTCGGGGTGGGCATCGTCCGCTCGTTCTTCACGCCTGAACGCACCCGCCGCATCCTCGCGGGAAAGCGCGAGTCGGTCGGCAACGTTCTCGCGGCGCTGCTCGGAATCGTCACGCCATTCTGCTCGTGTTCCGCCGTGCCGCTCTTCATCGGCTTCGTCACGGCCGGCGTGCCACTCGGTGTGACGTTCTCGTTCCTCGTCTCCGCGCCGATGGTGAACGAGATCGCCGTGGTGTTGCTGTTCGGCCTCTTCGGCTGGAAAGTGGCCGGGCTCTACACGGCCACGGGCGTGCTGATCGCCATCGTCTCGGGGTGGACGATCGGCCAGCTTCGCCTCGAACGCCACGTCGAGGAGTGGGTCTTCAAGACGCGCACGAGCGATGGCGGCCTGGCCGAGGAGCGCCTGGAGTGGGCCGATCGCCTCGAGGCCGGCTGGCAGGCGATGAAGGAGATCGTCGGCAAGGTCTGGCCCTACGTGCTACTCGGAATCGCCGTCGGCGCCGGCATTCACGGGTACGTGCCGGAAAACTTCATGGCCTCCATCATGGGCAAGAGCGCGTGGTGGAGCGTCCCGGTGGCGGTGCTCATCGGCATCCCGATGTACTCGAACGCCGCCGGCATCATCCCGGTGGTGCAGGCACTGCTCGGCAAGGGCGCGGCCCTCGGCACCGTGCTCGCATTCATGATGGCCGTCATCGGGCTGTCGCTGCCGGAGACGATCATCCTCCGCCGGGTGCTCAAACCGACGCTCATCGCAGTGTTCGTCGGCGTCGTCGGGACCGGCATTCTTCTCGTCGGGTACCTGTTCAACGTCATCTTCTAAGGGAGTGCGTGATGAAGATCGTGGTGTACGGTCCGGGCTGCGCCCGGTGTCGTGAAACGGAGCGCGTCGTGCGACACGTCGTCGAACAACTCGGCATCGCGGCCGAAGTACAGAACGTGAGCGACTACCAGGCGATGGCGGCGGCGGGCGTCCTGGCTACGCCGGCCGTCAGCATCGACGGCGTGATGAAGCTGTCGGGACGGATTCCGAAGTCCGACGAGGTGGAAGGCTGGCTGAGGGCACAGACGAACGGTTGACCGTCAGTGAGCGCCTCAGGCCTCATCGGCATGGCGCCGATCGATCTCGATGAACGCAGACTGAGTCTCGCGAAAGACCTGAACGATGTCCGGGTCGAACTGCGTGCCGCGACCCGAGATGATGAGGGCCGTCGCCTCTTCGTGCGTCGTCGCCTCTTTGTACGGTCGCCGCGATCGGAGCGCATCGTAGACGTCGGCCAGCGCCATCAGCCGTGCAGAGAGAGGAATCTGTTCGCCGCGCAACCCCTGGAGATAGCCCGTGCCGTCCCACCGTTCATGATGAGCCCCGGCCATCTCACCCGCCGACCGCGTCGGCCTACTACTGCGAGAACCAGTAGCTGATCTTGACGAGGAACACGTTGTCAGGGTGTGTGCGCCAGAGCTCCTTCCAGTTGCCCTGGAAGGACTCGTCCCCGGCCGGCACGTAGCCCGGGCGTCCCTGGGACCAGATGACGTAAAGCGATGAGCCGGGCTTGTACTCCCACCGCCCCACGAGGTTCGAGCGGAACTGCCGGAAGCTGAAGTCGGGGTTGGCGAAAGAGTCCGCGGCGCCCGGACCGCCTGAGACCTCGGCGACCTGATAGCGGTTGTCGTCCGGGCGGAAGGTGATCTCGGAGTCGCCGTACCGGTGGAAACGGTCCTCGTAGCTCCACGCGAGTGTGTCGGTCGCTTTCTTGAAGCTTGTGTAGCGCCCGGTCGCAATGAAGGGGCTGCCGCCCGCAGGGCGCCAGCCGCACATCGCCCGCCGGATTGACGTATTGAGACTAATCCAACTGCTCGCCCGGATTGGGGGCGCTATCTGCCAGGGCCTCCGGCGCGTACCCGAAGAGCCGGCTCCCCTTGATCACCCCGACCACCTCGGGAGGCACGAGGCCTTCCCACGCCGGGTCGTGTGCCTGGATCAAGGCGAGGACGTCGTGGGGCATGACGGACAGGTCTGGGTCGGCCGGGGCCTCGATCGACTCGACGAAGAGGTTCTCCCGCAGGTAGGCATACAGGTGGGCACGCTTCGCCGGAACCGCGAAGTTCTCCGCGGTGACTATTTCTCCCGTGGCCGTGTGACGCCACGGGTAGACGTAGAGCGTCACCGGACCTGCCAGCAGCCGGCCGAGCGCCTCCAGCACCCCTCCCTCGAGGTCGCCATAGTGTTTCTCGTCGAGAATCTGCGCCAGGGTGGGAATCCCCACCACCATACCGATGCGCTCTGGAGTGTAGCGGCGCAGGTAGGTGGTGACGTTGTGGAACCGCGAGTAGTTGGTCACCATCACGGTCCTGCCCAGCACCCGGAGGACGTCCACGCGTTCCAGGAAGTCGGCGTGCGCCACCTTCTCGCCGAGGGACTGGAGATTGCGCAGCGTCATCTCCATGAGCACGACGGGCTCGCGTCCGCGCATGTCCGACTCCCCGCGCATGCGCTCCAGCGCGCGGGTGAGCATTTCCTGGGTCACCTTCGTGACCGGGCGAAAGCTCCCGCGCTCGAGGAGGACGGGCGCGTGGTAGAGCAGTTCGGCCGGCTCCAGCACTTCCCCGTTGGGTGAGAAGAGGACCGCGTGCGTGAGGCGCTGCTCCACGAGCTGCAGGCTCATGAGCCGGTTGTCGACGCCCTCGAAGGCCGGCCCGGCGAGCTTGATCATGTCCACTTCCATGCGGTCCCGGGTGAGGCCGTCCATCAGCGAGCCGATGAGCGCCTCGGGGCATTCGTGGTCGTAGAACGCGGCGTGGAGGAGGTTCACGCCGAGGACGCCGAGCGCCGCCTGCTGTCGGGCGTTCTCCAGGTCCCACATGCGCGCGTGGAGGATGATCTCCGAGGCCGCGGCGCGCGGCGCGGCCTGGAAGCGGATCCCCAGCCAGCCGTGGCCTTCCTCGTTTCGCGAGAAGCTCTTCACCGCGACGGTGTCGGCGAAGACGAAGAACTGCGTGGACGCGCCGCGCGTCGCGTCCAGCCGCTCCAGGAGCAGGTCCCACTCGTGATCGAGCATGGACTGCAGGCGCTGCCGGCTCACGTAACGCTTGGTCGGGCCGTACACAGCATCGGAGACGGTCATGTCGTACGCGGACATGGTCTTGGCCACCGTCCCGGCGGCCCCTCCCACGTGGAAGAACCAGCGCGCCACCTCCTGGCCGGCGCGCCTCCGGGGACGAGGCGCCGGGGGGAATCGGCCGCCCCTCCACCTCGAAGCGGTCGCCCGAGAACCCGCGTCCGAACGGCAGCGGAAAGGCAACGGCGGCGGCCTCGACGCCGGGAAGCGTCTGGATCTCGTCCAGGATCCGGCGCGTCGACGCGTCTCGGCGAAGATCCATGGCCTGGCGCTCGGCGACGTCCTGTGGTCGTCGCAACAAGCCAGACGTGAGACTGAAGGTCAGGACGTGACGCGAGTCGAATCCGGTTTCGTCGGTGACGAGGGCATGCAGGCTGCGAATCAGCAGACCGGCGCCCGACAGGAGGACGAGCGCGAGCGCCACCTCCGCCGCGACGAATCCTGTCGATCGCCGGCGGCGCCGGCCAGCCTCGGGGATGGTCCGCGGTAGCGATCACCCTCGCGCTGCGTGAGTCATCCGGACCCACGCTCTCCGATCAGCTCGGCCTTCTGCTTGCCCAGGCCACAGTGAACCGGCCGGCACAGGCCGCCGCCTGCGCCAGCCGGAAGCCGCCTTGACCGGCCCTCAGCTGCCCGCGCGCGACGCGGCCTTTGCTGGCGGGGTCACGAGCGCGTTGAACAGGAACTTGTAGGTGCCGAGGGTCTGGGCGCGATTCTGCGTCCGGAACCCGATCAGGACGACCTTTCCCAGCCCATAGCCGATCGACGCCATCGCCGTCTTGCCGGCGATGTACTTCTCGCCGTTCAGCCACCCACTCCGCTCCACGTTGCGGTCGGCGTAGCGGACGACGATGTCGTTGCGATCGTTGAACTCCGTCGCGACGACGTCGAAGGCGGCGCTGTAATGGAAGAGCACCAGGCCTTCGGACGGCATGCCGTAGGCCAGGGGGTGCCCGTTGTCGATCTTCACGCGCAGGGTCGAGCCCGGGCAGAAGAACTCTTTGGCGCTGAGCCCCTCGACGACGTTGCGCACGGGCAGCCCGAGCTTCGTGATGGCAAAGTCCGTTGCCCCGCCCAGCGTCACCAGGGTCCCGCCCTTCTGCACGAAGTCCTTGATCGCGTTGACGCCATCGTTACCGATGCCGCTTCGGTACTCCGGCGGTGTCGTGTCGGGCACCCCGTCGAAGCGGCGGGCGC
>Ga0209638_1000022_pt1 | contig 108677 bp, 99 predicted proteins | sample BarGraNGADG00211_FD_184490 | JGI IMG/M metagenome (GOLD analysis project Ga0209638, IMG submission 184490) | Arctic peat soil microbial communities from Barrow, Alaska - Barrow Graham LP Ref core NGADG0002-211 (SPAdes) (version 2) | ecosystem: Environmental > Terrestrial > Soil > Wetlands >... | reverse complement strand
ACGGATTTCGTTCCTATCGCTGCGTGGAAATCGCCTTGTACCATACGCTCGCGCACCTACCGGAGCCAGAAGTGACCCACAGATTCTGCTGAAGAACCCGAATCAGAGACTCCGGCAGCCGCCAGAATCCGTTTCACCACCTCAAGGTTTGGGACCTCATTACCACCGCCAACGTTGTAAATCTCCCCGGGTTGTCCGCTTTCAAAGACGGACCGGATGGCCGAACAGAGATCGATGACGTGGATCCAGTCACGTACCTGCTGCCCGTCGCCGTATACCGGGAGCGGCTCGCCCGCGAACGCATTGGTGATCATCAGCGGGATCAACTTCTCCGGGAACTGGAAGGGGCCATAGGCGTTCGAGGAGCGCACGATGAATGCCGGAAGTCCGTGTGTGTGAACGTAGGCTCGGACAAAGAGGTCAGCGGCTGCCTTTGACGCACTGTACGGACTGTTGGGCGCCAGCGGAGTCTGCTCCGTGAACTTGCCGACCGGCCCGAGGCTCCCGTAGACCTCGTCCGTGGAGATCTGGAGGAACCTGCCAACTCCAAGTTCCCGAGCCGCATCGAGAAGGACTTGCGTGCCCGCGATGTTCGTCCGCACGAATGGGCTGGCGTCGAGGATGGAGCGGTCGACGTGGCTTTCAGCAGCGAAGTTGATCACCCCACCCGCGCCACGCATCGCCTCGATTACGACGTCACGATCGGCGATGTCACCGCGCACGAACGTGAGCCGGGGATCTGAGAGCACGCTGGCCAAGTTCTCCAGGTTCCCGGCGTAGGTCAGCTTGTCCAGAACGACGATTTCGATGTCTCGCCGCTCCTCGATGTAGCACCGGACGAAGTTCGATCCTATGAATCCACAGCCGCCCGTAACCAGCACTCTCATTCGCGCCCCCCTGGTCTCCGAAGCTGTCGTCGAGGAAAGCGAGTCAATGCAGTTCCTGCGTGACCTTCGGGTGGCGCCCCACGGAGAAGAGCTGCCCACCGAAGGGCACAATCGCTCGGATCTTGTTGGTCTCGTGCCGTTTCACCGCGGTTCAGCGCTGCGATGTGGTCGTCTCGGCTCCCGCTGCAAGCACTACGGCTCGCTGCCGCCGGTACAGACGCAAGAGCTGCCAGACTCCCAAATGCGCCGCCCCCAACGCAAGCGCCAGCACCGTGTAAGATCGCAACACCAGCGCTCCGGTCTGGGCCGCCGGGGCCGCCTGCCCAAACTGGACCAGGATCCCCGTCGTGCTGGCCTCGCTGATCCCTAGCCCCCCAGGAATCAGGCTCAAGATGCCAATCAACGCCACCACTGCCATCAGCGCCAGAGACCGCAGAAAGCCCAAGTCCACCCCGCCGCTGTACAAGAGCACCTGCCAGCTCAAGGCCACAGAGACCCAGGAGAGGCAGGTCATCGTGAACGCCCCCAACAGCGTCCCAGGATCTCGCGCACATTCTTGGACATGCGCCAGAAACTCGCCCGCCTTCCCCGGCAGGTGTAACTTCAGCGCCAGCAGCAGCCCGCCGAGCGCGCACAGCAAGATCACCACCAGAATCACGTAAGCGTACCGCCGGTCCGGCAGAATGGCCACCGTCGTCAAGAGGCCCACACACCCAATGGACAGCAGAACCGCCAGATCTAGCACCCGCTCCACTACGAACGTGCCATACCCGGTGAAGCGCCCTATCATCCCGAACTTCCTGAGCAGCTCCACCTTGAGCATTTCGCCGGACTGCAGGGGCGTGATGGTCGCGAAGCTGACCGTCACCACCGTGCATAGATAGACATCCAGGAGGGGAATCCTCACGTCCATCCGCCGCAAAAGGAACTGCCATCGCAGTGCACGCAAGAACCAATACAGCAGCAACGATCCCCCGCCGCCTACCAATAGCAGAAGAAGATTCACCCTGACCAACAGCCGACCGACTTCTGCCCACTGAAAGGTCCGCGCGATATACCAGACGCTGCCCGCAAATAGCAGTCCGCTCAAGACAAAGCCGGTGACACGAATCGCGGGCCGTTTCATCTCGCCCCGAACTCCTTGTACAGGCGAACTCCAACACTCATGCCGGGGTGTCCCTGTTCGGCCGCACCTGCTGCTTCAAAAGCATATTCATGTACCGGGGTTGAGAGCAGGATCAAGTGTCAGAGTCGATGCCCCAGGTCGCGACGATTGGCCTCGCCGCGCATCACTTCATTCGATGGCGAAAGTCCCACATCGGTGGGGGCTGGATCGCCTGCGACGCCGGCCCGGCGGACCGCTGCCACGGCTGGCCGCTGAGGAGAACCGCCGGGCCGTCGGCCGGCCCGATCCACTGGAATCTCCCAGAAGTCGCTTCTCGATAGACCGGAAGGCACTCCGGAGCGATTTCCAGGAAGTCCAGCAGCGCCAAATCCACCATCAGACCGTTGTCGCCGCACGCGATCAACCCAAGCGGAACCGGCGTCGGGCGAAGAGGGCCGGCCCCTTCGCCCGCTACCACCCCGTCGACCACGTAGAAGACCCTACGTTGAACTCTGTCCGACATCGTACCGTCTGATCGCGCGTACAGAAATATCTGGTTAAGATCCAGGATCATTCGCCAGATGGTCTCATTACCCTGCCACGCCCCTTGGCGGCATGGCGTTCCCGTAAGACTCTCAAAGAACCAATCCGCCGTTCCATTCGCATCCTCTAGCTGTGAGGTCGCGCGATTCGGTTTGTGGTGAAGCACCGAATGCAGTGCTCCTGACGCCGCAGCCACCAAACGCCCGGTTATGCGCCAGTGATCGGCTAGAACGATGTCATGCAGGCATCGTACGGCCCTCGTCAAGGGCAACCGCCAAGCCGGCAGATGCGGGAATTCGTCACCGCCTTCGTTTGCGGGCCCCACCCGAAAGTGCGCCAGGTAGTTCTTGTCGACGTTGATGCCAACGAGGTTCTTCAAGCAACATGTTAGGCCTGCCTTGCTATGCGTCTTGAGCTTAGGAACTGAAATCACAACGTCAGCCCCAAGGACAGCTCCTGAGACGCAGTACTCGTGCCTCTCAAGGGTCTGATGTTCAGCCGTAAACCGGCGGCCATAGGACCCTCCATGGAGCCGGCGCGTGTCAAAATGCGGGTCCGCGAACGCACTGCGCTGGCCCAAGTTCACGACTACCGACTTGACCCTCCCATGGGCTTCCTCCTCCTCGCCCACCCACACCCCATTGCGCGAGACGACCCGCAAGGCTCTCAGGTCATGCAGGCTGACAACCGTGCCACGCGCCTGCAATTGGCGAACCATTTCGGCGAGGCCATTCCGCCGAGTAATCTCATCAAAGTTCGCCTGTGCGACCGGGGCGTCGCACACTACAATCTCGCCACGTCGCTCCATGGCCGCCCATGCATAATCGACCAGGGGCCGAACGACACTGGCGTGCGTCGTAATCGCATCCTGCTGCGCACCCTCCAGAACAAGGTTGGGTTTGATGACCACCCTATTCCCGGGCTGGATGAGGCCAGATAGAGGCGACCATGCTGCGGTACCGTAGTGCGCTCGATCTAGGCCGAGATCGACCATTGCCATCCGCACCAGATCGTAGACGGCGTTGTACTCGCCCGACAGAAACTCCTTTGAACCGTACTCTGGGTAATCGGCGCTCGGATCAAATGGAGGCTCGGCGGGATATCCGCAGCCTGCGGACACGCGCAGGGCAACGCGCCTCGCAGAATCCGGGAAGGGCTCTATCATGCGCTCGGCCTCGCCGTCAGGACTGCAACTGCAATGCTGCTCCAACGGCCACGTGGCTAATGACCATCCGTAGCTTCCCTGAGGGATCAGGCTCAATCTGGTCAACGTATTCTATTACGTAGGTGACGTCCGGACGCACCTCACGCGCGAAATCGCGCACCAAGAGATCCGCCAATTCCTGCGTGCTCTTCCCCTTTTCTGCAATCACCAAGATACGAACGAGATCGTACGTCTCCTGCACGATCCTGAACTGCATAACCTCTGAGCGCCGCTCCATGACCTCATAGAAGGCGTGGAATGGGGTGCGGGTACCATCCTTCCACGTGAGCCAGTCATCGAGCCGCCCTCGAACGGCCGTCACGAGGCGAAGACCGTCGCGGACTTCCGTCGTTAGCCAATCACCGAGGCGGTACCTAATCAGCGGGAGCCCGAAGGTGTGAAGATCCGTTATGACGCAGGCTCCTTCGTTCGTGTCCCACCGCCCATGATTCTCCAACTCCAGTACGTTTGTGTCGTGACAGAAATGCATGAAGTTCTGCCCCAACACCTGGAAGGCCAGGATGCCCAACTCAACAGATCCATAGGTCTCAAACATGTTGGCCGCGCCGAAGACGTCCTGGATAATCTTGCGAGATGGCAGATCCAATGTCTCGGCACCGCACGCATACATGCGGGGGTGGCGAATCGCAACACCTCGATTGCGGATGAACATGGCCATCTGCACTAGCTGTGACTTATTGGCGTACAGGAAGTCTGGTGCGATCCGCTCATACGCATCCACCATCATTGCCGGGGCCTCTAGATAGGACACCGCGTACCTGCGCATGATTCCAGCGCGCTGTACGAATGAGTCCCTAGTGGTCAGTCGATGCGGAGAGACCAGAGCTAACGTCCTATCGTGCCAGCGGTAGCCGTTGACAACCAACTCGCGGAGCCACTTCGCGATGATGTAAGCTCGCTCTTCGGTATTTCGGTAGACGGTGATGGGCTTCCCAGTCGACCCGCTGGTGCCATCACGGTGCCAAGCACGGTAGTGAGTTGGGTCCTTCGCCACAGCAGCCCGAACAAGTTCACGATAGTCTTCCTTCTCCAAGATCGGCAGCTTCCGGAGATCCGTTACGTCCCGCAGACCTCTCGGATCGAAGCCGGCATCATCCATTCGTCGACGATAGAATGGGTGTCGTTCGTAGCTATAGACGAGCAGCCGCCGGAGTTTCCGTAGTTGCGTTTCGCCGATCCCTGCGGCGTCGAAAGGGAAGTTTCTCACAAGCTTCCGCAGGTTCCAAAGAACCAGCGGATTGAGAAGAACCTTACTAGTTGCCATGGCGGGTGTCCGGTCCGAACTGTCGGCCGCTATTCGCTAGCGTGTGTGGCGACCGAACCTGAAGCGAATTCGGACGCCAGCATTCCGAAGAGCACCTTGTCCACGTAGAAGCCGTTCTTGAATTCGTGGTCTCGCAGGCGGCCCTCCTGCGTGAATCCGAGCTTTCTATACATCGCGATCGCTGCCGCGTTCTCTGCCGTCGTCTTCAGATAGACGCGATGGAGATTCAGGAGGCCGAAGGCATGTTTGAGCGTCAGGATCGTCGCCTCGCTTCCGATGCCGCCGCCCCGTGCCGTCCGCTCGCCAAGGAAGATGGAGAACAGGGCGTGACGGTGTAACGTATCGATGTCCCGTAGAGAGACGTTTCCAACATGCTGGTCGCTCTCGTTCAGACAGATCGCAAACACCACCTTTGAACGGTCGCGGGTCAGCCCCTCAAACCACTCTTGCTGCTGCTTGCGCGAAATCGGCGCCCGCACTCCTACCGTGTCGATGATCTCCTGGTCGTTGACCCACTGGTGGGTCAGTTCCAGGTCGGTTTCCTCCAGCCCCCTCAGGTACACTTTCGTGCCGACGAGCATATCTACTCTCCTTCACGACATGGAGCGGTCACGGAGGATCGACCGCTGGGCCTCCAGGAGCCGCTCGTACGCCCGGAGCCCATCCACGCGAAACAGCGCATGACCGTAGCGATGGGAACCCTGATCGAATGCCTCGTAGCGCTGCCCCGGCACGATGTCGAACGCTAGGTCGATCAGGTCGGACGATTCTTCGAACAACTGCCGGGTCGCGACGACCAGCTGTTTCGTCAGCGTCCCGCCCGCATTGCCTCCGAAAATGATTGAGCCGTAGCATCCGTGCGGCTCGCGTTGGGCTGCCAGCGGGGGCAATGCCTCGCCAGAACAGTACCGAATCACGCGCTCGTGCGTATCCGTGCCGAACGCCTGGTGCATGAGGTGAGGCAGGAGATTGCCGCCAAGCCGGAAACTGACGTCAATCAGGTGGGGCGGCCCGTCCGGTGGGAGGATTACGTCGAGATTCACCGCCGAATGCTGAACGTGCAGCGCTTTCGCAATTGTTTCGATTTGCCGCCGCAGCGAGTCCATCACCGTCGGAGGACATTCATAGGGCACGCAGTGGCCTAGCGGTACCTTTCGCTCGTTGTGGTACTTGTGGGTCAGCCGCAGAAAGGCAACGCTGCCATTTTCCAATAGGCATTCGCCCCCATGCTCGATGCCCGGCAGGAACTGCTGCAAGACATAGCCTGGGTCCAGCAACGAGGAGCGCATCACTGCCGCATGATTCAGTCGCACTTCGATCGCGCTGGCGCAGACGCGGACGCCGCGCGAGCCAGAGGCGAAGCGAGGCTTCATGATCACCGGATACGATCGCACGGTCTCCAATGCGGCGTCGAGGTCCCGAAGACCATCCACCGATTGCGACTGCGGACACGGCAATTCCAGCCTCTTAAGGAGGCGAACGAACGCAACCTTGTCCGTGACGTTCCGGACTTGGTCCTCGGTCAACCCCGGCAGGCCCAGACGATCATTGAGACGCCCTACCGCCAAGGTCCCAACATCCGAGGCCGCAGTCACAACGCCAGAGACTCTCTCGTCACGGCATAGGCGCTCCAACCCATCGAGATCAAGTGTGCTGACATTGAAGGCCCTATCGCAGATTCGCAACCCGGGATCGTCTGGCAGGAAGCTGGTCGCACATGCGGTGTACCCGAGTTCCTTTGCCTTCAGTATCAACGGGATCTGAAAGACTCCGGCCCCCAGGACCAGCAGCGTCCGTTTCATCCTTGTACCCCGACGCGGCGAGCTTCCCGTTCGTCCGCGGCAGCCACAGGAGACGGTGATACAACCAGATCTCGCACGATGTACCGCGGTGCCCCCCTTACTTCACGCAACACTCGCACCATGTACTCGCCCATCACACCGAGGGCGAGGAGCAGGATGCCCGAGAAGAATGCCACCAAGATCACCACCGTCGTCCAGCCGGCGACGCCGATCTGATGCGTGAAGTACCGTACGAGAGTCACAAGCACCAGCACGAAGCTGAAGCCACAGGTCGCCAGGCCCAGTACGGAAGTCGCTCGGAGCGGCCACATGCTGACATTCGTGATGTTGTCCCAGGCCAAGCGAGCCTGGCGCGCAAGCGTATACCCGGAGCGCCCACTGTAGCGGGGCGCGTGCTCGATCGTGATGCTCTTGAGCCGGGCCGTGCACTCACACAGGATCGCAGCCAAGGCCGGGTTGCCCGTCCGATGGCTGCTGGCGGCCTTGGCCAGTTCCCTCCGCATGACCCTGAAACTGGACGATCGCACCCCGGGCGGCAGCCCAAAGGCTCTCGCATTGATCCGGTGAATGATCCGGGAACCGAGGTTGCGGTACCCGGCATGCTGCTTCTTGTCGAACACGCCGAACACACAGTCCAGATCGGGCTCTGCCGCCATCGCACTCAACAGGATCACGAGTTGGTCCGGGCGATGCTGGAGGTCGTCGTCCATCGTAACGACGATCCCGCCGCGTGCGCGCTCAAGGCCACAAAGCGTCGCCCGCGCCTGCCCTCCATTTCGCATCAGACGAACCGCCGATAGCTTAGGGCGCTTGGCGGTCTCTCGCATCAGCACGTCCCAGCTGTTGTCCGGCGAGGCGTCGTCAACGAGAATGATCTCGTAGGGTTCCCCGCGCTGATCCAGCACGTCCGACAGCTGTCGCAGCAGTTCCGGCAGACAGCCGGCTGAATTGTAGACCGGGATAACAACAGAGATACTAAGCTCTTCGTTCATCATGGCCTCTATCGACCAGGCACTCTTTCGCACGCCGACAGCGGCGCCATTTCCGGGTCCGCTTGACTCGGACGGCGCGCGAAGGTCACCCGCGCTCGCCAAACCGGTCGTCAAGAAGTCCCTCGCCGGTGCGAAACTGCCTCAGCATGGTCGCGAGGTACTGGCCGTAGGCGTTGTTTCGCATTGTCACCGCCAACGCCTCCACTTGCGCTTCGCCAATCCAGCCTTCACGGAAGGCGATCTCTTCGAGGCATGCAATCTTCACCCCCTGCCTCTGCTCAATGGTCTCGATGAAGCTCGCAGCCTGCAGGAGCGACTCGTGAGTCCCGGTATCGAACCACGCCACGCCTCGACCGAGTAACCGGAGCTGGAGCGTGCCGCGCTCGAGATATACGCGGTTGAGTTCCGTGATCTCCAACTCACCTCGATTCGACGGTTTCAGCTGCGCGGCCAGGTCCGGGACCTCGTGGTCGTAGAAGTACAGTCCGGTGACGGCATAGTTGGACCGCGGCTGCGCGGGTTTTTCCTCCAAGCTTGTCGGCTTGCCGGATCGGTCGAATGTAACGACGCCATAGCGCTCGGGATCGCTGACCGGGTAGCCGAAGACAGTAGCGCCCTCCCTCAGGCCGGCCGCCTCACGCACCTTCCCGCGAAGCCTGTCACCGTAGAAGATGTTGTCGCCAAGGATGAGGCAGACAGGGTCCCGGCCGATGAAGTCCCGGCCGATCAGGAAGGCCTGAGCGAGACCTTCCGGCCGCGGTTGAGGGGCGTAACTGAACGACACCCCCCATTGCGACCCATCCCCAAGCAGATCCTCGAAACGCGGCAAGTCGTGCGGCGTCGAGATGACCAGAATCTCCCTGATCCCGGCGAGCATCAGCACCGAGATCGGATAGTAGACCATCGGCTTGTCGTAGACAGGGAGAAGCTGCTTGCTGACGACTCTAGTGGCTGGGTAGAGACGAGTGCCAGCGCCTCCCGCCAGGATGATGCCCTTCATGATGTCGCTCCAGACTTGTCTTTGCTCTCAGACACCAAGGCTTCGACTTCCATGCAATCCCATGCGCCGTGATTAGCGATTGCATTCATGCGGAGGCTGCGATGACCTCGGAGATGACGAATGCGAGATGATCCTCTAGTCCGATCCACAGCGGGAGCCTGACAAGTCGGTTGCTCAGATCTTGGGTGTGGTGCATGTCGTCTGCACTCCGTGCATGCTGTCGGCCCATCGGAGAGCTGTGGAGTGGAACGTAGTGAAACACAGAATTGATCTGTTTGCGGGCTAGGCACTCGATGAAGGCCGTACGGCGATCCGCACTGGGAAGGAGCAGGTAGTACATATGGGCATTGTGGGTCCGATCCTCAGGCACAATGGGGCGCCGTAGCCGGCCCGCCGTCTCGGCCGCCTCGAGCCACTGGTGATACTGCCCCCAGATGTCCAGCCGCCGCTTGGTGATCGCCTCCGCTTCCTCCATCTGCGCCCACAAAAATGCCGCGAGAATCTCGCCTGGGAGGTAAGATGAGCCAATGTCTACCCATGTGTACTTGTCCACCTGCCCACGGAAGAACCGGCTACGGTTAGTGCCCTTTTCTCGGATCATCTCCGCTCGATCAATGAAACGCGCATCGTTGATCAACAGAGCGCCGCCTTCGCCGCAGATAATGTTCTTGGTCTCGTGGAAAGACAACGCCGCCAAGTGGCCCATGCTCCCGAGGGGACGTCCTTTGTAGCCGGCCATCAGCCCTTGGGCAGCATCCTCTACAACGAACAATCCGCGCTCCGCTGCGATTGCCATGATGGCGTCCATGTCGCAGCCTACGCCCGCGTAGTGTACCGCGACAATCGCCTTCGTTTTCGGCGTGATGGCCGCCTCGATTTTCGTCTCATCAATGTTCAGCGTGTCGGGCCTGATATCGACAAACACCGGAACGCCGCCGCGCAGGACGAATGCATTCGCAGTCGAAACAAACGTGAAGGACGGCATGATGACCTCGTCACCAGGCCCGAAGTCCAGAAGGATGGCTGCCATCTCCAACGCTGCGGTGCACGAGTGGGTCAGGAGCGCCCTTCGGCAGCCGATACGCTGCTCCAACCATCGTCCGCAGAGGCGGCTGTACCGGCCATCGCCTGCAAGGTGACCCTGCGCATGAGCTTGGGCCACGTACCACAGTTCCTTGCCGGTCATATAGGGTTTGTTGAAGGGGATGTCCATCTGGCCCTCAATTGTGGTCACACCGCCGACGTGCGCCTCAGGTACGGCGCGGGGATTCCAACAACGACTGCAGATTCTGGCATGCACCATCCTCGCATCACGGTTTCCAATCGGTGAGGGCCATTCCAGCGCCGATCCGATCTAGTTGAGCAGGCGCCTGTACAGCTCAAGGACCTGGGCAGCGTTTCTGCGGTAGTCGAAAAGCCGTCTGGCAGTTTCGTGCCCCCCTTTTATGACGCTTTGGCGGAGAGATGCGTCTTCAATCAACTCGATCACCGCCGCTGCCATCGCTTCGGTGTCGCAATTCCCGACCAGGAGGCAGTTCACGCGGTTCGACGCCATTTCGGCCATCCCCCCAACGTCGAATGCCACCAGAGAAACGCCGCAGGCCATTGCCTCGATAACTATCCTCCCGAGATTTGAATACGGCGAACTACACGCGACGATATCCGTAGCTCGCATGACTTGGGCCACATCCGAGTATGGCCCGGCGAAGCTGACGTGATCGCGCAATCCCAATTCATCCACCTTCCGGCACATAAGGTCATAGTACGGCCACAGTTCATCTCCGGGTGTAGGCACAGGTCCGTAGATTACAAACTCGACGCCAGCCCGTCGTCGGATGACTTGCGCTGCGGCTTCGAGAAAGAACTGATGTCCTTTGAACTCAATCATACGCCCGAACATTCCCACGCGCCAACCTTCGCTCGCAGGTCGGCCGGCGTCCTCGGCCCGGCGCTCAAGGTCCTGTACATCCACTCCATTGTGTATTATCGATACCGCGTCGCTGGGGAGTAGTCCTTGCTTGCCATAGAACTCGCCCACCTCCTGCGAGATGGCGATGTAGTGATCCACGAGTTTGAAGAGCCAGCGCGTCTCTCGCCATGGCTGGCTCTCGCCGCGGAGGTGGCAGACGCACGGCCGACCAGCCAATTTCGCCGCAACGATCGCGGGCGCATTGGCGGTTACTTCGTTGTTGGCATGTACGAGGTCAATGCGTCGCCTGTGGATGACCCAGAGCAGCCGGAGTACGGTCGTGGCCATGTACCAGAACCACTGCGCGGTGAGCCCGGCCCGACCGAGGCGGGAGGGTGTTCGGGGAGGCCAGACCCGCGAAGGAGTAATCACCAAAGTCGTGTCCGACAACCTCCGGATCCACTCCACAGGGAATCCTCCGACGACGGTTGCCTCAACATTCGCGCCCAAGCCACGGATCAGATGGAATAGGCTGCGGCGCGAACCGCCGACGCCGGGGCCCGGGTCTTCGTGAAAGAGAACCCGGATGGGTCTGCTGCACGGTTCAGTCGGCACGGCTGGCGGTCCCGCCAGTCCACCATCGTACGTCTCAGCCATTCGAACACCTCCGCCCAGGCGCCCAGTGACTGCCGCACAATTCCACGCCGCAGCAGCCCGGCCTTTCCGGGGTCGGCTTGCCAGCCTACCCGGGGCGGCTCCTAAGACGGCCCAGCGGGCCCCATACCAGTCGCAGCCGGTCCTCCGAAGTCATACCAACTGCAACAGCAGCAATTACGCCCACAACGCCTATCAATGCCCCGCGCGCCAACAGCACTCCCCATCCGGCATCCGGCACCGCTCGCTGGAACGCGAGGCCGGCAACGACGGTCAACAACGCAGCGAACAGCGGACGACAGAACACCCGGCGAAGATAGGCGGCGAAGGGAGTTCCCGCCATTCGGCACGCCGCCCTCGGCACGATCAAGCAGTTGAAGAAGAGCGCAGGGACCATCGTGCCAAGCGCCACCCCCATCAACCCCATCGGCCGCACCAGGGCGATGCTCAGGCACAGGTTCACAGCAGCCTCGCCGGCAACGAACCTCGCGAGCTGCCACGGCTGCATGAAGCCGAGGAAGACCTGGTGCCCCGCGCGCTGAGTCGCGTTTGCCGCCGCGGCTACTAGCAGGGTGACAAAAATCAGGCTGGCCGAGCCGAATGCGTTCTGCTCGAGGTAGCCGGGGCCGACCCATAGCCGAAAGAACGGGTTGGCAGCAAAGGCCAGAACCACACCGATGACGCCGACAGCCAGCGCCATGACTCGGGTCGACTCGACGTAGAGGACCCGGAGATTGCCCGTCTCGCCCTTCGCGTTCATGGCCGCAAACGCTGGGGACAACACCCAGCCAATCGGGGTGAAGAGATCGGCAAAATACGTGACCAGACCGCTCGCGAGTGTAAATGGAGCAAGCGCGGCGGTTGGCATCGCTGCGCCTATCACAAGCGCATCTGAGTAGAAGATCAGACGATTGCCGATCTGGATGAGCACACTCGCGGCCCCGAAGGCGCTGAACGCGCGAGCATGCTTCAAGCTGGCGTTCGACAACCTGATACGAAGCTCCGGCAGGATCTTGTACGCCACCGGAATTCGAAGCAGGTACTCGAAGACGTTTCCCAATGCGATGACAAGCGCAAGGGCAGGTAGCCCATAACCAGCGCGGAGTACGAGCACGGTCGCGACCGCAGTGAAGACGCGCGTCGCCAGCGCAATGGCGTTTGCCAGGTCCTGTCGCTGCGTAGCGTTGAATACAGACGAGTAGACGAAGAAGGTCAACTGTACGGCGAAGCCAGCGCCCACGAGCACGATCGCGCACTGGGCCTCGTAGCGATTGTCTGGACTGAGCTTCCACCAATGCGGGAACGCAGCGGCCAAGCCCAGGCTGCCGAGCACGACGAGGAGACCGCAAGACCCTAACACCAGGAGGCCCGTGCTGGCGGTCTGATTCAGTGCCTTGAAGTCCTTCACCGCCAGGTAACGGGCGAGATACTGAGTCAAGCCGAACCTGAACCCAAGGTCGAGCAGCCCATAGTACCCAGTCAGGCTCATCACGATGGCCCAAATGCCGTACCGGACATCGCCCAGCGAACGGAGTACGAATGGTGTCAGGAAGAAGGCGATTGCGATGTTGATGAGATACCCGGCCCACGAAGCTGCAGCATTGCGGAGGATCACGCGCACCGCGGCGCCGAGGGCGCCACGGTGTCCCTCTTCTGTCGCCGTGGCTCCGATTCCGTCATCGCCCGGGTTTGGCATCATCAACTGCGACTCTGCGGGCCGGTCGGGCGCTGACGCGCCCACCGCTCGAACACCCAGCACGCCCACAGCGGGTACCAGTAGTCTGCCTCGCCGCGCACGTGCCGGTCGTACAGTCGCCGCAGGTGCCGCATGTCCATGAGCGATGAGATGCACGAGTCGGCTGCAAACAGCTCATCCGCCAGCACACCGCGGTACGGTCCGGCCAGCCAGGTGGCGACCGGAGCCGTGAAGCCCAGCTTGGGGAGTCGCGACAGGCCCTCCGGCAAACGGCGCCGGGCGAGCGCCCGCAGCAGGTGCTTCCCACGCAGGTTCTTCATCTTGGTCTCGGTGGGCAGCCGGAAGGCGAACTCGACGACGCGCCGATCGAGCAGCGGGCAGCGGACCTCGAGGGCGTGCTGCATGGCCATCCGGTCCACCTTCACGAGCGGGTCGTTCGGCATGTACACCTTGAGATCGGCGTACTGCGCCCGCTGCACCGCGCTCGGTGACGGGCACCGCCGGTAGGGCGCGGTGACGGCCTCGTAGATCGGGCTCTCGCGCGGATCCCCGGAAGGCTTGCGTCCAAGCAGACGCCGCGTGGCGGCCGGCTTCAGGAAGCAGAGGTCGTTGTAGTACGCATCGCAGGCTTCTCGTCCGAGGTTGTCGAGGATGGTGCCCAGACGAAGCGGCTTCGGGAGCCCGGCATGCCGGGGCCAGACGGCGGCGAGGCCGCGCGCGGCCGCCCGGCCGAACGCGCCTGGCATGAGACGCCGCGCCCTGCCCTCGAGCGCATGCGGCACGTACCTGAAGTCGTACCCGGCGAACGACTCGTCGCCGCCATCGCCGCTCAGCGCAACCGTCACGTGCTCGCGGGCAGCCTTCGACACGTACCACGTCGGGATGGCCGACGAATCTGCAAACGGCTCGTCGAAGGCGGTCACGATCGGGCTGAGGACCTCCTCCAAACGCGCCTCCAGTGTGTGGGGGTAGTGGCGCGTATGAAAGAAGTTCGCGGTGAGCGCGGCCGCCTCGAGTTCGTTCTGACTGTCGTTGCTGAAGCCGACCGACGCGGTGACCACGTCGCTTCCGGCCCCCGCCATGTACGAGACGATCAGGCCCGAGTCGATGCCGCCGGAAAGGAATGCGCCGAGAGGCACCTCGCTCTCGAGGCGCTCCGTCACCGCCTCCGCCAGCAGGCGGTCGAGGTCCTCGAGCACTTCCTCTTCCGACCGCCGGTCGGTGTCGAACTCTGAAACGTCCCAGTACTGGCGCGTCTCGAGCTGGCCCTTTGACACCAACAGCCAGTGTCCAGGTTCCAGTTTTCTGACCTGACGGTACACGGTATCGGGGGCCAGGAAGTACCCGAGCGACAGATAGCCTTCAAGGCTGCTCAGATCCACCGACCCGTCCCAGGCGGGGCTCGCGTAGAAGCACTTCATCTCGCTGGCAAAATGCAGGACTCCGCCAAGCACCGCATAGAATAGCGGCTTCTTGCCGAGGCGGTCGCGTGCGATGAACAGTTCACGTCGCCGCGCGTCATAGATCGCGAAGGCAAACATCCCCTCCAGGTGATGCACGCACTCCACGCCGTACTCCTCGTAGGCGTGAAGGATGGCCTCGGTGTCGGAGGCCGTTCGGAAGACGTGGCCGCGCGCGAGCAGACGGCTTCTGAGGTCGCGATGGTTGTAGATCTCGCCGTTGAACACGATTTGGCAACTGCCATCCTCGTTCGCGATCGGCTGATCGCCTGTCGCCAAGTCGATGATCGACAGTCGTCGGTGGCCGAGGGCCGCAACATCGTCCGCCCAGGCACCCTCGGAATCCGGCCCGCGATGGCGGATGGCGTCCGTCATTGCCGGGAGCGCCGCCGTGAAGCGGGGATCCAGGTTTCCATCCGTCGCCATCATTCCGCAGATGCCGCACATATCAGCTTCCTGCTCCGAGACACACCCCGTACAGCTCAAGGTATTCGACGATCGGGCGGTCCCTCCTGAATCGCTCCTTCACCCGACGGAGGACAACGTGGAGGACGGCTGGCGCTCGTCTCTCTGGCGGTAGATTCACGGGACAACGCTCCCGAGAGCCGTCTCAAATCCGCGTTCGACAGTCTGCGGTTCGCGCGTTCTCTCCGCGTCCGACACCATGCGGCGGGAGACGACGTCCAGCCCCGCGAGCACCGCAAACGTGAGCCAGGTCAGGTCGTTCAGCGCCAGGGCGAGAAACGCGCCCCCAACGAGAAAGCCGGACATCGAGACGATCAGCCCGTTGGACATCGCGAGCAGAAAACGCTGGTCGTCGGCTGCAATTCCCGGCGTCGCAGCCCGGCGGCGGATTCTAAGGGCGACAACAAATGCCAATCCGAACTGGACGACCCAGACGATAGTCCCGATGAACCCCAACTCCGCGACCACCTGGAAGTGGCTGCTGTGCACGGCTCGGCCCGTCCCATACTTCCCGCCGGTGTCATCGTACCGATCGTAGGCCTGCTCGAAGTTCCGGACGCCGATCCCGAGAGGCTTGTCGAGCGCCATCTTGACGGCCACTCTCCAGAAGTGCAACCGGCCCGCAGCGGATCCTTCCTCGCTGTAGTTCTGGATGGTCTGCAACCGCTCAGCGTAGCGCTCCTGGATTGGAATGAACGGAAGTGCCGCCGCAAACGCCAGAACCAGGAGCACCACAGCCATGAGCCGCCGCTTCTGCAGCATCAGGAAGACGATGGTGGAGGCCGCGAGGGCCAGGAATCCTCCCCTGGAAAACGTGGCAACGACCGTCAACGCGCAGAGGGGAACCGCGGCGAAGAACGCCAGCCGCACCCAGCGCTCTATCGGCCCGTTCCGCGAGAGGGCTTGCGCCGTCGCCAGCAGCAGCGGCATGACCATGACCACGCCAAGCGCGTAACCGTTGTTGTCCGAAAAGGCCCCGCCGAGGCCCTCGGTGAACTGAAGCCCCCCTCCCAGCAGAGAGGCCAGACCCGCCTTTGCGCCATGAAAGCCCATTGAACCACTGATGACGGCCACTGCCAGGACTATTCGGCGCCTCGTGTTGAGCATGGTCACCATCAGCAGGGACACCACAATTAGGCGCGCCAGGGCGTCGAGCCACGCCCAGCCAATATCGGGGCGAATCGCGTTGACCTGCGCCATGAAACCGCATCCCAGAAAGAGCAGCGCGCCCACGCTGAGAGCGTGCGTGACATTCGGCAGGATCCCCGACAGCAGCGACGGAACCACGAGGACGATTCCGAGCACCAGAGACAACCGCAGTGACGAGAGGTCGAACCATACCCACTCCTGCGGCCGAAATAGAGCAAACCACAGGTAGAGGAGTAGAGCGGCGAATCGGTTGAAGGCCGCCCCCACCAGGCCGAACAACATGATGACGGCGACGAAGAGAGTACGAAGCAAATGCCCCCCGCGGTATGCGACCGCGTCGCCAGCCGTAACAGGCCGCTACTTGCCGTATCGCCTGGGCGCTATGCCGCCCGGCAGCGAGATGATACTCTAATCACTGTTTCGGCGGACGACGGTCGCGTCTTTAGTAGTTTTGGAGGCCGCAATCCGCCACGCTCGTAGCATGAGAATCCTGTTTCTGACTCAGCGTCTGCCCTACGCGCCGAACCGGGGCGACCGCATCCGTGCCTACCACGAACTTCGTGCTCTGTCCCACCGCCACGAGGTGCACCTGGTGTCTCTCGTGCACAGTGGCGCAGAGCAATCACACCGCGACGATCTCAACGGCCTGGCCGCCAGCGTGACGGCTGTCAGGGTGCCCCGACTCCGAAATCTCCTCCAAAGCGTGGCAACTCTCCCGACCGGCCGGCCGCTGACACATACGCTGCTCAACGCCCCTGGAATGCGTCATGTGGTTCAAAGGGTCGCGCAACGTCATCGTCCGGACCTCGTCCTGGCCTTTTGCTCCAGCATGGCACGGTTCGCACTGGACTCATTCCTGGCCGGTCTACCTGTCATCATCGACATGGTCGACGTGGATTCCGAGAAGTGGGCAACGCTGGCGAACAGGTCGAGTGGCATCAAGCGGTGGGTGTACTCGCGCGAGGCCCGATGCCTCGGCCGATTCGAGGGCGAGGCTACCCGGAGGGCCCTGGTGACCTACGTGGTGAATGCGCGCGAGGCCGTGAGCCTCTCCGCGCTTGCGGGACCGGCCGCGCGGGTCGAGGTTCTCCAGAACGGCCTGGACCTTGGGTACGTTAAGCCGGAAGGGCCACCGAGAGCTTCTGCAGACGTCGTGTTCTGCGGAGTGATGAACTACGGTCCCAACGAAGAGGGCGCCCTTTGGCTCGCCCGGGAAGTGTGGCCCCTGGTCCTGGCCGCACGCTCGGACGCCCGGCTGGTCCTTTTGGGGTCTAGTCCGACGGCGCGCCTGCGGCGCTTGCCTCGCGCAATGCCGTCTATCACAGTGACCGGATCGGTGCCGGACGTGAGACCGTACCTTTGGGGCGCCGCCGTCTCGGCAGCCCCCCTCCTCGTCGCCCGGGGCGTTCAGACGAAGGTCCTCGAGGCTGTTGCGGCTGGCCTGCCGGTGGTCGTGACGCGGGTCGTAGCGGAGGGCCTTCCTCCCGAAGTCATGGCCTCCTGTCGAATCGCAAGCACTCCCGTGGACTTCGCCACCGCGCTCCTCGACCTGCTGGCCACACCGCCCGTGGAACGACGCCTATTAGCAACCTCAGCGCCACTGGCCGAACTCAGCTGGGACCGCCGGCTGGCGCCGCTCTTGGACGCCATTGAGAAGGTCGGCCAGCGGACCTGAGTGCCAGAAAGTCAGGGCTCGCCAGGACTTCGAGGTTTATGGTGCCACAGATACTGCTCTAGGACTCCTTCGCGGCGAATCTCGGTCCGTAGGCACGGAGATAGTCAGCAACCATCCGGTCGAATCCGAACGCCTCCTCCACGCGCTGGCGCCCTGCGCTCCCCATTGCTGCCCGCGTGGCAGGATCATCGATCAACCGTCCGAGCGCCTCCGCCAGCAACTCTGGAGAACGAGGCGGCACCAGCATACCTGTCTCGCCATCGGTCAGGATCTCGGGCGTTCCGCCTGCGCGGGTCGCCACCACGGGCAGAGTCGCTGACATAGCCTCGAGAATCGTGATCGAGATGCCTTCCGTGGTCGAAGTGTTAGCGTAGATGTCAAAGGCCGGAAGGAGCCCTCGCGCGTCCGAACGCTCACCCACAAACAGAACTGCGTCACCGCACGATTGCTGCCGCACTACTTCTTCGAGTGCCGCTCGCTCGGGACCGTCCCCGATCACGACTAGCTTCGAGCCCGCTTGCATCCTGGGCAACAGGCTGAATCCGCGAACGAGCGTTCCGAGATCCTTCACGGGATCGAGCCTGGCGATGGTGCCAACAACCATTATGTCGGCGCCGAGGCCCAACTCCTTTCGGACCCTGATCCGATCCTCAACCGACGGCGGAGGGCCTGCCACTATCCCATTGTGAATCACGCGGATCCTGGACCCGGGAAAGCCCGCCGACACCATGTGGAACGCGAGGTCGTGGGAAACAGCGACAATGACGCCGGGAAGCCGGCCAAGAACCGGGTTGACGAACCGGCGCTTGGCCGACGGCTTGGCGTCAGAGAGACGCCCGTGTTCGGTGTATACGATTCGCAGTCGGGGATTCCAGAGAGCCGCGACCCGCCCGTAGACATAGGGCGAGTACTGATGGCAATGGAGAACCGAGCAACGCAGTGCCTCGGCGACCTTCGCAACCTGTCGACCGAGAGCAGGCCGAAATCCCTGACGTCGGTGCAACGCGACTACTGGGATCCCCTGCTTTTGGAGTTGAGTCCCCCACGTGCCAAGCTCGTCCAAGCAGCACACACCAACGCGTGCGTTGCTGGCCAACTGGGTACACATGTCGACCACGAGTCGTTCCGTTCCACCAGGGTTGAGGCTCAGAACGACGTGCAAAACGCTGGGAAGCGATTGATCCAGCCCCAACGTGCACCTCCGAGGTCCGTGGTAAGTCGCAGCCAGCGATGGGGGGCTGCTGCTAGAATCGGGCGCGTCCACCAACCGGCGCGGGCGCCCCCACTGGTACTGCGCACATCACCGGGCGCGAGGCAGCATGACGGGATCCGCCACGATAGATAGTAGAATATCATCGTTTTCCTCGCGCGGTCGGAAGCCAATGCTCAAGCTAACCGCAGAATTACCAATCTCCGTCATCATCCCAGTCCTCAATGACGCAGCCAGCCTCACGCGCTGCATTGCGTCACTCAGAACAGCCTCCGGAGCCGCAGCTGAGCCCGAGATTGTAGTGGTCGATAACGGATCCACAGACAAGTCGCTCGCCAGGGCCCAGGAAGCTGGTGCCGTGACCATTGTCGCGCCGGACTTGTCTGTGAGCGCCCTCCGTAACCGGGGGGCGAGATGCGCTTCGGGGGCGATGCTTGCTTTCGTCGATGCAGACCACGAGGTCTTCCCGGGCTGGTTCGAAGCAGCCGTCGAAGTTCTCGCTGACGAGCACGTCGGAGCCGTTGGGGCAACGTGCCTGCCACCAAGCGCAGGTACGTGGGTGCAGCGGATGTATGGACGGCTGCGGGGTCGCTCCGCCGGCCGGGCCGACGTGGAGTGGCTGGGAAGCGGAAACCTCGTCGTCCGGCGAACGGCCTTCGACCAAGTTGCCGGCTTCGACGAGACGCTGAGAGTCTGCGAGGATGTCGACTTCTGTCACCGGCTGCGGTTGGCTGGATGGCGGTTGGTGAGTGACGACCGGCTGAAGAACGTTCACCACGGAGATCCCAGCACGTTGAAAGACCTGTTCAGGGGCGAACTCTGGCGCGGTCGCGACAACCTGCGCGTAAGTCTGCGCTACCTGACGTTGCGCGGCCTGCCAAGCCTCGCGATTCCCCTCATCGACCTCACCGCGATGGTTGCCCTGCTTCTCGGCTTGGCCCTGTGGCGGCTTAGCGGCCTGTGGGTAGCCGCTGGGATGATTGGCGTGATCATCGGCCTGGCGGTGCTCCGGGCCCTGCGAATGATCGCCGCGGACGGTCCGCGTGGCTTTGTCGCGGTCGTGCAGGCCTTGCTTGTGGCTGGTACATATGACACCGCCCGAGCGCTGGCTTTGGTCGTCCGCGCGAAGCACCGTCGCGCCGTCGAGGCTGGACCCGAGCGCTAGCCACGGAGGCTTCTCGATGCCGACCGAATGGCCGATTCGAGTCTTGGAACTTAGAAGCGTGCTCGGCACCGGCGGTGGTCCTGAGAAGACCATCCTCCAGGGAGCAGCACAGTCAGACCCTGAGCGCTTTGACGTGACAGTCTGCTATCTGCGAGACCGTCGGGATCCCGTCTTCACGATTGACGAGCGTGCCAAGAAACTCGGGGTGCGTTACGTCGAAGTCCTCGAGCGACATTCATTCGATTGGCGCGTTTGGCCCCAATTGCGGCGACTCATTCGAGACCGACGTGTCCAGATTGTGCACGCTCACGACTACAAGACCGACTTCCTGGCCCTGCTCCTGGCCCGAACCCAGGGTGTGATCCCGCTGACCACCGCACACGGATGGGCGGGCAACACCCCACGTCATCGGTTCTACTTTTTCTTCGATCGGAGATTGATCAGGCACTTCCCAATCGCAATCGCTGTCTCGGAGCGGATTCGCCAGACTCTGATCGAACACGGGGCCCAGCCCGGGAGGGTCAGGGCAATCCGAAACGGGATCGACTCGATGCAGTTCAGGCGCAGCCAAACACTGCGGCAAGAGCTTCGTGGCCGTCTCGGTGCGCCGATAGCCGGAACCTGGGTCGTTGGCGTCGGACGGCTCGAGCAGGAGAAGCGCTTCGATGTTCTCCTCGAAGCGGTCGCCCAGACCGATCCGACGACGGTCGCCGGGGTCATCTTGGCGGGTGATGGGACGTGCCGCCAGCTCCTCGAGCAGAGAGCGTCCGCCACGGACCTGAGGGGCCGCGTCCACTTTCTCGGGCATGTTACCGATGTCCGTCCCGTGTACGAAGCGAGTGACATCTTCGCGCAGTCGTCCGACAGCGAAGGCATCCCAAACGCCGTGCTCGAAGCGATGGCGATGGAAACGCCCGCGGTCGCCACGGATGTCGGTGGCACATCGGAGTTGCTCGCCGACGGCGTGGACGGGTTGCTGGTGCCACGCCGGGATCCTGGCGCGCTGGCCCTCGCGCTCAAACGCACCGTGCTGGATGCCGACGCGACCCAGAGTCGGGTCCGGCACGCCCGGAAACGAGTCGAGGACGAGCTGTCGTTCGGCCGCAGAACCCGAGCACTCGAGTCGATTTACGAAGAACTGCTCCGCCACGAGACCCCGGGGAAGCGATAGGCGAGGGTCTATCGATCCTCCGAGATCAGGCGTGGTTCAAGGAATGTTCCGGACAATGGCGGGGCCAGCGGCGCGCGTCAACCACACAGGCAGGCGCTGCCAGACCCCAATGGCAGCGCTGAACTTCGAGCTCTTCGGGCTGTGGTCCGGGAGCGCGGAACGATCCTTCAGGACGTACTCCCAGTAGAACGGGCTCTCCTGCGCGCCCCACTGCTTCTTGAACTGATACGTGCCCTCGTTCGGCGTCGAGCGGCCGAAGTCGAACACCCGGTAGCCGCGCCCGATCGCGTCCCGCAGCATCGTCCAGTAGAGCAGCATGTTTGGGTTCAGCGAGCGATGCTCGCGCAGCGACGAGGCCCAGGGATTCTCGATGGCCGTACGGTAGCCAATCGTGATACCGGCGGCCACTGGAACACCGTTCAGCCGAACTGAGTAGGCGCGCGAATCGGGGATGCCCCTGAGCACCTCGTCGAACAGGCTCCGGGAATAGACCGGGGTGCCCAGATCGCGCATATTGCGCGCGAACACGGTGTAGAAGTCGTCCAGCAGATCCGTGTCGCCGATGCGGGTTTCCAGGTTACTCTTCTCTGCCTTCCGGATCTGGTTCCGGACCTTGTTGTCGAATCCCTTCCAGGCGGCTTCCTCGTCCGCCGGCAGCGCCAGCGTCATCGCGACCTTGTGTTGCTTGACCGGCAGGTCCTCGAACATCCGGCGGGTGTGGCGCAACTCAACAGACGACGCGCCGCGGCGCGCAGCCTCCTGGCGCGCGGCGTCAACGAGCCCGCGGGCTGCCCCGTCGTCGTCCGCAAGGACGCCGCCGTAGTTCACGAAGGGGAGGGAGACCAGGAATTTGCCGAACAGGAGGCTCTTGAAGCTCACCAGGGGGAGGACGCCGACGATGCTGCCCCGCCCCCCGCCCTCCGCCCCCCGCCTGTCCCTGCGCGCAGCCAGGTAGATCGTCTGATGGCCGAAGACGCGCTCGAACAGGCCGCGCCAGCACCACTGGTGGTAGCCCGAGGCATCCGGATGAGCAGCGACATAAGCGTCCCAGTCGGCCGGAGTCACCGAGGGGGACACGTCCAGCGTCCGGTTCTGGTCGGCGATCTGAGCAGCACCAATGGTCATGAGGATCGTCGGAGAGACAGCGATTCCGCGTTGGCGTCTGGCGCGCGCTCCATCTCGTGTCCGGCCGACGGGGGTGGGATGGCTCGCGCCCTTCGGCCCTTCGACGTGGTTCCGGGTAGCGCCCAGCAACGTCGAGGAGCGGCAAGCTCAGGGCGCCGTGAGCAAGGTCGAACGGCGAGCCGGCGAGTGTCGGCCAGCGGTCCCATCGTCAGTGCGCCAAACGCCCTCGCGGGCTCGGGGGATCAGCGGGCCGCGGTGGTCGTCACCTGCGCGTCTGCCAAACAGTCGGATTTCGATGCAAGTGCGTGACGGCTAAAACTGTCGCGAGTTCCCCTTCCACGATGAAGAACACGCCAAACGGGAAACGCCGGAGAATAGCTCTTCGAAGCTGCCTCGAGGGCATCGAGTTCTGCTTCAGAACGAACTGCCAGCCGGTACATCTACCGAACGCCGCGGAGACGCTGGTGCACCCGTTCAATGACCTCCGGCCAAGGCCGCGCGTCGTCAGGCGACAGCCGATGTGTCGCAAGGCGCTCATCCAACAGGGCTTGCTGCCACTGCTGGAGTGGCACCTGATCGACGCTGGCCGCGACGTGGTCCCAGAGCGACTACACGTAGTCGATCTGATCGTCGACAGGAAGCGCGTCGAACCCAGCGGGCGGCAACGGTAGGGAATGGGCCATATGCGGACTATACCACCGGGATCTCAAGTCTTTCGACCTTCGCTCTGAATACAGGTGTACGGCGGGCATCCTCCCGTACGAGTTCACAGGCGTGGGTTCGGAGATGCCCGATCAAACCGTGCCTTTTCATACGACGATTCGCTCTTCCGTATACTGATCGCCGGCGGACAAAAGGGCGTCATCCCTGTTGAGGTCCAGCGCTTCACGGAGCGTCACCCTCAGACTCTCAATGAGCTCTTCCCGGGTCGCTTCCTGGCAGTTGACCCCCCTGGCACCTCTTCGATCCACCCAATCCACCATTCCCCGTCCTGCTTCACGACTGCCGTGTATTCGTTGTTCATCGCGATTTCCTCGTCAGAGATAGGCACGCGCGTCCGGATCGCGCTCATTGTATCCCAGTCGTCCTGGCCACCATCGCGACAGCAGGCGGAAGAGCGGAGGCGGGAAGCCTCGCCCTACGCCTTGACGAGCGTGGTCGTCGACCCCGCCGGGAGCTTCACCGCGTTGCGCGTGTCGACCACCAGGTTGACTTTCGCATAGAGCGCCGGGTCGCGGAACTGCTTGTGGCCCGTCGAGAGCACCACCGCATCGTAGCCGGCAAAGGCGTCCGCCGTGCACGGGATGGAACAGAGCTCCAGCTTGTGCTTGCGGCCGTGCCGGGCCTTCGGGAAGTACGGGTCGCAGTACTCGACCTTCGCCCCGGCTTCCTGCAGCAGCTCGATGATCTCGTACGACGGCGACTCGCGGTCATCGTCTATGTCTTCCTTGTAGGACAGCCCGAGGACCAGGACCTTCGCGCCGTTGATGCTCTTCCCCGCCGCGTTCAGCGCCTTCACCGTCTTGTCCACGACGTAGTGCGGCATGTGGGTGTTGATCTCGCCCGCCAGCTCGATAAAGCGCGTCCAGATGCCGTACTCCGCCGCCTTCCACGAGAGGTAGAACGGGTCGAGCGGGATGCAGTGGCCGCCGAGGCCCGGCCCAGGGTAGAACGGCTTGAAGCCGAACGGCTTGGTCTTGGCCGCCTCGATCACCTCCCAGATGTCGATCCCCATCCGGTCGAACGTCATCTTCAGCTCGTTCACCAGCGCGATGTTGATCGACCGGAAAATGTTCTCGAGCAGCTTCGACGACTCGGCGACCCTCGCCGACGAGACCCTGACTACCGTGTCGATGGCGGCGGAATAGAGCGCCACGGCCGCGTCGGTGGAGGCGTCGTTCACGCCGCCCACGACCTTCGGAATGGTCTTCGTCTGGAAGTCGGGGTTGCCCGGGTCCTCGCGCTCGGGCGAGAAGGCCAGCAGGAAGTCGTCCGGCGTCTTGAGCCCCGTGGCCTCGAGGATCGGGAGGCAGTCCTCGTCGGTGGTGCCCGGATAGGTGGTCGATTCGAGCACCACGAGCTGGCCCTTGTGCAACCGCTTCGCCACGGCCTTCGTGCTGTCGAGCACGAACGAGAGGTCCGGCTCCCGGTGCTGGCCGAGCGGGGTCGGCACACAGATGAGGACGGCGTCGCAGCTCTTCAGCTCGTCGAAATCGCTGCTCGCGCGAAGCCGGCCCGTCTTCACCGCGTTCGCCACGCGGTCCGCCCCGATGTGCTTGATGTACGACTCGCCGCGGTTCAGGGCTTCGACCTTCTTGGAATCGAGGTCGAGGCCAACCACCGGGAAGCCGGCTTGATTGAACACGAGCGCGAGCGGCAGGCCGACGTACCCCTGGCCGACGATGCCGACAACGGCCTGGCGGGAACGGATGCGATCGAGAAGGGCGGCGGTGGACACGGGATCGGACTCCTTAGGAAACGGTCGCCCCGAGCAACGTCGAGGGGCGGCTTAGGGCTCACGGCTCAAGGCTCAGGGCCTGGCCGGGATCACGCCGGCGCTCACGATACCACCGCGCCGGTCGGGCGCAGGCCGTGATGGGCAGCCTTTGGCGTCCGCCGATCAGCCTGACGTGTTGCGCGCGTTGGCTCTGGCCGAACGAGCACCCTGCCGCCTTCCCGTTCGTGTTGGCGAATAGTCGCGGCGATTCGATCAGCGTCGAAGTCGTGGGCGTGACCAACTCGTTCTCGCAGCTTGTGGAGTTCCTCGACGACAGGGTCTCGGTATTTCATGAACGTCTCCTCGCGGGTAGCTCCTCAGGTGTGCAGATGATTGGTGGGGTCAAGCCCTCGGAACGGCAGACCGCCTCAATAGTAATACGCATCGTCGCGTTGGCGAGGTGCTTGCAGTTCCACGTCAGTAGATACGTCACTCGATGCGCCGCGGCGATTCCGATGTGGAACGCATCGACCGTGGCCTTCTTGGGCAGCGCGCCTTGCCGAACCAGCTCCTTCGCCAGCCGAGTTGCGGAGTCGGTGAGCGAGAGGACGGGAATTCCGTCCAAGGCCCTCAGCCGCCGCGCGCGCATCAGCTGGTCGCCAGCCCCGGCCTCGTCCAGCACGAGCTGGGAGACTCGCAACTGGAACGACGCGCGTGCTCGCCACCAATCGCGCGTCAATGCCTGGTGCGCAGCCAGCACCACGCCTCGACTCGGGCGCGCAGTCAAGTAGCTGACGATCGTGGTTTCGATGTAGACCGTTGACACGGACCTCATGATCTCATGTCACCGACTCGTTCATCGTGTTCACATCAATCGGCCTGCCCGAATGACGTCACCGCTCTGCCGCGCGCGTCGGCGCGTCCGCAGCAGCGGCTTGTTCGCTTCGATATCGCAGATACTCCGCTTTGACCTGGAGCACCTTGCAAAGACGCGCGGCCATCGCGTTGGAATAAGTTCGACGGCCGCGTTCGTAATCGCTGACCATATTCTGGCGGATGCCCATTTTGTCTGCCAGCTGAGCCTGAGTCAGTCCGGCCTTCAAACGGGAACCTGCCAGCAAATTGCCGATGCGGTTCCTCTCCATCTGCTTCCAGTACTCCGTGCTTTCGATCGGAACGAACTCATCGTCCGGCTCGTCAGCCAGGATGGCGACCTCGTATCTTTTTTTGATCCAGGCCAGCAGTTCTTCTACATGCTCACCATGCAGGGACAGCTCAATATGGGGCCTTTTCACGAGAGCCAACATAGTACACCTCGATCACGATCTCGTTGTGGCGACATGTCCAGCACGCAACGTAGCGGTAGTTCAGGTGGCAGTGGTATCGATTCGCCGTTCGATGGCGTTGATCTCAACCAATTCGAGGTTCGTTTTCATCTGCGCTGCCATTCTCCTCGAGGTGGTCGCATTCTGCGACCACCTCCCGTCTGCCGTACTGCAGCCCAACGCGACGGCTCTGCGGCCCCGCGCCGCGCGGGGTCCGCAGCAGCCCCTTGTTTGCTGCAGGAACTGCGTCACACAATCGTCCCCGCGATAGGACCGAAGCGGAAGTCAGCGAGCAACCGGCGGAGGCGGGTTTCCGTCTCCTCCAGGTTTCGATAATGCCGGAATCGGCTGAGCGGGGAGCCGGCTAGGCGCGGCTGTTTCGGATCGACCTCCCACGGATGCAGGTAGACGATCGCCGGCCGGCCCTCCTTTTCGTTCAGACGACGGATGCCGGTGTGCGTCCACCAGTACGGCAGGATCCGGAAGTAGCCGCCGCCGCCGACCGGAAGGTTCAGGCCGGCAAGGCGGATGGTGGAGCCGGGGATCTCGAGCAGGCCCGGACGGTCGCTGGGCCTGCTCGCCGCGCCGAAGCCACCAGGCGACGGCGCAGGCCGCCACGCCAAAGCGGAACGCGACGGCGGAGCCTGCCACGCCGAAGCGGAACGCGAAGGCGGGAGGCGGGCATCACAACAGCCATGCCCCACCCAGAATGCATGTCTCGGTGCCGTCGGAATCCCATACCGGTCGTGGCGGATCGGGAAGATGCTGGCGTCGTAGGTGAACCCCTCCTCGATCAGGATGTCGAGCGCCCACAGCGAGCGGTCGGTGATCGAGAAGCTTGGTGCACGGTACCCCATCACCGGCTGGCCGCTGGCCGCCTGCAGCAGCGCGCGTCCCCGCCTCACGTCGTCCCGGAACTCCTCCGGCTTCTGGTCGTAGACGAGGCGGTGCCCGTAACCGTGTGAGGCGATCTCGTGGCCAGCCGCGGCGATGCGGCGAACGATTGAGGCATCGCGCTCGGCCACCCAGCCGAGGACGAAGAACGTGGCCCGTACGCCGGCCTCCGCGAAAATCCCCAGCAACCGATCGGTGTTCGCCGCCACGCGGCTCTCGTACTCGGGCCAACGCTCCCGCGCCACCACGCGCTCGAACGCGGAGACCTGGTAATAGTCCTCCACGTCAACGGTCATGGCATTGACGACAGCAGGCCGCACCGTCGGCGCGGGGCCTGCTGGCCTGAGCGAGCGTCCTTCGATGAACTCAGGACGGCCTGAGGCTCTCGAAGGCCGGAGCGAGTCGAAGGCTGGGGCCTGGGCCATGGGCCTACGACCCTCTCCGCATCAGTACCGTCTTGATGGTCTCGAGGATGATGTAGGTGTCCAGCGGCATCGACAGGTTCTTGACGTAGAACAGGTCGTACTGGAGCTTCTCCATCGCATCCTCGACGCTGGCGCCGTAGGTGTAGCGCACCTGCGCCCAGCCGGTCAGCCCGGGCTTCACCACGTGCCGCTGCCCGTAGAACGGGATCTGCATCGTCAGGTCGTGGACGAACTCCGGCCGCTCGGGGCGCGGGCCCACCATGCTCATATTCCCCACGAGCACGTTCCAGAACTGCGGCAGCTCGTCCAGCCGCGTGCGGCGCAGAATCCGACCAATCGGCGTCACCCGCGGATCGTTCCCGGCCTTAGCCCACACCGCGCCCGTGGCCGCTTCCGCATCCGGCCGCATCGAGCGGAACTTGTGCACGTTGAAGTTCTTCCCGTGCTGCCCCACCCGGACCTGGTGGTAGAGGATCGGCCCGGGCGACGTGAGCTTGATCAGGACAGTGGCGAGGAGCATCAGCGGCGACAACAGCACCAGGCCGAACACCGCGGCAATGATGTCGGCCGTCCGCTTCATGGCGACGAGCGCACGCGTCTTGCGGAACCCCTCCGAGAAGATGAGCCAGCTCGGACGCAGGTTCTCAACGGCGATCTTGCCCGTGTACTCCTCGTAGACGGTGGCCAGATGGTCGAACTGCACGCCGGCCAGCTTCATGTCGAGGAGCTTGGCCATCGGCAGCTTGCCGCGCGCGTCGGCCAGGCTCACCACCACCCGGTCCACGTCGCGGTCGCGCACGATGGCTGGGATCTCGTCGATGGTGCCGATGACGCCCGGGGTGAGCATCGGCATCCCCGCCTGCTCCCCGTCGGGATCGACGAAGCCGACAATCTCCACGCCAAGCTCCTGGCGCCGCTCCTGCAACTCGATCGCCAGACCCACGGCCGCCACGCCAGTGCCCACCAGGAGGAGCCGCTCCGCGGGCCGCGCCTGCTTGGCCAGCCACTCGAACGCCAGCCGCCACCCGACGATGATGAGGACAACGAAGGCGGCGGCGATGAAGAAGACGCCGCGGCCGAGCATCAGGTTGGGGAACAGGTAGTAGAGCGCCGCCAGCATCAGCGACGCGGCGCCGAGCGACTGGAGGGCGCGGACAAACAGCTCCCGCCGGTCCGCGACGACGCGCAGGTCGTACAGGTCCGAGTAGTAGAGGCACAACTGGCAGACGGCCGCGATCAGCGCGGACTTCCACCAGCCATCCTCGTTGGCCATCAGGTCCCACGCGGCCCCGCCCAGCCGCAGCCAGGCCGCAAACACCACCGCCTCGATGATGAGCGCGCTCTCACAGGCGACCAGGACGATCAACCTCCAGGAGACACGGTGCATGAGGATCTTGGCCATGCCAATAGTCGGGAACTGACGATGAAGAGTCGGGAACTGACGCTGACTGGTCGGAACTTACGATGAAGAGTCGGACGCTTCGCTGAAGAGTCGGCCGCTTCGATTACCAGTCGGAACTGACGCTGAATGGTCGATCTACTTTCCTTTTCCGTATGAGTCGTAGTAGTTGTAGTAGCTGTAGCCGTGGGCCCCCAGGCCGTCTTCGGCGCGGTTCAGGACGACGCCGAAGATGTGGTCGCGGCCGATGGCTTCCACCGCTCGACGGACGAAGTGATACGGCGTCGTGTTGGCGCGGATCACGAGGAGCGTGGTGTCCGCCATCGCGGCCAGGAGCCTGGCGTCGGGCAGCAGACCCACCGGCGGCGTGTCCACGATCACCCAGTCGAACCGCGAGGATGCCTCCTCAATCACCCGCCGCATGCGGTCGGACGTCAGGCCGCTCATCGGATCGGGATCCGGACGCCCCGCGGTCAGCAGCGTCAGGCGAGGCGAGATCTGTACCAGCGAGAGCTTCTGCTCCTTGTCGGCACGAAGACCATCGCCAAGCCCCGACACGTTCGGCACCTGGAATATCTCGTGCAGCGTCGGGCGGCGAAGGTCGGCGTCGATCAGCAGCACCGTGCGGCGATACGACTCGCTGAACGTCAGGGCGAGGTTGGTGGAGGTGAGGGTCTTCCCCTCACCCGCCATCGCGCTCGTCACCATCACTACCTTCAGGTTCTTCTCGAGTTGGGCGTGGTGCAGCACGCCGGCCAGCTTGCGGTACTGCTCCACGAACGCCGGGCGGATGTCGGGGGTGGCAACGAGCTTCTCCGCGACCCTGGGGTCGAACCCCTGGAAGACGGCGATACCGGCGGGAGGATCCTGGGCCGGCGCCTCGGCAGGGCTGCCTTCGACTTCGCTCAGGCCAGGGCCTTCGGCCCTGCTCAGGCCGGGGAAGCCCTGCCCCTCATCGCCAAGGAAGGAGCTTTGCCCCACGGGGGGCTCATCGGCAAGGCTGGAGCCTTGCCCCACGGGTGCCGGCGCGGGCTCTGCGACGGCCCAGGGGTCGTTGAAGACGTCCGGCGCTGGCGCCTGGCCTGGCGCCGCCTCATGCGCACGTTTCAGCGCTTCCTCGATTCGACTCATTGAACACTCAATCCCTGAAAACCACACTACCCAAAGAACGAAAAGCGCTTCTTTTTCGTGTAATGACTGAACATCCCCTCGTCCGACGATCGCAGCGACGGGTCGGCACGGACGACGCGCTCGTCGGGCGGCGCCGGCATCACGACGTTCGACGTGCGCGCGAGGTTGCCATTGGTCGGCTTCAGCTCGGTCAGCTTGAACTGCGGCAGCCGGAAATCGCGGCAGACCTCGAGCACGATATTCGAGCCCACGGGCTTGACGCCGCTGGCGAACCCGGTCAGGAGCGTGTTGTCGCAGATCACGCTGATCGTGCGCGGGATGCCGCGCGACCGTTCGAAGATCGTCTGCACCGCCTCGCGGGTAAAGATCCGCGCGCTGTCGCCGCCGGCAATCGCGATCCGGCCAGAGATGTAAGCCGCGGTCTCGTGGATGTCCAGCGCCGCCAGGTCGCAGCGCAGCGCAACGCGCTGCTTCAACTGGCGCAGCTCCTCGTGCTCCAGGCGCGAGGCCAGCTCGGGCTGGCCGGCCAGGACCACGGGCAGCAGTTTTTCCGTCGCGGTTTCGAAATTCGCGAGCAACCGCACTTCCTCGAGCAGTTCGTGGGGAACGCTCTGCGCCTCGTCAATCACGAGCGCCGTCAGTCCGCCCGACTGGTGACGGGCAACCACGCTGTCTTCCAACTCGGAGAGGAAGCGGGCTTTCGACAATGCGGCGCGATCGCTCAGGCCGAACTTCGGGGCCAGGAACTCATAGAACTCGTCCCGCGTCAGGACCGGGTTGCTGAGGTAGACGCACTTGACCGCCGGGCCCGCCACGGCTTCGAGCGCCGCGCGAACGATCGTCGTCTTGCCGGTGCCCGCCTCGCCGATGAGGAGGGTCATCCCCTTGCGGCCGGTTATGCCGTACTGCAGGTTGCTCAGCGCCTCGCGGTGGCTGCCCGTCAGGTAGAGGTACCTTGGGTTCGGCGTCAGGTCGAACGGGCATTCACGGAGGCCGTAGAATTTCTCGTACATCGACAAGTTGTCAGATCGCCGGCCTAAAGGGGGCCACACCTAGAGCCCATACCGAAGGAAGAGCCAGACGGCGGCGCCGACGGCACCGACGACGAAGACGCCAGTGGCCGACGCGACCAACACCGCGCGGCGACGGATCTTCTTGCGCTCACTCTTGCTGAGCATCAACGGGATCACGGCCACCACCGGCAAGGCCAGCACACTCACCACTTCGTCGTCGGTGCGGAAGCTGCTGTCGCGGTACTCGAGCAGCGCGACGAGACCAACGCCAAGCCCGAGACCAGCAAGGGCACCCATCAGGTCGATCAGCGGCCGGTTCGGGCTGATTGGCCTCTCCGGCAACCGCGCGGGGTCGAGGAACCGGAACTGTTCTCCGATTGCCCGGCTCTCCATGGCTGCCGCCACCTTCGAATCCTCCTGCTTGGAGAGCAGGCTTTGGTAGTTCCTGCTCTGCGTGTCGTAGTCGCGCATCAGGCTGGTCATCTCCGACTCGCGACCGGCCGTCGCCTCCACCCGCCCCTGGTATGCGGCGGTGACGCCGCGCAGCCGCTTCTCCTCAGCCTGCTTGGCCGTGAGCTGGCGGTCGAGCATCTCCAGCTCGGTCTGCGCCATCTTCAGCCGCCCGAGCCTCTGGGCTTCGGCGGGCGTCGCCGGCCTCTGATCGGCGCCCGGCGAGAGCGGGCGCTGGAGCGCCTCGGCCTGCGCCTTGGCTTCGAGGTCGCGGATGATCCGCTTCATCCGGCCGACGTCGGGATGATCCGGCTTGTACCGCAGTTCGAGGATGCGGAGCTGCGCCCGGGCCGCCTCGAGCTGGGCGGCAACCGTTCCGCCGGCAACAGAGGTCGGATCGTCGCCGGAAATCGTGACGTTGGACGTGGCCTGCTGCTGCGGCTCGGACAACTCCGCAATCACCTTCTCGATCAGGTAGCGGCGCTCGCGATCCTGCGCGATCGACTGGACCATCGCCTGCACCTGCATCTGGGTGTTCGAGAGCACCTGCAGGTTCGCCTCGCGCTCGGTGGGCAGCTCACCGGCATGGGCCATCTTGTAGGTTGCCAGCGTCTTCTCGTGCCCCTCGAGACGCCGCTTCGCGTCCTCGAGCTGCGTGGAGAGAAAGTCGGTGGTGGACTGCGCAACCACGGTCCGGTCGCTCAGGCTCTCGTCGATAATCCAGCCCGCCAGGCGGTCGGCCACCTTCATCGCGGTGCGCGGGTCCTGGCTGACGTAGCTCACCCGGAACGTGTCGCCCTTGACGGGCTCGATACGGACGTCGCGGCGCATCTGCTCGACCACATCCTCCATGATCCCAGTGCGACGCTCGCGCGGGTACAGATTGAACTCCTGGATCGCCCGTTCGAGGTAGGTCCGGCTCTGGACCTTCTGGTACAGGGCCAGGAGACGGTCCTCGGTCTTGGTGGTCACCGTGGACTTGACGTAGCTCTCCGGCACCCGCTGCGCGACGACGGCAATCAGCGCCTCCGACTTGTACACGTTCGGCAGCCGCCAGGCGACGATGGCCGTGGCAGCCGACACCACCACGAAGGGGATGACGATGAACCACTTCCGGCGCCACGCGATCCGGAAGATATCTTCGGGAAGATACTTCTTGCCAGGTAACACAATCAACCTCGCTTCGCCTGTCAGGGGGAAAGGCGGGGAGGCGGGAAATACCCGTCACACTGCGGCACCGCCAATGGTCGCCTGCCGGCGCCCCACCTTTCCGTCGTTCCGTCTCCGCCCTCCGCCTTCGCTCTCCGAGCTTCGGCGGGGCAAGCCCGCCTACCGGAGGAGCGGCAACCACAGGTTCAACCCACCACGCACGCTCTGGCGGTCCAGGCCGCGGCTCATTCCTGGCGGGAGCGGGACCGTCGGGTCGAAGACGTAGTGGTAATAGTTGTAATCCGCGAACAGTGCCCCCCATTTCCCGAGGGCGAACTGGTAACTGGCCACGCCGGTGTACGAGTCGTAGCCGCGGCCGCTGATGTTGATCCCCACGCTGCCGGTCGTGTAGGCGGCGGTGAAGTTCAGGCGCGATCGCGGCCCCATGAACCCGCCCACGCCGGCCGACACCGAGTCGGAGAAGAACGGATCCGGGAACCCCTGGACGAACTGAAGGCCGCGACGATAGTCGAGCCGCGCCGTCCAGCTCCGGCCGATCTGCCGGTTCAGGTAAGCGTTCCCGGTGACCATGTAATGCGTGTTGTACTGCCAGTCGCTGATGGCGGTCGTCACGCCAGGGGCGAAACTGCGGTAGATCGACGACCCGGTGCTGAAGCCGACCGTCGTCTTGCGCGAGAACGACAGCGCGCGGTTGTAGTCGATGCCCACGTCGATGTCGTGGCCGTCGATTGGCCTGTTGCCGTAGTAGAGGCCGTAGGTGCCGCGGCGGAAGTGATAGCCGAGGTGCAGGCCGGCGCGGCTGCTCAATCGGTAGCTGAACCTCCCGCCGGCGCCCCAGTTCCTGAACGGCTGGTTCTGGTTTCGGTAGTCGATGTACGACAGCGAGTAGTCGGCCGACAGCGACGCACGCGGCGTCAGGCGATGATCGATCGACGCTGACGAGAACAGGGAAATGGCCGCTTGCTCGAGCAGCGGGTAGTCGGGACTGATTGGCGCGACATCGCCAGGCACGGAGGGCGCGAGGCCCGGGAAGCCGCCGAACGAGTAGAACGGCGAGTAACTGGCGCTCTCGGTGGCGCGGAAGTCGGTGCGCGACGAGAGCTTCGCGCTGAAGCCGAGGCTCGCCCAGTAATTGAAGCCGTTCATCTGCTTGATCGACGGGTAGTAGCGGTAGCTGCCCCCGCCGGTGAAGTCGAACGATGCGCGGTCGGCCTTCTTCGAGTAGTCGAGCGACAGGGTTCCGCCGGCGTAGCCGCCGCTCTTCTGGAAGCGCGGATCGATGCCGCTCTGCGAACGGTCCGCCAGCACGTTGTCGTCGTAGGCGCCGAACAGGGAGATGTTCATGTCGAACTGCTGCGAGCTGTTGGGATCCGCGCCATTGCCGCCGAACAGGCCGCGATACGCGCGGTCGGGCCGCGGGCGCTGGGCAAGCGCGGGGGTACAGACGAACAGCGCCACGGCACCTGCCGCGAGGCGCATCGTCAGGCGAAGCCCGAATTGAGAACTGAGAATTGCCACCCCTGATCCCTCGTCCCACGTCCCTATCCGGGCGACCAGCCGGTCGCCCCTACGCGCCGCACCTATCCGCCTTCCCGCCTTCCCGCCTATCCGCCTATCCCCGTCAGGGGACGATGACCGTATCCCCCGGCTTCAGCTCGATGTTCTGCTTCAGGTTCTTCCCCTTGGCGACGTCGTCGTAGTTGAACGGGTAGCGGACCGGCTTGCCGTTCTCCGTGCGCATCACGGCGATCTTCCCCCGTTTTGCGAACTCCGACAGGCCGCCGGCCATCGCGACCAGCTGCAGCACGGTGGTCGGCGCGGTCAGGGGGTACGGCCCGGGCTTGCCAACGCTCCCCGTGATGAACACCTTGCGGCTATTGATCTGCTTGATGTTGATGGTGACGCTCGGTTCCTCGAAGAACTTCTTCGCCGCCTCGTTCACCTTGTCGCGAAGCTGTTCGGGCGTGAGGCCCGCGGCCTGAACGTCGTTCAACAGCGGCAGCGAGATCATCCCGTCCGGCCGCACCGCCACCTCGGCCGACACATCTTTCTCTCTCCAGTACAGCACCTGCAGCACATCGTCTGGCCCGATGACGTAGCCGGGCGGCGGAGGCACGGCCGGGGCCGGCACGATGGGCGCCGGGGTCACGGTCGGCTTGGCGCCGGGCTTCCCTTGGCTCGCCGTAGCAGGCCGGGCGTGCGAAGGCGGCTGGGCCTTCGGGTCGGGTTTGACAGGCGTCTGCGGCTTACTCTGCTTGGTGTCCTTGGCCGGCTCGGCCTGCTTCGTGGCCGGCGTCTGCGGCTCACCTTGGCCCGCCGAAGCAGGCGCAGCCTGCGAAGGCGGCGAGTTCGCGAAATCCTGCGCCAATGCGTCAGTCAGGCCAAAGAAGAGGAGGCCGACCACCACGACCACAGCAATGGACGTTCGCTTCATCGTTGCCATACACCTCATGCTACCTGTTCTATCGGCCCATGTCGTGTGCGGCTTTGGAGCAGGCACACGAAATCTGTCAGCGAACATCCGACGAACCACCGGTTGTACCGATAATCGGCTTTGGGGGGAAATCCCCGATCCCTGATCCCTGTCCCTATCTGTATTCCTTGAACGGCAGCTGGCAGTCGTGCTTGCGCAGGAAGTTGAGGAACTTCTTGTAGTCGCGCGTGTCCATGTTGAACAACCGCGTGACGATCTTGTAGTTGCCGCGCGCTTCCTCCAGCCCCTTGCGCACCAGGTCGCGCATGTTCGAGCGAGTGATCTCGCGCTGCATGTAGAGCGGGTAGACCGCGGACCAGAACGACTCGCGGCCGTCCACCAGCCGCTTGTAGAGGTCGTCGGCTACCGTCCGGCGGCGCTCGCGCTTGGGACGGATCATCACGCTCTGCTGGGTGCGGATCTCGACCGGGAGGTCGTCGGGGTTGATGGTTTCGTTCTGCCCCGTCACCACCATCCGCTCGATGACGTTCTCGAGTTCGCGGACGTTGCCCGGCCATCCGTAATCCACGAGCGCCGCGATCGCCTCGGGGGCGAGCGTCTTGGCCGGATACATGCCGCTTCGCGTGAAGTGGCGGAGGAAGTGATCCGCCAGCATCGGAATGTCGTCCTTGCGCTCGCGCAGCGGCGGCACGTGCAGGTGGATGACGTTCAGCCGGTAGTAGAGGTCCTCGCGGAACGTGCCCTGCGCAATCATCTCGGGCAGGTTGCGGTTGGTGGCGGCAATGACGCGCACGTTGACGCTGCCGACGGCGCGGTCGGAGCCGATCTTCTGCAGCTCGCCCGTCTCGAGGAAGCGCAGGAGCAGCCCCTGGAGGCGCGGCGTCATCTCGCCGATCTCGTCCAGGAACACCGACCCCTGATCGGCCATCTCCAGCTTGCCTTGCTTGTCGCGATAGGCGCCCGTGAAGCTGCCCTTGACGTGGCCGAAGAGTTCGGATTCGAGGAGGGTTTCTGGAAGCCCGGCGCAGTTGACGGGGACGAACGGCTTGTCCACGCGGGCGCTGCTCGAGTGGATGTTGAGCGCCACCAGTTCCTTGCCCGTCCCGCTCTCGCCGGTGACCAGCACCTTGGCGTCCGACCGGGCGATGCGCTCGATCTCCGCCTTCAGGTCGAGGACCGGAAGGCTGGTGCCGATCATTTGCGCGTGCCCGGTTCTTCTCATCGCTTGGTCGCCTCTGCCTTGGCTCTGTCTTGCATAACCCGGTCGAGCCGGAACCAAAGAGGCTCGGCCGGGTTATTAGTCCGGCCCGTGGCGCACGGCCGGGGTCGGGAACTACTGGATGTTGCCGGACAGGAAGCGGTTCACGCTGCGGCCGGACGCCTCGTCCAGCGTGGTGAACACGGCTCCGATCCGATAGCGGCCGCGGCCGTTGCTCTCGAGGCTGCCGTCGGCCAGGCGCCGCACTTCCACCTCCACGTTGAAGGGGTCGGCGCCAAGTATGGTGCGCAGGCGGGCCCGCCGGCCGAGCGCCATTTTCTGCGACGATGACAGGAGCACGCCGCCGGCGCTGATATCCACGAGCCGGACCGTGAGCGCCATCGGGAGACCGATCGTCTGCTCGTCCGACATCGGCACCCTCGGTTCGCGGCGCCGTTCGAGAAAGGCCTGGGACATCTTTTACGCCTCCGCAACCGGCTTGGAGTCGGCCAGGCGGGCCGCCACGATCCGGTCAATCTGCTCGAGCGCTGTCGCGCTTGGTTCGACAAATTCCAGGCCCACCAGGTAGCGCTCGCCGCCCGCCACTTGCTCAGACGTCACGTGCCGCACCTTCACCTGAATGTCACTGGTCTGGTCCCCGAACGCCAGCCGCACCGCCCGGACCATTTCCTGGTTCAGCGGCATCCGCGACTCGACGAGCGCCCCGCCGCGCGCGAGGTTGCGCAGCGACAGCTGTTCGACGGTTTCCAGTGATCCCCACAACTGCCCGATGATCTCGAAGCGCAGGTCGGTGCGCCGGTCCCCAAGCCGTTCCTTCAAGGTCATCGGTTCATCCTCGCCAGCGCCACCCGAGGCGCATTACCCATCCGCTTATCGGCCCGGTTCTAGCTGAACACCAGTCCGGCTTCCTTCCGCGCCAGGGCCACCAGCACCACAGGCGATTCGCCCGGCCCCGCCGGGTAGAGCGCGTGCCCCACCACGACCGGGGGAAGCTGACGCGCCCGCGCCAGCGCGTCCAGCCGTTCGCGGACGCGCACGGCCGCCCTGGCCACGCCGTCCGCGTTGGTCCGCACCAGCACCGCGGCAATGTCGCCGCTGGAGAGCTGCCCGAGGAGGTCCGCAGACCTCAACTCGGCGCGCACGGTGCGAATGACGATCGAGAGCACCCGCGGATCGGGAACGGCCGACCCGGGAACGCTCGCCACCAAGACTCCGCCGCTCAGGCTCAGGCGCCGCGCCTTCGTCAGCTCCTCGCGCATCGCCTCTTCGAAGGGCGGCGTTGCGGGAACCGCCGGGACGCGATCGGCGGACAGCTGCGATGCCCCGAGGGCAATACCCGCCAGCCAGACGCCCAGGACGTCCGCCCCAACGCCCGCGGCCTGCGCGCGCTCGATGGTGAACGGCCTCTCGGGCGACGCAAGCAGCTCGATGACCGCGTTCGCGCCGTTGCCAATGGCGAAGCCGAGGGCAATCCGCCTCGTGCTCACTTCCACCGCGCCGGGCGCCAGCGCGGGTACCGCCTCGGTCACCCACCCTTCGCCGCCCGTCGAATACAGCGTCACGGTCGGCTGCGCGGGACGGGTCACCGCCACGCGGCCGGCCGCAGCTTCCAGAGCGCCAAGATATTCGCCGACGACAGCCCGGACGCACGACTGGAACGAGCCGGTCGAAGCCGAGAGGCGCCGCACCAGCCGATCGCGGATGTCGCGCCCGCGGCGCTCGGCCAGGTGGTCCAGCACGGCGCCGGCCGACCGGCACACCAGCTGCAGCGTCGCTTCGATCTCGCCTTCCACCGGGCCGATCACGACCAGGAGGCGGCGCACCAGGTCGGCGGAGACGATCGGCATCAGCAGCACTTCGCCCTGGACCGACTGCCACCCGTACTGCTCCATCTCGATGATCGACGAGATGTGCGTCGGTCCGTCGAGCGCCAGAACCTGGTCCAAGTCCAGCTCGTGCGGGTCGTGGGTCAGGTCAGCCCCGGGCAGCCACGCCTCGAGGACGAACCGGCCATCGAGCTCGCGGCGGTAGCCGCGGGCGTCAAGGTCGTACCAGACGGCGCCGGCCTGGATCAGGGACAGGATCAGCTCGCGCTCGTCGGCGCTTTCTCGAATGTGACCAAGAAAGCCCATCACGGCGGACAGGCGGCGGAACCGGTCCCCTTCGTCCTTTTCCAGCAGCGCGTGCACACGTCCCCCTAGGGCCAGTGGCTCGAACCCCTGTTTTCCGTCTATCCTTGTGATACACGAGCAGGGTCGAGTTCAAACTCGACCGTGCAAGGACACGGCCACGAGCCTGAGTGGACTGACTATGGGGCGAAATATTACTAAGCTATTGTTACGCAGCGACTTGCATGACGTTGGCGCGTTAGATTGGCGTTTGCAAAAACCTCGAAATCTCGCTTGGGGCAGACAAAAGTCTGTAACCTACCGCTCTCGCGGAAAATGAGTCCGCCGCTTCTTGACGCAATTCCTTGATTCAGCAGATGATCCGGCTCGCGGCTGGCGGCTGACGACTTGCGGCTTGCGGCTTGCGGTGCGCAGGTGTGGCGCGGGCCTTGAGACCCGCGGGCAGCCTTGGCAACGAGTGATCTCGTGCGCGCGCTTTTGCAGATGCCATGCCGCCAGCCGCAAGTCGATAGCCGTCTCTATGGAGCACCTGATGAAACGTCTGTCCGCCTTTGCATACATCGTCCTTGCCGTTATGCTGATCATTGTTGCCGTGCCGCTGGCCGCGCCGCTCGGTGCGCCGCTTGCCTCGCCGCCACCTGCGTCGCGTGCCGCCCGGTCAGTCGCGCCGACCGTCCAGGCTCCCCCGCCGACGGCCCGGGCTTTCGCTCCGGCCGTGCCGCGTGTCAGGCCAATTCCTCGCCGCACGCCCAAGCTGGTCGTCATCCTGGTCGTCGATCAGATGCGCGCCGACTACGTCGAGAAGTTCGGTCAGCATTGGACGGCTGGCCTGCGCCACCTGATGGACGAAGGCGCCTGGTTCCGCGAGGCGGCCTACCCTTTCATGACGACGGTAACGTGCGTCGGGCATAGCACGATCGTGACCGGCAGCTTGCCCCGCACGCATGGCATCGTCGGGAACGACCTGTTCGACCGCGAGGCCGGCAAGGCCGCCAACTGCGTGGCCGACTCGGAGAAGACACTGGTCAGCTACGGAGAGCCGGCCAAGGGGACCGGGACCAGCACGAAGAACCTGCGCGTGCCGACGCTCGGCGACGAGCTTCGCGCGCAGCTCGGCGTCCCTCCCCGCATCGTCTCCCTGTCGTTGAAGGACTACACGGCGACCACGATGGCGGGCCGGCGCGCGGATGCCGTGGTGTGGATGAACCTGACGGCCAAGACGCTGATGACGTCGTCCGCGTACACGTCGGCGCCCCTGCCGTTCATCGCCGGCTTCCTGAAGGCCCACCCGATCGAGGCGGACTTCGGCAAGACCTGGAGCAGGCTGCTGCCCGAGTCGACATATCTTTATGCGGATGATGCCGAGGGGGAGCGGACGCCCGGCAAGTGGACGAGGACCTTCCCGCACGTGCTCAAGGGCGCGGTCGAACAGCCAGACGCCGACTTCTACTCGGTGTGGGACGAAAGCCCGTTCTCGGACGCGTTCCTTGGCCAGATGGCCGAGGCGTCGATTGACGCGCTGAAGCTCGGGCAGGGTCCGAGCATCGACTACCTGGCGATCAGCTTTTCCGCGCTTGATCTGGTGGGACACGACTACGGCCCGCGCAGCCACGAGGTGCAGGACGTGCTGGCGCGCCTCGATCGGACGCTCGAATCGCTGCTGGCCCACCTGGACCGAAGCGTCGGCCGCGACAATTACGTGCTGGCGCTGACGGGAGACCACGGCGTGTCGCCGGTGCCCGAGCAGATGGCGGCGCTCGGCCTGAACGGCGGGCGCGTCCTGACGACCGAGTTGACCGCGCGGATCGACAAGGCGTTGGAGCCGTTCCTCGGCCCGGGCAAGAAGGTGCTGCGAAACGCCTACGAGGACTGGTTCTTCGAGCGCGGCGTCTACGACAAGCTGCGGGCGAACTCGGAGGCGATGCGCGCGGCGCTCGAGGCGGCACGGTCGATGCCCGGCATCGCGCGCGTGTTCAGCGCCGACGAACTGAGGGACGCGCACGGGACGTCGGACGACCTGCTCGAACGCGCGGCGCTTGCCAACTTCTTCCCGTCGCGCAGCGGCGACTTCATCGTCATCCCGCGGCCCTACTATCAGTTTGCGTCGAGCGCCGCCCGAACGAGCGGCACGACGCACGGCTCCCCCTACTGGTACGACCGGCGCGTGCCGGTGTTCCTGATGGGACAGGGGATCAAGAAGGGACAGTACCTGGCGCCAGTGACGCCGCTCGACATTGCGCCCACGCTGGCCTTCCTGTGCGGGATTACCCTGCCCGCGGCGGACGGGAGGATACTCAACGAAGTGCTGGTCGGAACTAACGCAGAAGGGTCGGTGCTGACGCAGAGGGGTCGGTTCTTACGATGAAGGGTCGGTGCTGACGCAGAAGGGTCGGTGCTGACGCAGAAGGGTCGGTGCTGACGCAGAAGGGTCGGTGCTGACGCAGAGGGGTCGGAACTGGGCGGCCCGGCCTCACCGATATACCTCCCGGCGGTGCCCGACCTTCAGGACGACGAGAACGATCAACACGTCGTCGTGAACCTCGTAGAGAACGCGGTAGTCCCCGACACGAAGACGGAAGACGCCCGGCTCCCCGGTGAGCGCCTTCACGCCAAGCGGACGTGGGGTGTCTTGGAGGGAGATCAGTCGTTTGTCGAGCCGCTTCTGAAGGTCCTTTGGAAGCGCCAAGAAGGCGCGTTCGGCGGACGGCTTGAAGACGAGGCGGAATCGTGCCACCTACGCGAGCTCCGCCTTCCGGCGGACACCTCCTCGTAGGGGACCGTCCCAGGTTCTTCGCGGGCGGCCCGGACGGCTTCCAAATCGAGCCGGTCTTCGAGGTCTTCGAGAAGTTCCAACTCTTCAACGGACACGAGCGCGGCAACAGCTTTCCCGTGACGTTCGAGCACAATCCGCTCGCCTTTGAACGCCACTCGGTTGAGTGTGTCGGAGAACGTTCAGCCCCGATCTCCCAGTAAGCCACGGTTGACGACGAAGAGTCGGGGCTGACGCAGAAGGGTCGGGTGACGCCCCTGGACATCGCGCCCACGCTGGCGTTCCTGGTCGGGATCACGCTGCCCGCCACCGGTCGCGCGCGTGCTCAACGAGGCGCTGTGGCCGTTTCCGGCGCCGGGGACCGCAACACCCGATCCGCCGAGAAAACCGTGACGGACGCGAAGCGCTGGCCGGACGCGGGGCGGAGCGGGGTCACGACCGTCGGCCGACCGCTCAGGGGCGGCGCCGCCGCGGTGGGCGACTTGCGCCGCGCGCCAGCCTGATCGAACGCGGCATAGACCTCCGCCTGCCGGTCCTCGTGGGCGAGAATCAGCATCTCCTGCACACGCTTGCTGACGTTCTCGATCTGGCTGCTGATCGCACGCAGCCGGTCGTGCGAATCGGGAATCGGCATGTCGGCGCTCAGCAGGCCGCGAACCAGGCGATCGTAGCTGGCCAGCAAGTGCTCGAGGCACCCGCCTACATCGCGAACCTGCCCCAGCATTTCGTTCGCCACGGTAAGGCTTCGGTCTATCCCTGCCACATTCACCGGCGGCATGCTCGGTCTCCAGGTTTTAGAGTATTGGTCGGTCTGCCAAAATAAGCAGGGCTAGGCCGAGACGCGTTGGGGGCACGGATAATTAATCCATTGGCAAATATCGGGCCAATCTCTGCATGTGCGAAATTGCGCGCATTGTGCGCTAACGACACACATGCGAGGCTTAAAGGCGGGAGCGACGGCAGATCTGGTTGTAACATTTACACTAGCTGGCGAAAAACATGGGGATTCTGGCCTGATTCGTCAGTGTCGAGAGAAAGGGCATGTCCAGATTCAATACACTCCGCCGAGAGGAGGCGCGAACCGGGAATATCCACTCCGGGAGTGATTTTCGCCGTCCCAGGTCGCGCGGGCGGTTCTCGTCAAGCAGGACGCGCACGAGCGAGCATCGTCTTCCGCGCGAGTTCGAGGGCAGCAATCGCTTGGTCGCGCGTCACCGAAGGAAACTGGTGGCGGAACTCGTCGAGCGTGTCGCCGCCTTCAAGGTAGAAGCGTAGAAATCTGGACTTCTCTCGCCGGGTCTTTCCGATCCGGTCTTGTGATCAAGAAAACATGATGGGCGGTGGGCGCTTGATATCCGCAGCCAGACGTTATGCGGAGCAGAGGGTCGAAAGATAGGTAACTCCGCTGGGTACACCTGACGCGTCGCACGCATAACCTCCAATGACCGGAAGGCTCCACGTCGGGGCTTCCGGCTTCACCGATTGGAGGTGCGTGATGCCCGAGTTGGCGGTTCGCACGGCGGTGCGTTACGAGGGGCTGATCCCCTACCTCGACTTCGTCCGTCGGCATCGAGGCCGACGAACGACCCATCAGCTTGAAAACGCTCTTGGCCGGTTCCTCCAGTGGCTGGCGACTGGTGGCATCACGGAGCTTCACCAGCTGACGCCGACGATGCTTCGAGACTATCTCTCCTCGTTGCATCGCTTTCGACGGGGCACGATCGCGGTCCACGCCTCGGCCTTGCGCGGGTGGCTCGGCTATCTGCGCCTACAAGGGCTCGTGGCAATCGATCTCGCTCAGGCCGTCGTGCTTCCACGACTCGCCCACAACATCGCGCCGCCACACATGCTCGAAAAGCCGACGGTCGAGAGGCTCCTCGGCTCCGTGAATCGCTCGACGCCCCTCGGCAAGCGGGACTACGCCATGTTGCTGCTAGCCGTCCGCTACGGCCTGCGATCATCAGACATCCGCATGCTTCGCATGGAGGACATCCGCTGGCGAGAGCAGCGAATCGTGTTGATCCAGTCGAAGACCCAGCACCCGCTTGAGCTCCCCCTGCTCGCCGACGTCGATGAGGCCCTCGCGGACTACCTTCGGCACGCACGACCGGCCTGTCCCGCACACCAGTCCGAAAACGACTCGAACACTCGAACACCATCTACGTGCGACTGCTGACGAGCCCCGGTCGGGGTTGAGCGGCGACAATTAGGAGATTTCCCGGCCCGCGATTGGCGAACGGGGAATACATGCGGGCCGTACTGAGGCGCGGACCGAAGGCGGGATGGACGTGCGTGTCGGCTTTCAGGCCGGATGGGAGCCACCGGCACCGACCGGCTGTGGAAATGGCGGCGGCGCGGAGGCGCCACACGCGCGCGCCCACCCCGCCTTGGAAATCTCGCGCCGGGCGCGAGATTTCCACATTCCCACAAGCCCATCATCATCATCCTGAGGGAAGGGACATTTCTAACGGCACGCCAATGAGCGTCAGCTCCGACTCCTCATCGTCAGCTCCGACTCCTCATCGTCAGCTCCGACTCCTCATCGTCAGCTCCGACTCCTCATCGTCAGCTCCGACTCCTCATCGTCAGCTCCGACTATCCTTACCCCCGTTTGCGCATCCGCTTGAATCGCGCCGAGTGGACCGGGCCGGTGGAGATCACCACCTTCGCCGGGATCTTGAAGGCCGGCATCCGGTCCTTCAGCGCCTGGCGCATCCTCACCTTGAATGCGGCAACCGGCTCCTCGCGATCGAGCACCACGGTCGCCGCCACAATCTGTCCCGTAATCGGGTTCGGCTCGCCGTGCACGGCCGCGTCGGTCACGCCTTCGATCTCCAGCAGCGCGTCCTCCACCTCCGCCGGGTAGACCTTGCTCCCCCCGACGTTGATGATCTCGCTCTCGCGTCCCAGGATTCGCAGCCACTCACCGTTCACCTCCACCTTGTCGCCGGTGTCGAAGTTACCCCTCGTCATCGAACGGGCTTGGCGCGTTCAGGTAGCCGAGCATGGCCGAAGGCCGTAGGTCTGTTGAAGCTTCACGTTCGGGAACGCCGCGCAGACCTTGCGCAGCGTGCTTTCCGGCATCGCCTCGGTGCCGTAGGTAATCAGCTGGAGTGACGACAGGTCGCGTCGCTCGTGTTCCCCTGAAAGTAGCAGCAGGTTGAGGAACGTCGGCGAGGTTGGGAGCAATTCCACCCGGTGGCGCTCGATGGTCGCCGCCACGCTGCCCGGCGAACGGTCCGGAGGAGCGATGACCGCGCCGCCGTTCGAGAGCGTATAGAGGAGCGTGTTGACGCCGCCGATGTGGTCGAGCTGGAGGAAGACCAGGGTTCGGCGCCGATGCCGGCGCGCCGTGAACTTGCGAAGGAGCAGGCCGAGATCGTGGACCGCGGCTTTGTGCTTACCCGTCGAGCTCGAGGTGAAGAGCACGAGGCCCGGAGCGTGGCGATCGCCCAGCGTCGCGTAGAAGGCGTGCGAGGCGCGGCGACCGGTGGGCACCGGCGCGTTGTCGATGGCGGGGCGCAACCGATACTCCGCCCCGCCCAGCTCAACGAATTGCTCGAGATGCGCCGCCGAATCGGGTGACAACGGCACAACCACCGCACCGGTTGCGGCCAGCGCCAGGAAGGCCGCGATCGGGCCGATGCCGTAATCGCCTTCGACCGTGACAACGGCGCCTTCCGGGAGCCCCGACTCTTCCAGCCGCTTGCGCCACATCGCGACGGCCTCGAACACCTCGGCGTACGTGGCGGTCTTGTCGCCGGCGGCCACGGCCAGTTCTCCCGCGTGTTCCTGCATCCGTTCGAGCAAGAAATCGACTGCGCTCATCCAACGCCTCCCGAAACTGCCTGCTGTCCGCTGCCTGTTCTTCTCTGACAGGCACCTGCTGCCCCCTCATCTGTCCACCGCTGTCACCGACGCCCGCCGGCCCGACGAGAGGTAGGCAGGCGTGGACCGGGCTGATGCGGCGGGCGACTTGCGAGGTCGGCCGTTCGACTCGCGGTTCACTCCGCTCGCTCACGGCAGGCCGAACGCCCTGAGCGAAGTCGAAGGGCGAGCGGAGCCAGGCGAAGCAGCCCGGGCCGCCTCGGCCGCCCACACGGCCGGCGAGGTGAAGGAGCACTTACCCAACGCCTCCCAGGTAGACAATCTGTCCCGTGACCATGCCGCTCTCGGGCCGCAGGAAGAAGTCCACGACGTTGACGACGTCGGCGGGTTCGCCCCAGCGATGGATGGCCTGGCGTTCGAGGAATTTCTGGATCTTCTTCTCAGGGACGCTCTCGGTGAGGCGGGTCTTCACCGGCGAGGGGCCTACCGCGTTGCAGGTGATGCCGAATGGCGCGACCTCGCGCGCGATAATGCGCGTGAACGTCTCCACGCCGCTCTTGGCGGCGGCGTACAGCGCCTCGCCTTCGAGGCGGAGCGCCACCGCCACCGTGGTGACGTTGACGATACGCCCGGCCGAGGACGAGCGAAGCAGGCGAATCGCGGCGCGCGAGCAGAGAAAGGTGCCGATCAGGTTCGTGTCGATGATTCGTCGAGCGGTGTCGAGTGTCGTCAGGGCGACGGCGTTCATCCCAGCGACGCCGGCGTTGTTGATCAGCGCGTCGAGGCGTCCGCCGCGTGCGCGGATTTCGGCGAAGAGCGCTTCCACGTCGGATTCCTGGGTGACGTCGAACCGGAAATGGGTGTAGCGTTCGTGCGAGAGGGCCGGTTCGCTGCGGGCGCAGCCGTAGACCGTGTCGCCCTGTTCGAGATAGTGCTGGACCAGTGCGAGGCCAAGGCCGCGGCTGGCTCCGGTCACGAGGATGTGACGCCCGGCGGACATGGAACCTCCATCGGTGTTGTCGGTTCTGCCGGCAAAATTGGATAGTCGGTGCTGACGCAGAGGAGTCGGGAACTGACGCAGAAGAGTCGGAGCTGACGCAGAGGAGTCGGGGCTGACGCAGAAGGGTCGGTGCTGCCTGCCACGCCGAAGTCGCGGAGCGACGAAGGCGGGACGCAGAAGGGTCGGTGCTAACGATGAAGGGTCGGAACTGACGCGGAAGAGTCGCCAGTCGCCTGCCGCAGCGGCCCGAAGGGTCCGCCTATGAGCACGGATTTCTCCTGTCTCGTCCTCTCTGTCGTCCGGCGGATTCCCCCTGGGCGCGTCGCTACTTACGGCGACGTGGCGGAGATGGCCGGGCACCCGCGGGCCTCGCGGGCGGTCGGGAACATCATGCGGGAATGTCGGGACCGGGATGTCCCGTGCCATCGGGTGGTGGGAGCGGGTGGCGCCCTCGGCGGCTACGGCGGCAATCTTGAACTGAAGCGGTCGCTCCTCCGCGCCGAAGGCATCATCGTCGTCGGTTGCCGAATCAGGTCGTTTGCGGCCGTGCGCGTCGGTCAGTAGTCCTCAATCGAGGCGAGCGTACGACCGAAGGATGGCAGCACCCGCGAGACAATCGGCGCGAGCCTCGAGAACACCGTCCGCGCGGTCACGCGCCCGTCGTCGAGCGCGAGCACCTCGACGCGCTGGTCTCGCTGGTGCACGAGCCAGCACTCTGCGACGCCGTGCTCGGCAAACCAGGCAAGACGTTCGTCCACGTCGCCGATCCGCGGCCGTGGCGATAGGACTTCCACCGCCAGATCCGGCGCTCCCCAGACACGGTCCCGGAGGATGTCGGCACGTGCGGTGGACACGAACAGGAGATCGGGCTGAACGATCAGCGCTCTCGATGCATCGAGGATGACGTCGACTGGCGCCAGAAGGACCTCGCCCAGGCGGTGCTCGCGAACATGCCCGTCGAGCGCCTTGAACAGCCAGCCCACCAGGCGCTGGTGGGGCACTGACGGAGCGTCAGCCACCCGCAGGCGGCCGTAGATCAACTCCTGTGGTGTCACCATCTCCGGCGTCTGCAGGTACTCCGCCGTGGTCATGAGCCTCTCCCTTGGTTGGGACGCCACTGCCGCCGAATGCCGCGCGCTCATGACGACGACGATGCCATCGTCCCCGCCGAAATGGCAAGAGGATTCTGGCAGGTTCCCGGCAGAAACCCGCTCCGCATCATCCGAGTGCCATGGCTGCGTAGGTCACTCCGCTTTCCCCTCGCGGATCTGCATTACAGCCTGTTCAAAGGGAATGGCGTCCGACGGGTCGCTCTTGGCTTCGTCATAGCCACGGATGTCGTCGAGCTCTTCAAGGGCATCCAGAATCTGCTCCCACTCCTCCAACGGGACCACAACGGCCTTTCGACGTCCCTGCTCATCGACGACGTAGTCCTCATGCACAACTATCACGATCGCACCTCGCGCATTCTCAGTTATCCACGCCCATGCCGGGCATCCGCACGGGTGGTCGCAGTCTGTGGCCTACAACTGCGCTCACGATCTCTCGGTCGGCATGGTTCACCAGCGCGTACCGCGGGCTGTCGGGGCGCCAGGCAGTTTCGAGACTCGGCCTTGCCGTGAGGACTGGCCGATTGACGAAGGTGACTGAACCCTCTCCCTTACGATGTCCCCGTGACTACGGAGTTCCTTCAGACGCCGGCGCCGCGGGACCAGGCGCTGTTCGCGGGCCTGCAAGACGAGGACGCCGATGCCCCCGGCCGGCCAGGCGCGATGACCGAGAATACCGGGAGTATTCGAGGGAAGAGCAACGCAGCCGGGCGGGATGCAGCGGCGGCCGAATGCAGCCGTATTTGTGAGATGGGCCACCAAGCCGGGCTGAAACGCTCAGCCGCGAGTCCGGCTCTCGACCAGAACGAAGTCGCGGTCGGGAACGACAGCCGACAGGAGCTCCGACAGCTTCTGCACACTCGGCGTCGTGCGTCCCTGCTCATAGCGTGCGTACGCGTTCAAGGACCTGGCACCGAGCCTGGCGGCTACCTCGGCCAGGGTGAGCCCGGCCTTGAGCCGTGTGCGGCGAAGGAGCAGGGCCGTGAGCGCGGCCTGGTCCGATGCACCGATCTCGAAGTGTTCACCGCTTCCCGCAAAGACGGTGATCTCGAATCCCTTCTGGTTGACGAGGGACTCGACAGCATCGGCGATCATCTCCTGGGCGTCGCGGCGCGTGCGCCCCTGCGACACGACTCCGAGGATCGGGACCTCGACCGCCCAGTGGCGGCCGACCTTGAACAGGCGACCTTCGAACCGCATGACCGTTTCCCTCCGGCCTCCCCTATGGTGCAAGTTTACACCAATCCGTGTAACGGCGAGAATGCTCGACCGCACGCGAGCGGATTCCTCGAACGGCGTCGAAGGCGCCGGCCAATGACTACATGCAGCGCTAACCTGGCATCAGCGCGACACCGGAAATTCGGGCGGCCTTGCGCAGATCGCGATCGCGGGTCCAGAGCCGGGCGCCGACGAGGCACGTCGCTGCCAAGAGATGTGCATCAATCCAACCGATGCCGATGCCCGTCAAGTGATGCAGATCGATGAAGGCCAGCACTTCGTCGTGCTCCGCGACCGGCGCTTCGGGGAGTTCTCGAAGCAGAGCCAGGATCTCTGCGCGATTTCGCAGATTGCCGCACGCCAATTCGCCAATGACGAAGGCGTGACCCAGCACGTGGCCGGCGACGAGTGCCTGACCAAGGGGACTTCCACCGGTCCGCAGATGCTCGATCCAGACGGAGGTATCAACGACAATCATGGCGCGTCGACCCGGGTGGCGGAACGCCGGCGGGGAACCGGTTTGAGCCCGGCTTCACTGCCTCCGAGTGCCGCCAGGCGACGCGCCGACTCCTGCACGATCAGAGCCTGCAGACCGGCGTGAATCAGAGCCGTCTTCCCCGTAACGCCGCTCAGCCTGCCCGCTTCAGCCAAGAGGCGATCATCGATGTTGAGTGTTGTTCTCATCTGCATCAATCTGCATCAATGATGCAGACCTGTCAAGGGGCCCGGAACCTTCCAGGATCTGTTCCCGTCTAATGGGGTCAGGCCCTGATAGGCAACGATCTGCGGCAACGACACCGTCTAACGGTATGAGCGACATCGGAATTGGCGACCGGGAACTTGCGACGCGGTGCCTGGCTGGTGACCGGGAGGCCTTTGAAGGCCTCTACAGGCAGCACGCCAGCCGGCTCTACAATCTGACGTATCGGATGGCCGGCCAAGCCGACGCGGAAGACCTCCTCCAGGACGTCTTCCTCCAGGCGTACCGGAAACTGGGAACCTACAAGGGCGACTCGTCGCTCGGCACCTGGCTCTACCGCCTGACGGTAAACCTCTGCCTGGACCACTTGCGGAGCCGGCAGGGTAAGATGGCCAAGGTCACCGATTCGCTGGACGACGACGATGCCGCCCCGGTGATGTCGCCGGGCCGACCGGCCGAAGCCGCCGCGGCCCGGCTGGACCTGGAACAGGCGATCGAGGCGCTGCCGCCCAGCTACCGGTCAGCCTTCGTGCTGCACGATGTAGAGGGTTACCAGCACGACGAGATCGCGAAGCTTCTGGGCATTGCCGAAGGGAGCTCGAAGTCGCTGCTGCACAAGGCGCGGCTGCGACTGAGAAATCTGCTGCAAGGCTGAGCCGGCTGGTGACTGGCGGCCGGCGGCTTGGCGGACGAGAACCCGGAAAGACGGGCAGGTCCCAGCGACCCGGGGTGGCGTAATTGACGGGTGCGCGAAAGGGCTTACAGCCTGCTGGTCGCGAGCCGCGAGCCGGACGACTCCGAGATCGCAGGATTCACCTATGGCATGCACTGAATTCCAACCGGCGCTCTCCGCGCTCGTCGACGGAACGCTGTCGCGCGACGGCAAGGCGCGCCTCGAGTCGCATCTCGAGGAGTGCGCGGATTGCCGGACGCTGCTGACCGACCTCCGGCGCCTGCGCGAGTCGGCCCGAGCGCTGCCGAAGATGACGCCGCCCGAGTCGCTCTGGCAGAAGGTGCGCGCCGACTTCGACGCGGAAGCCTCGGGCGCAGGCGTCAGGCGCCTGTCGGCCGGTCTGCCGGCATCGTCCGCCAAGCCGCGCCCCGGATCGGTCCTGCGCTTCATCCCGAGGCGACCTTCGGTGCTGGCGGGCCTCGCGGCCGCGGCCGTCCTGGTGCTGGCCGTGTCGGCCGCCATCTTCTTCGCCACGCGGCCTGCGGTACCCGCCGCGGCCGTCGAACCAACCTCAGCGCACCCAACGCCCGCGCAAACCGTCCAATCGGTTGAAGCGGAACTGGACCTGGCCGACCAGCACTACGAGAAGGCCATCGCGGGGCTCGAGCAGGTGGCGAAAGAGGGCCAGGCGTTGCTCGACCCGCAAGTCGCCGAGGTGCTGCAGAAGAACATCGGCGTGATCGACCAGGCGATCCGCGAAAGCCGGACGGCGCTGCGGTCGCAGCCGACGAGCGAGCTGGCACAGGCCAGCCTGTTCGACGCGCTGCAGCGAAAGATCGGCCTGCTCCGCGACACGATTTCGCTGATCAACGAGATGCGCAAGGGCGACCAGGCGGGGACGGCGAAGGTGGTGGGGAGCCTGGGGAAGATTTAGGGGGTCAGGGGTCGGTGGCCACGGGGCGACGGGTCGCTGACCGGGGGGCGAAGGGTCGCTGATTACTGGGCGAAGGGTCGGAGAACAGGACGAACACTATGATGCGCTTCTTCATTCGACTCACGGCGGTGGCAATTGTCGCGTCCCTCCCCATCCCGCTGCACGCCGGGGCGCCACGCGACGCGCGGCACCCGTCGTGGAACGCGATGAGCTGGCGCGCCAGCTGGGAGATGCGGCAGGGTCCCGAGACCACCGAGAAGATCGCGAAGAGCTTCCGCGTCGGCCCGAACGGCACGCTGGATATCGGCAACGTCTCCGGATCCGTCATCGTCAACGAGGGCGGCACCGACACGATCGCGATCGACGCCGTGAAGCGGGTCCGCGCGCGCGAGGGTGACGTGAAGGACCAGTTGGAGCGAACGCAGGTGACGATGACGGAGCGCGCCGGGCGGGTCGAGGTGAAGACGACCTACACAGGGCGCAACTCGCGCACGTCGGTTGACTACGTCGTGACCGCCCCGGCGGGCACCAGCGTCTACGCGCACTCGGTCTCGGGCGACATCAAGATCACCAGCATCAGGGGCGAAGTGCGGGCCGACTCGGTCAGCGGCAATGTCACGGCGGTCTTTGCGCCAGGCGCCACGCTGGTGAGATCGGTGTCGGGCGACGTGAAGGTGAGCGGCGTGTCGAACCAGGACGCGCTGAGGGCCTCGAGCATTAGCGGCAACGTCACGGTGAGCGGCGCGAAGGTGCGCAGCCTCGATGCCGACTCCATCAGCGGCGAGATCCATCTGGTGGACGTGACGTGCGATCGCGCCATTGCCAAGTCGATTAGCGGATCGATCAACTTCGACGGCCCGCTGGCGAAGGGCGGGCGCTACGAGTTCAAGTCGCACTCGGGCGATATCCACCTCGTGATGGCCAGCACGTCCGGGTTCGAAGTGAGCGCGAGCACCTTCAGCGGAAACGTCCGCTCCGACCTGCCAGTGACGATGGGGGCGGGTGAATCAGTGGGCGGCCGCGGCGCCCGCAAGGGGATCCACGGCGTGCACGGCGACGGCAGCGCGCAGTTGGTGCTGAGCTCGTTCAGCGGGGATGTCACGATCGCAAAGAAGTGACCGGACAGGGATCAGGGGGCAGGGACGAGGGACCAGGGGTCAAGGGTCGGGGATCAGGGATAGGGGATCAGGGATAGGGGTCGGGGACGGCGACTGCGGCCACAGTCGCCGGCACGAGAGAGGCGGACGTGGGCCGGGCTGCTGCGGAGGGCGACTTGCGAGGTCCGCCGAGCGGAGCCCGGCGCAGCAGGCCGGGCCGCGTTCGCCGCCTCACCGGCCGGCGAGTGCGGTGTCGTGATCGGCGACCGGTGGCGGGCGGCTCGCCCCCCGCCTTCCCGCCTGTCCTACATCGCCATCACGTCGAATTGCTCGTGGTGGAGCAGGATGTCGGGCTTCAGCGTCACTTCCTTCCGAAGCCTGTCCTTCAGCTCCCGCAGCACGCCGGCTTCCTCTTCCTTCAGCGCGCGCGCAATTTCTGGGTTCACCCGCAGCACCAACCCTCGGCCGTCGATCTCCTGCCCCAGCTTCCGCACCTGGTCCAGGATCTCGTAGCAAATCGTCGAGCTCGACTTGATGACGCCCGACCCCGAGCAATAGGGGCACGGCTCGGTGAGCACGCGCTCGAGGCTCTGCTTCACGCGCTTGCGCGTGATGATGATCAGCCCGAAGTCGGGGACCTGGAGCGCCTTCGAGGGTGACCGGTCCTTCCTCAGCTCCAGCTCGATGGCCTGGAACACCTTCTGGCGGTTCTTCTTCTCCTCCATGTCGATGAAGTCGAGGACGATAATCCCGCCAAGGTCGCGCAGCCGGACCTGCCGCACAATCTCGTTCACCGCATCGAGGTTGGTCTTGAAGATCGTGTCCTCGAGCCGGCCGTTCTTCTTCCCGACGTAGCGGCCCGTGTTCACGTCGATCGCCACCAGCGCCTCGGTCTGGTTGACGACGATGTAGCCGCCCGACTTCAGCCAGACCTTGCTCTTGAGCGCTTTCTCAATCTCGGTCTGGACGCCGTATTCCTCGAAGATGGGGAACGGCTTGTCGTAGAGCTTCACGCGCTCGGCGAGCGACGGCATCACGCGCTCGACCATCTCGCGCACGCGCAGGTATTCCTGCCGGTCGTCGATGCGAATCGCGGTGTAGTCGTCGGTGAGGAGATCGCGCAGCAGCTTGGTGACGAGCCCCTGCTCACGGTAGACGACCGCGGGCGGGCGGGCCGCCTCGGCGCGCTGCCGCACGTCGCCCCAAATCTTCTGGAAGTAGGTGAGGTCGTCGATCAGGTCCTGCTCGGGCCGGCCGGCGGTGGCCGTGCGGATGATGACGCCGCCGGTGAAGCCGTGCTTCTCGCGGAAGTCGCGGACGATGCCACGCAGACGGGCGCGCTCCTCGCGCGACTCGATCTTGCGCGAGACGCCGACGTGGTCCACGGTCGGCATGAAGACGAGAAACCGCCCGGCCATCGTCACGTGGCAGGTCAGGCGGGCGCCCTTCGTCCCCAGCGGCTCCTTGGCCACCTGGACGATGACCTCCTGCCCCTCGCGGAGCAGTTCCTCGATCTTCTGGTGGCTGGCCGATTCGCGGTCGGCGCGCTCCTCGCCCTCCTCGTCGTCTTCACCCGACTCGAGGCGATCGAACTCCTCGATCGTGTTGACGACGTCGGTGACATAGAGGAAGCCGTCGCGATCGAGGCCAATGTCCACGAACGCCGACTGCATCCCTGGGAGGACCTTCGACACGCGCCCCTTGTAGACGTTGCCGACGACGCCCCGCTGATGCTCGCGCTCGATGAAGACCTCGGTCACGAGGTCGTCCTCGAGGATGGCCACCATCGTCTGGTGACCGTTCGAGGTGACAATCATCTCCTTGTTCATGCAATCCCCGACCCCCTAATTCGTGAACCGCCGCATCCTCACGTTGAGAATCAGGCCGAAACCGGCCAGTGTTGCAACAATCGACGACCCCCCCGAGCTCATCAGGGGCAGCGTCAGACCTTTCACCGGGGCCAGCCCTGCCGACATGGTGATGTTGTACATCACCTGGAAGGTGAAGGCCGACAGAATCCCCATCACGAGATACGCCCCGAGGCGGTCCTTGGCCAGCCTCGCAGTCTCGAGGGCGCGGACAATGACGAACAGGTAGAGGCCGAGGGCGACGACCACCCCCACGAACCCCTGCTCCTCCCCATAGACCGAGAAGACGAAGTCGTTCCAGGCAACCGGCAGGAACCTGAGCTGTCCCTGCGTGCCCTTCGTGAATCCCTTGCCCCACGGCCCACCCGACCCGACGCTGATCCGCGCCTGGATCTGTTGATACCCGGCGCCCCTCGGATCGATCTCCGGGTCGATGAACGTGGAGATGCGGCTCTTCTGATAGTCCTTCAGCGCGTATCGCCACGCCACCGGTGCCGCCACGATGGCGAGGATCAGCAGGATGCCCAGCAGGCGCAGGCGCATCCCGGCCAGGAAAGAAATGCCAAGAAGGATGGTGAGCACGGTGATCGCGGTCCCCAGGTCGGGCTCCTTCGCGATCAGCAGGAACGGCACGAGCGTGATGACGCCGCCGACCGCGAGGTCGGTCATCGACGGGCTGCCGCGCCGGCTCTCGTCGAAGAACTTGGCCAACGTCAGCGCCACGCAGAGCTTGGCGAACTCCGAGGGTTGGAGGGCGAAGAACGGGAGGGGAATCCAGCGGCGGGCTCCGCCACCGGTCGTCCCGAACAGCAGGACGCCGGCCAGCAGCACGACCACGGCCAGGTAGAACATCAGGGAGTTTTCGGCCAGGGTCCGGTAGTCGATGACCAGGCACACGACGAACACGACCACGCCAATGGCGATGGCGTAGAGCTGTTTCACGTACAACGTCGAGTTCGGGCCGATGGACGTGGTGCTGTAGATCATCATGACGCCGACCGCGCACAGCGCGCCCAGCGCGATGATCATCAGATAGTCGATATGGAAGAAGAGGCGGCGTTCAAACATTTTCAGTAGCTAACAGCTGGCAGCTGGCAGGCTGCCCGCTGTCCGCTGCCCTGTCACTGCCCCGCTCCGGTCGTCGGCACCACAACCGCGGGCTTTGGCGCCGGCGGCGGCGGCGGCTTGAAGGTGGGGAGCGGCCGACCTTCCTTCTTCGCGAAATACGTCTCCAGGATGTGGCGCGAGATCAGCGAGGCGTTGGTGCCGTGTTCCCCGTGCTCGGTGAACACGACGCCCGCGATCTCCGGGTTGTCGCGCGGCGCGAAGAAGACGAACCACCCGTTGTCGCGAAGGTCGAGATCCGTCCGGCCCTTCAGCGCCTTCGCCCCCTCGAGCGAGATGACCTGGGCCGTTCCGGTCTTGCCCGACACGTCGTAGCCAACCATCCGCGCACTTCCGCCGGTCCCCGCCGCGTTCACCACCATCCAGAGGCCGTCGTGGATGGCCGCCATCGTCTCCGGCTTGAACGGCGCGGTGCCGGCCGACTCGGGCGTCGCCACGCTCTTCCACCCATTGCCCTCGTCCACGGCTTTCACCAGGTGGGGCGTGACGCGCCGCCCCCCGTTGGCCAGCGCGGCCATGTAGACCGCCATCGAGACGGGCGTCACCGACACCTGGCCCTGGCCGATGGCGACGGAAATCGTCTCGCCGGGGTACCAGTTCTCGTGAAGCTTGGTCCGTTTCCACTCGGTGGACGGCACCAGGCCCGTCACTTCGTTCGGCAGGTCAATCCCGCTCTTCACGCCAAGACCGAGCGCGGTCGCCCACTTGTTGATCTTGTCGACCCCGACCATCTTGCCGATCGTGTAGAAGTAGACGTCGCACGACTGCTCGATCGCGTGCCGCAGGTCCATCGTGCCGTGGCCACCCAGCTTCCAGCAGTGGAACAGCCGGCCATAGAAATCGGCGCTGCCGGTGCAGTGCACCGTGAAATCTGGGGTGATGATCCCCTCCTCCAGGGCCGCCGCGGCCACCGCCATCTTGAACGTGGAACCCGGCGAATAGCGTCCCTGGATCGCGCGGTCCTGAAGCGGCTTCAGCGCGTCGGTGTTGAGCGCGGACCAGGTCGCGCGGTCGATGCCTGCCGCGAACGTGTTCGGATCGTAGGCCGGGAGGCTAACGTAGGACAGCAGCTCGCCGGTTCTCGGGTCGAGCACGACCGCCGCGCCGGCGTAGCCAAACCCCTTGAACCCCTCTTCGGTCGCGCGCTGGACGTCGTAGTCGATCGTCAACTGCACGCGCCGGCCTTCCGATGGCGGCACTTCGTCGATCGTCCGGATCTCGCGGCCCAGGCTGTTGACCACCACGCGCCGCGCGCCGTCCACGCCCATCAGCAGCTTGTTGTAGACCTTCTCGAACCCGGCCTGCCCCACCACGTCGCCGGAACGATAGCCCTCTCGCGTCAGCTGGCCCTCGGTCACCTCGCCGACGTAGCCGAACAGGTGGGCGGCCATCGCGTCGGTCGGATACCGCCTCGTCGGGACGCGTTCCACCACCACTTCGGGCAGTTCGGTATCGAGCCGATGCGCGGTGACGGCGGCCACCTGCGCGAGCGTCGCGTCTTCGACGATTGGGATCGGTTGGTAGCCCGGCTGGCCACGGTGCCGGCGGACCACCTCGCGAACCGACGCCTCGTCGAGGCCGACCACCTGCGCGAGGAGCCGGATGGTGCGGTCCATGTCCCGGCTGTGCTCGCGCACCACCGAGATCACGAACGAGTCGCGATTCTCGACGAGGATCTTCCCGTGGCGGTCGAACATCACCCCGCGCGGCGCGCGCAGCCCGAGCGTGCGCTGGTGATTGTTCTCCGCCACCTCGCGGAACTTCTCGTACTGGACGACCTGGAAGTACCAGAACGCCATCGCAAGCGCCACGAACATGACGATCACCAGGTACCACAGGACGGTCAGCCGCGTGACGAGCTTTCGCCGATCTTCAGAAACGGTCACGCTGGATAAGTCGGAGGGTGCAAGACCTAGCATGTCAAAATTCAGGGATCAGGGTTCAGGGTTCACGAGTTTCTGTCGCTGCGTGCGCGTCGCCGTTCTGCGATACGCGGCAGTCCATCGGCCAACTGAAACAGGACGATGCCAACCAGCGAGTTGCCGAACGCCTGCGCGATGATGGCCCCCACTGGGACCACCGGCGGACCGGAATCGAGCAGCAGGTGGAAACCGGTGATCACCGCCATCTCGATCAGGGTCGCGGCGAAGAACACCAGGAACCGGGGCACGGGCTGTGCCACGATGAACGCCCGGCCGACCGTTCCCGCCAGGTAGCCGACGATCGTTTTCCCCAGCCCGCCGATCCCCACGACCCCCGTCGTCAGCGCGTCCTGCGCAAGGCCCGCCACGGTGCCCGACACGATGCCAACCGTCGGGCCGGCCCGCAGGCTCAAATAGATGACGATCACGAGCACCAGGTCCACGCCGATCGACCCACGCACCAGGAACCGCGCAAGCGTCGTCTGCAGCACGAGCGCGACCACGATGAACGCCAGGATGCGGAGGCCGTTCACTCGCGCCTCTCCGCACCACCCGTCGGCGACCGCGGCCCGACGAACGCGGGCGGCGCCAGCACAACCAGCACCTGTTCGAGGCTGGAGAAATCCACGGAGGGTCGCACCCGAATGGCCCTCAACGAGCCGCCGGACCGCTCGATCTCCTCGATCGTCCCAACTGCGAATCCCTGCGGGTAGATGCCGTCGATCCCGGACGTCACGAGCGTATCGCCCTTGACGATGTCGGCCGACGTGCTGACGTACTCGAGGCGCAGCACGCTCTCGCCGCTGCCGAACGCGATCCCCTGCGCGCGCGATCGCTCGACCATGACCGCCACCGCCGCGCTGCGGTCAACGAGGAGCTGAACCTTGGCCGCGTGCCGGGAGGGCATCACCACGCGTCCGACGGCGCCGGCCGACGAGACCACGGCCATGTCGGCGCGCACGCCGTCGCTCGTTCCGCGGTCGATGGTGACCGCGCGAAAATCGGCCGTTGCGCTGGTCCCGATGATCTCGGCCGATCGCGTTGGCATCTGGCTGCGGTCGCGCAGGTCGAGCAGGCGCCGGAGGGTCTCGCTCTCGCCCGCCAGCGCGCGATCGCGCTGCAGCTTGACCTCGAGATCGCGGACGCGCTGCTGGAGCGCCAGGTTGTCTTCGTGGACGTGGTGCAGCGCCACGTAGCCGTCCCACGTCCCGCGCGCGCCGCCCACGACCGCCGCCGTGCCGCGTTGCACCTCGGCGAAGGCGCCGAAGACGAGCGCCTGCAACAGCGGCACACCCGACCGCGAGTTGACCTGCGCGGAGATCAGGATGATGTGGCCGACGACGACGACCAGGAACAAGTAGCCGCTGCGCTGCCGGATATCAAAAAGAGCCATGGAACCAGGCGCGATCTTCCAGGCGGAGGGCGGAGGGCGGGGGCTTCCGCCTTCCCGTCTTCCCGCCTTCCCGCCTTCGTCAGTCAATCGAGATCTTCCTCAGCAAATTGAAGTCCGAGAGCATCTTCCCGGCGCCGAGCACGACGGAGGACAGCGGGTCCTCGGCCATGGAGATCGGCAGGCCGGTCTCCTCGCGCAGTCGCTTGTCGAGATTCTTCAGCAACGACCCGCCGCCGGTCAGCACGATCCCGCGATCGACGATGTCCGCGGACAACTCGGGCGGTGTCCGCTCGAGCGCCACGCGCACCGCGGCCACGATCACGTTGACGGTCTCGGCGAGCGCCTCCCGGATCTCCTCGTCGGTGATGGTGATCGTCTTCGGCACCCCTTCGATCAGGTGCCGCCCCTTGATCTCCATCGTCAGCTTCTGTTCGAGCGGGAAGGCGGAGCCGATCTCCATCTTGATCGCCTCGGACGTCCGCTCGCCGATGAGCAGGTTGTACGTCTTCTTGATGTACTGGGTGATCGCCTCGTCCATCTCGTTGCCCGCGACGCGCACCGCCTTGCTGTAGACGATGCCCGCGAGCGAGATGACGGCGATGTCGGAGGTGCCGCCGCCGATGTCCACGATCATGTTGCCCGCCGGCTCGGTGATCGGCATCCCGGCGCCGATGGCCGCGGCCATCGCTTCCTCGACCAGGTGCACTTCGCTGGCCTTGGCGCGGTAGGCGCTGTCCTTCACCGCGCGCTTCTCCACCTGCGTGATTTCCGACGGCACGCCGATGACGATGCGCGGGCGGACCCACATGTTCCGGTTGTGCGCCTTCTTGATGAAGTAGGTCAGCATCTTCTCGGTGACTTCGAAGTCAGCGATGACGCCGTCCTTCATCGGCTTGATGGCGACGATGTTCCCGGGCGTGCGGCCAAGCATCTCCTTGGCTTCCTTGCCGACCGCTTCCACTCGGCCGTTGATCTTGTTGATCGCCACGATCGAGGGCTCGTTGACCACGATGCCCTTCCCGCGCGCGTAGACGCAGGTGTTGGCGGTGCCAAGATCGATGGCCAGATCGCTGGAAAAGAGAGAGAAAATCGAACGCAGGCTCAACGAACACTCCTATGTCTGCTCGGACGGCTGGACCAGGGTCGCCATCTCGATTCCATCCTTGCCGCGGCCCTTGACGCGGTACATCGCCGTGTCGGCGGCGGCAAGCAGCATTTCCGGCGTGCTGGCGGTGTCGGGGAGCGTGGACACGCCGACCGACGCGGTCAGGCGATAGCCGATACCCTCGCCCGCCAGAAACGGGTGGCCGGCGACGCACTCGCGCACTCGCTGGGCCACCAGCATGGCGCCCTCACGGCCGGTGTCGGGCAGGATGAGCGCAAACTCGTCGCCGCCGAACCGGGCCACGATATCCGTTTCACGGGCTCCCGACGAAATCCGCTCGGCCGCCTCCACCAGCGCGCGGCTGCCACAGAGGTGACCGTAGCGATCGTTGATCCCTTTGAAGCCGTCGAGGTCCACGAACAGCACCGAGAGCGGCCGGCCGGTTCGGACCGAGCGCTTCACCTCGCGCCGCAGGGTCCCGTCGAGGAACCGCGAGTTGTAGAGGCCCGTCAGGTCGTCGATCAACGAGCGCGCGTTGGCGCGCTGGAGGCGGAGCGCCGTATCCAGCGGGCCGCCGATCACGTCGGTCAGGTCGAGCAGCGGCGCCAGGCGCGCGTCGTCCCGCGCAGGAGGCTCTTCCGGGCGCGTCGCGGGCCTGCGGTCGAGGCCCACGAGGGCCGCCACGGCGCGGCCGTGTGTTCTCACCGGGAGAGCGACGATCGACACTCGCGAGCGGCTGCGCGCGCGCGCGGCGGCGGAGGTGTCCGATGTCCAGGCGATCTTCGCGCAACTCGCAGCGCGGCCGGCCGCCTCGGTCATCGCCGCGCGCTGCCCGTGCAGCACGCCACGGTCCGCGATCCAGTGGAGGCTGCCCGCCTCGCGGACGACCAGCAGCGCCCAGGCCTCGCCGCCGAACCAGTCGAGCGCGAGATCCACGATGCTCGATGCCATCCGTTCGGGCACGCGGGTGGTGGTCAGGGCCCGCACCAGCGCGTCGAGCACCTCGGCCCGGCGTCCCGACCGGGCCAAGCCACGGAGGAACTCGCGAAGCCTCGACGAGAGGCCCTCGGCGCGGGCCGCGCCGCGAAGTCCACGCTCAACCGCCTTGGGCTCGAGCGGCACCGTCAGGTGGCTGCGGAACCCGGCACGCTGCGACTGCGTCGTCATGTCCTGGCCGTCCTCCGTCGAGTACGACACCACGGGCAGGCGACGCACAATCGTGCCGAGGTGACGGCGGTCAAGCGGCGACCGTCGTCCAAGCTCCCAGAGCACGCCGTCGAAACCGGCCGTGGCGAGGTCGAGTGGACCGGAGTGTTGGGGAAAACAGGCAAGCGTGAAGCGTTTGGACCGTCTCAGCGAGGCGAGATTCGACGTCTGCGCTTGCATGGTAGACCGCAAGGGTCACTCCCGTCCGAGTGATCGCCGCTCGCCGCGTCCGCGTTGTGGGGCACACCTGTGCCGCCCGAGATCCCGGCATGGGTTGTTGCGGACAGAGAATCTACGCTAAGTTCTTCAATACTATGCAAATATAACACATAGGACCGGGCCGGCCGCACTCATCGGTGCACGATTTTTGCAATTTTTCGGCCGCCGGGTATTATAGATGGTTCTGTCAGCCGATCCCTTTCCCGAGAGGCGAGTTCAATCATGACCATGCTGGACCGGATGCGACGTCACAAGGCCTGGCTCAAGTGGAGCCTGGCCATCGTGGTCCTCGCGTTCATCTTATTCTACGTTCCCGCGTTCCTGGGCAGTGGCGACGGCGGGCCGGCAGGGGCGCCGAGCGACATGGTGGCGAGCGTGGACGGCCGCAAGATCTCGGTCGCGGAGTTCCAGCGCGCCTACCAGGCGCAAATCCAGATGTACCGGGGCGCCTACGGCGGCAACGTCAACGAGCAGATGCTGAAGCAGTTGGGCATCGACCAGCAGATCCTCCAGCAGATGGTGGATGAGCAGGCGTCGCTGACCGAGGCGACGCGCCAGGGGATCGACGTGACCGACGCCGAGCTGGCCCAGCGGATCATGGCGATCCCGGCCTTCCAGCAGAACGGCCAGTTCATCGGCCAGGAGCGGTACGCCACACTGCTCCGGATGCAGCGGCCGCCGATGTCTGTGGACGAGTTCGAGCAGAACCTCCGGAAGAGCCTGGTCGTGGACAAGTTCCGCTCCGCGCTCACTGAGTGGGTGTCGGTCACCGACAAGGACGTCGAGCAGGAATTCCAGCGTCGCAACGAGAAAGTGAAGCTCGAGATGGTGAGCTTCCCCGTCGACAAGTACCGGCCCGAAGTGACCGTCACCGACGCCGAGATGGCGCCGTACTTCGACGCGCACAAGGAGCGGTACCGCATCGGCGAGAAGCGGAAGATCCGCTACCTCCTGGTGGACCTCGAAGGGCTGCGGGCCTCGTCGAAGCCGACGCAGCGCGAGGTGCAGCGGTCCTACACCGACAACCTCGAGCTGTACTCGACGCCCGAGCAGGTGCGCGCCAGCCACATCCTCCTCAAGACCGCCGGGAAGAAGGAAGAAGAGGTCAAGACGAAAGCCGAGCAGGTGCTGAAGGAACTGAAGGCCGGCGGCGACTTCGGAGCGCTCGCGAAGAAGTACTCGGAGGACGAGGCGTCTGCCAAGCTGGGCGGCGACCTCGACTTCTTCAGCAAGGGCAAGATGGTGCCGGAGTTCGACGAGGCCGCGTTCAAGCTGCAGCCGGGCGAGATGAGCGATGTTGTAAAGACCCAGTACGGCTTCCAGATCGTGAAGGTCACCGACAAGAAGGCCGCGTCCACGCGGACGCTCGACCAGGTGCGGCCGCAGATCGTGGACCAGCTGACCTGGGAGCGCGCGCAGACGAAGGCGGCCGACATGGCCGCGGCGGCCGAGAAGGAGATCGCCAAGCCGGCGGACCTCGACAAGGTGGCGGCCTCGCGCGGTCTGAAGGTGCAGGAGTCTGGCTTCTTCGTGCGCGAGGAACCAATCCTCGGCCTCGGCGCGTCGCCCCAGGCGGCTGCCGAAGCGTTTGGCCTGAAGGCGGGGGCCGTGAGCGGCGCGGTTCGCGTGTCGGGCGGCTACGCGTTCCTGACCGTGACCGGCACGCAGGCGCCGCGCCTGCCCTCGCTCGACGAAGCGAAGGACCGCGTCAAGGAAGACATCACCAAGCAGAAGGCGAAGGAGCTGGCGATGCAGAAGGCGACGGCCGCGGCGTCGGCGCTCAAGGGCGCGGGCGACTTTGCGAAGGCCGCCAAGACCGCCGGCGTCGAGGTGAAGACGACCGAACTCCTGCCGCGCGATTCACCCCTGCCGGATATCGGCGTGAGCCCGCAAGTGGACGCCGTGGCGTTTGCGCTGCCGGCCGGCAGCGTCAGCGACCCGATCGCGACCGACAACGCGGTGGCGGTGGTGAAGGTGGTCGAGCACAAACAGCCGACGCCCGCCGAGCTTGCCGCCGAGCGCGACCGGCTGCGCGACGAGATGCAGAACGATCGTCGCGGCCGCTTCTTCGCCGCCTACATGCAGAAGGCGAAGCAGAAGATGAAGATCGAGGTGAATCGGGAAAATCTGCAAAGAGTGGTCGGGTAGGGACGCAGGGGGAAACGCGGAGGGCGGAGAGGCGGGACGCGCCTCCCCGCCTTCCCGCCCGTGAGCGTCAGTTCCAGCCGCCTTCCCGCCGCTCAGCGTCAGTCCCGGCCGCCTTCCGCCCCGTCAGCGCAAGAACCCGAACGGCATCAGCGCGAGCGCCTCGCCCTTCTTGAACAGCGTGATTGGCGCCGTGGCCAGGCCGACCGCACGGCGCTCGGTCATTCCCAGCAGCGCCGCCAGCCGCATCCGGTCGTCCGAGCCACCCCACTGCGACGAGAGGACCTCGTAGAACGACTTGCGCGGCGGGTAGACCACCAGTTCCACCTCGCTGTCGGCGATCTTCGCCTTCTGCTTGACCAGCGCCACCGCGCGCTCGAGGCCGCCCAGCGCGTCCACCAGGCCGTTCTGCTTTGCCTGACGGCCCGTCCAGACGCGGCCCTGCGCCAATGCGTCCACGCGCTCGGGCGTCATGTGGCGCGATGCGGCCACCCGCTCGACGAACTGGTCGTAGAACGCCTGCAACTGCTCCCCGACCTTCGCGCGCTCCGACTCGGAGTACCGCCGCGTGGGCGAGTTCATGTCCGCGTGCTTCCCCTGGCTCACGCCGTCGATGCTCGCCCCAAACTTCTCGAAGACTCCGCCGGTCACCACCTTGCCGCCGAAGATGCCGATCGAGCCGGTGAGCGTGCCGGGCTCGGCTACGATCTGGGGCGCCGCCATCGCGAGGTAGTAGCCGCCCGACGCCGCGAAGTCAGACATCGAGACGACAAAGGGCTTCTCGGGCTTCGCGTCGCGCATCAGCACGAGTTCTCGCCACAGGGCGTCCGAGGCCACGGCCGACCCGCCGGGGCTGTCTACCCGAAGCACCACGCCCTTGATATCGTTCGCCTCTCGCACCTCGCGGATGTACTCGATGAGCGTGTCGGACCCGAGCACGGCGCCGTTCATCGGGTCGTAGCCGCTGCGGCCCGACACGATCGTGCCCGACGCGTAGATCACGGCGATGCGCGGCCCGCGTCCGAGGCCGACGGAGGTCGAGCTCACGCGATCGTAGTCGTCGATCTCGAGCCTCGTCCCCTTGCCCAGCGGGATCCTGCCCTTGTCGGCCAGTTGATCCTCGTACGCCACGTCGTCAATCAGCCCGGCGCGCAGCGCGTCCTCCGCCAGGAACGGCCCCTCGTCCAGCAGTGCGCGGACGTCCTCCTCGCTCTTCTTCCGGCCGTCCGCAACCGCCTTCACCAGCTGCTCGTAGCTATCGAGGTTGAGCGACTGCGCCATCTCGCGGTGCGCTGGCGTGAATCCCTTCTCGGTCAACTGATTCGGCGCGGTCTTGTACGCGCCGATGTGGAGCATGTCGGGATAGGCGCCGATATTGTCGAGCGTGCCGCGCAGGAACAGTTCATAGCTCGCCATGCCGGTGAGCTGGAGCGGGCTCGACGGCGCGAGGAAGATCCGGTCGCACGCCGTCGCCAGGTAGTACTCGCTCTGCCCGCCATCCTCGAGATAGGCAATGGCTGGCTTGCCCGAGCGTCGGAAGTCGAGGATCGCATCGCGTAGTTCCTGAACCTTCGCGAGGTAGGGCGACTGCAAGGCCGTGGGGCGGACCACCATCGCCGCGACCCGCCGGTCGACCTTCGCCTTGCGGATGTTTTCGACGAGCGCCCTCACGCTGCGCGCACGCTTCACCGGCAGGAACTGCGCGAGCCCGCCTTCGGGGCCGCCCTCGACCGGGTCGCCGTCGATGCGCAGCACCAGCGTGGACCGCGACGGCACTGACGGCTCGCTGCCGACCATCAGCCAGATCGCCAGCATGCCGCCGAAGGAGACGATGCCGGCGAAGATGACGAGAACGATGACGAGCCCGACTCCGCGTCGCACAGCCACGGCCGTACCTCCAAGAAATGACTCGTGCCCCTGGCCTGCCCTGAGCGAGCGCAGCGAGTCGAACGGCGTTCGGCCTCCCACGAGGCGCAGGGCATTGGGCAGCGGGCCGACTGTGTTGAGTATACCAATGACACCCGACCCCGTGTCACGCTCGATGCGCGAAGTCTTCGACGCCGGGGAAAAGAAACCGTGGGCGAGGGACGAGAGACCAGCGGCGAGGGACCACTGTCAGTTTCAGTAATGCGCCACCGTCAGTTCGTAGCTGAGCGTGTTCGTGCCCGTGACCGTGCCCGCGTCGTACACCTTCACACACAGGCTGTTTGCCGCGGTGGCGGTCCCCTTCAACTGGGTGCCGATCGTTGCCGACGGGTTGTCGAGGACAATCGTGCAGGAAACGAGGCTGTAGACCCCGATCGACATCCCGATCGTGACGTTCGGGTCGAGGCCAATCCCCGTCATCGTGGTCGTGACCTCACCCTTCTGGGCCGACAGAAGGTGGTAGTTCACCCCGCCCGCGCTGATCGCGCCGGCAAACGTTTCGGTGACCAGGACGGGCACCGTTGGTGTTGGCGTCGTCACGGTCACGTTGTTGCTGGAGCAGCCAGACGCGGCGATCGCCAGCGGAACCAACAGCAGCAGCGCGCGGAGCAACGGCGACCTCATCTCAGTCTCCCTTGGACGTGCAGCGAGCCAGCCGCTTTCGGACAGCCGAAGCGGCTCACCCGGGAACTTCTTATGATATCAGCCGATCCGACAGGCTGTCGTCAGAATTCATTCCCGTCAGCCGGCATATCCGGGCGGGAGAGGCGGACGAAGCGCCGATCGGACCAGCACGACATTGAGACGACGGCGACGGCCAATTGGACGGCGACGACGAGCAAAACGCAGGCGGGCCAGCCCCAGCGCTCCCAGAAAAGGGCCGGCAGAGAGCCGCCGACGCTCCCTCCGACATAGTAGAACGTCGCGTATAGCCCCACCGCAAGACCCCGGTCACGCTCGGCCGCAGCGCCAACGAAGCTGCTGGCGGCAACCTGCGCGATGAAGACGCCCGTGGCGCAAATCGCGAGGCCGACGAGGATGGCCAGCAGGTTCCCGCCCAGCGTCAGCAAGGCGCCAACCACGCCAAACGCCACCGCCACGCCCATGCCGTGCCTGTGCCCGTAGCGGTCGATCACGGGGCCGACGATGGGGGTGATGACCGCGCCGACCAGGTAGACGAAGAAGACCGAGCCGAGGGCGACGGTGCTCAGGGCATAGGGCGGGGCCGCGAGCAGGAACGTCACGTAGGTGAACATCGCGACCAGCGAGAAGAGCACGCCGAAGCCGACGGCGTAAGCGCTGACGAGCCGCGGGTTGCGGAGCAGGCCGGCGAGCGCGCCGAGGCGCGACTTCTCGTGCGGAGCGAGCGCCGAGCGCAAATCGCCCGGGAGCTTCGTCCAGAGCAGGCACGCGGCGGCGAGATTGAGTGCGCCCAGCACGAGGAACGAGGAGCGCCAGGAGACGTCGGCGGCAACAACGCCGGCGATCAGGCGGCCGCTGAAGCCGCCGACCACGGTGCCGCTGACGTAGGCCGCGGTTGCGGCGCCCGCGCGCGACGGGGGCCACTTCTCGTGGATGTAGGCGATGGTGACGGCAAAGATGCCGGGCGTGAACAGGCCCTGAACGAAGCGCCACGCGATCAACTGCCAGAGCGACGTGGACGTGGCGGCCAGGAACGTCGCGCCGGCCAGCGCGAACGCGGCGCCGACGATGACGCGCTTGCGGCCGACGCGGTCGGCGAAGCGGCCGACGATGGGCGCGGCGAGCGCGACGCCGAGGGTCCCGGCGGTGAGGGTGAGGCTGACCTCGAGCGGCGTGGCCTTGAAGGTGCGAGCGAGGAACGGGAGGAGCGGCTGTGTGGCGTAGAGGTCGAGGAAGGCGGTGGTGCCGGCGAGGACGACGGGCGCGAGTCGCGGCGTCGGTGCGGACGTGTCAGCTGGGTCGGGCGACATTTCTTCCGATCAGAGGTTTATATTTCAATTTTGGTCTTCGGGAAATGTCACCCGGCACCGTTCAACGCCGGGTTCCGAAAGAGCCGTTTCGCCGTTTTTCGCCGTTCGGACACGACCGAGTTCGGACGCTCGACGGCCGCACCCGTTTTCGCTATACTACCTGTTCCTGCCGGCGCTTTTCTCTCCCACTGTGCGGAAGTGGCGGAACTGGCAGACGCGCTAGCCTCAGGAGCTAGTGGGCGCAAGCCCATCGGGGTTCAAATCCCCGCTTCCGCATATCATCTAACTCACTCTGAACAAAGCACTTACGGCGATTCAGTCCATTGGGGGTCGCCGTTCGTCCAAAATACCTTTGTAAAGTATTTTCTAAAGTTCGCCCGCGAAAAGCAGGCGTGTTTCCGCCCATTTTCGCGGGACTGGGTCGGGCATTCGTGTGTCCGAACGGGGGTCGGACGGATGGGGTAGAATGCGCGCAACATGGGAGGTCCAGCAATGCGCGATACCGCAGCGGCGGTCGACGGCGTTTCCTGTCCGACACTCCCCCGCAGGCTCTCCGCTGTCTTGGCGACGGTCTTCGTCCTGGCGCTTCTCGTCGGTGCTGCTTACAGCGGACCACGGGCACAAGAGCAACAGGCAGCGCAGCAGAAGACCACGGCGGAAGACGAACTCAAGATGCTTCGGCAGAAGGCGGAGCGGGGAGACGCGACGGCGCAGACGACCCTGGGCGCCATGTACGCCAAGGGTGAAGGCGTTCCCAAGGACGACGAGCAGGCGGTGGCGTGGTATCGCAGGGCGGCAGAGCAAGGATACGCGGAGGCGGAACTCCGCTTAGGCACCATGTACGAAACGGGGAGAGGTGTCCCGCAGGACTACGTGCAAACGATGGCGTTGTGGCGTGACGCTGCCGAGCAGGGAGACGCGAGGGCGCAGTTCGACCTGAGTGCCCTTTACTTCCGCGGACGAGGTGTGCCGCAGGACTATGTTCAGGCGGCGACGTGGTGTCGCAAGGCTGCGCAGCAGGGACACCCGATGGCGCAGTACCACCTCGGCACCATGTACGCGGACGGGCACGGCGTTCCGCAGGACAAGATCGAAGCGCACAAGTGGGTAATCCTCGCTGCTGCGCTGTCATCTGGTGACCAGCAGAAGGCGTATGTGACGTGGAGAGACGAGGTCGCTCGGAAGATGACCCCCGCCCAAGTCGCCGAGGCACAGAGGCGCGCGACCGAGTGGATGGCGACGTTCGAGAAGAGGAAGAAGTAGAGAGCGGGCGGGGCTGCGTCCGTCCGCTACCCGCCCTGTTGAATAGTCACGGTGACGCGGTCCTTGTGCTTGGCGCGTTCCTGCTTGATGGCTTTGACGACATCCTCCATCAGCAAGCGGACGACTTGTTCGCTGGCGTTCTTTGGGATCTCTACGACGGTTGGCTTGTTCATTGCGTGCTCTCCTGTTCTGGGTGTCTTGGTTGTTTGGTAGCACCAAACCCGCTGATCGTCTCGCGGGGTCAGTCAGTCGGGTACTCGTTCCTCGGCGGATTGATCGGGCGCACGATGACGAGACCGAATGGACGCTGAATGGTGTTGAGATACTGGACGAGCGCACTCTTGTCGGTGCGGGTTTTGATTTCCCCGACCTCCACGCTCACCCGATCTTCGGGGTCTTGGATCGCCGGCGATATCGCGGTGATCGCGTCGGCTGGCGTGCGAAACCTGACTTGGGCGTAATAGCCATCTGGCGTTTTCGTCATCATTGGTGCTCTCCTCTTTCCTGATCCAAGTGGGTCCGCAGGTGTTTGCGGATGTAGTTGCTGACGGTGCGTTCGTCACGGCTGGCGAGGCGTGCGAGGACGTTCCGTTCCTCATTCGTGAGACGGACTGAGATCGTGCTGGGCATCGTTTCTGCTGTCTTCTGTTCCATTGCTGGTGCTCCCTTCGGGCGGTGTTGAGTTCGTGCTGCTGTGGCGTTGAGGGTGAATGTAGAGGATGGCGTTCCGAGAAACGGTCTTGAAGTCGTTGGTGTTGTAGAGGATGGATGCGGCGAGGTTCTCCACAGGCTCGATCCTCTGGACGTCGTAAATGAACGGCTCGTTTCGGCGGGCACGGTGGAGAGCGTTGCGGAACTCGGGAAGCGTCACGGTCGGCGGCAGCGCGAGCAGGACGTGTAGGTGTCGTCTGGTGTGCTTGTCGTGCTGGCAGACCAACGCGGTCAGTCGTTGCGGGTCGTTCTTGCGGCGGGCGGCATTCCCGAAGAGTTCCTTGTTCAAGCGGTTCATCACCCGAACGGCGATCCTGCGGGTTTCGTCCTCGGATAGGTAGTAGAACGGGGCGAAGTTCGGCGCGTCGGTCAGGCTGATCCGTCTGGGGGCGACACGAACGGTGATCTGGTCGTCCGATGGACGGTTGGTCACCAAGTCCGTATTGCGGCGTTGGCGCAGGGTCAGGTCCAGTCGGACGTTGAGGGAGTGCTGAACGGTCGGAGCGGAGAGGAACTCTGTCCAGGCTTGTTCTCGCTCGGCGGCGACGATCCGCTTGGAGCGTTCTTCGGTCTCTCGTCTCTCGCGCCGTTGCTGTTGTTGTCTCGTCCATTGTCGTTCTGCTTGCTCGGTGCGTTTCTCGTCGGTCATTCTCGTTCCTGCTCTCCTCTGTCCGTTTTCCGTCGTGATAGATAGATCTCTTCCGTCAAGGTGTTCTAACGGTCTACCATCGGGTCACATTCAGCGAGTCCGACAGCGACAGACAACGTGTGCGTTGTCCGCTGTTGTGTATTTAGCATCCGCAGTTCTTGACGAGTTCGCTGGGACTAAACCCGCCAAGAACGGCAACTTGTGTGTTGGGGAGGTCGGGACAGGACTGATGGTGCTTGTCGGGACGAACTGGCAGAAACTACTGCGCGGCGTCTGCTGTCGTGGGCGGTCCTTGCTCTGACGGTCGGACTACGGTGCTGCGTAGTCCGGACTACGGTTGTCTGGTCTGGTTCCCTCCTCTACAGGCGGTCAATGAGTTTCCGCTGTGCTTCGGGGTCTGTATCCACGTAACGCTGGGTGATGGCGATGCTGGAATGTCCCGCAAGGGCTTGAACATCCCGCAACGACCCCCCGACTTCCGACACTTTCCGAGCGGCTTTCGTGATGAATGTCCTGCGTCCCGAGTGCGACGACGCTCCCGAGAACCCGAGTTTCGCGAACCAGTCCTTGAACAAGAACTGGACGCTATTGGAACGGGTCACGGCATCGCTGGAACCCTTCTTGAGCGTCACGACGAACGCATCGGGGGCAACTCGTCCCTTGTCCGTTTCGTGAGCGTGAAGGGCGACAAGTGCGTCCTTCAAGTCGGGATGAAGCGGAATGACTCGTCCCGACTTCCCCTTCGTTGCTCCGTTGGACAGCGACAGCGCGTCCGTCAAGTTCCCCTCCGTGTCCGTCAGCATTCCCCAGGTGACGCACGCTATTTCCTTCGCACGCAGTCCAGACTTGAAGGACAGCAGGACGACGACGCGGTTGCGTTCGGGAAACTGCGTCTCGTCTTCCACGAAGCGGAGCAATGCTCGGAACTGCGTGTCCGTCAGTGCTTTTGCTTGGTGCGTCAGTCCCTTGGTCATAATGGGCAGCACGCGGAGAGGGACGAACCGTCGCTATACGTCAGCCTGGCGAGTTTGGCGACGAACGACTCTGGGGTCAGCGCGTCCCGATGCCAAGAAAGAGCCAGCCAATCAGTCCGACGAGCGCGGTAAGCAGCGAACAGATGACTGCAAACTTGTCGCCTTCCCGTCTTGCCTTCGGCAGCAGGAATAGCAGGACCCAGATGGAACTGCCCAGCATCAGGATTGACACGACGAACTGAGCGTTCATCGTCATCTTCGCTTCCTCAGGGCATTAGACACCGCGCGTTCCCACTTGTTCAGGCAGGACTACTTTGCGTCCTGAGCGACGCGCCTGGCGCGGCTTTAGCTTGCCCGAGGTCTTTCTGAACCCCGCAATCCTGCCGACGGACGCTTTCGGGTGCGTCTGGTCGTAGAACGTCGCAATCATCGCGGGACTCGTCCGCGCCCACTTCGCAATGTCGCGGTAATCGGGATTCGCTGGTCCCAAGTCCAGACGAAGCGAAATACCCGTCTGTCGCAGGGACTTGGCATCTCTTGTGCGTCCGTCCTTGTCCGTTCGGAGTTCCGCGGCGGTGAGCAGTTCCTTCATCCCTTCGCGGTGGCTCTCGCTGAACAGCAGGTCGTCGGGCTTCGCATCGGGGCGAGCGTCACGCATTGCCTTGAACGCAGATACCGCTCCATAGAGCCCGTAGGCGTCTTCCCGTTTGCCCCCACGAGAGTGCTTGCCGAGCACCCACATATGAACGGCTTGGGTGTTGTCGGCATCGTTCAGCGTAGTGAGTTCGCAGTCCCGCCACCGCAGGCTATAGCTTCTCCGACCCGCAGGGCTGCGCCGACGCACATCAACAGGAACCAATAGAGTTCCTGTCGCTGTCGCTTGGTGCGCGGGTTGAGATCGGGCTGCTCCAGGCGTTCTTTGGCAAGGTCACGGACTTTGGTCCATTGGTCGTGGTTGAGGAATGGACGCGGCGACGGGACCACTGCCCAAGCCGTTCCACGGAAAGACGGGAACTGCGGCAGGTCGTCCAGGCACTTCTCCCATTCCTTGGCGTAGCGGAGAACGAGCCTGACCGCGCCCAGCTCCCTTCTTGATCGTCGTCGGCTTGACGAGCGTGCCCAGTTGCGTCTTTGCTTGAGACCGTTGGTGTCTGAGTTCCAGCAGGAACTTGGCGTCAATGTCCGCGATCTTCACGCCAACGAAATACGGCTTCAGCAGGTTCAGTTTCACGCGATACTGCTCAAGCTGCCCAGCGGATACCTCCTTGACCTGCTCGGCGTGGAACACGAACTTCTCCGCAAGCTCGACGAACAAGCGACCGTGGATCTGCTCGCCCTTGCGAGTTCGTTCCAGCAGTCCCAAGTACCAGTCGGTAGCGACATCGGTTGCCGATGTGATGCTCGTTTCCCCCGTCCGAAAGACGAGGCTCTTTCCCTGAAGGTAGGTCCGAGCGTAGAACATCGGCGAGTTGTTCCGACGCTCCAAGCGGAGTCTGCCGTCAAACAGCTTGCGGACGGTCGTGGTCGTTTGGCTCATATGCTGGCAGCAGTATGAGGAGGGACGCTTGTGCCGTCAAGTGCTTTGTAAAGCTTTGTATAGTGTCGTGTGCCGTTTTAGTGCTGTGTTTATTGGGTCTTTCTCATCACCACGGCAGCCTCAGGAGCTAGTGGGCGCAAGCTCATCGGGGTTCAAATCCCCGCTTCCGCACCATTGGACTCGCTCGCCACACATTCCCAGCTCGCTCGCTCATGGCAGGCCACGCCTGCATGCGAGTCGAATGGTGTCCCGAGCGACGCGCGGCGACCGATCGTCAGGCAGCAAGCCAAGACGAGTCGAGGGGCACCACTCGACTCGGCCACTCCCTCACCGAGGCCTCGCTCGTGGCAGGCCGAGTCTTCGACCTCTCTAAAGCTATATTTTACAATCACTTGCGGCGACTCGCTCGTCAGGATCGTCGTCTGTCTTGAAATCGCTTTGTAAAGTTTTTTGTAAAGGCAGGGTCCGAAATACGGGCGATCTATCGCCTGTTTTCGCGGTTCGGCTCTGTCATCCAAGTCCGTGGCGAAGTCGTCATGGCGGTCCAAGTCTCCTGTCTTGATTGGAGTTCTGTATGTTCAGGGCACTCGTTGGGGCGGCGACGATAGCGGTCATTCTGGCTTGCGGCGTCTGCGTGCGGGGACAGCAGACAACTCCGCCTAAACCTCCCGCCACGGTCAACTACGACGAGTTCATGCAACTCTCCGTCAAGCAGCGTCAGGAACGGTTCAGGCAGATTGGAGCCGAGAACCAGGCGGCGGTTGTGCGAACGCACGCGGAGCGCTGGTTCGCCAAGAACTTTGCGCGTCTTCAGCCACATGAGGTTCCCGTGTTTCAAGAGGCGATTGCCTTTATCACTCCACAGCTTTACGAGCAGCCGCTGAACCCGAAAGTGATGAAGGCGGCACGGGATGTGAAGGGCGTCGGATGCCCAGTGAGTCCTATCGACGTGAGGACCGCGTTCGATGTGTTCGGGCAGTCCGCTCCGACCAGACCACCAGTTCGCTGGAGCTATCTGGGTCATGCGCAGTGTTGGTTCCCGTGGTTCGCGGAGAGCATCGTGGACTACATCCCCACCATCCCACGGTGAGACTGACTACTACTACTGCTGCTGCTGAATCGTGACCACCACCCGCTCCGTCTTCCTGGGACGCGCCGCCTTGACGGCTTTGGCAATCTGTTCCAGTTGAATGCGGATGATTCGCTCGTCCGCATTCAACGGAATCTCCACGATGGTCGGCTTGTTCATTGCTGCTCTCCTGTTCTATCGCGTTGGTCGGTCGCGTCTGGTCATCAGCGTCCCTTATTCGCTCATTGGGCGCGATCCCCATTCTCTGTGGTCCGCTGGGGTTTGGTAGCACCAAACCCTGCGACCATCTCCGCCAACATCTTGCGGAGTAGTCCTGTCAGGTTCCGTTCATCCTCGGCGGCTACTCGGCGCAGCAAGTTGTGTTCCTGTTCCGTCACGCGAAAGCCAACGAGGTGATCGCGCGTCTGTTGTGCTGTGGTCATTTAGCGACCGACGTCAGTGCGCGGCCCGCGCGCCCGGACGGCCCACCTGGGGGGATCGACAAGGGACAACGACAGCCTCATGCTGGGGTTACCACACCAAGCAGCGGATCCGGCGGCCATCTCGTGCGGTATACAATCGAAACCGAGGGAGCTCACCCGACATGCTGAAGAAGATCCTGCTCGCGCTCGTGGCGATCGTCGTGGTGTTTGTCGGCGTGGTCGCCATGCAGCCCGCCGACTACCGCGTCACGCGGACGACGGTCCTCGCGGCCGCGCCGTCCGACGTCTTTCCGCACGTCAACGACTTCCACCGCTGGGAAGCCTGGTCGCCGTGGGCGAAGCTCGATCCCGGGATGAAGGTCACGTACGACGGCCCTCCCGCGGGCCCGGGCGCCGTCTACACGTGGACCGGCAACAAGGACGTGGACGAAGGGCGCATGACGCTGACCGACAGCCGGCCCGGCGAACTTGTGAAGATCAAACTCGCCTTCATCAAGCCGTTCGCGTCCATGAGCGCCGTGGATGTGGCGCTCGAACCGCAGGGCCCGGCCACGAAGGTGACGTGGACGATGTCGGGCCAGAACGGCTTCGTCGAGAAGGCGTTCTGCCTGTTCGTCAGCATGGACAAGATGATTGGCGGCGACTTCGAGAAGGGCCTGGCCCAGTTGAAGGCGGTGGTCGAGACCGGCGCCCGGACGGGGCGGTGAACGAGGGTGGGATGGCGTTTTCCCTTCTCCGTTTTCCGTCTTCCGTTCTAGCCTTTCACTGACATCGTCTCGCATGAGCACGTTGCTGGAGGCCGCATGAAGATCTTGTCTGCCTTCCGCTTCCACCTCGTCATCGTCCTCGCCGCTGCCGCATGGGTTCCGCTCGCGGCTGTGCCAGCGGCTCGACTGGACCCTGCCTCCCGCGCCTCGGCGCGCGCTGACTGGCAGGCCGCGCCGGCTGAACCCGCGGGCACGGGGCGCATCTCGGTGCTGGTGATAGCCGCGGACACCGAGAAGCCGATACCCCGCGTCAGAGTGAACATCGGCGCGCTGGCCGCATCGCCGGTGCGCACGCCGCCGCGCGCGGCGGGTCCGAGCGTCCCCGGAACCAGCCAGGTTCCGGCGACCCAGACACCGGTCGGACCGACAGCCCGGACGCCGTCACGGGTCGTCCAGACGGATGAACGTGGCGTCGTCGAATTCACTGGCCTGCCCGCCGGCACATACAACGTCAGCGCTCTCTTCACGGCGTACGCGGCGGACCCCGAGGTGTTCGTACCGCCGGAGAAGTCCGAGTGGACGCGCCTCCCCGAGGGCGGCACGGCAGCGGTGACGATTCGGATGGTGCGGGCCGGCGGGATCATCGGTCGCGTGGTCGACCAGGACGGTGCCCCGGTTCCCAAGGCGCGAGTGTATCCGGTGCAGAGGCCCCGCGGGGCAGCGGGCTTTCAGCTCAAGAGTGCGCCGGCGACGACCGACTTTCGGGGCCAGTTTCGGATTTACGGCCTGCGTCCCGACGACTACTTCGTGTATGCGAGGTTCGACAGCCAGGCGTCTCCGGAGAAAGGTGGCGCCGAGGCTGCCGCCGCCACGATGGGCTACGCGCCGACCTACTTTCCGGGCGCCCGAAGTCTCGACGGCGCGCGCCCCGTCCGGGTGTTCCCTGCCCAGGACAGCCCGCGTGTGAACGTCGTCATGCCACGCGTCAAGCTGGCGCGCGTCACGGCGGTAGCGACAGACTCTTCCGGGAGACCGCTGCCGGCCCAGGACTCCGACGTGTACCTCACGCCGAAGGACGGCGACCCGGTGGGTGGTCCGCAGCACGGCCAGCGCGAATCTGACGGATCGTTCCGCTTTCTGGAGGTGCCGCCAGGCGAGTACCGCATGGTGGCCGAAATCACTCGCGACACCACCCCGGTCGGCGCGGCGAACGGCAGTCGCCGGTCGGTTGTGGTCGAGGGCGCTTGGATGCCCGTCACGGTGGACCGCGAGGAGGTCGCCGTGGAGATCCGAACGAACCTCGGCGCAACGTTGTCGGGGCGTGTGGTCTGGGAAGGCACGCCGCCGGCGTTGCCGAAGCCCACGGTGGGCGCCCCGGGAAGTGCGCCGTCCAGCGCCTACGTGGTAACCGTCGACGCGGACCCGGCGCCGTCCACCCATCCCATGATGTGGCCGCTCTCGCTGGGACGCCAGGATCCGACGATCGAGGCCGACGCCTTCCGGCTCACGGGGGTCCGAGGCGCGGTCGTCCTCACGGCAGCGTCGCGCTTTGGCGCGGTCAAGTCGATCCGACGCGGATTGGTCGACCTGTCGGTGGCGCCACTGGAGTTGACCGGCACCGAACGCATCACCGACATCGAGGTGGTTCTCACCACGGAGACCGGCGACCTTGCGGGCGTGGTCACAGACGCGGTCGGCATCCCAATCCCCGGCGCGGATGTCCTGGTGTGCCCGGAGGATCTCAGTCGCTGCAATCAAATGTCGCTGCTCCGCCGCCCGACGCGAACGTCGACAGGCGCGCGGCCGGCGGCGCCCAGGCCCGGCGATGCAGGGACGACCACTCGGAAGGCAGCAGCGTCCGACGGTCCAGGCCGCTTCAGCGTGTTGCACCTGCTTCCCGGCCGCTACCTCGTCGCAGCCCGGACGCTGAGAAGCGACGTGCCGGTGAGCGTGGACGTGGTGGACGTCATCCGCTCGAGGGGAACGCTCGTGACGATCACGGCCCGCCAGACAACGACAGTGGACATCAGGGTGGAGCACTGAAGGGACTCCTGTTGGCGGTCCGCCGTCTTTCTTGGCATGGGCGCGCCAGGGCTGCACCCGGCTCCTGCAGTGCTCCTCCTGTCCCGCCCTGCCAACTACACCGGGCATCCGGAGCCGCATCTCGAGACGCGTAAGCTATGATAGGCCCCAGAGGCCGAACGATGAGTCAAAACCTACCGATCGATCCGTAGCCGACGGTGACGCGCACCAACGCACGCGTCCTCCCGCTGTCGATGAACACGATCTCCGAGATCGTGGGAAATGTGGCGAAGTGCCATCCACCCCAGTGACCGGGGATGACGCGGAATGCACGGTTGAGGAACGCCATCACGCTCAGTGACGGCCCGACGGGCTGGTTTGGCGCTTCCATGACGCCCTTGTCCCAGAAGATCCGCCCCTCGCGCGTCTTCGTCCCGCCCAGGTGCGTCATGAGCGTGTCGAGGAGCGCGCTCTGCTCATCGTCGACCCAGAGCGCGTTGTCCAGGTGCGGGAACCGCTGAATGAACGACAGGCGCGTCACCTGCCCGTCGGCCAGCTTCACCAGCACCTCCGGCGCGGTGACGACGAAGGGCGCGGGCTGCGGCGGCCAGGCGAAGCCGTTCCAGCGAGTGCCGGCGAAGATCCCGTCACCGTTCGGGCGAAAGACGAGAGACCGGATCTCGGCGACGTCCCGCTCGAGGGCGCTGAGGGTACGGTCGGAACGCACCTGGTCTCGCCACTTCGCCAACGTGTCGAGGAGCAGCTTCTCGCCCTGGGGCGCGGCGCCGGAACCGGATGCGAGGTAGGCCCGCGCGATGTTCGCCACGCACACGGCGAAGTCGAATGGCTCGCTCGAGAGGCGATCGAGGATCGCCAGGACGGCAGCCGTGTCGGCCCCGGGCTTCTCGACGTCGGCCCGCTCGAGCGCGTCCTCGAGCAGCGCGCGATGGCCGATGAAGCGCGCCTCGGGCACGTTTGGCGACGTCGGGAATTCAGCCACCACCTGCTCCGCCGTCCTGGCCGCATCCTGCCACCGCTTCATCTTCGACAGCCAGCGCGCCTGCTCGAGCGGGACCGCCCCCGGCGCGGCCGTCGTCCGTTCGAGCTGCGCGATGCGCGCCTCGATCGCGGTCCGGGTGGCGGCGAAATCAGGGTTGCGCACGAGCAACTGGTCGCCGGGGCGCGACGCCTGGGGCGCGTGGATGTTGTAGGTCTGGCCGAAGGCCGGGTCCCAGCGTTCGACGGCCCGGCGGAACCGGGCCAGGGCCGTGACCGGCTCACCCAGCGCTTCATACGCCCGGCCGGCGAAGACGTCCGCGAGGACGGTGGCGATGGACGCGGAATCGCCAGCCGGAGGGATGGCCTCGTAGGCGGCAAGTGCCGCGCGCCAATCGCCCAACCGTTCGTGGCACTGGGCAATCCGGAGGGCGGCGACCCACGCGTAGAAGCTGCCGGGAAAGTCGTGGACGTATTCCGCGAACGCCTCGCGGGCGGCCGGGTACTCGCGATTGAAGAACGCCACCGATGCGAGCGTGGCCAGCGCCTTGCGCTTGTAGAGACCGTCGGCCCGGTCGTGAATGGACGCGAGGAGCTGCCGCGCCTTGTCGAGCAGCGCCGGCCTAGCCGCCGGCTGCTCGGCGTTCATCGTCTTCAGGTAGAACATCGCCCGCAGGTATTGCGCGGCGAAGCGATCGGGCACCTTCCCCTCGAGCTCCAGCAGGAGCCGCTCCACGCGGCCAACGGCGTCGCCCTTGACCTTGTACAGCTCCGCCATCCTGGTGGTCGCGAAGTAGCCCATGCCGTAGTCGGCGGGATTGGCCTGGTCATCGAGCTTCCAGTGCTTCGAGACGAACGACTCGCAGGCAGCGAGTAGCGTGTCGAACTTCTCGGGCGCGTAACCCGGCTTCGAGGCGAAGAAGCCGATGGCGAGCCCAGGGGCCTTCTCGGTCCATTCGCACGCGGGAAAGCCTCCGCCCTCGAGTTCCGACACGATGTCGAGCACCCGGAGGAACCGGTCGGTCGGGTCCGGCCCTCTCGGCTCGATCCCGAGGGTGGCCACATTGGACTGCAATTGGAAACCGGCGAGGTAGAGCGCCTTGGCGCCGGCCACCGTGCGGGGATGGGTTCGCGCGAAGGCCACCAGATCGTCGATCTTCTTCAGAACCTCGCGCCAGGAGTAGGACGCTTCGATCAGGCTCGGCTGCGCCTCGAGCGCGGCGTTGGTGTCGGGGTACTCCTGGATGAACGCCTTGAGCTTGTTGACGTAGCCGTCGCGCGCGTCAGCGGTCCTGGGGAGCAGCGAGGACTCGGCTCCCATCAGCTCGTACACCGCCTCGGCTCGCTCCGCACGCCCGAGCACCGTGAGCCGCGCCCGGGCGTGAGCCAGCATCTCCTGCGCGCGCTCGACGCGCCCCGGCGGTTCAAACGGCACGGGCACTGCCTTCGCCAGCACCTTCAGCACCCGCGCCATCCGTTCCGGGTACTTGTCGAAGATCTGCCTGGCCGTGCGGAACGCCTCTTCCTGGCGCTGCGCGTCCGCCAGCGCCTGCACGGTCTCCACGTCATACGGATCGTCGCGCAGCCGCCGGTCCGCCACCTTCGAGGACAAGCCGGCCTGCAGGGACCCCGCGAGGGACGCATCGTACGGCGGAAGCTCCGACCTCCAGGACGGCATGCTGTCGCCGCCCGCCGCGGGCTTTGCAGGCTGGGCGATCGGGTTGGGTGAGGTCACGATCAGGACAGCGAGTGTCAGAACGAGGCGAAAGGCAAGTGTCATGACGGGTGCATCCTACCACCGGTGAGATCTTGAAGCCGGCCACGAGTGATTGGACACCGCGCCCCCCCGGCCGGTTCGCGCGGGGTTGTTGCGCGCAACATCGGCAAGACGGCCTGCCGCAGTCGTTGCGAGGCGCTGGAAGGCCGGATGAAGCGGCCAGCCCACCGGCTCCAACTGCCCGTTGCCCGTTCCCGTCCTGCTCGTCGTGTGCCTCGGCCTGGGCTACGCCACGTCAGGCTGCATTGCACAACCGTTGCACGAACGTTGCACACGCGCGCTCGGGCCGATCGATGTTTCGGCCGTCGTTGCACACGGACGCCTCGGAGCCTCGAGTCCCCTCAGCTAATCCTGCGTTTCGCTAGCCCCGTGGGGCTAGTCGCGCGCTGCCAGAGCCGCGTTTCGTTCAGGAAACCCCAGTGTTCTTGCGGCGCGTCGACAAGCCGAGCGTCGAGCCGCCCGCGCGTGTGCAACATTTGTGCAACGGAGGTCGCGGCAAGTGGGGTTTTCGAGGGGTCTGGTGTTCCCTGGCGCGAGAAAACAGGCCAGGAAACCCCACCAGGGGTCTCCCGGCCTCACGTCTTGCTCCACTCAGGAGCTAGTGGGCGCAAGCCCATCGGGGTTCAAATCCCCGCTTCCGCACCAGACTTCGCTCGCCTCCGGCGAGCTTCGTCTGGGCAAGCCAGCGAGTCATCCGTACGCGAAGTCTGTCTCGCCGAAGCGGCGCAGCCGCGAAGGCGGACGCTCGGCCGAGGCGAATGGCGCGCCCTGAGCGAGCGATCAGGTCCGAACGCTTCCGGAACCCGGCGTGCACGGCGTCCTCACGGTCGCGATCACGGCTGAAGGATGCCGTTCGGTGGTCCTCGAGCAGGTCCCGGACGGCCTTGGTCAACGCGAGCACGCGCATGCCGTGCCCGCGCTGGTCGGAGTTGAGGGTGCGCGAATCGACGAGTCCTTGAGCGGTGAGTGCCTTGAGGTCGTCGTCCAGACGATCCAGGTCGCCCCGGTAGCGTCGTTCGCGCAGCTCGCGGTCGAAGACCAGATGGAACGTGCCGATCGTCTCGAGAGTGTGACTCTCGGTGTCGCGAAGGCGATAGCTGCGGTCGCGGCCCCAGACCGACTGGCGGTCCACTCCTGAGGGGAGCGAGAAGCGGCCGTCCGGAAGGCTCCAGAATCGCTGGTCGGGATCGCTCAGGGACTTCTCACGCTCGTCAATGCCGGTTTGAAGACGTTCTGACCAGACTCGCTCACCCGGTCAACCCCCCGCACCTTGGCGCGGGGGGCCGGACCGGCGCCGGCCAATCCCACGAGCCGCTCACGACGTGGTGTTCTGCGCCTTGCGAGCCTTCGACCGCTTTCGCAGCTTCCACAGTTTTGCGATGATCCACAATCCCAGCAGGATCGCCGCCGCGATCGGGATCAACCCGCCGGTGAAGGCGATGACGCCGGCGATCGCGTAGACAAAGTTGTCGGCCGCCTCCGAGAACGAGTGTTTCAGGGCGGCGAACGGGCCGCCTTCGGCGGTGGCGACCGCCGGCAGTGGCTCGTGCATCATCACCATCAACGTGGCCAACGACACGCGGTTGTCCCAGAAGCGCTGGCGCCCCTCCAGTTGTTCGATCTCGCCGCGGACCCGGGCCAGCTCGCGTTCCGTCTCGAGCAGATCCGAGAGCTTGTTCCCGGCTCGATTCAACAGTTCGAGCAGGCGCGCCTGCAACTGGCGCTGGTTGTTCAGGCGCAGCTCGAGGTCGAAATACTCCTCGGTGATGTCGCCGGCCGTCGTCCACGTCTGTTCGACCTTGCCCAAGGATGCGAGTCCGGCCACGAGCGTGTCCAGCTTGGCGGCGGGGACGCGCAGCGTGAGGTCGCCCCGGTTCACGCCCCTGGCGACGCGCGATCGCGATTCCGCAGTCACGTAGCCGCCGGCGCTCTCGATCTGGGCACGCAGCTTGGCCAGCGCCTGTTCCACCGACGGGACCTCCAGAATCGCGTGCGCGTCGCGAATCAACTTCCGTCCCGTGGGGACTGGAACGATAGGCGCGGTCTGACGCCCCGGTTCGGCACGAGGAGTGTTGACGCCTCCGCCCGGGCCGCCGACGCGGCCTCCGACGACGCCGCTGGCGTACCCGGCCGCCATCGTCGTAGCGGCGGCTCGTGACTGCGCGAGCGAAGCGGTCTGCGCGTTGAACGGCTGTTCATCGGTCGCCTGCATGGGCACCGCCTCGGCTTGGCCCCGGCCTCGGCACCCGCCGAGCGCCAGCATCAGCGCCATCCCCGCACCGACCCGTTTCAACACAGAATGTGTCACAGCGACCTCCCAGACGACTTTCGGTCCTTGGCTTCCGGGGCTCGGCCGGCCCGGTTCTCGGCTAAGGGCAACGACGCCACCTCCGTCGTCGTCACGGTGCGGACGATTGTATAGAATCACGTGCCTCAAGGGGAGGATGGCTCAGCGCCTGGCAAGACTCCGGTTAGGCGGGTTGCTTAACCTAAGCGCTTCGCTTATAGTACTTCCATGCCCGTGAAGGTGCGCGAGATGCTGAGGCAGCTGGCCGCGGACGGCTGGGTCGTCCGTCCGGCAGCGCGGCAGTCATCGTCAGCTCGCCCACCCCACGAAGCCTGGCACGGTCACCGTGGCCGGCCATCCCTCGGACACTCTGTCGCCTGGTACCGAGCGCAGCATCCTCCGGCAAGCAGGGCTCGCGGACCGCATATGACCACAGACCAGCACATCACCCGCCTTCGTGCCCGCGTCGCCGACCTCGAGGCGCTGTGCGCCGCCGCCTACCAGTTCGCGGGCGCGGTCGGTGCACCAGAAGTCTGGCTCGACGCGCTCTGGGCGGCGTCCCAGGGCGAGGCGTTCTCCACGGAGCGGCTCTTGCCCGTACTCGCTGAGGAGTGCGACGCGGTGGCGGTCCTGCACAAACAGCTCGAGGACGTCCGTCGAATCGTCGCCGTGGGCCCGGCGGCGGCGGAGCTCGGACGGGTGGGCGGGCAACGCACCTCGGCCGCGAAGCGGCGCGCCGCCAGAGCCAATGGACGTAAGGGGGGCCGTCCTCGTAAGCAGGCGGCTCCTGTGCGTTGACGCTCGCCTGGCGATCGGGGCGGTCAACGGCTACCCGACTGCCCCAACCGAGATAGCCGTTCGCCGAACCGCCGGCGCTGTGCACAGTTTGTGCAACGGCGGGCGCGGCAAGGTGGAAGCCATGAGGAAGCACTACGATTTTTCCGAAGGCCGCGGCGAACAGAGGGAGCCGGCGCGGAACCGGACTCGCTGTGCCGCCTGCGCAGTGGTACAATTAATGCCCCATGAGCGAGCCAGCAGCACGGAATCAGGGCGGGTTTCCGGCCAGGGATGCTGAGACACTTTTTCACGGTCTTGCGGGGTTGGTTTCGGAGCTCGTGTTCGCGACCGACGCGACGGGCGTCCTGACCTACGCCTCCGAGGCCGCCATCCCCATGTTCGGGTGGCAGCCTGGCGAGATGGTCGGTCGCCACTTCTCCGAGTTCCTGAGCGAAACCTCGATGGCCCCGGCGATGGCGGCTTTCGAAGCCGAGATGATCCGGCGCGAGCCGAGTGTCGCGTTGTCCCTGATCTTGCGCGGCAGGGACGGGGGCGTGTTCACGGGCGAGGTTAACAGCTCGGCGCTGGTGCGGGACGGGGCGGCCGTCGGGATCTTCGGGCTGATCCGGGACGTCACCGAGACCCGAACCGCGGAGAAGGCCCTACGCGAGAGCGAGCAGCGATACCGCGTGCTGTTTGAGAGCATCAACGACGCGGTCTTCGTCAACGAGGCGGTCCCGGGCGGCGAACCTGGACGATTCCTGCAGGTCAACGATGTCGCATGCCGCCGCCTCGGGTACACGCGCGACGAACTGCTGGCGCTGTCGCCGCGCGACATCTCGACACCCGAGGCCTTCGGCCAGGCGGCTCAACATCGGGCCGCCCTGGCGGACAGCGGCAGCACGATCATGGAAACGGTACACGTCGCAAAGGACGGGCGCCGGATCCACGTCGAGAGCAGCATCCGGTACTTCCAGTACCTCGGCCGCCCCGCCGCCCTGTCGATCTCGCGTGATCTCACCGACAGGAAGCGCGCCGAGGCGGAGCGTCTGGAGATGGAGCGGCGCATGCAACACGTCCAGAAACTCGAGAGCCTCGGAGTGCTGGCCGGAGGCATTGCCCACGACTTCAACAACATCCTGGTGGCAGTCCTGGGATACGCCGACCTGGCGCTGTTGGAACTCCCAGCGCGGTCACACGTGCGCGAGCGCATCGCGGAGATCGAGACGGCGGCCCAGCGCGCGGCCGAACTCTGTCGCCAGATGCTGGCCTACTCCGGGCGCGGCAGGCTCGTGATTGAGGCCTTGCGCCTCAGCGACCTCGTGGCCGACACCATGCCGCTCCTGAAGGCCTCGATCTCGAAGAAGGCCATCCTGAACCTCGATCTGAAGGCGGGGCTGCCGCCGATCGAAGGCGACGCGATCCAGATTCGCCAAGTCCTGATGAATCTGTTGACCAACGCGTCGGAGGCGGTGGCTGACCTCGGTGGGGTCATCACGGTCTCGACGGGCGCGATGCACTGCACGGAGGAATACGTTGCCCGGACGGTGGTGGCGGAGGGACTTCGCGCCGGTCACTACGTGTACCTGGAAGTCTCGGACACCGGCTGCGGAATGGACGAGGAGACGGTCGGCCGCATCTTCGAACCGTTCTTCACGACCAAGTTCACCGGTCGCGGACTGGGCATGGCCGCCGTGCTCGGCATCGTCCGCGGCCACAAGGGCGCCATCGAGATTTGCAGCAAAGTGGGCCACGGGACGACGTTCCGCGTCCTGTTTCCTGCCGGGGAGGGCGTCGTGCCTGCGTCTCCGCCGGCTGAAGGTCGTACGTTGTTCACGCCCTGGTCCGGCGGCGGATGCGTCCTGCTGGTGGATGACGAGGAGCCCGTTCGCGGCCTCGCATCGCGCATGCTGGAACGCATGGGATTCGAGGTGATCCAGGCGGCCGACGGACACGAAGCGCTGAACGAGTACCAGCGGCACGCGAACCGCATCTCGCTCGTGCTGCTCGACCTGACGATGCCGGGCATGGACGGTGAAGAGACTTTTCGCGCGCTGCGCCGCATCAGCCCGACGGTTCCCGTCGTCATGTCGAGCGGGTTCACCGAGCAGGAGATCACGGCCAGAGTGGCTGGCCAAGGCCTGGCCGGATTCCTACAGAAGCCGTATTCACTGGCGACGCTGCAAGAGAAGATTCACCAGGCGATCGGGCGCCCCTAAGGCGGCGACTCGACCTTGTGCTCCTTGATGATGGTCCTCTTCTGCAGCACGCCGCCCTTCAACCAGTGCCATGTGCGCGCGTGGGCCTTCCCGTCGTCGCTGAGCTGGATCATCTCGTAGAAGGAGCCAGCGTCACTTCCCTGCGTGTTCCTTGAAGAACCTGACAATCAGCTCCGGGGCCTCGTCCGGGAACGTGTGCGTGCCCGGGTAGACCACCGACACGAACGGCGTTCCGGTCTTCGATGGGTACAGGGTGCCAACGAGGGTGCCGGCCTTCGCCCACGGCGTGCCCGCCGCGTCGCAGCCATTCAGCCTCCGCATCGCTCCCATCGTGCGCTTCTGGTTCTCGAAAGGCACGGTCTCGTCCAGCTCGCCGGCGATGTGCAGGGCGGGTTTTGGTTTGAGGTTCCCGAGATTCCTGGCGGCCCCGGCGGCGGACGGCGCGACCGCGGCGAACAGGTCTCCACGCGCTGCCCACAGCAAGTACGTAAACCCACCGCCGTTCGAGTGCCCGGTAACGTACACGCGTGTCTCGTCAACCCTGTAGTCCTTCTTCACCGCGGCGAGGACCTCGTCGAAGAACCGCAGGTCCCGATCCTTCTGGTCCCCTGCCGTCTTCTGCCAACCAGGCTTCATCCCTTCCGGATCCGTCATCCCGGGAGTCGAAAGTCCCTGCATGTAGATGCAAATCGCTTCCGGCCAGTGCTTGTGGATGGCGAACTTCTCCGCCGCGTTCCTCATGGTCCCGCCGTGCCCGTGAAACGCGAACACGACAGGCGAGCTGACCTTGTCCGCCGTGACGGGGGCATAGATCAGCGCCTTCCGCGTCACGCCATCGATCGTCCACTCTCGTTCATTGAGTTGCGAAACGGCGGCACCCGCCGCAAACATCGGACCGCTCGCAGCCGGAGGAGGAACGGGAACCGGCCCCTCGACCTGCCGCGCTGGACGATTGGGCGCCCGGCTTCGATCCAATGACCTCGCGGCGGTCGTCCCGGCGATTCGCCCGCCGCCGAGCAACGTGCCAAGCGCCTTGAACTCGACGAGCGTGAGCGAGCCGTTCTTGTCGGCGTCGAGACGATCGAACAGGCGGTCGAGCGCTTCCGGCCGCTCGGCAACCGGCCGGCCGGCAAGCCACTCGCTCAGGTACTTCCTGAACTGCTCCTTGCCGGCCGTGTCGCGGCCACCGGACATCGCCTTGAACACGGACTCGGGATCGGCGGCGATCCTCAACTGGCGGAGGGCCTGGTTGCCGGCGCCTGCCTCCGAGCCCGTGCGCGCCGCGGGCGCAGGTGTCGCGGCTGTCTCAGCCGCCGGCGCACCATCGTAGACGCGCCGGATCTCGACCGGGTGACCAAGACGACGGCTCTCGAGTCGCACCGTGACCACCAGCGACGGCCCGTCCCTGCGGGAGTAGGCCTCGGTGATCTTCAGGCCTGCGCGCGACTTGGTTTCGGTCACAAGCGTGCCGCCAGTCCATTTCGTCACGCGTTCGAGATCGGCACCCTCCGGGAGCTTCTCTTTCACTCTGCGGCCGTCGGGCCGCAGCACCTGGGCATGGCCGTCCGCGTCCGTGATCGTTACCTCGGACTCTCGCTGGGCGATGATCAGCAGCGGAGGCGCAACCGCGAGTCCGCGAAGCGTGTCCCGCATCTCACCAGCCTGCCCGGCGTCGGAGCGTCCACCAAACCGGCCGGCACGACCACCAGCGCCGCCGGTACGACCACCAGCGCCGCCGCCGCGTCCGCCCCGGCCTTCCCCCGCCACCGCCCGCACGGCCGCCGACCACGCCCTGGAGTTTCTCGCGGGCATCGTCACTCGCCGCCTGGTTCAGAACCCAGCGGCCGGACAGGTCGGGCTTGCCCGACGAGGGCTGCTGTCCGAAGGGCGGCGAGGATACGGCAGCACCAGGACCACCGCACACGCTGAACATCACGGCGAGTGCCAGCACGGTGCGAGACATGTTCGATTCCTCCAACTGTTTCGGAGATCACGGGCGTGGACCCCGGGGCGTTGACCTGGCTCATCTGGGTCTTTTGACCATGTGCCTCCGCCAATGGTTGAGGGCGTTCCCCGCCGGGCATCGACGAGGCCCGGGCTTCCGACACCGATCCCGACCGGATGTCCGCCGGCGGCCGCTACGAGGCGGTCCACCAGGGCGAACACGCCCTCGAGCGTGGCGCGCCCGTCCCGCGGCCGGACCGTGGCCTCGAGCCGGTGACGGATCGCGCCGCGCAGGTTGACGACGGCGCCCCGCAGCCGGTCGTGGGCGAGGTCGAGGCCGAGCACGTGACGGGCGTCATCGACGAGGTCGAGAAGGATCGGCATCTTGCCGCCGCTCGAGGAGCCGCGGCCGACCTCGGCGACGAGTCCCTCGGCTTGTTTATTGAACAAACAAAGTTAGAATCATCCACGCACCATGAGCCACGCCTTCATCCTCCCAGCCCCGCGCATCGTGCCCCCGCTCGACCCCGGCTTCCGCCCGCCCGTCCTCGCCAACCGCGCCTTCGAGCGCGAGGTGGCAGACGCCGACGGCGACGTGACCGCGCTTGCCGGCTCGATGTCGCTCGACGACCACAGCGTGCTCGGCATCGCCCTCGGGTCGAGCCAAGCCGCGGCGGAGAAACTGAAAGCCGCCCAGGCGCTCCTCGAAGCCGGCCACGAGGGCGCGACGGCCATCTGGCGGACGATGGGTGTGAATCTCGGGTATACGGTCGCGCACTACGCCGACTTCTATCCCGTGCGGCACGTGCTCATCCTCGGCCGCTGCACATCGGGGCGCGGCGGGACGATGCTGCTCGACGAGGCGCGGCGCGTGCTGTCGTGCGAGTTTCCAGACCTCGCGTCCCGCGTGAACATCCAGCTTCCCGACGAGAAGAGCCGGCGCGTCGGGCAGTCGATTGCGGCCGCCAGCCTGCCGGCGCTAAAGGGAGACGCGCGATGACACCCAGGCTCGCGACCGCTGAAATCTACGTTCCTGACGGCAGCCCGATCGACGAGGCGCTCGGCCGCACCACCCATCTCGCGGTCGGCGCCCACCAGGACGACCTCGAGATCATGGCATTCGACGGGATCCTGAAGGGGTTCCAGCAGGCCGACCAGTGGTTCACCGGCGTCGTGGTGACCGACGGGGCGGGTTCGCCGCGCGACGATCTCTACAAGGCTTACACAGACGAGCAGATGCGCGAGGTGCGGCGCCGCGAGCAGAAGAAGGCGGCGCACGTCGGCGATTTCGCCGCGGCCGTGCTGCTGGACTATCCGAGCAGCGCCGTCAAGAACGCGGCCGACGCGCGCCCCAAAGACGATCTCGCCGACATCCTCCGCGCGACGCGGCCCGAGGTGGTCTACACGCACAACCTCGCGGACAAGCACGACACGCACGTTGCGGTAGCGCTGAGGACGATCGACGCCATTCGCACCCTCCCCGCCGACGCCCGGCCGGCACGACTGTATGGCTGCGAGGTGTGGCGCGATCTCGACTGGCTGCCCGACGCCGACAAGGTCGCCTTCGACCTGTCGGCGCACGAGAATCTGCAGGCGGCGCTGCTCGGCGTGTTCGACTCGCAGATCTGCGGCGGCAAGCGGTACGATCTCGCGACGCAGGGCCGTCGCCGGGCCCACGCGACCTACGCGGCGTCGCACGCCACGGACGCGGCCGCTCTGCTCAACTACGCGATGGATCTCACGCCGCTCGTCGTCGATCCGTCGATCGACCCGGCCGCGTTCGTGGCTGGCTTCATCGATCGCTTCCGGTCCGACGTGCTCGATCGCCTCGGCCGCGTCCTCGGGAGCCGGCCGTGAGCCTCGACACCGAGGCGCTTCACCCGCGTGAGATCCGCGGCAGGGATTGCGGCCTCGTGGAGAGCGTGTGCGCCCGGTGCTATCATGTGCGCGTGAACCGGGACGACATCCGCGCGTTCGTCAACCGCGATTGGGCGGCTGTCGAGGACGAGAAAGCCCGCTACTGGGCGCAGCGCAAACGCACGATGACCGCCGCCGAAGCCCTGGCGACCGCCGACACGCTTCGTGAGTACGCGCGCCGCACCAAGCCCGACTGGCCCGATCCCGACGAGCGCGCCACCGACCTGGCCGTCCATATTCGCGTCGCGGAGGCCCTGCGTGCCGTTCCCAAGCACCGCGCCCGCTGAACTGCTTGCCGCGTTGGCGGAAGCGCTCTCCGCGCTTCGCGCGCGCTGGTACCTTTTCGGGGCGCAGGCAGCCGTCATCTGGGGCCGGCCGCGCCTGACCGCCGACGTCGATGTCACCGTTCGGCTCGATCCGGAAGATCCCGAGCGACTGGTCCGTGCGCTCAGCGACCGTGGATTCCAGTTGCGCGTCAGCCTTGGCGACGACTTTGTCCGGCGCACCCGGGTGCTACCCTTCGTCCACCAGCCCAGCGGCCTCCCCCTCGACATCGTCCTCGCAGGCCCCGGGCTCGAAGAGTTGTTCCTGGAGCGTGCAGTCGAGGTGACCGTCGAGGGCGTGACCGTGCCCGTCATCAGCCCGGAGGACCTGATAGTCGCGAAAATCCTGGCCGGTCGGCCAAAGGACCTCGAGGACGTCCGGGGCATCCTCCGGGAGCGGCTGTCATCCCTCGATATCGAGCTCATTCGCTCGACGCTGACGCTGCTCGAAGACGCGTTGTCGCAGAGCGATCTGCGGCCCCCGTTCGAGAGCGAACTGGCGCGCGCGCGGCGAGTCGGGTAGCGCTCATCCTGCTCCTCGATGGGCGCGGCCAACACCCCTCTCAGACGGCCTATGCTCCCAGCAGGAGGCTGATGGTCACATGCGCCGTGAGGCGGCAGGATCCGGGATGTTCGGTCGGGGGAATTGCGAAACCACGTGAGCGCCGACTCGGCTACCTTTCGAGCGGATTGCCGCGAAACTCTCCAGGATGTTGAGGTCGGGAATGATCACCGGGACGCCTCGCCTTGGTGTTGACGCACGAACCGCTCGACGTCCAACTCGTCGGAAAGCTGGTTCAGCTCGAGGGGATCGACACCTGGTCTGAAACCGCCGGTCCGGCGAACAATCGTGAAGCGCGGAGGCGACCCGGCCGGCCGCTTCCCGGAGGCGAGGCCCTTTCGGATCAAGTGGTTCGGCTCAACCTTGGCAGGGTCGGCCCCCTTCGGCGCCACGCCGATCGGGTCCACTCCTTCCCATAGAAGCGCGCCGTGCGTCTGGCGGCCGCGGACCGTGATCCGGATGGTGTCGCCGGCGGCCATGATGCCCGCGGGCCGGACGAAGATGCTCCCCGCCTCGAAGGGGAAGACGTGAAGGCCGAACACCGCACCTCCCTCCTCACCGAACGGCGCACCTTCCTCGGCGGGCTGGAACAGAAAGACGACCGAGCCGGCCAGGTCGGCCTTCATGCCGGCCAGGACCTCGGCGGCGCCCATCAGCATGGCGTGGAACCTTCCCCGAGAAATGGCGCGCGTCTTGGAGTACCATGGATGAACGGGTGCCGCGGCCGGATGCCGCGAGGTTCACCTGGGTTGGAGGAGCATCAGCATGAACAGGTCACGACCGTCATTCCTCAAGCGGGAACGCGAGAAGACGAAACGCGAGCGGCAGCAGCAGAAGACAACCCGTCGGGCCGAAGCGAGCGCACGCAAGGTGCCCGCGGCGGCCAGCGCGGATGGCGAAGACCCGGATATCGCCGGAATCCGCCTCGGCCCGCAGCCTCCGGAGGAGGAGGCCGGGTAGAGGGTCGGCGCCACATCACAATGCACGCCAATCCCGCGCCACGAGCAAAGCCGCCCATCGGCGGGACACGTGCCGTCGGCCGAACGCTGCTGGCGGCCATCGTGACGACCATCGCCTGCCTGGCCGCTGTCCACATCGCGGAGGCGCAGGGCGCGGCGCCCGACAAGTGGGTCGCCACCTGGTCGGCGTCGGCTCACGGACCCTACCCGTCCGGCAACACGACGGCTGGTCCAGATCTCCGCTTCGCCTTCCCCGACCCGGTGGCCGGAGCCGTCGATCAGAGCTTTCGCCTGACGATCCGGCCCGGCCTGTGAGGGACGCCTGTGCGCCTGCGGTTCGCCAACACGTTTGGAAACCGGGCCGTCACGTTCGACGGGCTCTTTGTCGGCCTCCAGCGGCTGGGCGGCAACGTGGCGAGAGGCACGAACCGTCGAGTCACCTTCGGCGGGAAGGAGGCCGTGACCATCCCGGGCGGTCAGTCGGCGTGGAGCGACCCGTTGACGATCGACTTCGTGGACGTTCGCCACGCGGGCCTGCTCGACGGCCGCCGCCTCGCCGTGAGCTTTCACGTGGTGGGCGCATCCGGCCCGATGACGTGGCACGCCAAGGCCGACATCTCGGCCGACGAGGTGATCGAAAGCATGCGCGAGGTCGTCCGGCGGGTCAGGGCGAGAGGCGGGATCCGGATCTACGGCGCCACACTCACGTCGAGCCTGCAGAGCACGAGCGCCGCCTACGGCACGACGGATGTCGATCGAAAACGGCGCGCGGTGAACGACTTCATCCGGAGCTCGGGGGTTTTCGACGGGGTCTTCGACTTCGATGCGGCGACGATCGACCGCGAGACGGGCACGGTCCGCGCCGAGTTCCAGCCGAACTCGACCGTCGGCGGCGCCGGCGACCTCCTGCACCCCAACCGCGCCGGGCAGCTGGCGATGGCGTCCGCCATCGACCTCAAGGCGTTCCAGCGCTGACGATGTCGGCCGAGGCCGCCCTGGCCCCTTATCCCTCGCCCCTCGCCCTTCGCCCTTCGCCCCTCGTCCCTTCCCCATCAGTGCCGTGTCCGCTTGCCGAAGGCCTCCGCAAACGCGTTGAAGCCGCCGCTGGCTGACGGGCGTGGCGGGGCGGATGGTGCGGGTCGCGGCGGTCGCGGGCCGGACGGAGCGGGGCGCGGGCTCGACTGCGCGGGGCGCGGGCCAGACGGCGCCGTGCGCGCTTCGCGCGGCTGCGCGGCCTGGGCGTTCGTCCGCATCGAGAGCGCGATGCGCTTGCGCGCGATGTCCACTTCGAGCACGGTGACGGCCACCTTCTGCTGGACCTTCACCACTTCCGCCGGGTCCTTGACGAACCGGTCGGCCAGCTGGCTGACGTGCACGAGGCCGTCCTGGTGCACGCCGATATCCACGAACGCCCCGAACGCCGTGACGTTGGTGACGATCCCCGGCAGCTTCATCCCGGGCTCGAGGTCCTCGATCTTCTCCACGCCTTCCTTGAAGCTGAACGCCTCGAACTCCTGCCGCGGGTCGCGCCCCGGCTTCGCCAGCTCCGCGAGGATGTCGGTCAGCGTCGGCAGCCCCACCGTGTCAGTGACATAGCGCTCCGGCACGATACGGGCACACAGCGTCGCATCGCGCAGTAGGTCGCTCACCTGGCACCCGAGGTCGCTCGCCATCCGGTCGACGATGCCGTAGCTCTCCGGGTGAACCGCGCTCGCATCGAGTGGGTGGTCGCCGCCGCGAATGCGCAGGAAGCCAGCGCACTGCTCGAAGGCCTTGGGGCCGAGCCGCGGCACGCGCAGCAGGTCGTTCCGGGATCGATAGGCACCCTGTTCGTTCCGAAACGCAACGATCTTCCCGGCCAGCGACGGCCCGAGGCCCGACACGTAGCTGAGGAGCTGCTTGCTCGCTGTGTTCAGCTCCACGCCCACCCCGTTCACGCACGACACCACCACGTCGTCGAGTCCGTTCTTGAGCGACGGCTGATCGACGTCGTGCTGATACTGGCCGACGCCAATCGACTTCGGATCGAGCTTGACCAGCTCCGAGAGCGGGTCCATCAGCCGCCGGCCGATGCTCACCGCTCCGCGCACGGTCAGGTCCTGGTCCGGGAACTCTTCGCGAGCGACGTCGCTCGCCGAGTAGATCGATGCGCCGCTCTCGTTGACGACGGCGATGAGGATCGAGGACGGGAGACCGAGACCGCGGACGAACTGCTCCGTCTCGCGGCCGGCCGTCCCGTTGCCGATCGCCACCGCCTCGACGCTGAAGCGGTGCGCGAGCGCGAGCACGGTGTCGCCCGCCTGCTTGATCTGCGCGGGTGATGCGGCCGTCGGGTAGACGACGTCATGGTGCAGGAGCTTCCCCTGCGCGTCGAGACACACCAGCTTGCACCCGGTGCGGAAGCCCGGGTCGATCGCGAGAACGGTTTTCTGCCCGAGCGGCGATGCCAGCAGCAGTTGTCGGAGGTTGGCGGCAAAGACGCGGATGGCTTCGGTGTCCGCCTTCTTCTTCGACTCGAACCGGATCTCGCCCTCGATGGCCGAGCCGAGGAGCCGCTTGTAGCTGTCGTGCGCGGCCAGGCGCACTTGCTCGCCACCAGGCGTGCCGGGCGCTCGGAGGAACAGGCGCTCGAGGACGGCAATCGCCCCCTCATCTCGCGGCGCGATGCGGACACGGAGGAACCCTTCGGCCTCGCCGCGGCGGACCGCGAGCATGCGGTGGCTGGGGATGCTGGAGACCGGCTCGGTCCAGTCGAAGTAGTCCCTGAACTTCGCGCCCTCGGTTTCCTTGCCGGGCACGACCGCGGACTTCACCGCCCCCTGGCTCCAATAGAGTTGCCTGAGCGTGGCCCGCGCGATGGCATCGTCGCTGAAGCGCTCCGCGAGGATGTCGCGCGCCCCGGCGAGCGCAGCCTCCGCGTCGGGGACGTTCTTCTCCGCGTTGATGAACGCGGCCGCCTGGTCGAGCGGGGAGATGGTTGCCTGGTCTTGGAAGAGCATGTCGGCGAGCGGCTCGAGCCCGGCTTCCTTCGCGATCGTCGCGCGCGTCCGGCGCTTCGGCCGGTACGGCGCGTAGATGTCTTCGAGCGCGGTCATCGTCTCGGCCGCGGCCACCTCAGCGGACAGGTCGTCGGTGAGCAGTTCCCGTTCCTGCAGTGACTGGAGGATGGCGGCACGTCGCCCGTCGAGCTCGGCCAACTGCGCCATGCGGTCGCGAATCTCGGTGACCGCGACCTCGTCCAGGGTCCCTGTCGCCTCCTTCCGGTATCTGGCGATGAACGGCACCGTCGCCCCTTCGGTCAGCAATGCCGCGGTCGCCGCGACCTGGCGCGGCGCCACGTTCAATTCCCCTGCGATCTTCCCGACGTACGACTCGTTCACGCTGGCTCCCCCGTTTGACCGTGACATAACCCAGTCGAGCCGGGCCCAAAGAGGCTCGGCCGGGTTATGGACCAACAGCCCCGTGGTGCTATTGTCGCCGAGACGGCGCTCGGCGGGCAGACTACCATCGTAGCGGAATTTGTGGTCAAATCCCCGGGCGACCGCGGCCCGGGATGAAGAATCGAAGATTGTCACGCCTTCGTTCATGGGCGGGCGGAGTGTTCAACGCGAGGGCGGCATGAACCAAGTCTTGCGACAGCACAAGCAGTATCTCCTGACGGGCGTGTCGTACGTCATCCCGATGATCGCGTGCGGCGGCATCCTCATCGCGACGGCCATCGCGCTGCTGACGATGCTCTACCCCGGGTCGATGACGAGTACAGGCGGACCCGATTTCTCAGGGGCGCCGACGCTTAAGATGGTGCTCGACATCGGCGATGCCGCGTTCAAGATGGCACTGCCCGTGCTGGCCGGCTTCATCGCGTACGGCATGGCGGGAAAACCGGGCCTCGTGCCGGGGCTGCTTGGTGGCTACCTCGCGGGCACGACCAACGCCGGGTTCCTGGGCGCGCTGCTCGTCGGCCTTCTCGCGGGCCACGTGGTCAACCTGTTGAAGAAGATGCCGGTGAACAGGTACGTCCGGCCGATCATGCCCATCCTCATCATCCCGATCGTCTCCGGCCTCGTCGTCGGGACGGTGATGCTGAAGGTGGTGGGCGTGCCAATCGCCAACGTCATGACGTTCCTCGGCAGCTGGCTGCAGTCGATGAGCGGCGGCAACGCCGTGGTGCTCGCGATGATCCTGGGCGCGATGATCGCGTTCGACATGGGCGGCCCGGTGAACAAGGCGGCGTTCTTCTTTGGCGCCGCCATGATCAAGGAAGGGAACTACGCGGTGATGGGCGCGTGCGCCGCGGCCATCTGCACGCCGCCGCTGGGCCTGGCGCTGGCGACATTCGTCGGGCGCAGGTTGTGGACCGACGAGCAGAAGGAGTCGGGAATCGCGGCGCTCGGTATGGGGATGGTGGGGATTACCGAGGGCGCCATCCCGTTTGCGGCCGGCGACCCGGTGCGGGTCATCCCGTCAATCATGCTAGGCTCCATGGTGGCGGCGACGGTGGCGATGCTCGGTGGAGTGGGCGATCATGCCCCGCACGGCGGCCCGATCGTGCTGCCGGTGGTGGACAACCGGCTCGTGTACGTGATCGCCATCGTCGCCGGCAGCATCGTGACGGCGCTGGCGATCAACACGATCAAGCGCCTGACGGAAAAGCCGCCGACGGTGAGTCCGCCGTAGTGAGCCGTCTGTAGGGGCGATCGGCCGGTCACCCGGTCATCTGCCCCGGCTCGCGCCCTTTGGAGTACCTCATGAAGATCGTCGCTGTCACTGCCTGCCCGACCGGGATCGCGCACACCTACATGGCTGCCGAGCAACTCGAGAAGACGGCGAAGAAGCTGGGGCACGCCATCAAGGTCGAAACGCAGGGCGCGATGGGGATCGAGAACGAGTTGACGCAGGCCGACGTGGACGCGGCCGACGTCGCCGTCATCGCGGCCGACATCGCGCTGGAGCGCCCGGAGCGCTTCGACCGCATCCGCAAGGTCGAGGTCGCGGTGCAACTCGCCATCAGAAGTCCCGAGGCGGTATTCGGCAAGCTGTAGATGAGGGACCTCGGTTCGGGATCGTGAGGACGGGCCGGTCTCTGTTGTGATTTGAAACGGACGCGACATCATGGCTTTCGCCTACCGGTTCACCTGCCCGCTGGCGAGCGGCGTTCACGCGCGCCCGGCCAGCGCGCTCGAGCACGTCGCGCGCCGCTTCACCGCGGACGTCTCGCTCACCAACGACCGGACCGGCCAGATCGCCAACGCCAAGAGCGTCCTCGGCATCGTCGGCCTCGACATCCGTTACGGCGACCAGTGCCGCATCGTCACCGTCGGCCGCGACGCGGCATGGGCGGTCGAATCGCTGCGCGTCTTTCTCGAGCAGTCGTTCCCCCGTGCCGATGACGCGCCGCCGCCTTCCGCGCGGCGGCCGGGAGACGTGCGACTGCCACCGGTGCTGAAGCAGGCGAACGCGGTGGTGACGCCGGGCACTCCCGTCGTGCACGGCATCGGCATCGGCCGCGCGTTCTCGATGGGGGGGTTCGCGGTGCCCGATACGATTCCGCTCACCGGTGTCAGCGACCTGGAGGCGGAGGTGCACCGCGTCGAGGAAGCGTTTGGCCACCTGCTGAGCCGCTACGACGCGAGGCTCGACGCGTGGGATGACGGCGTGGAGTCGGACGTGTTGCGCGCGCACCGGTCGGTCGCGCGCGATCCGGAGTTCGGCCAGGCGATCGTCCACGCGTTGCGCACCCATGGGTGCACCGCGGCGGGAGCTATTGCCGAAGCCGAAGCGCAGTTCAGCGGGATGCTGGCCGCGACGGGAAGCGCGCTGCTTCGCGAGCGAGCGCTCGATATCCGCGACGTCTGCCGCGCGTTGCTGCGGGAGGTGTACGGGACGGCGCTGCCCGAGGACGACATCCGGCTCAGTGCCGACGCTGTCTGCCTGGCGGAGACGCTGACGCCGGGGCAGTTCCTCGCGCTCGATCGCCAGTGGCTGAAAGGTCTCGCGCTGGCGCACGCGGGCACGACGTCGCACACGGTGATCCTCGCGCGGTCGGCGGGCATTCCGACGGTTGTTGGCGTGGACGGTCTCGACGCCGCCGCGCTGGATGGGCAGGACGTGGTGGTGGATGCCGACCTCGGCGTGGTGGTCACCGGGCTGACCGCCGAAGCCCGCCGCTACTACGACATGGAGCGGCACCGGCTCGAGGGCCGCCGCGTGCGCGTGCACCGGTTCGTTGAGCGGCCCGCCGCCACCGAGGATGGGCGGCGGATCGAGGTGGCGGCGAATGTCGGCTCCGCCGTGGAGGTGGCGCAGGCCGTCGCGGGCGGCGCGGAAGGGATCGGCCTCTTCCGGACCGAGATGCTGTTCCTCGCCCGCAAGGACCCGCCCGGCGAGGACGAGCAGTTCGAGCAATATCGCCGCGCAGTGGTGGACGCGGGCGGCCGGCCGGTGATCGTGCGGACGCTGGACATCGGCGGCGACAAGCCGCTGCCCTACCTCGACCTGCCGAAGGAAGACAATCCGTTCCTCGGCTTCCGCGCGGTGCGCATCTACCCGGAGTTCGAGGCGCTATTCCGCGTGCAGATCCGCGCGCTGCTTCGCGCGTCGGCATTCGGGCGGCTACAGGTGATGATCCCGATGATCTCGCGCCTCGACGAGGTGACATGGGTGAAAGAGGTCATCGCGGATGAGCGGGCGCGGCTGGCGGAGGCGGGCGTCGCGTTCAACGCCGAGATGCCGCTCGGCGCGATGGTGGAAGTGCCGTCGGCGGCGTTCCTCATCGGGCCGCTCAGTGACGCACTCGACTTCTTCAGCATCGGGACGAACGATCTTCTCCAGTATTTCCTGGCGGCCGATCGCGCCAACCCGAGGCTGGCCGCGCTCGCCAACCCACTCGAACCATCCTTCCTCCGCCTGCTCGATCGCATCGTCTCCGAGATCCACGCGCACGGGAAGTGGGTGGGACTCTGCGGCGAGATGGGCGGCCAGGTACGGCACCTTCCAGTGCTCGTGGGGCTGGGCCTCGACGAAATCAGCCTGGCGTCTCCGGAGATTGCCGCGACCAAGGCGCGGCTGGCCGGCTTGTCGGCCACCGGCTGCCGCGCCCTGGTCGAACGCGCGCTCCAGATGTCCACGGCGACCGATGTCGCGCGGCTGCTAGAGGAGCGCGACCACTGGCGGCCGCTGCCGCTCATCGACCCGCACCTGGTGTCGGTCGATGCCGACTGCCGCACGAAGGAAGAGGCCATCAAGACGGCCGCGGACCTGCTGTACGCGGCTGGGCGCACGGAACGCCCGCGCGATGTCGAAGAGGCGGTCTCCGAGCGCGAGGCGACCTACTCGACGGGATTCGGACACGGCTTTGCGATCCCGCACTGCAAGACGGACGCGGTGAGCGCCAACTCGATGGCGGTCGTCAAGCTGCGTGCGGGCGTGAACTGGGGCTCGCTCGACGACGAGCCGGTGCGCGTCGTCATCCTCCTCGCCATCAGGCAGGCGGACCAGGCGACCACGCACATGCGGCTGCTCGCGTCGCTCGCACGCCGGGTGATGCACGGGGAGTTCAGGCGCCAGATCGAACAGGAACAGGATCCGGCTGCGCTCTGCCGGCTCCTGGATGAGCCATCGGAGTCCTCAACCCCTTTTCTCGAGGAGACGTCATGAATCGTCGTGGACGACATCTGTTGGTGATGGCCGTCGTGTGGCTGGTCGTCATGCTGGCCAGCGTCCAGGCGCAGCATCCGCCCTCGCCGCCGCCAGACCTGACCAAGGGGTTGACCCTCTACGTCGTGCCGTACGCGCACCTCGACACCCAGTGGCGGTGGGACTACCCGACGACGATCCGCGAGTACCTGCCGAAGACCATCCGCGACAACTTCGCGCTGTTCGAGAAATACCCCCACTACATCTTCAACTTCAGCGGCGCGAACCGGTACCGGATGATCAAGGAGTACTATCCGGCCGACTACGAGAAGGTGAAGAAGTACATCGCCGCCGGCCGCTGGTTCCCGTCGGGTTCGTCGATGGAAGAGAACGACGTCAACTCGCCGTCGGCCGAGTCGATCATTCGGCAGGTGCTCTACGGCACGCAGTACTTCACGCGCGAGTTCGGCAAGACGAGCGCGGAGTACATGCTGCCCGATTGCTTCGGCTTCCCCGCCTCGCTGCCCAGCATCCTGAATCACGCCGGCATCAAGTACTTCTCGACGCAGAAGCTCTCCGCGAGCTGGCAGCCCGCGGCCAGGGTGGGCGGGCCCGATTCGCCCGAGAGGACACCGGACGGCATCCCGTTCAATGTCGGCGTGTGGGAAGGCCCGGATGGCAGTCGCATTATCGCCGCGCTGAATCCCGGCAGCTACAGCCAGTCGGTCACCTACGACATCACGAAGACGCCGCCGCCCCCGCCGGCCCCGGCCGCGGGGCAGCAGCCGGCGCGGCCGCTGGTGGACTGGCCGTCGCGTATTGCCCTGAACGGCCAGGTGACGGGCGTCTTCACCGACTATATGTACTACGGCACCGGCGACACGGGCGGCACGCCGACCGAGGCGTCGGTGCGATTGATGGAAGCCATCCTCACCAAGGGCCGCATGGTCCTGCCGAACCCGTTTGCGCCGCGCGGCGGCCCTCAGGCGCAGCAGGGGCCCGCGCAACCCGCCGCGGACACGCAGGTCGGCGACGGCCCCGTCCGCGTCATCCAGGGCACCGCGGAGGCGATGTTCCTCAACATCAGGCCCGACCAGTGGGCGCGGCTGCCGACATACAAGGGCGACCTCGAGTTGATCAACCACTCGGCCGGTTCGATCACGTCGCAGGCGTATGTGAAGAGGTGGAACCGGCAGAGCGAACTGCTGGCGGACGCCGCGGAAAAGGCGTCGGTCGCGGCCGCGTGGCTGGGCGGCCGGCCATATCCGATCGCGCGGCTCAACGACGCCTGGACGCTCGTGGCGGGCGCGCAGTTCCACGACATCATCCCGGGCACCAGCATCCCCAAGGCCTACGAGTACGCGTGGAACGATCAGATCCTCGCGATGAACCAGTTCGCCAGCGTCCTGTCGAGCGCCACCGAGGCGGTGGCCTCGAGCCTCAACACACAATCGGCCGGCACGCCCATCGTCGTCTTCAACCCGCTGAACATCGCGCGCGAGGACGTGGTGGAAGCATCCGTGGCATTCGCGGGCGGCGCGCCGAAAGGCGTTCGCGTCACCGCTCCAGACGGCAAGGACGTGCCGGCGCAACTCACCGCGTCGGGCAAGGTCCTGTTCCTCGCAAAGGTGCCATCGGTGGGCTACGCGGTGTTCGACGTGCAGCCGTTCGAGACGGTCGCGGCGGCACCGGCGAAGGCCACAGCCCCAACCAGGGCGACGACGACGAAGAAGGGCGTCTCACCCTCGCTCAGCGTCAGCGAGACCGCCCTGGAAAACGGGCGCTACCGCGTGACGGTCGATCAGAACGGCGACATCGCGAGCCTGTTCGATAAGACCCTGAACAAGGAACTGCTCTCCGCGCCGGCACGCCTCGAGATCAAGACCGACAACCCGCGCAACTGGCCGGCCTGGAACATGGATTGGGAGGACCAGGTGCGGGCGCCGCGCGCCTACGTGCACGGCCCGGCCAGAATCCGCATCGTCGAGAACGGCCCGGTGCGCGTGGCGCTCGAGATCGCGCGCGACACGGAGGGCTCGACGTTCGTGCAGACGATCCGGCTTTCGGCCGGTGATGCCGGCAACCGGGTGGAGATCGCGAACGCCATCGACTGGATGACGAAGGAAGCGCACGTCAAGGCGGTGTTCCCGCTGACGGCCTCCAACCCGAACGCCACCTACACCTGGGACATCGGCACGATCGAGCGACCCACGAACAACGAGCGGCAGTTCGAGGTGGCCTCGCACCAGTGGTTCGACCTCACCGACAAGACAGGCGCGTTCGGCATCACGGTGCTCTCCGACTCCAAGATCGCCTCAGACAAGCCGGCCGACAACACGCTGCGCCTCACGCTCGTGCGTACGCCCGGCATCCGCGGTGGCTACGACGACCAGGCGTCGCAGGATCTCGGCCACCACGAGTTCGTCTACGGCATCGCGAGCCACGCTGGAGACTGGCGGCAGGGCCAGACCGACTGGCAGGGACAGCGCCTGAACGCGCCGCTCCTCCCGTTCGAGACCGCGAAGCACGCGGGCACGCTCGGCAAGACGTTCGGGCTGCTCGGTGTCAGCAACAGCCGCGTCCGGGTCCTCGCGGTGAAGAAGGCCGAGCAGTCCGACGAGGTCGTCGTCCGTGTCGTCGAACTCGACGGCAAGCCGGCAAAGGGCGTTCGCTTCACCTTCGCGTCGCCGCTGGCCGCGGCCCGCGAGGTAAACGGCGTGGAGAGCGCGGTAGGCGAAGCGTCGGTGGTGAAGGGCGAGCTGGTGACCGACTTCATGCCTTACCAGGTGCGAAGCTTCGCGGTGAAGCTGGGCGCGGCGCCGGCAAAGATGATGGCGCCAGCCTCGCAGGCGGTGAAGCTGCTCTTCGACCAGGCGGTGTCCAGCCCCGATCACTCGGTGTCGGCCGGGCGTTTCGACTCGGGTGGCGGTAGTCTCCCGGCGGAGATGTTGCCGGCCACGCTGCCCTACGCCGGCGTCTCGTTCACGCTCGGCCCGGCCAACGGCTTCAACGCGATGATCGCACGCGGCCAGACCATCCAGCTTCCGGCCGGATCATTCACGCGCGTCTATCTCCTCGCCGCCGCATCCGAGGGCGATCAGAGGGCGACCTTCCGCGTCGGCACGACGCCGGTCGACTTGACGGTCCAGGATTGGGGCGGCTACATCGGGCAGTGGGACAATCGGATCTGGAAGTCGCGCGAGGAGCCGGTGCCGCCCCGCCAGGGGATGCCGGCGCCCGCGCCGGGCACGCCGCCGCGGATGCGCACGGTCACGGAGTACGCCGGGCTGACGCCAGGGTTCGTCAAGCGTACGCCAGTGGCGTGGTTCTCCTCGCATCGGCACGCCAGCGACGGATCGAACGACCCGTATGCGTTCGCGTACCTGTATGCCTACGCGATCGACGTACCGGCGGGGGCGACGACGCTGACGCTGCCGACCAACGAGCGGATCAAGATCCTCGCGGTCACCGTGTCGGACGAGACGACGTTCGCCCGCCCCGCGCGGCCGCTGTACGACAAGTAGGAGCGACCGGGTGGTCGGGCGAGTCGGGAACTGACGATGAGGGGTCGGTGCTGACGATGAGGGGTCGGTGCTGACGATGAGGGGTCGGTGCTGACGATGAAGAGTCGGTGCTGACGATGAAGGGTCGGTGCTGACGATGAGGGGCCGGTGCTGACGATGAAGGGTCGGTGCTGACGATGAGGGGCCGGTGCTGACGATGAGGGGTCGGGAACTGACGGCTATGTGTTCCGTCCCCTTACTTCCGTTTCGCCGTCTGGTCCATCCCGTTCTGGTTTAGGATGACCTCGGTGGCCTTCCCCGACGCGTCCTTCACAAACGTGAGCTGCGCATCGACCATCTTGAGGAAGAAGCGCGTCTCGGTCTCAGCGAAGATCTGGAAGCGGGGCTGGCCGGTGGCCTGGAGGAAGAGACGGTCGCCTTCGCGCGTAATGGCCAGAACGAATGCAGGTCCGAGCGCGTACTGGCCCACGTAGTGTTCGAGCGCGGCCGTGTCCACCCTTATCTCGGTGCGCGGCTTTGCCGGGGGCTTCACGGGCGTCAGGGGAAACTGCGGATCGAGGAGGTGGAAACCCATGTCGTCGATGTTCGCCGCAGAGTTGTGCAGCACGACCACGGCGACGCGGCGCTTCCTGTCAAAGCCGGCGAACGAGTGGGAGCCGCCTGTCCCGCCATTGTGCCAGATCACCTCGACGTCCTTGCCGCTACGAATGTGCCAGCCGAGGCCGATCTTCCCCGGCGTCTTGCCCGTATCGTGGCGCGGTACAGCGTCTGCTCGAAGTCGGCCTGGAGCGCCGCGGGGCCCGCGCCCAGGTTCGCGGCGAGAAATGTCAGCATGTCGCTGACCGTGGAGCGAATCGTCCCGGCGCCGGCGAGGGCCGGCAGGTCCCAGTTCGCGGTCTCGTAGCCGTTCACGGTGTGGCCGACGGCCGTGCGCGCCTTCATCTCGGGCGTGAAGACGATGCGGGTGTCCTTCATGGCGAGCGGCCCGAGCACGCGTTCGATCAGCGCCGCCTCGTAGGTCGTGCCCAGCTTCAGCGCGAGGGCATGGCCCAGAAGGCCCGCGCCGAGATTCAAGTACTCGTAGCTCTCACCCACCGCTCGCCCCAGCTGACAGGTGCCGAGGAACTGGTAGAGCTGCTCCACCGTGTAGTCCGCGTAGGGGTTCTCGGGGTCCTTCATCGGGAGGTTGTCGGGCATGCGCGGCAGGCCGGACGTGTGAGTCGCAAGCGACAGGAGGGTGATATCGCGCCCGTCGCGCGCGGGCACCCTCACCGAGGCCGGAAGCAGCTTGGCGACCGGATCGTCCAGGCTCACTTCGCCACGCCGCACCATGTCGGCGAGTAGCGTCGAGGTGAAGACCTTCGAGATCGATCCAATCTCGAACACGGTGTTGGCGTCCAGCGCGCGACCAGGCCGCGTCCCGGCCGATCCGGCGCTCACGATGGTCCGCTTCCCCGCCGGATCGATCAGGCCGACGACGATGCCGAGCCCCGGGTGGTCACCGACGCGCGGCTCGAGCATCGACTCGATCTGCGCCACGGACAAAGCGGCAGGAGTCAGCACCTGGGCGCTCGTTGCCGGTACATGTCCGCTCAGCACCAGCAACACGGCGACCGTCGACGCGACAAGAAAGAGTGACCGCATGCTCTGACCTCCAGGAATAGCTTCGATCCGAAGTCCCCGTCCCAGGTGTCGATATGCGAGTCGAACTGCACGAGGCCGACGGGGCCGTGCTTGCGCGCCAGCGCGCGCAGCACCGGCAGCGAGATGCTGTGATCGCCGCCGATAGCCAGCGGCAATGCACCGGCGGCGACGATGCCCCCGATGTGCGTCTCGATCGACTCGTGGGCCAGGTCGAGGCTCAAGGGCGAAGTATCCACGTCGCCCGCATCGACGACGGTGAGGCAGTCGAACGGCGCGACCATTGTGCCCCAAAACGGAACTGACGATGGTGGCCGGGATTCAGCCGCGCGGCGGCGCCCGGCGCGAGATCCTCTTCAAGAGAGTCCCCGACTGTTCAAGGAAACGATATCTTCCGCAGGTCACCCATCGACACAGCGGTGACGACGCACATCCATGCCCGGCGCACGCTCGAAGCAGGCTTCACCACGGTGCGCGATGTCGGCGTGCAGGAGTACATCGATGTCGCCCTGCGCAACGCGATCAACCGCGGCGCCATCGTCGGCCCCCGATGCAGGTGCCACCCTGGCCGTGAGTGCTACAGGCGGGCATGGCGACCTGAGTGGATTCTCCCCCTACCTCAGGTTCGAGCAGATGTCCGGCGTGGCCGATGGCGTCGATGCGATCCGCGTGGTGAAGGACGGCGCCGTGATCGTGGGTCGACGCGCCTGCCTACCGGGTCCGGCGCGTCGCCTGGGCCGTGTAGGTGCTCTCGAAGATGCGATCGGCGTTGGCGGCCTCGAACCCTTCGCGGCGGTGCTCGCGGCGAATCTCGACGGCCGGCAGGTGGGCGAACGCGTCCAGCACACGGCGCTCCGCGAATTCCACGTAGGAGCCCGGGACCCGGTGCACCTCGCTCCCTCCCCGCTCGTCATCAAAGGGCGCATCCACCATGGCGGCCACGGTGCTGCTCTGAAGCAGCTTGCCGTCCTCGCTGACCTTGGCCTTGCCGCCCGAGTCATTCAGCGTGAAGCCGTTCGACTCGAGGAACCGGTTGAACGCCTCGAGCGTGTTCCAGACGTCGGGCAGGTGGTGGATCGAGATCGTGAAGTGGTTCAGGTAGTAGCGGTTGAAGATGACCCACGCGGCGAACTCGCTTTCCTGCTGCAGGCGCTGGTAGTCCGCCCACGTCGGCGTTCGCCAGAGCGGCGCATGAAGGAAGGCGACGACGTTGGCGGCCGAATCGAGAGCCAGGGCATCGACCGGGTCCGTGGCGACCGAATCGGTGTAGGACCGGATGATGGCCTGGGCCTCGGTCGAAAGCTCGTCCACGCGCAGTTCGCTGATGAAGATGCGCGGAAACGACGGCTCTGGCGGCGCATACCAGTGCGCCGTCACCTTCTTGGCCGGGAAGTCGTAGCGGTCGCGGCGTGCGTAGCCGTAGTGCAGGAACACCTTCTCGAGCGACGCGATCCCGAGGGGCGTCACGCCCAGCGTCCGGAACGCGATGTGGTCGTTCTCGATGTCGGCCGTGCGCGCGATCAGGCCATGGCGCACCATGGCTGCAACAATGGCGCCGACGTCCGGCACGTGCGTCTTGTAGCGATCCATCAAGCCGTCGAGCACGGCCGCCAGCGCGTGAGTTGATCCGCGTCCAGGTCCCATGAGTTCACCCATCTCCGCCTGCGCCCGCCGGGCGCCAGCCCGACAGGCTCGTTCCGCCTATCCGGCTGTCCGCCTATCCGCCTTCCCGCCTATCCGCCTTCCCGCCTATCCCCCGTGCGCCTTCCGCACACGGCCGCAAGCGAAGATCGTTATACGGCAACGATTCAAGTTCCAGAACCGGATGCCGATGACACTGACGTGTCGGCTTCTACTTTCACGCGCGGCCCCGAGCGCTTCTGCTGCGAAAATCACCAGGAGCGTTCAGGGTCCGCTCTCGTTCTCAGCACACCGGGTGGTGGCTCCATTACCCAGCGGTTCACTGACGCGGTCACCATGTCCCGACGCCGTCTTGCGCTGGAGCACATGCTGATCTCGTCCAGCTGGGCGGTCGGGCAGGTCGCCGCGCATGTCGTTCGGCGGCGCTAGCGCCGCTGGTGGGTTCAGGTCTGAAAAAAGTGAGATTTCAAGACCTGACCCCACGGTACAGCAGCGAGTAGTGGCGGAATCGGCCGGGCATGTGGGCGCCCACGCCGGCGATCACGACCACCACGAACAGGATCGGTACGCGCGCGGACCACGCGAACGGAATCACGCACAGCAGGGCCAGTTTCAGCACCACCGCCAGCCCGCCCACCTGGGCCAGCCAGTCGAACGACGTGTAGAGCTCGACGGCGAGGATCACCGCGCCGCTCGCCATGGCCACCCACAGCCACGCCAACAACATGTCGGCAGCCACGCCGAAGACATGCCCGCCGAGCAGGGTGCCAGTGGCGGCCAGGTGCACGGTGCGCGCACCAACATTCCAGGCTCGTGCGTAGGGCAAACGACGCCTCGGCTCGGGCAAGAAGAGCGACCGGAGATTCATCCGGGCAAGTGTAACGTATGGTGGGCGCTCGCGCCCGAGTTCCCATGGCGCGTGTCCCGTGGCGCGTTCCCGCGCGGCCACGGGACGTGACGTCAGCGCCCCGCCGCATCAGCGCTACAATACTAAGATGTATCCGGTCATCCTGACCATTCACTCGTTCCTGCGGTGGATGGTGATCCTGCTCGGCATCTGGGCGGTGGTGAGCGTGCTGCCGTCGCGCCAGGCCGCCGTCAGCCGCGCCGCGGCGCTGCCGGGCCTGCTGTTCTCGATGGTGCTGGACATCCAGTTGCTGGCCGGCCTCCTGCTGTACGTGGTGCTCAGCCCGATCACTGTGGCGGCGATGCAGGACATGGCGGGCACCATGAAGAACGGCGGCTGGCGCTACTGGACGGTCGAACACCCGGCGCTGATGATCCTGGCCGTGGCGTTCGCACACATCGGGCGTCCGCGCGGCGCAGGGGCCGCGCCAGGCAAGCGCGCGGTGATCTGGTACGGATTGGCCCTGCTGGCGATCCTGCTCGCTACACCGTGGCCGTTCATGCCGCAGGGTCGGCCGTGGGTCAGGTGGTAACGGCCGGTTGACCGGTCGCGCACCACAGCGAAGATCCCCGACGGCCGAATGCTGCCGTGATCAGGCGACGGGCCACTCAGCCCTGGTGCGCCAGGTACGCCTCGACCATGATCAGCGAGTGCTCACCCGCGGCCTTGACCACCTTCAGCAGGTTGTCCATCGTGGCCATTTCCTCGACCTGCTCGGTCACGAACCACCGCAGGAAGTCCTGCGCCGCGTAGTCCTTCTGCTCGATGGCCATCGCCATCATCGCGTTGATGCGATTGGTGACCTCGGTCTCCCACTCCAGCGAGTTCTCTATCACGGCCTCCACCGACTTGAAGGTCGGCGTCGGCGCCTTGACTGCCGGGATCACGACGGTTCCGCCCACGTCGCAAAGATACTTCACGAACTTCAGCGCGTGGCCGCGTTCCTCGTCGGCCTGCTTGTAGAACATGGCGGCGAGCTTCTTGAGCGGCACCCTCTCCAGGTAGGCGGCCATGTTCAGGTACTGGTTGGAGGCAAACAGCTCGAGGCCGATCTCGTCGTTGAACGCGGCGTTGAGTTTCTTGCTGATCAGCATGGCCCTCTCCATTGAGAAAAGTCGGTTAGAACCCTTTCGCCATGATACCTCAATGGACTGAACTGGCTGGCAGCCCTTGGTGATTATTATCGCAACCGCGTCGTGACGCTCCCGACCTTGTCGGCATCGTAGCTGTAGACCACGATCTTGAAGGTCTGGTCCGGCACTTGGTACGGGACGCGGGTCGAGAACGGAATCCCGTCCTTCTGCACCTTCTGCCAAGTCTCCTCGCGCAGGTTCAGATCCAACTGCTGCCACGATTCCCCCAGGAACCGGCCCTGGCCGCCACCGTAGAACGTCACGACCTGCACGCTGGCCACGTGTCGTCCGCCACCTTCGGTGAACGGGATCTTCGGGGCCTGCAGCATCACGTCCACCTGGACCCTCCGGCCGTCGCCGGAGGCCGCCGGTACCACGTGCACCCGGACCTGGACGCCGATGTCTTTCACTTCTTCTTCGTACTGCGCCGCCGAGGAGATGCGGCTATAGGAGAGGAACGCCTTGCGGTCGAACGGCTGCAGCGACTGGCGCCCGTAGTAGCCGCGCGGTTGTACGCGAGCACGGCCACGAGATCCTGGGGCAGCAGGTCCTTGCGGACGAACGTCAGCAGCCCGTCGATCCCGCGCGACGGATGCTGGAGGCGACCGCGACCGAGGACGATGAGAAAGGTGCGCCGCGTCTCGGGCGTGAACTCGGCGACGGGGATCTTGCGAAGGAGGCCCTTGGTCGGCGCGGACGGATCGACAGGGATCGCGGTCAGCGCCTGGAAGGAGAAGTGCGCGATCTTCTGGCGCACGCCGTCCTCGATGACCGTGAAATCTTCCTGCCGAAGGTCGGTCACCGGCCGATCGTCCTTGTCGGTCACGATGATATCGATCGGCACGAGCGTCACGCGGACGCGGATGGTGCCCGGCACGCGTTCCTGCGGAAATCGGGCGTTGGCTGCGAGAGCCGTCACCAACCCGGCACAGGTGACGATGCCGGACAGCGCGAGCAGGGCACGGCGCATGAGACCTCCTGGAGCATCAGACCAGGGCCGGTGCGGCAAGGATACACGGAAGGGCGGGGAACGGACCGCGATCGGCTATCTGGGCTCACCCGCGGCGGGCGCAACTCTCATCCTGACGACCGGTTCGGGCGTCGGGGCGGCGGACGCCTGTGATGTGGACACGGCGGGCGCGGCGCCAGCGAAGTCCGCCGCGCCCATAGGCGCGACGGCGGGAACGGCGGCCGGCCTGCGCCGGGCCAGCGTTTCCACCGCGGCATACAGTTCGTAGGCCCGGACGGGCTTTGAGATGTAGGCGTCCATTCCCGCTTCGAGGCAGCGTTCGCGGTCGCCGGCCATCGCGTGCGCGGTGATGGCGACGATCGGCGTGCGTCTGAGGGTCCCCTGCTCCAGCGCGCGAATCCCGGTGGTCGCCTCGAACCCGTTGATCCCCGGCATCTGGACATCCATCAGAATCAGGTCGAACCGCTCACGCGACGCGGCGGCAATGGCCTGCTCGCCGTCGCCCACCAGCACGACCGCGTGACCGCGCTTCTGCAGCAGGTGTTCGGTGAGCCGCTGGTTGACCAGGTTGTCTTCCACCAGCAGCACCCGCAATCCGCCGGCGCCGGCGGGCGCAGGCAGTTCGGCGGGACGCATCTCCACCTCGGGCTGACGCGCCAACCGGGTGAGCGGGCTTGGGTCGAACCTGGCGGTGAAGAAGAACCGGCTGCCCTTCCCAGGCTCGGTCTCGACCTCCAGGGTCCCGCCCATCATCTGCGTCAGGCGCGCGGAGATGGTGAGCCCGAGGCCGGTGCCGCCGAACCGCCGCGCCGTGGACTCGTCGGCCTGCGAAAACGCGTCGAAGATCATCCGCGCCTTGTCGGCTGGAATGCCGATCCCCGTGTCCGTCACCGCAAAACGGATCCGGGTCCCATCGTTGCCTGAGGCCACCAGGTCAACATTCAGCTCGACGCGCCCCTGCGGCGTGAACTTGAGTGCGTTTCCCACCAGGTTCACGATCACCTGTTGCAGCCGGCCCGGGTCGCCCAGCAGCCGGTCGGGCACGTCGGCGCCCACATGGAACGCGAGCGCGATCCCCTTCTCGGCCGCTCGCAGCCCGAACATCTTCCGGATGTCCTCGACCGTCTGCCGAAGCGGGAAGTCGATCGGGTCGAGGCCGAGCTTCCCGGCTTCGATCTTCGAGAAATCGAGCACGTCCTCGATCAGGCGCAGCAGCGCCTCGGCGCACGACTTGACGGTCACCAGGTACTCGCGCTGCTCGGTCGTCAGCTCGGTGTCGAGCGCGAGGTCCGTCATGCCGACGATGCCGTTCATCGGCGTGCGGATCTCGTGGCTCATGTTCGCGAGGAACTGGCTCTTGAAGCGGGAGGCGGCCTC
>Ga0209638_1000021_pt1 | contig 109665 bp, 98 predicted proteins | sample BarGraNGADG00211_FD_184490 | JGI IMG/M metagenome (GOLD analysis project Ga0209638, IMG submission 184490) | Arctic peat soil microbial communities from Barrow, Alaska - Barrow Graham LP Ref core NGADG0002-211 (SPAdes) (version 2) | ecosystem: Environmental > Terrestrial > Soil > Wetlands >... | reverse complement strand
CTACCGACCGTCGCTGGAGCATCACGCATTGCTGAACCTCCCGACTACAGGCACCCGATGTGAGGTCCCAGAAAGGGGCTGCCTAGCTCCAAATGGTAGAAACTCCACCGCGGCATGTCTGTGCTCTTCTGCACAAGATCGCCAAGCCGAGAACGGCCGAACCATCGACTGTGTTCGTGCCTGTGGCTCCACAAACGGATGGTGGTCGAGCGACGACCCTCACGAGTAGGTCGCCGTAGGTGCCTTGGATTAGAAGACTGGTTTGGCGTGCGGAAGGGAGAATCCGAAGGCACGCGCCACGCGGAAGAAACGAATCCGTGACGATCCAGCAGGGAGAGTAGCGCCTGGTTCTGCCGCCGGCTCTCTACTTCTTCCGTTTCTCAAACGCCGCCATCCACTCCCGCGCCCGTCTCTCTGCCTCAGCAACCTGAGTGGGAGTCAATGTCTTGGCAATGTCGTCTCGTGCCGCCGCCATCCGTTTTTGCTCATCACCCGACACGCATGCGGTAGCGACGCTCGCCCACTTGTACGCCTAGATGCAGTCCCGAAGGGAGCCTCGTCCGTTGGCGTACGAGACGCTTAGGATGTACTACGCGCCCGCGTGTCCCTGCTCTGCGGCTTTGCGATACCACACGAGAGCGTGCGCATCGTCCTGCAAGGCGTCTCGCCCCAAGGTGTACGTGACGCCAACTTTGAACTGCGCATCCGCGTCCCCATGCTCTGCCATCTGCGAAAGCGTCTTGAACTCCGCTTCTGGCGCGGTCTGCTGTTGCTGTAAGGAGTCTGTCGGAGAGCGTCTTGGGTCATCGCGCATTGCTGAACCTCCCACGGTGAGCGCATTCTACCTCAGGCGGGAATACAGAGGTGGTACCCTACCCGGCTGCGTCACAGAACACGCTAGCTGCGCGCGGCCCTCGGACGGGTGCGCTGACACCACGCGGCCGCCGGGTACAATGAAAAAAGGCGCCCGAAGGCGCCTTTCTGGAATCCGTTGCAAGTTCGTTGCAAACGAACTAGCAAAAATGGTGGCCAGGCCCAGAATTGAACTGGGGACACCCCGGTTTTCAGCCGAGTGCTCTACCAGCTGAGCTACCTGGCCACCTGCAAGAAACGAAATATTACTTCGAACCAGCCCCGGTTGTCGAGGGGGATAAAGGCCTGTCGACAGTCCATCGGCACACCGTGCGACCCCGGATAAACCAGGCGCCTGTGCGTTTCGAACCTACTTCTGCGGCTCCACCGCGTCTTCGCGCCCCAGGCCGATCTCCTTGCGGAGCCGGTCCTCGATGGCCTGCGTCGTCGCCGGGTTGTCGCGGAGGAATTGCTTCGCGTTCTCGCGCCCCTGCCCGAGACGGTCGCCGTTGTAGGCGAACCAGGTGCCGCTCTTGTCCACGATCTTGCGCTCGACGCCGAGGTCGAGCAAATCCCCTTCGCGCGAAATCCCCTCACCGTAGAGGATGTCGAACTCCGCCTCGCGGAACGGCGGCGCCACCTTGTTCTTGACGACCTTTACGCGCGTCCGGCCGCCGATGATGACGTCGCCGTCCTTGATGCTCGCGATGCGGCGGATATCGAGGCGGACCGACGCGTAGAACTTGAGCGCGCGCCCGCCGGTGGTCGTCTCGGGGTTGCCGAACATCACGCCGATCTTCTCGCGCAACTGGTTGATGAACACCAGGCAGGTCTTCGACTTCGACACGACGCCGGTCAGCTTACGCAACGCCTGGGACATCAAACGCGCCTGCAGGCCCATCTGCGCTTCGCCCATCTCGCCCTCGATCTCGGCGCGGGGGACCAGCGCGGCGACCGAGTCCACGACGACGACGTCCACGCCGCCGGATCGCACGAGGACCTCGACGATTTCGAGCGCCTGCTCGCCGTTGTCCGGCTGCGACACCAGCAGGTTGTCGATGTCGAGGCCCAGTTTCTTGGCGTAGGTCGCGTCGAGGGCGTGTTCCGCGTCCACGAATGCCGCCATGCCGCCCCGTTTCTGGGCCTGGGCAATCACCTGCAACGCCAACGTCGTCTTGCCCGAGGATTCAGGGCCGAAGATCTCGACCACTCGCCCGCGGGGGACTCCGCCGATTCCCAGGGCGATATCGAGGCTGATCGAACCGGTCGGGATGGAGTCGACGGGGGCAACGGCCCCCTTGATTCCCAGCCGCATGATCGAACCTTTGCCAAACTGCTTCTCAATCTGGCTGACGGCGACATCGAGTGCCTTGCTGCGTTCGTTACGGTCGTCGGCGGGCATTTGCGCTCCTCTCTCGTGAATCGTTCAAGCCCTTGCATTCTAGAGGCGTGCCGTCCGCAAAGTCAAGCGAAAGACACTGCGTGAGTGCCAATAACAACTTGCAAACAAAAGGTTTATAAAGATATCGACTTTCGCCATTGGTGGCCGGCCCGGCGAAAACATCGCCGATTCTGCAATGGGCCCTGGGAGTTGGTCGTGCAGTCGTTGCATTCAGGCGGACGTGCCCACATGCCGGCACGTCCGGAACCGAGCGACGATCACCGCGACGGGGACCAGGATCAGGAGTTCGCGCGTGACCGAGACGAGATTCTGCGTCCAGATCGCCGCCAGCCAGTACTTCCGGGAAATTGCCATGAAGACATGGAGGCTCGACAGGTAGAAGCCGTTATCGAAGGGCCAGAGCGCCATGATGCCGAGCGGGGGAGAGGTATCGTTGGCCAGCCAGTCGAGCAGCACGTGAGAGCCGTAACTGGCGGCGACAGCCAGCGGCAGGGCGACCGCTACCGGTCGCCGCCGCGCCGCCCAGACGAGGCCGGCGGCAAGGACCAGGAGCACCGCGCCGACGCTGTGGGTGTAGCGACTGTGGAGCCCGACGAGCAGATCAAGATCCGCGACCATTCCCGAGGCGGCGAAGAGCCATGCCCGCGGTGATCGCACCACCCGTGAGAGCGAGGACGCGAGGGCGGACCATCCCCCGTGACGGGGGACGGCGGGCGATGGGCTGATCAGCCAGCCGACCGCAAATCCACCGAGCGCGTGACCGAGCGGGCTGGGCACGGCCTATCCCTTGGCCGGCCGGGAAAGGACCTTGAGCTTCTTCACGAACGCCGCACCGACCAGGTCCTGGAGGCGGGAGAGGATGACCGCGTGCGAGCGCCTGACTTCCCGCCGCCACGCCAGGTCTTCAGCGGTCACCTCGACCGTGCCGTTGTCGAGAAGGTTGACGGTAGTTGCCCGGTCGATCGCGAAGCCGACGGCGACCCGCCACGCGAGCCTTAGCTTGCCCGGCGACATCGGGCCCTTCTGGAGGATGGTGCGGACGGCTGACGGAAGGATAGCGGTCAATGGCTCCACATAGGTATTCTCTCACTTTTCCGCGGGCCGCCTGCTGGTTTTCCGTGGGAGGCATCGCCCAGGATGCTCCGTCTCACTCCTTGACAGACCTGGAGAGAGATGCCCTCGGACAGGGCTGGCCCTTTTCAGCGGCCAGGGAGTTGCGCCTGCGGGGGGCCCGGAAGGATGTAAGATCGCCGGGTGTTGATTCTCGCTTCAGCTTCGCCGCGGCGGGCAGAACTGCTCACCGCCGCCGGCTTCCGGTTCTCCGTCCGCACGGTCGAGGTGGACGAACGCCCGCTCGACGGCGAATCGCCAGCCGGCTACGTGACCAGGCTCGCACGCAACAAGGCGTCGGCCGCCACCTACGCAAACGCGGACGAGGTTGTGCTCGCGGCCGACACCACCGTCGTGGTGGACGAAGTCATCCTCGGAAAGCCAGCCGACGAGGTGGACGCGGCCCGCATGCTCCGGTTGCTGTCGGGACGCGAGCATCAGGTTCTGACCGGGGTAGCGGCCCGCGTGGGAGACCGTGAGATCTCCGCTTGCGAATCGACGACGGTCGGGTTCTCAGCCCTGGACGAAGAGGAAATCGCCTGGTACGTGGCGTCCGGAGAACCGCGTGACAAGGCCGGTGCATATGCCGTCCAGGGACTGGCGTCCCGATTTGTCACCCGAATCGACGGTTCGTATTCGAACGTGGTCGGTCTCCCGGTGGCCTGCGTCTACCGGTTGCTGGCCGACCTGCGGCCTGGTGCATGGCGCGACCCTGCCAGCCGAATGCCGGCAAACCGGCAGGCCGATTGACCATCGGCCGCCGAGGCGATATTCTGGATGGGGAAAATCCCACGAAAGGGTCTATGCCAAATAAGGCCGTCAAGATCGGACTGACCGTAATCGTACTGGCCGGTGCCCTGGCTGGCCTGCTGCGTGCGACCTTGAGAGATGGCACCGAGTACTACAAGCACGTGGACGAGGTGTTGGTGAACCCCGTCGAGTGGCAAGGGAAGAACCTCCAGTTGCATGGGTACGTTGTCAGAGACTCGATTCTCAGGAAGCGCGACTCGCTCGAGTACCGTTTCAAGGTGACGGGCAAGGTGGGCGACGACGCCCGCGTGGTCTTGGCACACTACACCGGCATCGTGCCGGACACGTTTTCGGATGACGCGGAGGTCGTGCTGAAGGGCAGGCTCGAGCCGGACGGGTTCCACGTGTCGCCGAACGGCGTCATGGCCAAGTGCCCATCGAAGTACGAAGCCAAGAAGACCGCTGGCGCTCCGGGCAACTAGCCAGGAGGCCATCGCTTGCACTCTCCCGTCAGCGCGCGTTTACCACTTCACCCGAATCTGTTTCCTGCCACAGCCGCCTGCCCGGCGCGGTGACGCGCCGCCGGACGGTCAGGGTGTGCACGGTTAGCGAGTAGGAACATGGCCTCCCTCGGCACATTCACGCTCCTCGCATCGTTCGTCGTCTCCGCCTACGCCACGGCCGCGGCGATTGCCGGCGCCCGGCGGGCGTCGCGCAGTCTGGTGGACAGCGCCGTGGGCGCGTTCTATCTGGTCGCCGCGCTGCTGACAGTCGGCACCGCGGTGATCATCCACGCGTTCGTCACCGACGATTACAGCATCAAGTACGTTCAGCACTACTCGGACACCGTCCAGCCGTTCATCTACAAGCTCACCTCTTACTGGGGCGGACTCGACGGCTCGATCATGTTCTGGGTGTTCCTGCTGGCTGTCTTCGGGTCGACCGCCGTCTACGTGAACAGGGAACGCCACCGCGAGCTGATGCCCTACGTCGTGGCCATCATCTCGGTCGTGCAGATGTTTTTCCTATTCCTGATGGTCATCCACAAGAACCCGTTCGAGACGTTCCTGGTGTCGGCGCCGGCAGAAGGACGGGGGCTGAACCCGCTGCTGCAGAACGCGTACATGGCCATTCACCCCCCGGCGTTGTATATCGGGTTCGTCGGGATGACCATCCCATACGCGTTCGGGCTCGCCGCGCTCATCACCGGCCACCTCGACGATTCGTGGCTGCGCGCCGTCCGTCGATGGACGATGGTCAGCTGGCTGTTCCTGTCGTTCGGCCTCACGCTCGGCATGATCTGGGCGTACGAGGTGCTGGGCTGGGGCGGCTACTGGGGATGGGACCCGGTCGAGAACGCCGGCTTGTTGCCGTGGCTGACGGCCACCGCCTTCCTGCACTCGGTGATGGTCCAGGAACGTCGCGGCATGCTGCGCGTCTGGAACGTCACGCTGGTCATCGTCACGTTCTTCCTGACGATCTTCGGGACGTTCATGACGCGGTCGGGCGTGGTGCAGTCGGTGCATGCATTCGGGGAGGACCGGCAGTTGGCGTGGATGTTCACCGGCTTCATGGTGGTCATCCTCACCGTGAGCTTCGGTTACGTCATCTACCGGCTGCCGCTCCTGCGCTCACGGCACGAACTCGACTCGTGGGTGTCACGCGAGGCCGCGTTCCTCGCGAACAACTGGATCCTGCTCTTCGCGGCGATGTTCGTGCTGTTCGCCACGATGTTTCCGACCATCAGCGAGGCGCTGACGGGTGAACGGCTGACCGTCGGCCCGCCGTTCTTCAACAAGTGGATGCTGCCCATCGGCCTGGCGCTGCTGTTCCTCACGGGCGTGGGGCCGCTGCTGGCCTGGCGCAAGTCCACGGTGATCAACCTCCGCGAGCAGTTCCTCTGGGCGACGATCGTCGGGGTGGTCACGCCGGTGGCGCTCTCTTTCGCGGGCATTCCCTTCTGGCCGGCGGGCCTGAGCTTCGCACTGTGCGCGTTCGTGGGCGTGACGATCATCCAGGAGTTCGTCAGAGGTGCCGCCGTTCGGAAGCAGGTCACCGGCACCGACTACCTGACGGCGATGGTGGGCCTCGTGGCGCGGTCGAAACGCCGCTACGGCGGCTACACCGTTCACCTGGGCATCGTGCTCATGTTCCTCGGCTTCACCGGGGAAGCGTTCAAGGTTGACGAGCAGATGCTGCTGCAGCCCGGGCAACAGGCGCGGGTTGGGCGCTACGCCATCCGGAACGATGGCGTGCGGGTGACCGATGACGGGCAGAAACAGATGATCACGGGCCATCTGACCGTGTTCCACGATGGGAAGGAACTCGACAAGGCCTATCCCGGCAAGTGGCTGTATCGCCAGCACGAGCAGGAGCCGGTGAGCCGGGTGGCGATCCGTCGCAGCGCGGCGGAGGACCTCTACATCGTGATGCCGGGATTCGAGCTGCAGGATCAGTCGGTCAGCCTGCAGGTCGTCATCAACCCGCTCGTGGACTGGATTTGGGTGGGGTTCGGCATCATGGCGCTCGGCACGATGCTCGCGCTCCTGCCCGAGCAGGCATTGGGCTTCGCTGCGGCCAAGTTACCGGCGCCCTCCTCGATCAGCATGCTGCTCCTCATGCTCGTGCTGATGGGGGCGCCGGCCAGGGCTCAGCACGTCGTGGACCCGGCCTTCACGCCGGTCGTACCGAAGTCGGCGCTCGAGAAGGACCTCTACAAGTCCCTCATCTGCATGTGCGGCACGTGCGGCCGGCAGTTGGTGGGGGAGTGCACCTGCGGGTACGCCGCCCAGATGCGCGCGGAGATCGGGAATCTCGTGAAGATGGGTCTGACCCGCGACCAGGTGCTCCAGTACTACATCAAGAAATACGGGAGCCAGGAGCCTCTGGCGATGCCGGTGGACAAGGGCTTCAACCGTCTCGCGTGGCTCCTGCCCTACGTGCTCGGTGCCGGCGGCCTGCTGATGCTCGGCGGCGCCGCTATCAAATGGTCACGGCACCCGACGACAACCGCTACCACGGCTGCGCCTGCCCCCGCTGCGCCGTCAACGGAAGCTGCAGACAAGGAACTGGAGGCGCGGCTAGACGATGAGCTCAGAGACCTCGACTAGGCGAGCGAAGAACACCCCCGCGGTCGCCGACGACGCGGTGCCCGGCTTCCAGCCGTGGCACTTGTTCCTGATGATGACACTGATCGCGTCGGCGGTGGCGGCTGTTGCCGTTCGCGGCACGCGGCCCGCGAACGTGGTGTTCGTCTGCCTGACCGTGATGACGGCAGGGATTGCGGCCTACGCCGCGTACCGAATGCTGTGGCCGCTGGCGCAGCCTGACGCTGTGGACGCGCCCGAGATGCTGGGGGGGCGGACACGTGCGGCGCTCGAGCGCGAGAAGACCCTCGTGCTGCGGGCGATCAAGGAACTGGAATTCGACCGGGCAATGGGGAAGGTGTCCGAGCCCGACTGGCAGGAGATGACGGCGAGGCTGCGAGGACGGGCCGTACGCGTCATCCGTCAGCTGGACAGTGGCAGCGCCGCGTACAGGGAGTTGATCGAGAAGGAACTGGCGGCCAGGCAGGCGATGACCGCCCGGCCGGCACCCGACGCTGGGCAGGCGGCGGCTGGCGCGCGGTCGGCCGCCAAGCTCCTGGTCGTTGCGGTCGTGCTCGGCGGCTTGGCGGCGTCCGCTCCGGCGCGCGCCCAGATGGAGGGCGCCGGCGGGATGGCCGGGATGCCCGATGCGAAGGCGATGTCGGGGATTCCGAGGCCGGAAAGCACGCTGGCCGCCGGGAGTGTCGCGGCCCGACTGCTTCGCGGTCAGTTCTCGAACCCCATCGTCGGCCACGACGTCGAGTTCATCGTCAACGGGAAGTCGCAGACGGTGAAGACCGACGAGATCGGGCGTGCGGTGGCCAGCGGCCTGGCGCCCGGCTCTTCGGTGCGCGTGCTGGCAACCGTGGCAGGGGAGCGGATCGAATCGCAGGAGTTCCAGCTGCCCGCCGAGTCAGGCGTCGTCCTGCTGCTGGTGGCGGCCGACAAGACGGCCGCCCAGCAGATGGAGAAGAGCGCGGTCGCCGGGACGGTGACAATTGGCGGGCAGTCGCGCGTCATCACACAGTTCGAGGACGAAGCCCTGCAGGTGTACTACCTTTTCGATTTCGTGAACGCGACCCAGGCGCCGATCAAGGCCGACCCGATCGTGTTCGACCTGCCGCCAGGGGCGCAGAACGCCACGGTCCTCGAAGGCTCGGCGCCGAATGCGGTGGCCAAGGGGCCGAGGGTTACCGTCACGGGCCCGTTCGCGCCGGGGGTGACGAGTGTTCAACTCGGGTACTCGCTGCCGCCGGCGGTCCGCGTGTCGATTCGCCAGAAGCTGCCCTTGGCGCTCGGGCAAGTTGTCCTCATGGCCGAGAAGGTGGGCGCGATGGCCGTGACCTCGCCTCAGCTGACGAACATCCGCGACGCGAATGAGGGCGGCAGGCCTCTCCTGCTTGGAATGGGGCCGGCCCTTGAGGCGGGAGACGTGCTGGCCCTCGACATCACGGGCTTGCCGCATCACTCGACGTGGCCCCGCACGACGACCCTCGCTCTCGCCGCTCTGGTACTCGCGGGCGGCCTCTGGGGTGCGCTGCGCACCGGTGGCCGATCGGCCGCGGCCAGCGCCCGCCAGCAGCTCGAGAAGCGGCGGGAGCAGCGGTTTGCCGAACTCCTCCGGTTGGAGCAGCGGCACAAGGCCGGCCAGGTGGGCGACGAGGCGTTCGGAGCGCAACGAGACGAACTGCTGGCGGACCTCGAGCGGATCTACGGGGAACTGGACACGGAGGCGACGGGTCCGCGCGGCGGACAGGGGCTGGCGGCGTGAGCTTCGACTTTACCGAGGTGGCCGTGCGTGACGTGTCGCGTCACTACGGCCGCCGACGCGCCCTCGCGGGCGTCTCGCTCACGTGTCGCTCCGGAGAGGTGCTGGGGCTGCTCGGTCCGAACGGCGCCGGCAAGTCAACGCTGCTGTCGATTCTCGCCACGCTCCTGGTGCCATCCACCGGACAGGTCTACTACGGCTCGCACACGGCCGGGCAGGCCGGTCCGGCGTTGCGCGCCCGGTTGGGCTTCCTTTCTCACGACCTTCACCTGTACCCGGAGCTCACCGCGCGCGAGAACCTGGAGTTCTTTGCGCGGCTGTATGGGGTGGAGGCGGTCAGCGAACGGGTGACGACCGCGCTTGGCCGTGCGGGCCTGACCGCACGGAGCGAGGACGTCGTGTCGGGCTTCTCGCGGGGCATGCGTCAACGGCTGGCCCTCGAGCGCGCCCTGCTCCACGAACCGCGCCTGCTCCTGCTCGACGAGCCGTTCACCGGGCTGGACGACGCGTCGGTGGCCGCGTTGGTCGCGCGGCTCCATGAACTCCGCGCGGCCGATCGCATCATCGTGGTCGTGACGCACGATCTGGATGTTGCGGAGCGACTCCTCGACAAGGTGGCGGTGCTGAAAGACGGGCGTCTGGTGGCGTTCGACGATGCGCACGGGCGGATTCGCGAGCACTATCGTGCGCACGTCGCAGTGGGGGACCGATGTTCCTGAAGGTCGCGTGGCTCGTGATGCGGAAGGATCTCACCGTCGAAGTGCGAAGCCGCGAGATCGTGTACACCACCGTGTTCTTCGCGGTCGCGTGCGTCCTTGTCTTCGCGTTCGCCCTGGTGAAGGAGGGACGGCCGCTCGAGGATGCCGCAGCAGGGATTATGTGGATCTCGGTGGCGTTTGCCGGCACTCTGGCCCTCGGGCGCACGTTCGAACGCGAACGGCACTCCGAGACGCTGCGGGCGCTGATGCTGGCCCCGGTCAGCCGGCCCGCGATCTATGTCGGCAAGCTCCTCGGGATCGTCCTGCTCCTCCTGATCGTGGAGGCGGTGCTCGTGCCCCTGGTCGGCCTGCTCTTCCACGCCCCAATCTGGAATCGGCCGCTGCTGCTGATCGCGCTCCTGGTGAGCGGGACCGTGGGCTTCTCGGCCGTCGGCACCTTATTCGCGGCCATGTTGGTCCGCGCGCGCAGCCGCGACGTCATGCTGCCGATCCTGCTGTATCCGATTACCATTCCCGTCATCATCGCCGGGGTTCGGGGCACCGCCGCGCTGTTCGAGGCGGTGCCGGCCGTTGACCTCGCGCAGATGTGGTTGGCCCTGCTCGGGTTCTTCGATGTCGTATTCGTGACGCTCTCCCTCTGGACGTTTGAGCCGTTGATGACCGAGTGACGAGCGTGCTGCCTACCGGAGTCAAAAGATGAAAAAGAGCTATCCCCTGTTCGTGCTGCTCGCGGTCGTGCTCTTCTCAGTGGCCCCGGTCATGGTCGCCCAGGCCCCGTACGAGGCGACGATGGGGCTGGTGCAGAAGATCTTCTATTATCACGTGCCGTCGGCGATGGTGATGTTCCTGTCGGCCTTCATCTGCGGCGTCGCGAGCGCCGTCTACCTGTTCAAGGCACGTCCCGAGGCCGACCGGATCGCGGCGGCCGCCGCCGAACTGACGGTCGTCTTCGGTCTCATCGTGCTTGTGACGGGGCCGCTGTGGGCGCGGAGGGCCTGGGGGGTGTGGTGGCAATGGGATGCCCGCCTGACGTCCACGCTCCTGATGTGGATGATCTTCGTCGCCTACCTCCTGGTGCGCCGGTTTGGCGGGCCGGGCGCCGAGAAGCTCGGGGCGGCGATGGCCGTCTTCGGGATGGCCAACGTCCCGTTCGTGTATGTGTCGGTCAATATCTGGCGGACGATTCACCCGACGACGCGCGTGGTGCCGACGCTGTCGCCGGGCATGCGCGGCCCGTTCTGGTTCTGCGCGATCGCCTTCATGCTGCTGTTCGGCCTGCTGCTCGCGGTGCGTGCCCGGCTGGAGCAACGCCGCGCCGACGTCGAGCACCTGTACCTGCTCGCCGACGAAGAGTGAGATTGGTTCTGCCAACGAGGCGCACGATGCACAGAGTGACGATGATGAAACTGACGACATGGATGATTGCCCTGTGGTTGGTGGGCATGAGCGGCGCGAGCCTGGTGGCCCAGGCCGGTGCGCCTGGCGCCACCCCAGCGGCCGCCGGACAGGCGGTGGGACAGGAGCCGCAAGACCAGTTCGTACCGGTGAAGTCCCTCCCGCAGCAGGACCAGCTGCCGGCCTCCACGCTGCTGATCACGGCATACGGCTTCGTCTGGGCCGTCCTGCTCGTCTATCTCTGGACGATCTGGCGTCGGCTGGTCAAGGTCGAACGGGAAATGCAGGAGCTGTCGGCGAAAATCGGGGAAAAGAGCGCGCGACGCTAGACATCTTCCAGGGCTGAGATCGTCACGAATGAAGTAAGTTTCTGTGGGGTCCCTGGAATCTGTCTTAGGCGGGGCTTGGCTGGCGCGGGCGGACGATAACGATCGGAGGAACGCGTGGGCGAGATGGGGGCCGGTCATTTTCTCTACATCCCGGCCGTAGTGTTCATCGGCGTCGTGATTGGCTGGATTCTGGGGTCTCGCGCCGCGCGGGATGCGTTTGCGGTCGAGTTGAAGCGCCGCGAAGAACGAGCAGCAAAGCGCCGGGACTGACGGGGCCCGACCCGTTTTTCAGCGACCGTGCATCAACCGGATGGCAAGCGGCTTCGGCAACCCCGCTGCCAGGATCCGGTCGCGAGCCTGCTCTACCGGGTATTCGACGCGCTGAATGTGTATCGCCAGCGCCTCGGTGTCGAAGACCGCAAAAGCGGCTCGCGGGTCGCCGTCTCGAGGCTGGCCTACTGAGCCTGGGTTGGCCAGGTAGCGGCGGCCGTCGCTGAACGTCACGCGTTGATCGCCATGGGCGCGGTGGAACAGCACTTCGAGCGACCGACTGGCGTCGAGCGCGGCCGTGGTTGGCAGGTGGGTGTGTCCGAACAGGCAGACGCGGCGTCGAGAGGCCGCGAGCGCCTCCGCGGCGTCGAGTTCGCCAAAGATGTAGGTGTCTTCGTCAACCGGAGACCCGTGACAGATTTCCACCAGATCGTCCAGCACCCGCGGGCCCTCCGGGAGCGCGACGAGATACTCGCGGGTCTCGCGGTTCAGTGCATCCCTGGTCCACGCTGCTGAGCGCTGGGCTGTCGGGTTGAACGCAACTGCGCTTTCGAGCCCTGCCGCCACCTTGTCATGGTTGCCGCGGACGATCGCGACGGGCGAGAGCGCTCTTACCCGATCGACGACGAGATTGGGCTCCGCCCCGTAGCCCACGAGGTCGCCAAGTACCACCACGCCGTCGTACGAGCCCGTAGGGGCAGCCTCGAGCACCGCATCGAGCGCGTCGATGTTCGCGTGAATGTCGCTGAGCACGAGGTAGCGCACAACCTAGTATCCCAGCCAATCGAGGATCCGTTCAACCAGTTCTTCACCCGGCGCGGCGGCGTCCAGCCGGATGTGGGCCTGCTGGTAGGCGAGTCGCCGCGCATGGAACAGGCTCTCGAAGCGGGCGCGGTCGGCCGCCAGCGGTCGGCGACCGTCCGCCGGCACCCGCTCGATCGCGATGGGGAAGGGAATGTCCAGCCAGACCGCCACGCCGTTCTCATTGATCAGCGATCGATTATCGGCGTCGGCGTATGTGCCGCCGCCCGTTGCGACGACGGCATGGCGCAACGGCAGCAGCCGCCGCAGGACCTCGCGCTCCGCGGCCCGGAAGTACGGTTCGCCCCGCGTCGCGAACAGATCGGCGACGGTGCAGCGCTCGCGCGCCTCGATCAGTTCATCCACGTCTTCGACACGCCATCCCAGGCGCCGACCAAGCGCGCGGGCCAGCGTGCTCTTGCCGGCGCCCATGAATCCGACGAGGTACACCTTATCCGTCTTCATGCCGTCAATGACTCGAGCACTGAGAAGAACCCCGGGTAGGAAACATCCACGGCGCCGGCGCCGACGATCGTGGATGGCGCCCGTGCTCCGAGGGCGGCCACAGCGAACGCCATCGCCAGTCGATGATCGCCGACGGCGTCGGCCGTCCCCCCGGCCAGAGGACGACGCCCGCACACATGAAAGCCGTCGGCCAGTTCGTCAGCCTCAGCGCCGAGGGCGCGCAGGCCGGCGACAAGGGCGGCGATCCTGTCGCTCTCCTTTACCCTCAGCTCGCTGGCCCCGGTGACGACGATCTCGCCGCCATGTGTCGCCAGCGCGGCCAGCGCGGGCAGTTCATCGATGACGCCGGGGACTTCCGCCGGATCGATCACTAGCGGCCGCAGCTCACGGTGCCGTACCACGAGGCAGCCCCTCGGTTCCTCCGCGGACTCGCTCTCGATCTCGGCCTCCACGCTGGCCCCCGCGCGGGCGAGGATCGCCAGGAGGCCCGTTCGTGTCGGGTTGAGGCCGACGCCGTCGATCCGGATGGACGAACCGGCCAACCCTGCGACGGCCACGCAGAAGAAGGCGGCAGAGGACAAATCGCCGGGGACGGTCGCGTCCACCCTCGTCAACGCCTGCCCGCCTGTCACCGACACGGTGGTCCCGTTCACCGCGACCTCCGCCCCGAACTGCCGCAGCGCCACCTCGGTGTGGTTTCGCGTGAGATGAGATTCTGTGACCCGGGTCGTTCCCGAGGCGTGAAGGCCGGCCAGCAGCACGGCACTCTTGACCTGTGCGCTCGGCACCTCGGTCATGTGGTCGATGCCACAAAGACCGCCGCCCGTCAGTGTCATCGGCAGGCGTCCCCCGTTGGCGACGATCTGAGCGCCCATCCGGGATAGCGGCTCGATCACTCTGCGCATCGGTCGTCGACACAACGACTCGTCTCCGGTGATCGTGACCGGGAACGGATGCGCAGCGATGATCCCCGCGAGCAGGCGGGCGGTGGTGCCCGAATTGCCCGCGTCGAGCGTCCCGCCAGGGGAACAGAATTGACCTGCGCCACGTCCGATAACAATGATTGAGTCGTCCGCCCTGGAGATCTCCACGCCGAGGGCCTGGAGGCAGCGGAGCGTCGACTGGCAGTCGGCGCCTGGCGCAAAGTCCCGGATAACCGAGCGTCCCGTCGCCACCGACGCCAGTAGCGCATAGCGATGGGCGATGGACTTGTCGCCCGGTACGCGAAGAACGCCTCTCATCGAATGGGCGGGATGGACGACGATTGAGCCCGGCGCGGCCATGGGCGCACTATAGCATCAGTCGGGCGCCGAAATGCTCTGCGCGATGTCCGGGCTGGACCGTATTCTGCCGCCTGTGTTACTTTGAGGGACCCGTCGTGTCGGCGGCGCCTGATCATCATTTCCCGCATGATCGAGACTGGTCACACCATCCACCTCGAGATTCCAAGCCTGTTCGAGCTGATCGATCTGGTTCAGGCGCTCGTCGATCATCTTGATCGCATGCTGGGGCTGGACGAGGATTCCCAGCACTGGGTTGGCGTGGCTGTCCGCGAAGCGGTGACCAACGCCATCAAGCACGGCAACCGTCAAGACGCGAGCAAGTTGGTGGAGGTTGATTTCACCATGACGCCGTCGGCCGCACCCACCGAACTCCTGGTGCGGGTTCGCGACCACGGCGAGGGATTCGACCCCGGGGACCTGCCAGACCCCCTGGCGGCCGAGAACCTGCTGAAGGACAGCGGGCGAGGGATCTTTTTCATGCGCAAGTTCATGGACGACGTCCAGATCCAACGGGCGCCGGGAGGCGGCATGGAAGTGCGGATGTTGAAACGCTTCAAACGGCCGTGACCGATCCCCTCTTCCTGGCCACCGCCGTCGAGGCCGTTCTGCGCGCAGGCAGCCTCCAGATGGCGCAGTTCGGCACCGACCTGAAGATCGAGAAGAAGGGCGCGATCGACCTCGTGACCGAGGTCGATCTGGCCGTGGAACGGAATTTTCGCGAGATGATCGCGGAGCGCTTTCCCGACCACGCCGTTCTGGCCGAGGAAATGGGATCTGCCGGGGAGGCCACCGGCCGGCACTGCTGGATCTTCGATCCGCTCGACGGCACGACCAACTACGCCCACGGGCTGCCCATTTTCGCCTCGTCGCTGGCCCTCGAGATCGACGGGGTGATCACGGTCGGCGCCATCTACGATCCGTCGCGTCGAGAACTGTTCACCGCCACGCTTGGCGGGGGAGCGTACTTGAACGGGGTCCCGATGCGGGTCTCCTCGACCGCGACGCTGATCGACGCGCTGCTGGTCACCGGCTTTCCCTACACCGTCCATGAGACGGGCGACGACCTGGTCAGCCTGTTCGCGGCCTTCCTCTCGAAGGCGCAGGCTGTCCGCCGGCTCGGTTCGGCGGCGCTCGACCTGTGCTACGTCGCGGCCGGTCGCATGGACGGCTTCTGGGAGCAGCACCTCAAACCCTGGGACATGGCGGCCGGAGCACTGATGCTCGCCGAGGCCGGCGGCAAGGTCACCTCACTTGACGGCAGCCCGTTCGACGTGCGGAAAGGTCAACTGATGGCATCCAACGGCGCACTGCACGGTGCGCTGCTCGATGTGGTCCGCTGCTGGCACGCCACTCGTCCGCCTTGCGGGACGACGTGACCTCTAGAACGGACACACGCATCTCAGACCGTGAAGATCCGGCGGTTTTCTGTCGGCCGGGCTGGCATCGTTCCTGCTACTACCTAGTCAGACGCCACCGCGCCCCGGGAACGCATCCCGGCCAGGCCGGGTCGGCGGGAGGAGACGCAATCATGCTTCGAACCACGGCTCTTGCAATCGTTGTCGCCGTTTTGGCCGTTGTGATGCTGGCCACCCCGGTAGCGGCGCAACAGTCGCTGTCGTTCAACCTCGGGCGTTTTTCCCTTCGCGGCGAAAGCGGCCGGGTCCCGGGCGATACGCTCGTTGAGAACCTGGCGGCGACCGCACCGTTCGCCCTCGACTTCCGCGTTTCGGATTTCGACAACATCACCGTCGGCGTGGAGTGGTTGTTCCCACTTGGAGATTTCCTCGAGGGCGGGGTGGGCGTCAACTACTACTCACGCACCGTTCCCAGTTTCTACCGCGACCTCGTGAACAGGATAGACGGCTCCGACATCATGCAGGACCTCCGGTTGCGCACGGTCCCTATCACGGCCACGGTCCGCTTCCTCCCGCTCGGTCGCCGCAGGGGCGTGCAGCCGTACGTCGGGGCGGGTGTCGGCATCATCCCGTGGCGGTACTCGGAGACCGGCGATTTCGCCGACCCTGCGCTGGAGGTCTTCCACTGGAACTACGTGGACTCCGGGACGGCGGTGGGGCCAGTGGTTTTCGGCGGCCTCAGGGTACCCTTCAGCCGCTCGTTCGCCGTCGGTGGGGAGATTCGCTACCAGAAGGCCGATTCGGCGCTGGACTCGAGCGTGGGATTTACGGGTGATCGGCTGGACCTTGGCGGGATCACCTACCAGGCGAATCTGATCTTCAGATTCTAGAAACGGGGTCGGTCGGATGCCGGCGTTCTGCAATAGAGCGCCACCCCGCCGCCTGCGGCGACACGCGAGAACCCCCGAAGGAAGTCCGGATACTCCCTGGCTCGGGCCGCGAGCGTGTCGCCCCCCTTGGAGAGTTCCTCCACCAGCATCCAGCCCGCGTGAGCGTCCGGGTGCTCGATCGCGGCCGCCCACAGGTCGCCGTTTCCCTCGTGAATCACGTCCCGGACGTTCAGGCCAATCTCCGACAACTCCTGCACGTAGTGCGAGAGCGAAGCAAGGCTAACCAGGATCTTCTCCTGCCGCCGGTGCTGTCTCAGGTAATTTGTCACCACCCGGCGTTCCCGACCGTGCTCTCGATCGAGTTGGGCCTCCTGCACCATCGGCGCGACCGCATCGAACGGGCGCGTTTCGACGATGACCAACGCCACGAGGGCAATGGCCGCCATCACGCGAAAGCGGCGCGTCAGGCCGACGCCGATTCCGGCCCAGACCGCGAATGCGGGCACGAGCGGAATCATGTACCGGAAGCGGAACGGGTGTCCGATGAAGAACGCGTACCAGGGTAGCGCCGCGCTTCCCACCATCGCCAGGACGACTAGCGACGACGCCCTCGCGCGAGAAAGCAGGCCGCTGACCAGCACCGCGGCGGCCCCGGCTACCGCCCACAGCAGCACCCCGTAGCCGTTCAGGTGATGGCTGGCCCACCAGAGCGATCCCATCGTTTTAAATGGACGTCCTGTGTCCGGATTGTCGGGGACGTAGAACCCGCCAGTCACGAACCAGTGTCCGACGGTCAATCGACTCTGGATCAGGAACGCGACCCCCGCGAGCGCGGGACAGACCGCGAGGCCCGCGACACGTCGCAGCGCGGTGCCAACGGGAAGCCCTCGACGCAGCAGCGCGACGAGCGCTAAGAGAAGAGCGCAAGCGGTCACAGGCCAGGCTTCGTACCGCGTGAGGCACGCCGCGGCCATTGCCACGCCCGTTGCCGTTCGGCTCCCCGCGCCATCCGTCTCGACCCACCGCCCGAGCAGAGCGATCGAGAGCGTCGTCAACGCGAGCAGCAACGGCTCGGTCATCGGCGTGGACTGGAGGTAGACGACGTCTGGGTTGAGCAGAACGATGGAGAGGCCTGCCAGGGCGGCGGAGCGCGAGCCGGTGGCGTCGAGGACGAGCCGGGCACAAGCGTAGGCCATCAGGCCGAACGACACCACCGAGATCCCGACAGCGAACGCCCCGGTCCGGTAGAAGAAGTCGATCTGGATCGGAAAGAGGTTGAGCAGGTGCGGCAGGGGTAACCAGACGGCGCCGATCTGCTTCCAGCCAGGGGTTAGGCTGTCGATCACGCGGCGTGCGACAACGAGGTGCGCCTTGGCGTCGTAGTGACTCAGGGTGAGCCCGGCGCCGGCATACACCCAGGCCGCGTACGTGCCGAACAGGACAGCCGCCACGGCAGCCAACCTGGCTGTCAGTTCGAGACGGCGGTGGGGCGGGGCGATGGCGTCAGCTATAATCAACGGGTCTTGAGCGTCAACTCTAGCGTACTTCCGTCCTGCTCGTTCGGCGCGCCTGGCGTCCTCTCGGCAGCCGTCGTAGATCGGCCCCTATGAAAGGACTCATTTCCTGGGCCCAGGGCCTGGTGATCTCGTTCGGCGGACCGGGACTGTTCATCGTCGCCTTCCTGGATTCGTCATTCCTCTCGCTCCCCGAGATCAACGACATCCTCGTGATCTGGATGGTGACCCAGCACAAGGAACGCCTGATCTACTACGCGACCATGGCCACGCTGGGATCGATCACCGGGTGCTTCGTGCTCTACGTGCTCGCCAGGAAAGGTGGCGAGGCATTGCTTCGGAAGCGGTTCAATGCCGGCCGCATCGAGCGCGGAATGGCGACGGTGCGACGATACGGCCTGCTGGCCCTGCTCGTTCCGTCCATCCTTCCCCCGCCCGCGCCGTTCAAGGTGTTTGTTCTCCTCGCCGGGGTCGTGCGCGTGCGACCGTTACATTTCGCCCTGGCGATTGGCATCGGGCGCGGCCTGCGCTACTTCGGGGAAGGGCTGCTGGCGGTGTGGTACGGAGACATGGCGTTGCGGTACATCGACGAGCACGGCGACCAGGTCGCGCTGGCCACGGCAGTCCTGGTGCTCGTCGGCGGCGCCTCGGTGATGTGGTGGCGGCGTCGCCGGCCACGCCAGGCGGCGTAAGGTATAATCACGGGCCGGATGACACCTGAACTTTCGATCGTCATTCCCATCCGGAACGAGTCGGAGAACATTCCCCGGCTCCACCAGGAACTGACCACCGCCCTCGGGCGGTTCGGGCGAAGCTACGAGCTGCTGATGATCGATGACGGCAGCACGGACAACAGCTTCGAGTTGCTCGCCGGGCTGCAGGCGGAAGACCCTCGCCTGCGGGTGATCAGCTTCCGGAGGAACTTCGGTCAGACGGCCGCGTTCGCCGCCGGCTTCGCGATGGCGCGGGGGCGGTACATCATCACCTCGGACGGCGACCTTCAGAACGACCCGGCCGACATTCCGGCGATGGTGGAACGCCTGGAACAGGGGTTCGACATCGTGTGCGGCTGGCGGAAGAACCGCAAGGATCCGTTCGTCTCGCGGCGCCTGCCGTCCATCATCGCCAACCGGATCATCTCGATCGCCACGGGCGTGGCGCTGCACGACTACGGGTGCTCGCTGAAGGTGTTCCGGGCCGAAGTGGTGAAGCCGCTGAAGCTCTACGGCGAGATGCACCGGTTCCTTCCGGCCATCGCCAGCGAGATGGGCGTGCGGATCGACGAGGTGGTGGTCAACCACCGCGCTCGCGTCCACGGCCGGTCGAAGTACGGAATCTCCCGGACGGTGCGCGTCATCCTGGATCTGCTGACGGTCAAGTTCCTACTGAGCTACTCGACGCGGCCGCTCCAGATCTTCGGCCTGGTGGGCCTGACGATGGGGCTGGCGGGCGCGGCGGTGACCGGGTGGCTGTCGATCCAGCGCCTGCTCGGCTATCAGGCGATCGGCAACAGGCCGCTGCTGTTGTTCGGCATCCTCCTGATCTTCACGGGCGTGCAGTTGATCACGCTTGGACTGCTCGCCGAATTGCAGGCGCGGACCTATCACGAGTCACAGGACAAACCGACGTACGCAATACGGGAACTGCGCGAATCGCCGGACGTGCCGGTCGAGGGCTGGCCGCTGCGACACGGGGCCGGGGGGTAGGCGGCGTCCCCGGACTCGGGCTGGGACAGCGGGCCGGGACGGCGCTTGACGGCCGTGCCGTCAGCGACTATTCTGCTTCTATCCTTCGGGCCTTGTGGCAGGTTCCCAGCCTTTGCCGCTATTTGGTTTCGTAAGTTCTATTCGGTCGATCTCGTGTGTGGTATTCGGCTTGGTGCCGTCTGCCCGCGAGTCGCGGCTGCGAGCCGGCCGGCTTTCACGCCAGGACTGTACGATGAAGAGATTTCTGTGTGGAACGGCTGTTATCAGCCTGCTGGTCGCGGCCAGCGCGTGCGGAACCAAGAACCCGGTGGGCGGCAGCAGCACCCTGACGGTTCCCAAGGGGGTCACGCCGGCCAATGGGGCGTCGATCAAATACACTGACCAGCCGATCACTTTCACCGTGCAGAACGCGGTGACGACCGGGTCGGCGGCGCTGACCTACACCTTCGAGGTCGCCTCCGACGAGGCGTTCAACACGAAGGTGGTCACGAAGGACAACGTCGCGGCGGGAACCGGCCAGACCAGCATCAGGCTTGATGTCGCGCTGCTGGGCGGAAAAGGCTACTTCTGGCGGGCGAAGGCCAACGACGCATCGAGCACGGGACCGTATTCGAGCGCCATCAGCTTCTCGGTGGGCGCGGCGATCGTGCTCAACGCGCCGCAGCCTGAATGGCCCGGACTGAACGAGTCGGTCGCCGGCACGTGGCCGACGTTCATCATCAACAACGCGACTCGCAGCGGTCCGGTGGGGACGATCTATTACCGCTTCGAGGTTGCCGACAACACCGGCTTCGGCCTGCTGACCGCGTCGGCTACGCTGCAGGAGCAGTCCGGCGGCATGACCGGCGGCATCTACACGCTCTTCTAAGGTGCCCGTGGCGATGAAGGCGTGCCCTCGCCGGGCGATCGTGCCCGCCCTGCTGGCGGTGGGAAGCATCGGGCTGGCCTTGCTCGTCGGCGAACTTGCGTTGCGGATCGCGGGCTTCGAGTACCGCTCCTTCCCGTCCGTCCAGTTCGGCTGGCCCGAACCCACGGCAATCGCCAACGTTTACGTGCCTGACCGGGACCTGTTCTGGGTCACGCGTGACTATGCGGCCACGCTCGAGGCTGCCCGTCGATCCAGGCCGACCGTCGTCTTCATCGGTGATTCCTGCACCGAATTCGGTACGTATCCTCAGCGAACGCTCGACCTGCTCGCCTCGCGTTCGCCCGATCTGGGCCATGGCATCAAACTGGGCGTCGGCGGGTGGTCATCCGTGCAGGGGCTAACTCAGCTGCGGCGCGACGTGCTGCCACTCAGGCCGCGCGTGGTCACGGTGTACTTCGGCTGGAACGACCACTGGATGGCCTTCGGCCAGAGCGATGCCGAGATTTCGACGGGCCCCGTTCGATTCTGGTTGTCGCAGCATTTCCGCATCGCGCAGCTGCTGCTGAAAGCTCAGCTGGGAGTCGTCGCGTTGCGGGGCACCGAGCGGCAGGTCCGGGTCAGCCTGGCGCTCTACCAGTCAAATCTCGAGACCATGGCGAAAGCGGCGAGAGGGGCGGCTGTTCGTCTGGTGCTCATTACCGCCCCGTCCGGTCACGTCGCGGGACAGGAACCGGCCTACCTGGCGGCGCGCCACATCCGTCGGCTGAGCGATCTGATTCCGCTCCACTATGCCTACATCGAGGCCACCCGTTCGGCAGCCCAGTCCAGCGGGGCGACGCTCTGTGACGCCGCGAAGGCCTTCGATCAGGCCGACGCGCTGCACAAGGGCTACTTCCGGAAAGACGGCATCCACCTGACGGACGCGGGAAACGCGGCCATGGCCAGGATTGTCGCAGCGTGCATCGAGGCCGCGGTCCGATAGCCGCGTGCGGAACGCCGCAAGAGGCGCGTCCGGGCGGTCACCAACTCTTTAACTTCGCCCTGTCGATAACCCGCGTGGCCCGCTGAGCCTTTTGCCACGAGACTCGACTCGGAGCAGAGGCCATCGACGCACGTGAGCTCAGGGTTTACGGGCCGGTGCAGGAAACGGCAGGTTCGCTGTGACGTAGTTGCGGAGAAGCGGGGTCTGGCCTTGCACCCGCAGGTCCGTGAGCCACAGCCGAGTGATTCCGTCATGCGCGGTGACTGCCGTGAGTGACAGCTGGCAGGCCAACACCCACGACGGCAGGCGATCGAGGAGACCCTGACCGCGATTGGCTGTGAGGTTCAGCGTCCGGGTGTAGACGACGGTGCCCGACTTCGACCACAGGCGAATCGTGACCGTCGTGTCCCTCGAGGCTGACGCGTACCTCAGGTACACCTCACGAACCGGAACGTCCTTTCCGGAATAGCGGAGTTGCAGCAGCAAATTCGGTTGAACCGTGAAGCCTGACTTGTCGCCGTAGAGACAGCGGAAGCGCGACGCGTACTGATCAGGCGTGAGCGTTTCGGCGTTGATCGTGGCGTGGGTCAGATAGGACACGTGCGCGAGATTCTGGAGAAACCAGTCGGGACTGCTGCGGTAGACATCGATCGGAGCGGCCGTGCGCGTGTAGGTCGCATCCGTGTCCGATGCCGTGGTTTCCGCCAGTTGGTACGCTCCGGCCAGCAGCGTCGCCGGCACATGGCCATTGTTGGCATTTCTCAGGAGGCCCAGGCGCACGATGAGCAAGGTCGGTTGCTGATACAGCAGGTACGCACCGTACGCGCTCACCGTTGGAGCGTCCGTCAGCGGCGAGTATCGTCCCACCTCCGTGAAGAACACGTCTGTCGTCGGCAGACGCGCGTAGAATCGGGAACAGAGCCCAAGATCATCGATGTTGTCGACGTCCAACATGAAGGGGACGAAGCCGGCCTGGTTGTACGCGATGAGGCTCCCCGAAGCCACGTGCTTGCGGGCTTCCTGCACCACCTCGAAAAACGGGTTGAAGTGCCGGGCTGGGTCGAGCAGGCGCCCGGTGTATCCGCTGGGCTTGTGTTCGGTCTGTACAGAGTAGGTCTGCAGAAATCCATTCGCGACGTGTCCAAACCAGCCGACGGCCAGTGCGGTGACCATCCAGGCTGCCCGCGTTGACCGGACATGGAGACTCGACACCGCAATGGCGATCAGTACGGACAACGGCACCAGCAGGAACACGAAGAAACGAAATCCGAACATCCAGTCGCCAACGTTCGACACGTAGACGATGCCAAGCATGGTGGCCAACCCCAGGGCCAACACACTCCGGCTCACCGACTGGACAACCGTGAGCCGGCAGCCGACGACGAGGGCGACAATCGGCCAGCCGTAGAGATCGAGGAAGCGGTGAGTGTAGGTCTCAGCAGGAGCCTTGATGACGATGTGCCCCGGAGACAGGAGCTTGTACGCCACCTTGGAGGCGAGCGGCATCGACAGCAGGCTGCCGAAGTACCAGAGTCGGAACGCGTTGTAGGCGATGAAAACGCACAGGATGGGCGTCACCACGCGCCGCCAGAGCCGCCGGCGCGATCCAGTGACGAGCACGAGGAAGGTTCCCACGAGGATCCCGACGTACACGAAACCATCGATGCGTTCGAGCACGGCCGCGGCGCCCGCCGTGGCTGTCAGCCAATCAAGCCGGTCGTCGTGCTCAGCCGAGACAAGGCCGAGGAGCAGCAGCGCCAGCAGCACGGCGAATGCGACGGTTTCGAGCGACGAACAACTCCAGAGGGCGAGTGGGCCGGACAGGGCGAGAAACGCCATCGCGCACACCGTCCCCGACGGCCGGACCGTGCAAAGACGCGCGAGGATGCGGGAGGCGACCCAGATGAGGGTAACGCCACAGACGAGTGACAGGGCTTTGCCCAGAAAGAACACCCAGTACTTGGGGAGGTCCGCAGCCTTGACGACAAGCAGCATGGCAGCGGCGACAAACACGTGCAGGAAGTCCGAATACCCTTCGACCTGTCCCTCGATGAGGTTGTAGCTGAAGCCGCGGCCGCGCAACAGGTTCTGCGCGTACACGAACGGAATTGCTTCATCATCGACGAAGAAGAACCAGAAGCTCGCGGCATACCCCAGGAACACCAGCACCGCAGCCACGGTAATCCACCGGAGCCACTGTTCCGTTGTTGCTGCTCGCAGTGTGGTGTCGACCATCCGCCGCATGCCGATGAGCTTGTGCGCAATTGTTCCGGAGAGCATATTTCCGTATGAAAATGCGTGCCGCCAGGCCCAATGCATGATGGGCTCACGCGGGATTATACCGAAGAACATTTTTCCTCATGAAAATGATCGTGGGTGTGCCGCCAGGGCCCGTGGCCGGGCGCGGACGTGCCGATGGTGTCTTCACACCACGCGGTCAGAGAGGAGGGGGCATCGAGCTCTCGGTGGCCACCTCCGCCAGGAGGCAGGAAGGGATCGACCCGCGCGGCCCTCATGGCTGGCCAGAGGAACACGAGGGCCGCGGCTGGGGCGCTCGGCTTGCGCGGCCCCATTTCGTGGGCTCGGCCGACACCCCTCTATAGCCTGTCCTCTCTACCATCAGTGGTGCCGTGTTTCTGGGCTGGACCGTTTTGCGCTGCCTGTGTTACTTTGTGCGAACCATCGTTGGGTGGCGCGGATAATATCCTGCCTGTCCGATATTGGCCATGCCGTTCGCCTCGAGCTCCCGAGCCTGTTCGAGTGGAAGTCCGGATGCTCAACCGCTTCAACCACCAATGACCGATCCAGTCTTCCTCGCGACCGCCGTCGAGGCCGTTCTGCGCGCAGGCGACGTTCAGATGGCTCACCTGGGTACCGACCTCCAGATCGAGAAAAAGGGGCGCATCGACCTCGTGACGGAGGTCGACGTCGCGGTGGAACGGATGTTCCGCGCGATGATCGCCGATCGTTTCCCCGACCACCAGGTGGTCGCTGAGGAGTTGGGTGGAGAAGAGCCCGTCCGGGTTCGCCACTGCTGGGTGTTCGATCCGCTGGACGGCACCAACAACTACGCGCACGGTCTCCCGATCTTCTGCAGTTCGCTGGCGCTGCAGGTGGATGGCGTCACCGAGGTCGCGGCCGTCTACGACCCATCCCGGCGCGAGTTGTTCACGGCGACGCGCGGCGGAGGCGCCCGTCTGAACGGCGATCCGCTGGCGGTCTCCCGAATCGACACGATCATCGACTCATTGCTGGTCACCGGCTTTTCGTACGTGGTTCATGAGCAGGGCGAGATGCTGGTCAGCCTCTTTGCCGAGTTCCTCGGGCGCGCCCAGGCGGTGCGACGCCTCGGATCGGCTGCCCTCGACCTCTGCTATGTCGCCGCCGGGCGCTTCGACGGATTCTGGGAGCAGCATCTCAAGCCATGGGATACGGCGGCCGGCGCGCTCATCGTGCAGGAGGCGGGCGGTCGCGTCACCGGTATGGACGGAAAGCCGTTCGACCCCTGGCTGGGTCACGTCGTGGCCTCGAACGGCTACTTGCACGGCGCACTGCTCGAGACGATCGGGAACTGGCGCGCCAGGCGTTCGACCAGCTCGCAGTGACACCTGCAACGGATAGACGAGCAAGATCCTCGCAAAACATACATTTGATTCTGCCATGTATGCCGGCACCGTCCCTGCTCTACGGGATGTCGACTGCGCCGCGAACCGGGTTTTGACATCGTCTGCGGCTGGCGGAAGGACCGCAAGGACCCGTTCGTGTCGCGGCGCCTGCCGGCCATCCTCGCCAACAAGTTGATCTCGGTGGCGACGGGCGTGGCCCTGCACGACTACGGCATCTCGCTGAAAGTGTTCCGGGCCGAGGTGGTGAAGCCGCTGAAGTTGTACGGCGAGAAACACGGAGGGGAGAGGCCGAGGACCGACACCGGGGCCCGATGCGCCTGCAGCGCGCCGGGCCCCGGATGGCCTATTGATTTCAACCGAAGGCGGTTGACTTCAACCGACTGCGGCTAACGCCGGGGCATGGTCGCAGAACCCGCCTGCGGCGTGATGGTCACGACGAACTGCCCCGAGTTGTCGCTGTAGCTGTCGTCATTGATGCCGAGGTACAGCGTCCCGCTTTCGGGCATTGTGACCTGCGCCTGGTCGCCAATGCCAAACGGACGGCCGTCGTTGATCCGCCCCAGCAGCGCGCCTCGAGGCAAATCACGGATCGGCGCCCGCGAGTTCACCGACGTGCCCGCACGCCCGGCGGCCTCAGCGGTGTCGCGGGCGTTACGGCTCAACTGAACCGAGCCGCTCGTCGAGAAGCGGACCACTTGGCCTCGGCTCACGTCGATCCCCGTATTCGTCCACTCCTGGGTGGCCGGCACGTTCACGGTCTCGCTCGCCCCGCGGGAACGGCGGCCTGTGGCTCCACCCTGCCCGGACACTGCTCGGCCCTGCCCGGACACTGCTCCACCCTGCCCGGACACTGCTCGGCCCTGCCCGGACCCTGCTCGGCCCTGCCCGGACACTGCTCCACCCTGCCCGGACACTGCTCCACCCTGCCCGGACCCTGCGACCGCGCTGGAGGGCTGCGCCAGGTAGATCCGGCCCACGTCGGACGAGGTGTAGTCGCGCGACTGGCCGCCGGCGACAAAGGTGATCCTGAGCGGCCTGGTGCCGCCGACATCGTCGAGCTTGCCCTCTACCTGCTGGCCGTTCCTGAGCACCAGGAGGTTCTGGACCTGTCCGGCCTTCGCCAGCTCGGCCGCCGGCAGATTCTGGGCGTCGCCGGTGAAGTCAAGGACGGCGACGTCGCCGATGCCGATCCGGCGGTCCTGCCCGTTCACGCGCACGGTGAAGTCGCTGCCGCCCATGTCGACGAGTTCGCCGGTGACGCGCTCGCCCGACTTCAACAGCAGCGTGGCCGGTTCCTGTGCCCAGGCCGAGCCGGCTGGCGAGAAGCACGATAAACAGATAGCTACGAAAACGAGTCTCCGGAGCATTCTTCATCCTCCCTGTCCCGCTATTATCGATCCACTTTCCCCTTTCGGCCCAAGATTTCGTCCGTACGGGGACGCGCTGCTGTTCAACGTCAGCGATTTCAACAACGCGACGAATGGGGCGGAATGGCTGAACTCGATGAACTTGTTCGAATGGGCGAGGCTCACCTGCGCATTGTCCAGTCCCCGGGGCACCGTCGTCCGCGCCGTTCAAGGTGTTCGTTCTGCTGGCCGGCCTGGCCGGCGTCAAGCCGGGCAGGGTTCTGGCGGCCATCCTGATTGGCTGCGGATTCCGTTACTTCGGAGAGGGACGCCTGGCGCTCTGGTGTGGCGACGCGGCGATCGACCACGTGGAGCGGCACGGCGACCAGGTAGCCCTGGCTCTGGCTGTGCTGGTACTGGTGGGCGGTCTGGCCTATGTCTGGTGGCGGCGTCGCCGACCGCAGTCGCCGTCGTAGGGTATAATCGCGGGCCGGATGTCACCCGAGCATTCGATCGTCATTCCCATCAAGAACGAGTCGGAAAACATCACGAGTCGCAGCACAAGCCGACGTACGCAATTCGGGAGGTGCGGGAGGCGTCGTCTTCCTGCTCTACCGTATAATGCCGCTATGAAGTTCGTGACGGTCCGGCGAACGCGCCGTACGCTCCTTCCCCTGCTCGGTCTCAGCGCTCTGAGTGTCCTCGCAGCTTCCGGCTGCAGCGACTCTCCGGCCGCGCCGACCCCGACGCCGACCGGGCCGGCGGTGAGGTCCATCAGCCCCTCCACCGGCACCACGTTCGGCGGCACGGCCGTGACGATTACGGGCCAGAGATTCGCTGCGGGGGCGACGGTCACGATCGGTGGGGCGCCGGCGACGAACGTGGTCGTGGAAGACGCGTCTACCGTCAAGGCGACGACGCCCGCCCACGCCGCCGGATCGGTCGAAGTGATCGTCACCCAGAGCAACGGCGCCGGCACGCTCCCTCAGGCGTTCGCGTTCGTCGCGCCGTCGGGGACGAACACGCCGCCGGTCATCACCAGCCTGACCGCCCAAGGCACCAAACCGAACGAACCAGCGGCTTTCGCTGATCTCGACGAGGAGATTGCGGTCACGGCGGTGGTACAGGACGCGGAAACGCCGGCCGATCAGTTGACGTATCAGTGGTCGGCCAGCGCCGGGACCTTCACGGGAACGGGATCGGCCGTCACGTGGAGGGCGCCGTCGAGCGACAGCGGGCCGAGGGACGTCGTGCTGACGCTCACCGTCATCGAGAGCTACAAGACGCCCGACCCGAACGGCCTTCCGATTCCGGCCGAGAACAAGACCTCCTCGACCACGTCGGTGTCCGTGCACAATTCGGTGAAGGAGTCGGGCGACGTGGCGTGGAGGTTCTTGCTCGATTTCTCGGATTCGAGGGTTCCGGCGTCAACCGCCGTGCGGAACTTCTCCACGCGAAAGTGCGGCGACGGCGCGGCGGCGGAACTGAGCGACGTCACCGCGAACCGCAAGCGTTACCATATCAACTCCTCCGTCATCGGACAACCCAGCGTCGCGATCGACTTCGGGTCGTTCTGTCCGTTTCGGTCGAAACCGGGCGATGCCTGTGTGACGATGTCCTGTAAGTGGAATTCCACGGTCATCGATCCGACCGCCACCGACTTCGGGAAGATTGAAGACGCGATCGGAACCTGCTTCCTGACCACCGTCTACGACGATGGCGTGTGGCGTCTGTGCTGGAGCGATTTCGGAGGCACCACCACCAGTGGTCGTCGGTGGATGTTCTAGGTGAGTCGCGCAGCGGCCCCGGCCAGGATCGTCCAGCCATGACGAGGATTATCGGTCGAGTTCTTGCCGCCGCCGCCGCCGTTGCGGTGCTGCTCTCGGCCGTTGCCATCCTGCCGTCCCCCCTCGACCTCCTGCTGTTCGTCGCCCTCCTGGCGATCTTTACCGCGCCAGGCTGGGCGGTGGCTCGCTGGTTCGGGGGCGACGGGATGGACGGCCTCACAAGGACCATTCTCGCGCTGCTGTTCGGTTATCTGATCGGTGCGGTCGTCTTCTGTCTGCTGCGGCTGGCAGGCGTCAGTTCGCCTATCGTGGTGCTGCTGACGTGCGTCGTCGTCGCGGCGCTGCTTGGTTGGTTCCTGCGCGGTCCGCGCGGGGGGCTGGTGCCGCTGGTTCGTCTCGAGCCGGCTGACCTGATTGGCCTGGCCGCCCTCTGGCTGGTCGCGGCCGCGATTGTCGGGCCGGTGTTCGCGCGGGTCGGGGAGTCCACGCCAACGGGCCTCGCGTATCGGGCCTACTTCATCGCCGATCTCTGGGCGCATATGAGCGTCGTCGGCGAGTTGATCAAAGGTGCGGCGCCGCCGATGAACCCGTACTTCGCGGGCGAGGCGCTCCCGTACTACTGGACGTACTTCACGCTGCCGTCACTGTTCTCGATGCTGCGGCCGGGGCTGTTGATCGACCGCGGCATCCTGCTCACCGACGTGGGCGCGGCGGTCATCTTCCTGAGCACCGCGTATCTGGTGGTGAGGAATCTCGGCGCCTCGGCTCTTGGGACCACGTTGTCCTGGCTGACCGTCGTGCTGGCCTCGAGTTTCGAAGGCGCGTGGTATCTGTGGCGTCAGACGAACGCCGGGGCGAGGGTTGGAGATTTCCGCTACTTCAACATCGACGCCGCCACGCGCTGGATCCTGAACCTGCCAGGTGTCGACGGCCTGCACCGCGCCATGTGGTGGACGCCGCAACACGAGACGGCCATCACCCTCGGGCTCGTCGTGTTGCTCGTGTCCGTGCGGGCGCGCCGTCCTAACAGCATCGGGCGCGGCGTGTTCGACGGACTGCTGCTCGGAGGTGCGGTCGCGCTGAGCAGCTTCAACGGCGTCCTGCTCGTCGGGTGGTACGCGGTCGCGGAAGTGGCGCTGCTGGCGCTCGATCGAGGCCGCGAGTTGTGGCGCTGGGTCCTGTCGCGAGGGGTGGCAGCCGTCATCGTGCTCGGCTTTGTCGGCCTGACGATGGCGCTCGGGATGGTGCAGCGGACGCCGGACGCGTTCATCTGGGGCTGGAACCGCTACTTCCTGCACGGGCCCTGGACGTTCATCCTGCTGAGCTTCGGCCCCGCGCTGTTCCTCGCTCCATTGGGTCTCGTGCGGGTCGCTTCCCGTTCGATCCGGTTGCTGGTGGTTCTCGGTGCACTGCTCACCGTGGCCACCGTGGTGTTCCTGCAGTTCGATCTGAGGGGCCACGAGAACACCTACGTGACGTTCAGAACCGCGCAATTGACGTATCTGGTCCTGGCGGCGCTGCTGGCATTTGCCATCGACGCCTGGCGACGATGGGCGCGTCCGATCGCGGTCACGCTGTTCGCCGTGCTGGCGCTGTCGGTCATCGTCGCGCTGCCGACGGTGGCGCTCGATTGGTACAACGCTCGCGACATCTCGAACGTCGAGATGAATCCGGGCGGTTTCCCGTGGACCATCTACATCAGTCGAGACGACCAGGCGGCCGTGAAGTGGATCCGCAGGCAGTTGCCCGTGGACGTGCGGGTGCAGACGGATGCCTGGATCCGCGCGCGCAATACCTGGGCCCTGGTCCCCGTGTTCGCCCAGCGGCGGATGGCGACGGGCAACGGGTTGTTCGAACTCAACCCCTCGAGGTTCGAACCGAACCTCAAGGCAATCCACGAGATCTTCCAGGGGCAGGATGCCGACGCGGCATATCGGGCGTGTCGCGAGCTGGGGATCGACTACCTGTATGTTGGAGATGTCGAGCGGAAGGCCGACGAGGCTGGCCTGGCGAAGTTCGCCGAGCGCCGCGAGCAGTTCCTGACGGTCTACAGGGTCGGGAGCGTGGACATCTATCAGGTTGTCAAGTAGCACCTCGCGGCCGCCGGCGCGTGCGGCTCGACGCTTCCGAGTCCCTCAGTGTTACACTTCGCAATCGAATGTCGAGCCGCGGGCCTTCATGGCCGCCGAGCAGGACGGGCCTCGGGGCCCGCCCGGAGCACTTCGTGAAGCGGGACGCATCAGGTCGGCCACTGCAATTGAACGTTGTCCTGTTCTCAGGCGGGCGCGGGTCGGGCGCCCTCTCGAAGCAGCTCGTCCAGTACCCGGAGATTTCGCTGGCCATCGCGATCAACGGGTACGACGATGGTCTGTCGACGGGGGAAGTGCGCCGGTTCCTCGGTGATGCGCTTGGACCCTCCGACTTCAGGAAGAATGCTTCGCGAGTCGCGCGTGCCCTGGACTCCTGCGACCCTACGCTGATCGACCTGCTCGATTTGCGGCTGCCGATCGGCAGCACCGCCGACAGCGCTCGGCACGTGTTCTGTCTGGTTGCCGGAACGGGAGCCGATGGGCAGGGCGAGTTCGACGGGCAGCTGACGGAGTTGCTGTCGAGGATTCCAGCGGCTGCACGGGAGGTGACGGCACACCGGCTCGATCGGTTCGGCCGTGCGCTCGACGAATCCGACCGATCGTTCGAGTTCTCGGACTGCAGCCTCGGCAATCTCGTCTTCGCCGGCTGCTACCTCGAGCGGGACCGCAGGTTCAACGACGCGATTGACGACTACTGTGCGCTGTTCGGCCTGCCCGCCGGCCTCGTCGACAACGTCACCGACGGGACGAATGCGTTCCTCGTGGCCATCGACATCGATGACCGCCTGCTCGGCAGCGAAGGGGAGATCGTCGACGCAAAGCGGCGGAACCGGATCAAGAACATCTATCTGATCGATCACCCGTTGAGCGGCAGCGAACGCGAGCGCCTGGCGGGTTGCCGCGTCGATGAGGCCGTAGCGGAACTCGAAGCCCGCGCGGCGACGGTGGGTTTGAACGCGCGCATCGCTCGCCAGATTGCGGACGCGGATCTGATTATTTACGCGCCCGGCACGCAGCACTCGAGCCTGTTCCCGTCGTATCTCACCCCCGGGTTGAGCGCGGCGATCGCGGCGAACCTCCGGGCCGTGAAGCTCCTCATCACCAACATCCAGACCGATGCCGAGATCGTCGGCAGCAGCGCGGTGGATATCATCGGGCGTGCGGTCTACTATCTCGAGGAGAAGGGCCGCCTCGACATTCCCACGCCGTGCCTGATTACCCACTACCTCATCAACGATCCGGGTACGACGGAAGGGGAGTCTCCGTACATTCCGCTGGGCAAGCTCGACACGCTCGAGGATCCGCGCCTGGTTCGGGTCGGCCACTACGAGGACGGCGTCAGCGGGCGTCACAACGCCGCGAAGGTGCTCGGCCCGTTCATCGAGGCGCAGCTGGCGCACGGCACCAGGCGGCGAGTGGCGATCTGGCTGCATGATGTGCCGTCGGCGGACAAGGCGATCCAGACCCTGCTCGAACTGCTGCGTGCTGGAGTGGACAGCTTGCCGCTGGACTTGAAGGTCTTTTGCTCGAGCGAGCGACCGCTCGCGGCGACACTCGTCGACCGTCTGCCGTTTCCGGTGGTGCAGCTTCCGATCGAGGGAGCGGCGGCGGCGGTCAAGTCGGCACTGCGCCACGAACACCCTGAGTACCTCGTGCTCTTCGAGTCCTCCGGCATGTACGTCGGCGAGGATCTCGTCGAGCTGTTGTCGCACCTTGGTGCGGGTCGGCTCGATGCCGTGTGGGGAAGCCGGCGTCTGTCGGTGCGGGACATCTCGGAGTCGATCCGGCTGCGGTATCGGCACAATCCGATCTTGCGGGCGGCGAGCCAGGCGGGCAGCCACCTCCTCAGCCTCGCGCATCTGCTGCTCTACGGCCGCTACGTATCGGACACGCTCTCGGGTGCCCGCGCCGTGCGCGCGTCGTACGCGCTGGCGGTCGACGTCGATCCGGCCGACAAGTGGATCAACCAGCGACTGCTGGCCGTCCTGCTTCGCGATCAGGCGGAGTTCCTCGAGATCCCCGTCCGCTTCTTCCCGCTGTCTCCCGAGCGCGTGCGGCGCACCACCATTCCAGAAGGTCTGTGGTCGCTGATGATGATTGTCTGGTGGCGATTGCGTTCGACCAGGTTCCAGCGGGACGAGGCCGGCGCGTGAGCGCTGACGACGTCACGCTCGTCGTGCCCGCCGCCGGAGTCGGCTCGCGCCTCGGCAGCGTGCTGCCTAAGCTGCTCGTGCCGGTGGACGGCCGTCCGATGCTCGACTACCTGGTGGAGTTGTATGCGCCCGTCGTGCAGCGGTTCGTGTTCGTCGTCCGGCCCGGCGTCGAGGCCGACGTCGAGGCGCGAGGACGCGCGCTCGGCATCCAGGTCGCGTGTGCCGTGCAGGCGACCCCGACGGGCATGCTGGATGCAATCCTGTTGTCCCGCGACGCGGTGAGCGTGTCCGTGCCTGACTGGGTCTGGATTACCTGGTGCGACCAGGTGGCCGTTCTGCCAGAGACCGTGTCGACGCTGTGCAACTCGTGTACCGACGACTCGCGGACCCTTATGGCGTTCCCGACCTGTCGGCAGCCCGACCCCTACATCCACTTCGACCGGAACGACGCGAACGAGATTATCGGTTTGCGCCAGCGACGTGAAGGCGATGCGATGCCGGCGATTGGCGAGAGCGACGCCGGGCTCTTTGCGCTGGCGCGTACGGCCTTCTTCGAACGACTGCCCGCGTTTGCTTTGGAGGCGGGCGTTGGGTCTGGCACGGGGGAGCGGAACTTCCTGCCGTTCATCCCCTGGCTGTCGGCCCGGCATCCCGGCTCGATCCGCACGTGGCCGTGCCGAGACGTGATCGAAACGGTCGGCATCAACTCCCCCGATGATCTGCAGCGGATCGAGGCGCACTTTGCCAATCGGCGGCGTTCGACGCCCGCGCCGCCCTCCGACATGCCGGCCACGTCATGAAACTCCTGTCGATCGTCATTCCGGCGTACAACGAAGAGCGATTCATCGGTGCGCTGCTCGAGCAGATCGCCGCCGTTGATTTGGGTCGGTTCGAGACCACCAAGGAGATCATCGTGGTAGACGACTGCTCGCGAGATCGGACGGCCGAGATCGCGGCGGCGGCGCCGGGCGTGACCCTCATACGACAGCCGGTCAACGGTGGGAAGGGCAAGGCCGTCCGCGCCGGGATCGCCCGGGCGACCGGGGACTACCTGATGATCCAGGACGCGGATCTCGAATACGACCCGCAGGACTACGCCCCGATGCTCGAGGCGCTGGCGGCCGGCCGCGGCGACGTGGTCTACGGCAGCCGATACCTGCCCGACCCGTCGCGCGGGGTTCTCTACAATCTGGCGAAGGGCAAGCACGCGCGCCAGACGTGGAGCGCGTACCTGGGAGGGCGCAGTCTGAGTCTCGTGGCGCTGCTGGCGACGGGCTGTTACCTGACCGACACCGTGACCGCGTTGAAGCTCTTCCGCCGCGAGGCGCTGGCCGGACTGGAACTGCAGACGTCCGGCTTCGAACTCGACCACGAGATCACCTCGAAGATGCTGGCGCGCGGCCTGCGCATCGTCGAGGTGCCCATTCGCTACTATCCCCGCAGCAAGGCCGAAGGGAAGAAGATCGGCCTGCGCGACTGGTTCATCGGGACCAGGACGTTCCTGCGCTTTCGGCGCGGATAGGCATCGGGCCTCCGAGGCTAGGCCGGAGGCGCCGCCGCCCGCGTTCCACGGATCCTGCGCGTTTCGAGCACGATAATCGTCCGCTCCTCGACGCGCAGTTGCACGACGATCGCCGGGGCCGCGGCCACCTTCCAGGCCGTCATCAGCAAGACCGGCGTGCCGGAGGATCCGAGCGGCAAGACCAAGTATACCGTCGACAGCGGTCTGCAGCCGACGACGCGATTCTACTGGCGCGCCCGCATGGCTCAGGACAGTGTCACCTCTCCATGGTCGAACACTGGCATGTTCCGGTCGAAACTCGTCGGGTACTTGCGCGCCGGCGAACTGTACGACCCGCTGATCTTCGGCGAAACCGTTGGTGTACGGGTCGGGAACACGGGATGCAGGAGGGACAGGACGACTTCGTCACGAACCGCTTCCGGGTGGACGTGCAGTACCGCGGCACCGAAGGGGTGCCGCCGAACTGCATCCAGTGGCGCGCGATGTTCGGCGACGACAATGACAGGATCGAGCCGGATACCGACGTGCGAATGGCGTCGGTCTACAACCTGGTTTCGTCCCAGACCTACTACTTCAAGGCGACCTGGTCGAATGGCTTCAGACTTCAAATTTGGCAAGGCAATACACCGACCGGTTCGTCGATGTATGATCAGGCGAAGTCCATTGGCGCCACGTATAGTCCGAATCCGCACTACGCGTACCTCGGCGCACCAACAGGTCGCAGTGGCGTGGAGTCGGCGTCGATTGCCAACACGATCTACCGCAACGTCTGGTTGAGCACGAGACCGCGTCCGGCGTCCGTGGGCAGTGCGCTGCGGCCGCCAACCAGGTAGGACGGAACCTGCCAAGGAGGTCTACCGGCAGCCGCGCCAGGTTGCCGGCAGTATCGGTGGGCTGAGAGGGACATGGTCGGGCTCCAAGCTATCATCGTCGCCCTTCTCGTGGCGTGGTCGGCGCCCATCAGGGACGCTTCGCCTGATCGTGCCGCCTCGACTCCCGTCGCGGTGTACCTGGCCGGAGATTTCGACGGAGACGGCGCGGTCGACCTCCTCATCTCGTCAGCGACCGGGCTCCGTGTCAGCCTTTCGGGCCAGGCGCGGGCGCAGTTGCTCACCCGTACATGCCTGGCTTCCGTGCTGGCGGCCGATGCTGACCGCGATGGCGACGTGGACGTGGTGGCCCTCACCCGCTCTGGCAGTCTGCTGTTCTGGCGCAACGACGGGCACGGTCGGTTCCGCGAAGCGGAGCCGCGGTCCTCTTCGGCCCCCCGGGCTCTGAGCGACCCCTCGCTTGGGATTCTCAACCCGTTCCCGCAGTCGGCGTTCCTGGGGGGACCCGACGGAAGCTCCGGCGTCTTCGGTCGGGACGTGTTGGCCGCTGTTCTCGTTCGTGCTGGACCCGCAGTCGATCCAGCCACCAGCCTCGTCACTCAGCTCCGATTCCGACAACTCCCACCGCGCTCGCCGCCTTCGCGCCTCACGATCGTTTCCGTTCCACAAAGTCTCTAACCGCGAGCCTGCTGCCATCGGGCGGAGGCGGCCATGTCCGCTCATCCGTTCAGGCTGCGACGCGTGTAATGGCTCGTCTAAGAGGGGACCGACCGTGTGACCGGTGGACCGCCCCGTGTACGCCGTGGTCTGCCGGGGGGAGCGTGGCGTGAAGATCCTCTTCATTCAGAACAATGGCATCCAGGAATCGATCGGCGTTGCGAGTCTGTCCGGGATCCTCAAGGCGAATGGCCATCAGACCGATTTGCTTCTGCGCTCGCACACGCCGGATCTGATTGGCGCGATCCGGAAATACGACCCGAATCTCATTGGCTTCTCGGCTCTGACCGGCGTCCACCGGTCGATTGAAGAACTGGCCATCGAGATCAAGTCCAGGCTCAATGTTCCCATCATCGTCGGCGGGCCGCATCCCACCTACTCGCCGGACATGATCCTCCAGCCCGGGATCGACATCATCTGCCGAGGCGAGGGCGAACTGGCGATGATCGAGCTCGCCGACGCCATGGAGCGCGGAGGTGATGTCACGCAGATCCGGAATCTGTCTGTGAAGACGCGGAATGGGACGATCCACCGCAATCCGATTCGGCCTGCCGTCCCGCTCGACGAACTGCCCATGCCCGACCGCGAGCTGTACTTCAAGTATCGGTTCCTGCGGGACATGCCGATGAAGCGGTTCATCTCGAGCATGGGATGCCCGTATCCTTGTACTTTCTGTCACGAGCCGGTCATCCGAGAGATGTACCGGAAGGAGACAGGGTCGAATTACCTGCGACGCAAGTCCGTGCCCCGCACGATCGCCGAGATCAAGTACATCGCCGATCGCTTTCGACTCGACCATGTCCACTTCTCCGACGACCTGTTCTTCATCCGCAACAGTTACGGATGGCTGGAGGAGTTTTCGGACCTCTACCCGAAGGAGGTCGGGATACCCTTCAACTGCAACCTCCGTTACGACTCGGTGAACCAGCAGGCCGCGGACCTGCTCGAACGTGCCGGCTGTTACGGTGCGGCCGTGGGACTCGAGTCGGGCAATCAGGAGATTCGCGAGGTTGTGATCTGCAAGCGATCGAAGAACGAGCACATCGTCGAGGGCGCCCGCCTCCTCAGAGAGAAAGGGATCAAGGTGCTGACCACGAATATGATCGGCCTGCCGGGAGAGACGCTCGACAACGCGCTGGAGACGGTGACCCTCAACATGGAGTTGAAATCCAACTACGTGCGGGCCAACACGTTCCTCCTGTTCCCGGGACTTCCGCTCGTCGAGTATGCCAGGCAGCACGGCTATGTCGATCCGGACTTCGACATCGATCGTCAGGTGGCCGAGTCGCAGGACGTCACGCTGAAGACGCCCTACGCGAAGGAGTTCCGAAACATCGCGTCACTGTTCTGGGTGATGGTGAAGTTCACGCCGCGGTGGATGCCGTTCTTCCGCTGGCTCGTCGGCCTCCCGGACAACGTCATCTTCCGGGCGATCGGGTCGTTCAACCTCGTCCAGGAGTTGCTGTTCTACAGGGTCAGTCCGATTCCGGCGTTGCGCTACTTTAGGAACACCGTCCTGGTCACCAGCCGGTCGGGCCTGAGCATGACGATGCGGACGATTCCGTCGGTGTTCAAGCGAAGGGGCAAGGCAAAGGCCGCCGCGGATGGGGCCGAGCCGGCCCAGGTCGGTCAGCGGGAGGTCTTCGAATCGAGTCGCGGGTACTTCTGATGTTCACCACCGAGGAGGAAGCGCTGCTTCGGCGGATGCTGCTCCTCCTCGGGTGGGCGGTCGTTCTTGCGGCCGCGTGCCTGATCGGCGTCGGCGCCATGTGGCTTCTGCGGCGTGGCTAGCTCATTGCTGCGTCAGCCGCGCACGGCTTGGTCGCCGGTGGCCGCTCGTGCCGGATCCAGCCCGCTCTTCACGTAAAGCAGCGCACCGGGGAGGTTGCCGACTACCCTCAGGGCGACGAACAGCACCGACAGCGCGAAAGCCTGCGGGGCACCGACGCCGGCGCGTAACAGCCAGACGAAGGCCGCCAGCATCAGCACTGACCCGGCGCATCAGGTCGGCCCAGATGCGGTCGGCTGGCCGCACCGAGGGGGGCGTCGGCGCCACGCCCAGGCAGGCTCGACGGCTGTTCTAGACGGCACCCTTCAGGCCGGTCGACGTCCTGACCACAGGCGGTTCGGCCGGACCCACCGGCACGGCAGGCGTGTACGCCGCGTGGTGACCCGAAGGATCCTCTCGGCGCTCCCGGTTGTGCGCGGCGCTCACGATGCGGGCGCGCCAGCACCGGCGCCCCGTCAGCCACGGCCTCGGGCGGGCCCCCGCCCTCCGACGAGCCATCGGCATCGGCAGCACCACGACGATCTTCACGGTGGTCAACGCGCCCATGCTCTGCGGGCATCCTGAGGTGGACGAGCGGGGACTCCCGGATGTGGGCCGCAGGCAACGGGGAGCGGGCTTCGACAACTTCTCGTACGCGGACGATCGCGTCTACCACCACGCCAGCCGCGATGTCGTGGTCGATCTCGCCGCCTACCGTTTGGATCCCGAGCCGTCGAGCTTCACGACCGGTAAGACGGCCGACCGCATCTACGGTCAGACGGTCAGCGGCAGTTTCTTCGCGGCGCCCGGCAACTTCGCCGCAGCGTTGGAGCGGGCCTACCCAGACGCCAGCCGAGGGAATCGCATCCGTGTGGTCACGTTCAGCACGTTGCCGGGTGAACCGGGAACGGTGGCGGCTGCCTTCCTACTGCTGCTTCTGGGGCCGGCGGGCCTCGTGCCGCTCGTCACGTGCGTCAACGTTGCCGGCATGATCCTCGCCCGGCTCGCAGGTCGTGAACGCGAGATTGCCATTCGGCTGGCGCTCGAGGAACGAGACGGATCAGGGGCCCGTCGAACTCGCGGTCGTGGGCATCGAACGCGATCTGAAGTTCGAGTCGCTTGGTGAGGCGCCAAGCGTTCACCCAACTGACCTGAGAAGCCGTCACGTACCGCGCGCAGCCTGTCGTCACGGTCACCTGGCTGGTGCCTCCCGGTTGCGCAAACGGCCCTGGCGCCGTACCCGCCTGGCACTGCTGGATGGTGCCGCCGCAGGTTGGGTCGTGGCACGGCCGACTGACACCGGATTGGCCGCCCGGTGGGCTAAGATATAGTCATCGTTCAGAACGCCGCGGTCCGGACGGAGGGCCGAGGCGGACCAGCGGGGACACGGACCCCCGGCATACACCGGGCGAACAACTGTGATACAGAAGAAGGCTCAGGACGCCACCGCCACCAACGGTCGCGTCCTCCTGATTTCGCTGCAGCAAGACCTCACCGTCATCGGCCTGCGGTACGTGCACTACTCGCTCTTGAATGCCGGGTACGCGTCCCACTACTTGCACCTGCCCCGCTTCAAACCCGAGAACGCCGGCGGCGCAGAGCAATTGCGTCAGTTCGTTGCAGATGTGGACCCCTCGTGGGTGGGCATCAGCCTGATGAGTACCGAGTTCAACGCCGCGAGGCAGCTGACCGCGAAGTTGAAGCGGCATTTCCCTCACATCCCCGTCGTCTGGGGCGGCGTCCATCCGACGATTGATCCCGAAAGCTGTCTGGCGTACGCGGACTACGTCTGCGTCGGCGAGGGCGAGGGAGTCGCGGTTCAGTTCTCGGCGGCTCTGGCCCGCGGCGAGGATCCTCGGCGCGTTCCTGGCCTCTGCTACCTGATGGACGGAGTGCCGACGAGGAACGCCCTGGCACCACTGATCGAAGACCTGGACACAATCCCCTCCTACGAGCACATTCCCAAGAACGGCTTCCTGCAGGACGGCAGCGGCGTCATCAGTCCGCTCGGCCAGCGGCAGGCCATCAGGTATGGGCGGTACCAGCACAAGTTCTATGACGTGCTGACCTCGCGAGGCTGCCCGTTCAGCTGCACTTACTGTTGCAGCGACCTGGTCTCACACATTCAGGGGTCGAAGAAGATTAGGCGGCGAACCGTCGGGCACATCATCGCGGAACTCGAGCAGGCGGTGCGCGAGTTCCCGATGATCGAGATGGTGAACTTCCACGACGAGAACTTCCTCTCACACGACATCGGCTTCCTCGAAGCGTTCACGGCCGAGTACCGGGCGCGCGTGAACAGGCCGTTCATGTTTGCGTGCATCCCGATCTACATCAAACACGACAAGATGAAGCTGCTGAAGGACGCGGGCCTCGTCTGGATCCGCATGGGGCTGCAAAGCGGCAGCGATCGCGTTCTGAGGGATGTCTACAAGCGCAAGTCCTTCAGGCAGCATTTCCTGGCCGCCGCCGCCGTCCTCGACGACCTCGCGATCGCCGCGTACTGTGACGTCATCCTCGACAACCCCTTCGAGTCGGTCGAGGACCAGTTGGAGACCATCCGGACCCTGCTCGCCGCGCCACGGCCGTTCTACCTGCAACTGTACTCGCTCAGCGCGTACTTCGGGTCGGAACTGCACGGGCGCATCCTCAGGGAATGCCCAGAGAAGCTGGAGGACCCGAAGGAGAAGGACTACCTGATCTATCGGAAGAATCGCCTCAACGAGTTGACGCGGCTCTCCGCCTACATCCCGCGGACGTGGGCGCGGAAGATGGTCGAGTGGTATCGGGAGAACCCGGGGGGGTGGGCGTTTGCCGCCTCCCTGCCCGCGGCGAAACTCTTCTCCGCCCTCTGCTTCGAGCCGGTCGCGCACTTCCGCGTCTTCAAACGGTCGCAGCGCGGCTCGTATCGGCAGGTGCTGCAGGCGCTGCCCGCGTACGGCCGAATTTGGCTGGATCGGTTCTACCGCCAGTGGACCGATGCGTCGTGATCGCTCGTCAGGATCGCCTCGCGCTTCTGGTGGCGTAGTCGGCGCCCGCGAGGGACGCCTCGCCCGTCCGTGTCGGTTCGACTCGTGTCGCGGTGCACCTGGCCGGAGATTTCGATGGAGACGGCGCGGTCGACCTCGTCATGGCGTCGGCGACCGGGCTTCGTGTCAGCCTTTCGGGCCAGGCGCGGGCACAATAAACAGGGCCGTCACGATCTGCGGCAGGTCGGGCTGACCTATCTCCTGGATGGGAAGCGGAGCCTGAGCCTCTGCCCTCACGTCTATCCAGGCAATGTCTCCGATGCGGCCGAGTTCCCGGCGGTCCTGCCGCGCGTCACGCGCCTCCTCGATGAGGCGGCGATCCCGCGCGACAGCGTGACGCTGGTGTTTGACAAGGGGACGGCCGCGCTGGCCAACACCGTGGCGCTCCGCGAGGCGGGCGTCGGCTGGGTCTCCGCCTTGCCGTGGATCCATGCGGCACCGTCGCCGAGCACGACGTGGCGCGCCACATTAGTGTCGTGCGCCCATTATGGGAGAACTACTTGACTTTACACCGGTTGGGCATGACCCTAAAGCCGTGGTTTCAAACGTCGTTCCGGCCGCTCCCGACCGCCTCTCCGATGCGTTAGTTACGAGAATCGCCCGGGCCAGCCTTCTCCTACTCTTCACCTACATCTTTCTGGCCAACGCTTGGGTGGGCGACGACGCCTACATCACCTACCGGGTGGTCTGGAACTTCGTCCACGGCTACGGCCTGACGTTCAACCCCGACGAACGAGTCCAGGCTTACACCCATCCCCTGTGGATGCTGGTGATGTCGGCCGCACACTTCGTCACGCGCGAGTTCTTCTTCACTGGCACGTTCGTGTCCTGGGCGTTCGACATCGCGACGCTGGTCGTGCTGATGCGCTGGGCGCGGACCGTGCCCCGCGCCGCCGTCCTGGTCGTCTGGCTGCTCAGCTCGAAGGCGTTCGTCGACTACACGGACTCGGGGCTCGAGAACCCGCTCAGCTACTTCCTGGTCGCGCTGTTCTACACCCGGTACTTCGACCGCCCCTGGGGCACGCCACCAGATGCAAATGAAATCCGGCGCTCGGTGCTCCTCGCCGCCCTGGCGTTCCTGAATCGGCCCGACGCGGTCCTCCTCTTCGCGGTCCCGGTGGCGGAACTGCTGTGGATGGCGGTGCGCCGGCGGCACGCGCGCGTGGTCGCGCCGCTGCTCGTCGGCGCGGCGCCCGCGGTGCTGTGGCTGGCGTTTGCCACGTTCTACTATGGGTTCCCGCTGCCGAACACGTACTACGCGAAGGTGGCCAACGGCATCCCGAAGTTCCTGATGTACCGGCAGGGCTTCGCGTACGTGCTCAACAGCGCGAGCCACGACCCGCTGACGCTGGGCACCATCGCGCTGTCGCTGCTCGTCGCCGTGCGCGGCGGCGGCGCCGCGCGCCGTGCCGCCCTCTCGGCGGCGCTCTACGTCGCCTACACGGTCTCGGTGGGTGGCGACTTCATGAGCGGCCGCTTCTTCGTCATGCCCTTCATGGTCGCGGCGATGGCCGTCGCGCCAGACATCGCGACAATCGGCGCGCCGTGGGCGCTCGTCGCGCTGGTCGCCTACAACGTGGTGATGCCGATCGTGCCGATCAAGACCACGTCACGCTACGACGCGGCGTGGCCCTGGCGGACGCAGAACGGCATCAAGGACGAGCGCGGCCACTCTCACCAGGGCACGAACGTCCTCTTCTTCAGCCCGTTCCGCCAGCTCCCCGACTCCGTGTGGGTCCGCGAAGGCACCAGCTTCAGGAACGGCCCGGAGAAAGTCACAGTCCAGGGCAGCATCGGCCTCTACGGGCTCTACGCTGGGCCCGAGAAGTTCCTCGTCGACCGGAACGCCCTCTCCGATCCGCTGCTGGCGAGGCTCCCGGTCTCCCCGCGACTCTTCTTCGAGTTCTACGCCGGCCACTACTTCCGCGACCTGCCGGACGGCTACCTCGAGTCGGTGGCTCGGAACGAGAACCGGCTCACCGACCCGCTCCTGCACGACTATTACGACAAGCTGCGCAACGTGACGCGCGGTCCGCTGCTGAGCGCTGCGCGCTTCCGCGACATCGCGACGCTGAACGTCGGCCGCTATCGGAACCTGCACGAGCAGGTCCTGAAGCGCCGCGCGCTCAACCTCTCGATCCGCGCCGACAACGAGCGCTTCATCACCGACGTGGGCGATCGCGATCCGGTTGCCGGCGCCATCCGCGCGAGCGGACGCGCCGGCTATCTGCAGTTCGGACCGGCGATTCCGGTCGCCAAGGGCATGTACCGCGCCCGCTGGGTCGGCACCGTGGATTCGGCGCCGGGCGCGACGCTCGGCTATGTGGAGGTCTGGTACGGTCCCGAGCGACGCGTGGCGCGGCACCCGGTCGCCGTTCCCGCCGCCCCGACGGACCACCTGCTGACCTCGATCGATTTCACGGTGCCGGACGAGGGCGTGGACGCGCTGGAGTACCGCTTCTATGTGAATGACGGCGTGCGCATGACTCTCGAGCGGGTCGAACTGTACTCGGGGACCGCCATCCCGGCGAAGACGCCCTGAATACTTACTTGAAAAGCGATGCTTTCTGTGATTAATTTACTCATTGCTGCGTCAGCCGCGCACGGCTTGGTCGCCGGAGGCCGCTCGTGCCGGATCCAGCCCGCTCTTCACGTAGAGCAGCGCACCTGGGAGGTTGCCGACTACCCCCAGGGCGACGAACAGCACCGACAGCGCGAAAGCCTGCGGGTCACCGACGCCGGCGCGTGAGAACAGCCACACGAAGGCCGCCTGACTCGTGCCGATGCCGTTCACGGTCACGGGCAGGAGCATCACCAGCAGAATCAGCGGGACGAAGGCGAAATAGATCGACAGCGGCACATCGATCCCCAGCGCCCGGCCGAGATAGTACGCCTGCACCACTCTCAAGACCTGCACTCCAAGGGATCCGACCAGGACGTTCAGCAACTCGCGATGCGACGTCGCGTAGCTCCGGACCGCGCTCAGCAGCGAATCCCCGATTCGACGAATGGCAGGGGACGGGATGACGCGCAACACGCGGCGCGCAAGGTCCGCCATGCCCCGGCTGAAGACGACGAGGGCCGTGCCGGCGCAGATGACGAGCGTGACCGCCAGCGCCGTGAGGATGGCGGGGTGCGTCGCGAGGTCTCGAGCGAAGACCAGTCCGGCGGCTCCCAGCATCAGCACTGACAAGACCCCCAGCATGCGATCCATGAACACGGATGCCACCGCGGCCGAGGCGGGAACGTCGTGCCTGGCCAGGCTGTACGCCCGAACCGCGTCGCCGCCGATGCTCGCCGGGAGGAACGTGCCCACAAACGTGCTGACGAAGAAGATCCGCATGATGGGGCCGAGCGAGACGTGCGAGGCCGACGCCAGAGGACGGAGCAGCACGAGCCACCGGTACGCCATCAGCGCCCGGTCGAGGAAGGTCAGCGCGACCGCGATACCGATACAGGGGAGATCGGCGTGAACCGACGCCTCCCAGACCTTGCCCGGGTGGGCCTTCCAGAGCAGTAGGCCTGTCAGGGCGACGGCGACCAGGATCCGCAGGAGCGTGCCGAGACTCGGTCGCTTCACGGCACGTTCGGCAGCGTCTCGCGGTGCTGCTCGGGGTGGCGCTTGACGCGATACGCGCGCCACAGGAACTTCGCGTAGGGGACGAACTGCTTCATCGCGCCCACGTTGACCTGGCAGGGGCTGAGGCAGTTGGTGCAGATCGTGTCCTTGAAGGTCGAGCGATAGGCGATGTTCTCGGCCTTGAAGTAGACGTCCGCCGGGTCTTCGACGGCGAGATTGCCGATCTCCTTCGAGTTCTCGCAGTAGAACAACTCGCCGTTCGGGTTCAGGAGCAGGCCCTGAGACTGGAACGGACAGGGCATCGTCCGCTTGTAGCCGTTGGCGATCATGTCCGCATAGTGCAGGTACATGAACGTCTGCCCGCTGAAGACCGACTCCTCCTGCACGCGCTCCAGGTAGAACCGGCGCATGAACTCCTCTTCCTCGGAACCGAGGCCAATCCGCTCCTGGAGCTCGCTGTTGCCGAGCATCGCGTCGGTGAAGCGCAGCATGTTGAAGACGATATCCAGCTTCTTCGCGCGCGCCCACGTCAGCAGGTTCTTCGCGTCCTTCATGTTGGTCGCGAAGATGGTGGCGGCCAGGCCGAACTGGAACTGCGGCACCTCGTCGGCGAGCGCCGACATCGCCGTGATCGTCTCCGATGCCTTGTCGAAACCGCGCTTCACCTGGCGCACCTGGTCGTGGATCTCGCCGATGCCGTCGAGCGACACGCGCGCGCTGAAGAGGATGTTCCGCTCGGCGCAGTGGCGGACGATGCGCGTGAGCTGCGGGATGGCGCGATGCGGCGTCAGACCGGTGGTGTTGATGCCGACCTTGCGCAGGCGGGGCAGCCGCTTCACGAACATCTCGACGAGGTCCGGCAGGTCGTTTCGCGTGGTTGGCTCACCGCCCGAGATATTCAGGTTCTCGATGGCATGCCAGAACGGATGGTCCATCGCCTGCTCGAGGCGCGCGAAGCTCATCTCCGCCTTGCGGTCGCCGCGCTTCCAGTTGTTGCACATCTGGCAGCGAGCATCGCAGACGAAGGTGCAGTTGTAGATCAGAACGGTCGGCCGGATGGGCTTGACCGCGGCGACGGCCGTCTTGACCAGGTCGCGGGGCACACCCAGAGCCGCTTTCCCGATATATCTCAGGGCGAAGGTTCTCGATGACATGTGGAATCGTCAATGTTAACCCGCCACGGGAGTATCGTCAATTTCGGCGCGCTCGCTCGAGGCCAGAGCCTCGAGACCCGAGTCTCAAGCCGTAAGAGCGACGCAGGCGAGGCTCGAGACGACCCGCTGCCAGCTACTTCCCGCTGGACGTCTGCTCGGCGTACTATCGTCAGCAGGATGAGAAACGCGTGCTGCGTGGCGTTGCTGGTGCTCTCGGCGGCGGCGGGGACAGCGCAGTCTGTCGGGCTGAGCGTCAGGGGCGACAGCGTGCAGGTGAACGGCCAATCGCGCTTTCTGCTTGGCGTCAGCCTGTTCGACGCGGTGGGGACGACGGCGCCGTCCGATCGCGATCTCGACGCGCTCGCCGCCTGGCACATTTCGCTGGTGCGCGTCTGGGCGCACTGGAACGAACCCATCTATGGCCACGACGGCCGTCTGACAGGATCAGGCCGGCGCCGGCTCCTGGAGTTCGCCAAACGTCTGGAGCGCCGGCACGTCGTACTCGAGCTGATCCTCCTCAGGCCTGGCCAGTTGCCGGGACAATCGTTCGCCTGGCTCGATTCGGCGAAGGCGCGGACGACGGCCGTGACGGAGATCGCCATCACACTGAAGCCGTTCCGTCTCGTCCTGTTCGATCTCTTCAATGAGCACGACCACCCGAGTGGGGGAGTCATTCACGCGGAAGCGAGAGGGCTTCGCGACGCCGTGAAAAGGGTCGATCCGGGCCGGCTGGTGACGCTGTCGAGCACGGAGTATCACATCGTTAGCGATGCGGGAACGATTGGGGCAGCCGGCGGGCGAAACCTCACCGCCGAAGCCTGTGAGGTTGCCGGCTCGGTCGGCGTCGACATCGTCGAACCCCACCTGCCGCGGACGTCTGACTGGGCGCGGACCGTCGGCACGCGCATCCGTGCACTGCAGACGGCGATGAAGGAGCAGGGCTGTACCCGACCGATTCTCCTCAACGAAGAGCGGCGGGCGCAGGACGATGAGCACCCGATCCCGGCGGCGGAGTATTGGACGGCCGCCAGGGAGGCGAGGGACGCGGGCGCAGCTGGCTGGCTGTTCCACACCAAAGCCGGCTTCGACCTGGCCCGGAGTCCCTTTCTCGAATCGTTGTCACGAGAGGAACGGCGCGCGCTGGACGGACTGGCGGGAAGCCTCGAGAGGTGATCGAGAGCCGATCGCGAGATGGCGGAAAGCGCGGTTGCGGGGACCGCCCGACGACGGTCCCTGCAACCGGAAATCCTACTTGTTGGCGTAAGCGGGACGCGGATTCCTGGACAGCCACACCTGCCGCACGATGATCTCGGGCACCGTCGCGGCCGTGGCGCCGCTGCGACCGGTGGGAGCGCCGGCGAACGCGTAGTGCGGGTTCGGATCGTACCCGCGACCGATGAACCCCTTGCCCATATCATAGATGAGCTTGCCGCTGGCGCCGCCCTCGTAAATCCGAACACGAAGATTCGTTGCCGTCCAGACCGACTGGAACAGGTAGTCCATGCTGCCGTGGAAATCGACGTGAACCCGCTCGGCGCCTTCGGTATCGATCTGCAAGTCGTGGGTGATCATGCGCCACGCGACGTCGCCGGTATTGCGCTTCTCGAGCGTGTAGCGGCGCTCGTTCGTGATGATGTCGTCGAGGCCCTGCGACATGCACATGACCTTGGTCTTGTCTCCCTCGCTGGTCGTGCCGATGTTGGTGACGATCATCGAGAATTCACCGGCCGACACGGTCTGCGGCAGCGCGTACTGGATGAAGCTGCTGAAGTCCTCGAGCCTGACGCCCTTGCCGGGCACGAAGGTGACCGGGCCCATGAACCGACCAATCGTCGTGCCGTCGGTGAGCGGGTCGTAGAGGCCGTCCGCGTTGTTGAACGCCTTGGGGATGTCGAGCGACAGGAACGTTTCGGTGGCCGACCACGGGCCTGCGGAGCTGTCCATCTCTGCCCGCACCTTCCACTTGTACGTCTTGTTGACGTCCAGCACCGTGTTCATCTTCACGGACAGGCCGGTCCCGGTTCTCTCCTCGACGGGAGCGTCAGCGGCGTTGAGAAGCTGTACGCGGTAGGTGAAGGTGACGCCCGTCGCGTACTTCGCGCTCGCCGCCTTGAAGGTCAATGTCGGCTGCTGATCCGCGATCCTCTTGCCGCCAATCGGATCCACCAGCGCCGGAGCGGTTGCCTTCAAGGTCGTACCGTCGGCCGCCGCGGGGCTCGGGTTGGCCGGGCTGGTCGGGCTGTTGCTTTCACCGCAGGCCATCATCAGGGCCATCAACGCTGCGGCGCCCATCACCACAAATGCCTTCTGCTGCATGTCCTCTCCCACTCCAATGAGTACGTCCGGTCGGCTGTGTTCGAACCGGTCAGATGATATCCGATTTCTGGTAATGCGCAAACACTCCCGTTGCAGTGCCGGACGCCACGCTTGTGCTAGGATGTTACGGACTACCGAGCCGGGAGCGACGTGCCCGGCGGTCGGTTCGACAAGCGAATTTGCCGCTCACGCGGCCCGGAGAGACGCGAGGACGTGACGATGATGCGAATGAAGAGAGTGCTTCTGGTGTGTCTGCTGGCCCTTGTCCTGCCGACGATCGCAAACGCCCAGAGCGGAGCGACGGTCGAACAGCGCGTGTTTCTGAACGTCAACTTCGGGCTCGAGGGCACGAGCCATACCGTCAACGACTCCGGCGCCGTCCCGCTCTACGACCAAACGGCTGTCTTCAGCGGCGAGCGGACCATCGGACGCGGCCTCCTGTTCGACCTGTCTGGCGGCTATCGCGTGTGGCAGCAGTTGTCCGTCGGCATCGGGTACTCGCGGTTCTCAACGACGAGCGACGTCGACTACACGGTCAGCGTGCCGCACCCGCTGTTCTTCGACCGGCCGCGCATCGTCACCGTGCCGATCACGGGCCTGAAGCATACCGAGGACCAGATCCACATCCTGTTCGCGTGGGAATTCCCCGTCATGGAGAACTTCGATATCTCCATCGTGGCCGGTCCCTCGATCTTCAAAGTCCGCCAGGATGTGCCGACGACGTTCAGCGCCAATGAGGTGGGGTCCCCCTTTTCGGCGGTGACCATCACACCGTCGACCAGCGTGCAATCGAAGTCCGCGGTGGGTTTCAATATCGGGGCGGACGGCCGGTACATGTTCACGAACCGGTTCGGGGCGGGCGTGTTCCTCCGCTACGTGCATGGCAGCGTCGATCTGCAGGCGCCGGGCACGGATGTCGTCAGCCAGAGCCGAAGCAGTCTGCAGTTTGGTGCCGGTCTTCGCATGCGGTTCTAGCCGTCCAGCCGATGAACGGTGTCGGAAGGCCGCGCCATCCGGTCTCCCGACATCCCCTCGTCCCGTGCACGCGAACCCGCCTGTCCTGATCTCCGTCGAGGCTCTGCGATGACCGAAGGGAAGCTGAACGTGCTGCAGGTGTGCGACCACCTCGGATGGGAGGGGTCGCGCATGCACGGGGTGAAGCGCCTGTTCGCGTGGATGATCCCCCGGTTCGACCCGGCGCGCTTCAACGTCTCCCTCGTCAGCCTCCGCAAGAAGGACTTGTCGGAAGAGACGCTGGACAGTTACGGGGTCGACATCACCTATCTTCAGCGCTCGAAGTTCGACCCGGCGACGTTCAAGGACATGCTGAAGGTCATCGACCGCAAGCGGATCGACATCCTTCACATGCACGGCTACGGCGCGACCACGTTCGGCCGCGCCGCCGGCGCCATGCGTCGGATCCCCACCATCCTGCACGAGCACGCGAACCTGACCGATACCCCGTGGTTCCAGAAGGTGGCGGATATCGCGCTGGAGCCATTCACGGACATCGCCATCGCCGTATCCCAGTCGACCGCGGAGTTCGTCGTCCGTGCGAGGAGGATTCCCGAGCGCAAGGTGAAGGTCGTCTATCTGGGGGCACCGCTCGACGAGTTCAGCCAGCTGCGGACCTCCGAGGAGGTGGCGGCCGTCCGGCAGGAGTTGGGGGCGGCGCCGGACGATGTGCTGCTCGGAACCGTGACCCGCCTGCACGAGTCCAAGGGGAATGAGTACCTGGTGGAGGCGGCTCGGAAGGTCCTGGACCAGCGGCCCAAGGCGAGGTTCTTCCTGGTAGGCGAGGGGCCGCTCCGTCGGGCGCTCGAGGAGCAGGCCCTTCAGCTCCAACTCGGCGACCGGTTCGTGTTCGTCGGTTTCGCGCGGGACGTGGCGCGGCTGCTGTCGGGCTTCGACATCAGCGTGTTCCCGTCGCTCTGGGAGGGCACACCCCTCACCGTGTTCGAGTCGCTCGCCGCCGGACGCCCCATCGTCGCCACGGACGCGGACGGCCTGCTGGACGTGCTGACCGATGGCCAGGACGCCGTGATCGTACCAAAACGGAATGCTCAGGCGCTGGCCGACAGGATCATCCACCTGATCGATCACCCAGAGGAGCGGGCGCGGCTCTCGGAGAGAGGGCGCGTGACGAGCCAGCAGTACGACATCGGCGCGTTCGTCCGCAAGATGGAACGCCTCTATGGGATCCTGCATGAGGTGTCGCGCCGCACGCACCGGCGAGGCGTGCTGGAGGCGGACCTGTCGTTTCTGACGAGGCTCGACAATTGACCGCCTCGAACGTCCTCGCTCCGTCAGTCGCGTGGCATACTATCTAGCCGTGGAAAATGCCGCTTCTGTTCCTGCCAGGGTCGACGCTCCCGCCGACCCACCGCTACGCCCCCTGTGGCAGCGTTTCGAGTTCCTGATCCCCGCGATCCTGTTCGTGCTGACGCTGTCAGCCGCCCTGACAGTCGACCCGGTCGCCAATGGCTATGGGCTCAAGGGAGACGAGGCCACTTATACGGCGATGGCGTTCAGCGCGGCGTATGACCGCGACCTGGCCTTCGAACGGAAGGATCTGGAGCGCTACTGGGCCATCTACCGGTGCGGTCCCGACGGGATCTTCCTGAAACGCGGCAAGATCGTCCGATACAACGTGATCTGGAAGCCGCCGTTCGTGCGGCGCGTGGTCTGGGGCGACGGGCCGAACGATCACCTGTATTTCGGCAAGGCGTACATCTATCCACTGATGGCATCGCCGCTGGTCTGGCTGATGGGCCTGCGCGGGATGCTGGTATTCCATGTTCTGCTGCTGACCGGGGTCGCACTCTGTGGCTACAGGTTCGCTCGGGCACGCTCAGCTCGCGCCCCGTCCCTGGTCTTCACCCTCGCGTTCCTGGTGGCGTCGGTCGTTCCGGTGTTCGGTGTCTGGCTCACCGCTGAGGTGTTCAACCTCTCCCTGACGTTCTACGCCTACTTCCTGTGGGCCTACAAAGAGGTTGCGCCGGAGCCCGCCCGCCCCGGACGGCTCTCGCGGTTCGTGCGCGGGCCGTGGAGCGACGTGCTCGCTGCGACGCTCCTGGGGATGTTGACCTTCTCCAAGCCGCTGTACGCGCTGCTCATCGTGCCGCTCGTGATCTGGCCGTGGCTGCGGAGACGGTTCGTGCGCGGCTTGCTCGTGGGACTCGTCTTCGCCGCCGTAGCGGGAGGACTGTTCGGGGTCAACAGCCTCATCGCCGGGGAATGGAACTATCAGGGTGGCAACCGCAAGGTGTTCTATACGTGGTTCCCGACCCAGCGTCCGGAGATGACGTTCGACAACCAGGGCTACGGGAACACCACGAACAAACTGAAGGAGGATGCGGTCTACGATTCACGGGCGTACGCCAACCGGTTCGTCCTGAACGTCGGGTACTTCCTGGTTGGCCGCCATTCAGGCCTGGTACCGTTCTTCTTCCCCGGCGCGGCCGTGTTCGTCCTCTGGCTGTGGCGCTACCGGGAGATTCGAGGGTGGCAGGTCCTGATGGTGCTGGTCGTCATGGCGTCCGCGGCCACCACAATCGTCATTCTGCCCTACACGTGGTCGGGAGGAGGAGGGCCGCCCGGGAACCGCTACTTCATGGGGTTTTACCCGGTCCTATTCTTCCTGCTGCCGGCGCTCGACTCGGCCGTGGTGCCACTCCTGATATGGACGGGGGGCGCGATTTTCACCGCGCAGCTGGTGCTCAATCCGTACTTCACCGCCCGCTTCCCATACTGGAATCTCAACCACGGCGCGGTCCGCTTCCTTCCGATCGAGTTGACGATGGTCAACGACCTGCCTATCATGCTCGACCGCTTGCGCGCCCGGCTGCCGTACGGGAATGATCCGGGGCTGTCGCTCTATCTGCTCGACGAGAACGTCTACGACCCGGAACCTGCGGGAGTCTGGTTCTCCGGCGGACGCCGCGGCGATGTCATCGTCCGGACAACCGAGCCGATCGTGAGCATGCGCGTCACCGTGACCTCACCGATCCCCAACCGGGTGTGGATCTCGTTCGACGGCCGGAGCCGCACGATCGATCTCGAGCCGGGTCAATCGATCGACATGGTCGTCGATACCAGAGGCCGTGGGGTGTACGCAGACAACGGGTTCGGCTACGTACTCTCGGTCAAGGCTGATAAGGGCTTCGTTCCGAAGCTGAGGGAGACTGGGTCGGAGGACCGGCGGTTCCTGGGGGCGCTCGTCAGGTTGGAGGCGACTGCGGAGCGTGCGGTGAAGTAGTCAGGCGGCCGCTGGTGCCGCTGGTGCCGTTCGTCTGGATGGACATCGTACCTCCTAACTGGCGCTGACAAAGCAAGCCACATGCCATGGTATCCGGGGGCCAAGCCCAGAAAGCGTTCGAGTTCCGCAGCGGGCGACGTCCAGCAGGGTGTCGGCGAGGCGACACGCGGTGCGGTGGGGCGACGGGCGGCAAGGGACTAAAGCCCTGATTCGCTGCGCCCGATAGACGGATCAGTTCAAACCCAATTGGGCCGTTGCCGGCCTGCCTTCCCCCGCGTGGCCGCAGACAACAGCCGACGCACAGTTCCTGAGGTAGTGTCATGAAGATCCCGCATCTGGTGCTGCTCGCTGGCTCCACGGCCCTTGTCGTGTGCGCCTGTGACGTCCAGAAGAGCTCGAACCCGCTCAGCCCCACTGTCGCCGGTCCCATCGCCGGCGTCACGATCACGGCGCCGAAACCACTGGAACCTGCCGCCGGTTGGGCCGTCGATTCGACGACGCAGCCCATCAGCCTGTTGGTCGAGAACTCCGCAACCAGCGGTCAGCGGCCGCTGAGCTACGCGTTCGAGATCTCGGTGGACGTAGGGTTCACGAGCACGGTGTTTTCGCGAGAAGGGGTGGCGCCGGGCACCAACGGCAGAACGAGCCTCAAGCTCGCCGACTCGCTGACGCCGGGACGGACCTACTACTGGCGCGCCCGTGCGCAGGATGGGGCGAACACTGGACCCTACACCGCCGCCGTCAACTTCACCGTGTTCACGCCGATTTCGCTCGAGGCCCCCACCCTGGTCTCTCCGGTGGACGGAGCACACACGCCGGGCACCAACCCGACCTTCACGTTCAGAAACGCCACCCACTCGGGCCCGGCAGGTACCGTCTTCTACACCGTCCAGGTGGCGAGTTCGGAGACTTTCGCAAGCGTCAACGGACAATTCGACGTGCAGGAGCAGGCGGCGCAGACGAGCAGGATCCTCGGGTCGGATCTGGCCGCCGGCACTCGTTACTACTGGCGCGTGCGCGCGTGGGAGACCGCGCGCAACACGATCGGACCCTGGTCCGCGCTCGGCTGGTTCGTCACCGCCTCGGCGAGTCCCACACCTACACCCACACCCACGCCGACTCCGAAGCCGGGTTCGTGGCCGACCAACGGGCCGGACCTCGTCAACTACATCAGCGCTACATATCCCGACCGCCTCGCGGCCGGCGTGAGTTCGTCCCAGCGCACGTCCAACCTGGAGTTCCTGCGTGACAGGACCATCGAGGCGGGCATTTGCGGCGGAATGCAGCTGGGCTGGAACCTCAAGCGCGGCGGCCCGGAGAAGAGCCTCGACTACATCACCTACTTCAAGGGCGGGCGGTGGATTGGCGTGGACATCGCCTTCGATTCCGACAACACCTCGACCACCTTGCGCATGCAGTGGGGCGAGGCGGCGAACGACCCGTACACGACCCACCAGGACTACAGCCCGATGCCGTCTTGCAAGTAGCCGGCCGACGGTAGGGGCACATCAGATTGTGTCCCTACCGCATGACCGTGCCCTTCCCACCTCAACGCTTGCGACCGGCCCGGTGCTCCAGGGCGTAGGATACACGCTTTCGTGGCATTCGCCTTGCAAATGTCGAACGAATCCGCCCTGTCCGACACCCCGCCGCTCGGGCCCGTCGCGCATTCCGAGCGAGGCCGGCTCGACCTGTGGCTCGCGCTGTTTCTCGTGGTCGCCTGCCTGTGGGCGGCGCTGACGGTGGACCCGATTCGGACCGGCTTCGGGATCAAGGGCGACGAGGCGACCTACGCCGCCATGGGCGTGGAGAAGAAATAGCCGCGCCCTACGTTCTAGGCCGCCGGCGTGTGCGGGTGCCGACGGGCCACGTAGACGGCCGCGCCCGACAGCGAGAAGAGCATCACCAGGGCGGTTGAACCGAGCGAGAGCGCCATCGCCGATTCGATGGGCAGGCCCAGCCGGCTGAAATAGAACGAGAACGTGGCTTCGCGCACGCCGAACCCGTTCACGGAGACGGGCAGCATCTGCACCACGAACGAGATCGGAACGATCACGGCCATGTGCGAGACCGAGATCGGGATGTTCAGGCTGTGCGCGACGGCCACGTAGAACAGGACCAGCAGCGCCTGCACGAGCACCGCGCCGGCGAACGCGTTGAACAGTGACGCCGGTCGCTCGCGGAACCGTCCGAGCGCATCGGTAATGCGCGTGATCCGGTCGCCGACCCACTCGGGGTGGAAGACCGTGAGCGGCTGCAGGAGCCTGGCGACGCCCGCCGGCGCGATGACCGCCGGGACCGAGACGAGGGTGGCGAGCAGGAATCCCGCCCACAGCCAGGACGGAAGGACCGGAACGGTTCCCGCCCCGCCCGTGGCCGTGGCGCCCACAGCGGCCACGAGCACCAGCCCCATCAACCCTATCCCCCGATCGATCACGACGATCGTCGCGGCCAGCGTCCGGGATTGCGCCGGGCCTGCCGTGTCACGAATGCGAATCACGTCGCCGCCGATGTTGCTCGGCAGAAAGTTGTTGAAGAACGTGGCGACCAGGTACGACGACAGCAGGCGCCGCTGGCCGATGTCAATCCCCTGCGGGACCAGCAACACGTTCCATCGCCAGGTGGCGACGAGCATCTGCAGCAGGTAGAGCCCCAGCGCCGTCAGCACCCATGGGAACGACGCATGGCGGACATTCTGCCAGAGGCTGCTCAGGTCCGTGTGCGAGAACAGCAGCGTCAGGAGGCCAAGGCTGACAACGAGCTTCAGCGCCGCGACCAGAAGGTGGCGGCCTCGAGAGTGCGGCCGGGCGGTCACGACGTCAGAGTCCATCGGCAGATGACGAAGGCAAGCAGGCCGCCATGCGGCGGCGACCCGAAGTTGAGCAAAGTAAAGAGGTTACCATGGGCAGGTGGAGGTGTCCACCTGCCGGGACGGGGAGTGCCGGGACGGGGAGGCGCGGAAACGGGGGAGGGGGCCGGAGCCTCAGGATTTCTCGCCGTTGGGTCCCGGGTGAGCGGCGTCGTACTTCAGGGAACCCTTCGCGCTTTCGAATCGGCCGTAGTCGCCCCCGAGCACAAATGCACGCGCGACCTGAAGGTCAGGCGTCGGTGAAGCGACACAGCGACCAGGTGGTCGTCCAGTTGCGCCGGGCCGCGGCAGCGCCTCACGGTAGCCTTTCGCTGGAGCAACCCGTATGATCGGCCGGTTTCGGTTATAATTGGCAGGTTTCGGTTCCTCAAATCCCGACTTCCTTCAGTCCCCGCGTCCTGCAGGCGTCGGGTTCGATCTGCCCATGCACATACTGATGATCGCGCCGGAGCCGTTCTTCGAGCCCCGGGGGACGCCGTTCAGCGAGTTTCATCGGATTCGGGCGCTCACCGACCTCGGCCATACCGTCGATCTGGCGACCTATCCGTTCGGGCGTGACGTGTCGATGCCTGGCCTGCGCGTGTTCCGCTGCGCTCGGCCGCCGTTGGTTACCCGCGTGAAGATCGGGCCGTCGCTGGCCAAGCTCGCGTTGGACGCCGCGCTGGCATTCACCGCGCTCCGGCGCGCCCTCGAGGGGGGTTTCGACGTCATCCACTCGCACGAAGAGGGGGCGGCGATCGGGGTGGTGTTGTCGTGGCTCTTCAGGCGGCCGCACCTCTACGACATGCACTCGAGCCTCCCGCAACAGTTGTCGAACTTCTCGTTCAGCCGATCGCGGGTGCTGAAGGCGATCTTCCGGGGGTTGGAGCGCCTGTTCATCCGGCAGTCACGCGTCGTGATCGTGATCTGTCCGCAGTTGGCGGACACCGTAAAGATGGTGGACCCCGCCGCCGATCCGGTGCTCATCGAGAACGCGCCGGGGTCTGGCGATTCTCCGGTCGCTGGCGAGGGCGCGCGGATTCGCACCGAGTTCGGCCTGAACGGCAGCACGCCGCTGGTCGTCTACACGGGCACGTTCGAGGCCTACCAGGGACTGGCCCTGCTGTTCGAGGCGGCGGCGCGAGTGAACGCCGAGCGCCAGGACGTCCGTTTTCTTCTGGCCGGAGGCCATCCAGAGCAGGTGGCAAAGGCGCGTGACCTGGCGCGACGGGCGGGCGTGGAGGCCGTGACCATCTTCGCCGGCGAGCGCCCCGCCGAGGAGATCCCGCTGTTTCTCGACGCGGCCGATGTGCTCGTCTCGCCGAGGAGCACAGGGACCAACACGCCGCTGAAGATTTACCAGTACCTGCGCGCCGGCCGACCGATCGTGGCCACCCGGCTGTTGACGCACACGCAGGTGCTCGACGACACGGTCTCGATCCTGACGGACCCAACACCAACGGGAATGGCTGCCGGCATCGTGCGGGCGCTGGCCGACCCCGCCGCCGCGCGTGAACTGGGACGACGCGCTCACGAGCTGGCGGAAACGAAGTACAGCTACGAGGCTTACCTCGGCAAAACACGGCTGGCGATGTCGCGGATGGGGGCAGCGCCCGCTCCGGCTGTTTCGGGGAGTGCCCGATGAGCTCGAGCGATCCGGCAGCGCGGCCTCCAGCGGAGCACTACAGCTACGCGGTCTACGCCGACCCGGCGCATGCCGGCCGTTTCGACCAGTTGCGCTTCAGCGGTCCGATCGGGACGCTGCTGGCCGAGACGCAGGAGCAGGTGCTCGTGGATTTCCTGCCGGGGCTCGAGGGCTCGACGGTACTGGACGTTGGCACCGGGACCGGCCGCGGGGCGCTGCTTCTGGCGCGGCGAGGCGCGGTGGTCACCGGCGTGGACGCCTCGCCGCAGATGCTCGAGATCGCGCGCGAACGGGCACAGCGCGAAGGGGTGACGGCGCGGTTCGACGTGGGCGATGCCCACCACCTCGCGTTCCCCGACCGATCGTTCGACGCCGCGGTCAGCCTCCGCGTCCTGATGCACACGCCCGACTGGCGTCAGTGCCTGGCGGAGTTGTGTCGGGTGGCGCGTGAGAAGGTGGTGTTCGACTACCCTGCGCTGGCCAGCGTCGCGGCGCTGCAGGCTGCCGGCCGGCGCGTGGCGGCAGCCTTCGGCAGCCGCACCGAGGCCTATCGCGTCTTTCGCGCCCGGGGAGTGGAGGCCGAGCTGGCGCGCCACGGGTTTGCGGTGCGCGCACGCCATCGGCAGTTCGTCTTTCCGATCGCGCTGCACAAGGCGATCGGCTCGAGGAGGGTCACAACGGGAGTCGAGGGCGCCCTGTCGCGTCTCGGGCTGCTACGGCTTTTTGGATCGCCGGTCACGGTGGTCGCCACCCGGGAAGGAGCGCGCTAGCCGATGCCGAGCGACGCGACCAGTAGGGTGCTCGTCACCGGAGCCACCGGGTTTACCGGGGGCCACCTGGCCCGAGCGCTGGCTGCGCGCGGGGAGCGCGTGCGCGTCCTGGTGCGGGACGGGGCGCGTGCCGGGGATCTCGCCGCGACTCCAGGGATAGAGGTGTGCGTTGGAGACCTGAAGGACCCGGCGGCGCGAACGCGCGCCGTGGACCGAGTGGTCACCGTTTACAACATCGCCGCCATCTATCGGCAGGCCGGCGTGCCGGCCTCGGAATACCGGGCCGTCAACACCGAGGCGGTTGCCGAGCTGGTGTGGGCCGCCGCCAGAGCGGGCGCGCGACGGGTGGTGCATTGTAGTACCGTTGGCGTGCACGGCGACGTCGAGCATCCGCCGGCGAACGAGGATGCGCCGTTGCGCCCCGGGGACGTGTACCAGGAAACCAAGCTCGAAGGGGAGCGTGCGGCTCGCGAGGCGGCGCAGGCGGCTGGCATCGAGCTGGTCATCGCCCGGCCCAGCGGCATCTACGGGCCCGGGGATCGCCGCCTGCTGAAGCTGTTCCGCGGCGTTGCGCGGCGCAGATTCCTGATTCTCGGCGCCGGAAACATCTATTACCATCTGACCTACATCGACGATCTGGTCGAGGGGTTCCGCCTGTGCGGGACGGTCCCGGCGGCTGCCGGGCGGACCTACATCCTGGCCGGCGGTGAGGTGGGAACCTTGACGGCACTGGTGAGGCTGGTGGCTGAGGAAGCGGGCGTCAACCCCCCGTCGCTGCACCTGCCCGTGTGGCCGTTCTCTCTGGCGGGCGCGCTCTGCGAGGCGGTCTGCGTGCCGCTCCGCATCGAGCCGCCGCTCTACCGGCGCCGGGTGGACTTCTTCACCAAGAGTCGCGCGTTCGACATCGGGCGCGCGAAGGCCGAGCTCGGGTTTGCGCCGACGGTCGGGTTGCGCCAGGGCATACGGCGATCGCTGGAGTGGTATCGTGCGAAGGGGTGGCTCTAGATGGCGGAGATCGCCCGCGTTCAGGATCAGCTGTCGGACCGGCGTCTCTCTGCGCGCCAGAAGTACGTCCGCCTGGTAGTCGGGCGTCCGGGCCTGGGCGCGCTCGTCGCGTACGAACTCACGGTGCTGGCGGCGCAGGCAGTGCCGGGCGCGCTTGGCTTGGCGCTTCGAAAGCTCCTCTACCCGCGGTTGCTGGGCGCGTGCGGCCGCAACGTGGTGTTCGGCCAGAACGTGGTGCTGCGGCACCCGCACAAGATCCGCGTCGGCGATGACGTGGTGATCGACGACAACTGCCTGCTCGACGCGAAGGGCGACGTCAACGCCGGCATCACGATCGGCCACGGTGTGTTCCTCGGGCGCAATACGATCCTCTCGTGCAAGAATGGCGATATCGAGCTCGGCGATTCCGTCAACATCGGGTTCAACTGCGAGGTCTTCTCCGCCAGCCGGGTGACCATTGGCGCGAACGCGCTTTTTGCGGCTTACTGCTACGTGATCGGCGGCGATCATGACCGGAGCGACGCCTCGCTGCCGGTCAGCCAGCAGCGGCGGACATCGGCCGGTGTGAGCGTGGGCGCCGGCGTGTGGATGGGCGCGGGGGCGAAGGTCATGGACGGCGTGTCGATCGGCGCCGATGCCATCATCGGGGCCGGCGCGGTGGTTCGCGGCGACGTGCCCGAGCGGGCGATCGCCGTCGGAATTCCGGCGCGGATCGTGGGTACCCGCGACATGCAGGGATAGCGGAATGAGCCGCATTGCCGTCGTCACCTCAGGCCAGCCGTTTGGCGGCGGGGGCCACCTGGTCATTGCGCGCGGCCTGGTCCAGGCACTGCGCGAGGCCGGCCACCAGGCCGAGGTGGTCTTGACGCCGCAGAACCGCTTTGGCCGGCAGTCGGCGGCCTACCTGGCGGCGTGGCTGAGCGATGTCGGGATGGCGCAGGACGGCGGCCGGATCGACCAGGTCGTGACGCTCCGGTATCCCGCATACGCGATCAGGCACGAGGCGCACGTGTGCTGGCTGACGCACAGGATGCGGGAGTACTACGACCTCTGGGACGCGTTCCACGCGACGCTGACTCCGGTTCAGCGTATGAAAGAGCGCGTTCGGCGCCGGGCGATCCACGCGGCCGACCGGTACTTCCTCACCCGGCGCGTGAAGCGGCTCTTCGTGATCTCTGGGACGATTCAACAACGCCTGGAGCGATGGGGGGGCATCCCGTCCTCCGTGCTCCATCCGCCGCCGCCGCCGAGGCCGTATCGATGCGACGGTTACGGCGACTACATCTTCGCGGTCTCTCGCCTGACCCCGCTCAAGCGGATGGACCTGTTGATTCGCGCGCTCGCCCAGCCGGCGGCAGCCGGCGTCCGGTGCGTCATCGCGGGCGACGGCGAGATGCGTGGCGAACTGGACGCGCTCATCCGGGCGCTCGGGCTCGACTCGCGCGTCACGCTCGCGGGCGAGATCGACTCGCTGACGCTGGTCGATCACCTGGCCCGATGCCGCGCGGTCTGTTTTCCGGCGCAGGACGAGGACTACGGGTTCGTCACGGTGGAGGCCTTCGCGTCGCGCAAGCCGGTGGTGACGTGCGCCGACAGCGGTGGTCCCCTCGAGTTCGTGCACGACGGCGTCGAGGGGTTCGTGACGGCGCCCACGCCGGAGGCGGTCGCGCACGCGCTGGCGGCGGTGGCGGGCGATGAGCCGCTGGCGTGCCGCATGGGTGACGCGGGCTGGCGCGCTGTCTCGAATCTGACCTGGCCGCGAGTCGTGGAACGGTTGGTGATGGTCTAATGCCGTATCGGTCTCCCCTTGAAACCCGCATCGCGAAGAAAACGACCCAGGCGATCTGCGACTTCGAGCTCATCGAGGAGGGCGACCGCATCGTGGTGGGCCTGTCTGGCGGGAAGGACAGCTGGGCGCTGATCCAGATTCTCGACGTGCTCCGTCGTCGCGCGAAGATCAACTTCTCGCTGATCGGCGTGAACGTCGATTCCGGGTACGCCGGCTACAACCACCCCTTGATCTCCCGGACCTGCGAGGAGCGGGGATGGGAGTGCCGCATCGAGCATACGACGATTGGCGAGGTGATGGAGGACCTGCTGGACGTTGGCGACACGCCATGCTCCCTCTGCGGACGGTTGCGTCGCGGCGTGTTGTACCGGATGGCGGGCGAACTGGGGGCGACGAAGATCGCGCTCGGGCACCAGGCGGACGACTGCATCGAGACGCTGCTGCTCAATCTCTTTTTCGAAGGGAACCTGAAGTCGATGCCGGCCCGGCTGGTGTCGGACAACGGGGCGCACGTCGTGATCCGCCCGCTCGTGTACGTCAGCGAGGCGGAGGCCAGGGCGTATGCCAAGGAATGCGAACTGCCCATCATCGGGTGCTGTTGCCCGTCGTGCGGCAACCTGAGCCTCCAGCGTCAGCGCATCAAGCGCCTTCTGCTGGACCTGGAGCGGGAGCACCCGGGCCTCAAGAACTCGATGCTGGCCGCCCTGCGCAACGTCGCGCCGACACACCTGCTCGACGCGCGCCTCAACCCTCCCGCCGCGCTTCGCGCACGCGTGCGCCTCGAGCCCGGGAGCCGCGGCTGATGGCCTTGCCCGTCAGGCGATCCGGGCCGGCGCATAGAACTGCGCAAGGGCGGCTTCTTCCTGTTCGACCCGAGCCTGGCTCCAGACACGCTCCTCGGCCATGACGGCGATGCATCCCTCGGCGACGACGCGCCCGGGGTGACCTGCTGCGCCCAGCGGCACCCGGCGCGTCACCACGTCGGTCAGGGTGCAGGCCATCTCGGCCCGGAGCGCATGCACGACTTGCGCGCGGATCACGGCGACGCCAGGCGCCACGCGCCGGGCGAGCGTGGGGCTGAGGGCGACCAGCGAGAGGATCGACCGGTACTCGCTCCCGTAGGTGGTCACCAACTGGCGCGCCACGTCGTCGCCCATGCCGGGAGGGGCCACGCGGCGGAGTTCGTCCACCATCGCCTCCACGTCGGGTCCGTTCCCGCCAGGCAACGGCACGTCGCCCGTGCGGGCGCGGGCTCGCCGGCCGAGCCGACGCATCACCACGTCAACGGCCTCTGCCGCCACACCGCGGCCGGTCGTGTACTTCACGCCCACCAGCGAGACCGCTCCTTCCACTCCGTCGTGCGCGTGGTCCCTGATCCGGAAATGGCCTTCGAGGCCGAGCTCCCCGCGACGGCTGCGGACGGCGGGCACCACGCCCCGGTGGACCAGCGTGATATCGCTGGCGTCGAGCCGAAGGGCGGGGAACGCCTGGTTCACCTCGTCGACGAACGACTCGAGTTCCTGGCTGGTCACGTCTGAATCCTCGGGCCCGCAGGTGGTCTGAGCGTGGGACGTGCCCGCGACGACACGCCCCTCCCACGGGACGACGAAGAGCATCCGACCGTCATTGGTGGAAGAGGCGAGCGCCGGACCTGCCATCGGGCGGCGAGTGACGAGGTTCATCGCCTTGATGAGAGGGAACGGGTGCGTGACGCCGAACGTCTTCATCATCCGGCCAGCGGCTGCGCCGGCCACGTTCAGCGTGATGCGGGCGCGGACGTCGAACTCCTGTCCTGTCAGGACGTCGCGTACGCGGGCTCCCGTGACCCGCGTGCCGTCCCGGAGCGAGGTGCAGGCCTCCGTGTAGTTCGCCAGGCAGGCGCCGGCGCGATCGGCGGCGAGGGCGAACGCCAGCGTGAGCCGGTCGGTGTTCCGCGTCTGGTAGTCATACCAGAGGGCGCCGCCGGTGAGCCCGGACTGCCGCACGTCGGGGAAGTACCGCAGGCATTCCGCGCGCGAGATCGTGCGGCCCATCGGGATGTGGAGCCGAGGGACGACGCCCTCGTTCCGGTCGCGGCCGATGACGGCGTCGGCGAGGAAGGCCACGCGCATCGCCAGGCGGCTCCGCGTCAGCGTCGTGTACGTCGGCATCAGGAACGGGAGCGGCGTCAAGAGGTGCGGAGCGATGCGGGCGACCGTCCGTCGCTCGACGATCGATTCGCGCATCCGCTTCAGGTCGGCCGTCTGCAGGTAGCGAAGGCCGCCATGCACCGTCTTGAGATGGTTGAATGACGCGCCGGAACCGAAGTCGCCACGCTCCACCAGCGCGACCGAGAGTCCGCGCTGCGCGGCGTCATACGCCGCGGCGAGGCCGTGGATCCCGCCGCCGATCACGAGGAGGTCGAACGAACGGTCTGCGAGAAAAGCGAGATCACGGTGCATGAACGTCCTCGAGGTCTCCGGACGGCGTGGGCGCGTGACGCGCGCCCCCCGATATTCTATAGTAGTCAGCCGTGACCACACCTTCGGCTCCGTCTTCGAACGACGCGGTCAGGCACTACTGGAACACGCGGATCCACGACCTCGAGATCAGCACGCACGCGCCGGGCACGCCGGGGTTCTTCGCCGACCTCGACGAGTATCACTTCGACAAGCTCCACCACCTGCTGCGCCTCGTGGATTTCGACGGGCAGCGGGGCAAGAAGGTGCTGGACGTCGGCTGCGGCGCCGGCGTGGACGCCGTTCGCTTCGCCCGCGCAGGCGCGCAGGTGACGGCGGTGGACATCGCGCCGGCGGCCATCGATCTCGCCACCCGCAACTTCGAGTATCAGAAACTGTCGGCCGAGTTGACGGTGGCGGATGGCGAGCACCTGCCATTCCCCGACTCGAGCTTCGACTACGTGTTCGCGCACGGCGTCGTTCAGTACACCACGGGTGCGCAGGCGCTCGTCAACGAATGCCGGCGGGTGTTGCGGCCGGGCGGCGTCGCCGTGTTCCAGGTCTACAACCGCCTCTCGTGGCTGAACCTGCTGTCGAAGATCATGAAGGTCGGACTCGAGCACCAGGATGCTCCCGTCCTGCGAAAGTACAGCGCGGGCGAGTTCCGACGGCTGCTGACACTCTTCGGTGGCGTTCGCCTGGTATTCGAGCGGTTTCCGGTCAGGTCCCGCCTGCATAAAGGCTGGAAGGGCGCCGTCTACAACTCCGTCTTCGTCGGCACCTTCAACGCCTTGCCGCGGTCGCTGGTCAGGCGATTCGGCTGGCATCTGCTGGCATTCTGCACCAGGTAGCACATGCTTCCCGTCATCAAGGCACACGCGTACGGCAACGACTTCCTCTACGTCGAGGAACGTCACGTGGAGGGCCAGGGCCGGGTCGCGCTCGCCCGCGCCACGTGCGAGCGGCACACCGGGATCGGGGCCGATGGGTTGATCGTGTATCGCCGGACCGAGAGGGGAGCGGCGATGCAGCTTCTCAACGCGGACGGCAGCTATTCCGAGGTGTCGGGGAACGGGGTGCGCGGGCTGGCCGCCGTCCTGCTCGACGTGCACCAGTTGTCGCCAGCAGACAAGACCGTCATCATCGACACTGACGCGGGCGAGAAGCGCCTGGTGCTCCTCGGTCGCCATGAAGGCCGGACCCTGTTCCGCGCGTCGATGGGTCAACCGACTACCCCAACGCAGGCGACACTGGATGTCTGCGGCGAGGCGCTGCCCGTGGTCGTCCTGCGGGTGGGGAACCCGCAATGCGTTCGACTGGAATCGCCGCTGAGCGAGGATCGGATGCACCGGCTGGGACGCGCGCTGGAACATCACGAGGCGTTCCCGGAGGGAACCAACGTCGAGTTTGCCTCGGTGGAGGCCCCTGGCCGGGTGCGGATCCTGATCTGGGAGCGCGGTGTCGGGCCGACCATGGCGTCTGGAACCGGGGCGTGTGCGGCGGCGGTGGCCTCGGCGGCCTTTGGCGGGGCGAACCGCGACGTCGAGGTGATCTCCCCCGGCGGCACGCAGCGGGTGGAGTGGCGGGACGACGGGCTGTACCTGACGGGATGGGCAGAGGTCGTCCTGCAAGGGCAGTGGATGCGGTAGCAACGAACGGACGTCGAAGTCTTCGCGTACTTCCAGCGGCCAGATGGTGCAGATCCTGCTCGGCGTTCCTCTTCGACGCCGTCGCGGCCAGGACGCTCAGGGTCGCGGGCGAGGGGCCCGTGGCTTGCGGTCCGCGGATTTTGTCTCCAGAACCGCCGTCAAATGGTCGGCCCCCCCCAGCGCGGCCTGCCGTGCCGCCGTATAGTCCTCCCGACTGAGCGCCTCGCGCGCTTTTTGCAGCGCAACAGTTGAAGTATAAATGATGGGTGGGACACTCGCAGGATCGGTGCGCCCCGACGACCGGCCTCGCGAGAAGCTTGGCCGGATCGGCGCGCCCGCGCTTGGCGACGATGAACTGCTGGCCATCGTGATCGGCAGCGGCACGGCAGGATCTAGCGCGGTCGGCCTGGCACAGGCGCTGCTCGGCGCGACCGGCGGGCTCCACGGGTTGCTGCGGACGAGCCGCGACGACCTGCTCCGGGTGCGAGGCGTGGGCGAGGCGCGGGCCGCGCAGGTCCTGGCCGCGATCGAGATCGGCCGACGTGTCCTGGCGAGCCGGCCGAGCGAACGAATTCAGATCACGTGCCCGCGCGATGCCGCGCAGTTCCTGATGCCGGAGTACAGCGCGAGGCCCGTCGAGCAGTTCGGCGTGATCATGCTCGACACCCGTCACCGGGTGCTGCGAACGGTGGTCCTGACGGTCGGCTCGCTCGACGGCACAACCGTGCAGCCCCGCGAGGTGTTTCGCCAGGCGCTGATGGGATCGGCCGCGGCCGTCGTGATGTTCCACAACCACCCGTCCGGCGACCCGCAACCGAGTGGCGAAGACGTGGAGTTGACCCGGCGGATGGTGGCGGCAGGACAACTGATGGGTATCGCCGTGATCGACCACGTTGTCCTCGGCGACGGGCGGTACTGCAGCCTGAAGGAATCCGGGTACCTGTAAAGATGGCCAAGATCCTCTACTTCGACTGCTTCTCCGGCGCGTCGGGCGACATGGTCCTCGGCGCGCTTCTCGATGCCGGCCTTCCTCTGGCGGACCTGGAGTCCGCGATCGGGAGCCTGATGATTCCCGGCTACCGGCTCTCCGCGGAGCGGGTGCTGCGCTCCGGGCTGTCGGCGACCAAGTTCCGGCTGCACGAGGGGGAGGACGCGGAGCACCGGCATCTCGACGACCACGGGCCGCAGCACGGGCACGAGCATGGTCACGGCCACGAACATGGTCACGACCACGGCCAGCCGCATCCACACGACGCGACTCAGGGCGGAGAGGAAAGCCAGCCGTTCAGGCACGAAGACCATCGTTCGCTGGGGGAGATCGTCACGCTGATCGAGAAGTCGGCCCTTCCAGTGCGCGCGCGGGCGCGGGCGATCGAACTGTTCGGGCGACTGGCGGAAGCCGAAGCCGCGATCCACCAGATGCCCGTCGAACAGGTGCACCTCCACGAGGTCGGCGCCCTCGATTCGATCATCGACATCGTCGGCGCGGTGTTCGGCCTGGAGTGGTTCGGGGCGGACCGCATCGTGTCATCCCCGCTGAACGTGGGCGGCGGCATGGTCCGGTCGGCTCACGGGGTCTTCCCGGTGCCTGCGCCCGCCACCCTCCGCCTGCTACAGAACGTGCCGGTGTACTCGAGCGGCATCCAGATGGAAACGGTCACGCCCACCGGTGCGCTGCTGGTGGCGGGGTACGCAACAGAGTTCGGCCCAATGCCGGCGATGCGGGTGGAACGGGTCGGCTACGGTGCCGGGGATCGCGATCTCGAGGGGACACCGAACGTGCTGCGAATCGTCGTGGGCCGCGATGACACGGACCCGCACGCGCAGCGGGTTGTCGTCCTCGAGTGCGAGATCGACGACATGAACCCGCAGATTTTCGGGGTGCTGCTGGAGCAACTCTATGCGGCGGGCGCCCTGGAGGTGTTCTACACGCCCGTGCAGATGAAGAAGAACCGGCCGGGGACACTGATCACGGTGGTCGCGCAGCCCGACTTGCGCGACGCGCTGACAGGAATCGTCTTTCGCGAAACCACGACGATTGGGCTACGCTATCAGGAATTGATGCGCGCCTGCCTCGACCGCGAGCTGATCGTCGTCGAGACGTCGGTTGGCCCGGTTCGCGTCAAGCTCGCGCGTCGAGGCGGCGAGGTATTGAACGCCTCGCCCGAGTTCGAGGATTGCGTGCGCCTGGCGGCCGAGCGAGCGCTGCCGGTGAAGCAGGTCTACGGGCTGGCCGTTCAGGCCTACTGGCAGTCTTGTCACGAGGGGTAGCAGAGCGCTGAGAATGGCCGGGTGTTCCGAGTCGCAAGCAAACCTATGTCGCGTTTTTACCTGACGACCGCCATCGACTACGTCAACAGTCGGCCGCACCTTGGGACGGCCTACGAGAAGATCACGGCCGACGTGATCGCACGCTACAAGCGCTTGTGCGGGGTGCAGACGCATTTCGTGATGGGCAACGACGAGCACTCGCAGAACGTGCACCGCCGCGCCCGCGAACAGGGTCTCGACCCGCTCGACTACTGCAACCAGATGGAGCAGGAGTTCCGCGACGTCTGGGCGCGGCTCGACGTGTCGTTCGACGACTTCATCCGGACGACCGAAGAGCGGCACCGCGTGGGCGTCAGCACGATGATCCAGAGAATCGCGGACCGGGGCGACCTGTACGACGCGTTCTACGAGGGGCCCTACTGCGTCTCGTGCGAGGCGTTCAAGCCGGAGAAGGACCTGGCGGACGGGTTGTGCCCCGTCCACGGTATCAAGCCCGAATGGATCCGGGAGAAGAACCACTTCTTCCGCCTCTCGAACTATCGCGACGGGCTGCTCGAGCATTTTCACGCGCACCCCGAGTTCCTGCAGCCCGAGGTCCGGAGGAACGAGATCCTGCGCCTGCTCGAGGGGGGCCTCGAGGACATCTCCATCAGCCGTGCGGGTCAGTTGTGGGGCATTCCGATCCCGTTCGATCCCGCCAGCGTGGTGTACGTGTGGTTCGATGCCCTGATCAACTACGCCTCCGCTGTGGGCTACGGTCGCGACCAGGCCACGTTCGAGCGTTGGTGGCCCGCCGATCTCCACGTGATCGGCAAGGACATCACGCGCTTTCACTGCGTCATCTGGCCGGCCATGCTGATGAGCGCCGGTCTGCCGCTGCCGCGCCAGGTCTTTGGGCACGGGTTCGTCCACTTCAAGGGCCAGAAGATGAGCAAGTCGCTCGGGACCGTGCTCGACCCGATCGACGCCGCGGAGAAATTTGGCGCAGATCCGCTGCGCCTGTATCTGGTGAAGGAAATTCCTTACGGCCAGGACGGCGACTTCTCGTGGGATCGGTTCGAAGAACGCTACAACGTGGATCTGGCGAACAACCTGGGCAACCTGGTAAACAGGTTGGCCGTCATGACGGACAAGTACCGCCAAGGTCGTTTGCCCGCGACGCCCGGCGCGCCGGGGCGGCTGGCCGGCGTGGCAGAACACGTCGTGCGGCGCTACCGCGCCGCCATGGACGTGTATGCGCTCCACGAGGCGGCATTTGCGGCGTTTGGCCTGGTGGACGCGGCCAACGAGTACATCGCCGAAACCGAGCCGTGGACGCTGGCCAGACAGGGGCAGCAGGAACGACTGACGCAGGTCTTGTCCGACGTCGTGGAGGCGGTGAGGATTGCGGCGGTCCTGTTGCTGCCGGTCATGCCCGGATCGTGCGCGGAGATCCTGCGCCGCATGGGCGAGACGCGCGCGCCGAAAGAACTGCGGCTGGACGTTGATGCGGTGTGGTCGGGCGCCACCGAGCGCGTGGTCACGAAGGCCGAACCGCTCTGGCCGCGGCTCGAGGCCGCGCCGGTTCCCGCCGCCACGGCCGCTACCCGGAAAGAGGAAAAGACGATGAATGACCAACCGACGACCCAGCTGCCCGTACCCGTTCAGGCGGCGATGCTTGCCGTTCCCGCGACGCTGGCCGCGCCTGAGGCTGCCTCGCCGACACCGGTCGCGCCTGCGCCTGCCGCGGCGACGTCCGCCGCTGCGGCGCCAGAGGGCGACAAGATTCCGATCGAGGATTTCATCAAGGTCGATCTTCGCGTCGCGAAGGTCCTGGCGGCCGAGAAGGTCAAGGGTTCGAAGAAACTGATCAAGATGCAGATCGACGTCGGCACCGAGCAACGGACGATCGTCGCCGGCATCGCCGAAGCCTACGAACCCGAAGCGCTCGTCGGGCGGTCGGTCGTGATCGTCGCCAACCTGAAACCGGCGAAGCTGATGGGAATCGAATCGAACGGGATGGTGCTGGCGGCCAGTCCCGAGGCCGGCCTGCCCACCCTGCTCGGCTTCGAGAATCCGCCGCCGCCCGGAAGCCGGGTCAAGTGATTGACAGCCACTGTCATCTCGCCGACCCGGCATTCGCCGGGGACCTCGACCAGGTGGTGCGCCGCGCGCACGACGCGGGTGTGTCCGACGGGCTCTGCATCCTGGCGTTCGGGGATGCCGCCGAATCGGCGCAAGCCGCAAGGGTGCGGGCGGCGTGGCCAGGGGTGAAGTTCGCCATCGGCGTCCACCCGCACCAGGCTCACGAGTTTGCCGGTCGGGAGGGCGAGGTGACAGCCGCCGTCAGGAGCGCGCTTTCCAACGAACTCGGCGTGCGGGCGATCGGCGAGATCGGTCTCGACTACCACTACGATCTTTCGCCGCGCGACGTCCAGCGCGAGGTGTTCCGGGCGCAAGTCCGGCTGGCGCGGGAGACGGGTCTGCCGGTAGTCGTGCATACGAGGGAGGCCGACGAGGACACGGTGTCAATCCTCCGTGATGAAGGGGCCGGCGAGGTGCGCGGCATCTTTCACTGCTTCTCCGGCACCGAACAGTTGGCACGGGAGGCGCTCGATCTCGGCTTCCTGCTGTCGTTCTCGGGGATGGTGACGTTTCCGAAGGCACAGTCGATCAGGACGATCGCGGCAGAGGTGCCGGCGGACCGGCTGCTCGCGGAAACCGACTGCCCGTACCTGGCTCCGGTGCCCATGAGAGGACGGCGAAACGAGCCGGCGTGGGTCGCCCGGACCGCCGCGACACTGGCCGAGGTTCGACGCGTCGCGGTCAACGAACTGGACCGCGTGATGACCAGCAACTTCGCCAGACTGCTCGGTGCGTGAGCGCGTAAGGCCGCCCGGTTCGAGCATGGCCGGACGCGGGTTGGCGCGTTGACACCTCCCGCGCAAGTATGGTCTGATCAACCCATTCAGCGCTCCGTGGACAAATCAGTGGTCACCCTGTCCGACATTTTCGAACCCATACGCCTGGACCTCGATCAGGTCGAGCGCGAGTTCGCCCGCCATGTCGAGTCGCACGTCGCCCTGATCCCCGAGATCGGTCGGTACATTCAGGACGCCGGCGGGAAACGCGTCCGGCCCGCCGTACTGTTGATGGCCGCGCGCCTCTCCGGGTACTCCGGCAACCTCGCGGTGCTCTACGCGTCGGTCGTGGAGTTCATCCACACGGCCACCCTGGTCCACGACGACATCGTGGACCACTCGACGCTGAGGCGCGGCCGCCAGGCGGTCCACTCGAAGTGGGGCAACGACGTCACGGTCCTGCTGGGCGACTACCTCTACATCAAGTCGATGGCGCTGGCGCTCACCCAGGATTCGCTGGACGTCGTCCGGATCCTGTGCGACGTGACCCTGCGGATGATCGAAGGCGAGCTGTTCCAGTTGTCGAAGAACGGCGACCTGGCACTCAGCGAGAGCGACCACTTCGAGATCATCCAGAGGAAGACGGCCGACCTGTTTGGCGGCTGCGCAGAGATTGGCGGGATCCTCGGAAACGCGGGACCGGAGGGCCGGCGCGCGCTGCGGGAGTACGGCTTCAGCCTCGGGGTCGCCTTCCAGTTGGTGGATGACCTGCTGGACCTCACCGGCCGCGAAGAAGTCCTGGGCAAGCCGATCGCGAGCGACCTGCGCGAGGGAAAACTCACGCTGCCCCTCATCCACCTGGTGCAGCAAGGCGGGCTGCACGTCCGCACGCTGGTCGCCGATGTGGTTCGCGACCGCCAGTTGACACCCGAGCGGTGGCAGGAGATTGCGGCCTGCCTGAGTGAGCACCGGTCGCTCGACTACGCGTATCGCAAGGCGACAGAGTTCGGCGCCCGCGCGAAGGCCAGCCTCGCCGTGCTCCCGGCAAGCCCGGAGCGCGAGGGTCTGATGGCCCTAGCGGACTACGTGCTCTCCCGCGATCGTTGACGCGTCCAGGTCCTGGCGCCCCGCCGGGGCCCACGTCCGCAGGAGCCCTCGTGACACCCGCCGAACGTCATGCCGATCTCCTCGCCCGCATCCGCCACCACGAAGAGCGCTACTACGTCCTGAACGACCCCGAGATCTCGGACGCCGAGTTCGATGCCCTGATGAAGGAACTCGAGGCGTTCGAGCGCGAGTTCCCGGATCTCGTGACCCCCGACTCGCCCTCGCAACGCGTCGGCGGAAGGCCGGCCGAAGGCTTCGAGAGCGTCGATCACCAGGCGCCGATGCTGTCGCTCATCAACTCCTACAACGAAGACGAGGTGACCGCCTTCGATGAACGCCTGCGGCGGACGCTCGACGACGCGGGAGTCGACGCGGCGTCGGTGGAGTACGTGGCGGAACTGAAGATCGACGGCCTCAGCATCTCGCTCACCTACGAGGATGGGCATCTCGTCCGCGGCGTCACTCGAGGCGACGGCTTTCGCGGCGAAGACGTGACGTCGAACGTGCGGACCATCCGCGCCATTCCGCTCGCGCTCGCGCAGCCGGTCCCGGGCCGGCTGGAGATTCGCGGAGAGGTCTACCTGCCCCGCGCGGCGTTCGATCGCGTGAATCGCGAGAGGGAAGAACGTGACGAGCCGGTGTTCGCCAACCCACGGAACGCGGCGGCAGGCACGATGCGCAACCTGGATCCCTGCGAGGTCGCGCGGCGCGGGTTGTCGGCGTTCACGTACCAGCTGCTCGGTCCGCCGGGCGTCGTGCCCGGCCGGCACGCGGACACCCTTTCGCTGCTGCGACGATGGGGACTGCCGGTTGAAAGGAACTGGCAGCGGTGCGTCGGCGTGGGCGAAGTGCTTGCGTATTGCGGGAAATGGAAGGACGCGCGCCGGGCGCTGCAGTTCGACACGGACGGCGTCGTCGTCAAGCTGGACGATCTGGCGCTGCGGGAGAAGGCGGGCGCGACGTCGAAGTTCCCGCGGTGGGCGATCGCGTTCAAGTTTCCCGCCGAGCAGGCGACCACAAAGCTGCTGCGGATCGACGTGAATGTAGGCCGGACCGGCGCCGTGACTCCCTTCGCCGTGCTGGAGCCCGTCAGGCTGTCCGGTTCGACGATTCAGCTGGCCACCCTCCACAACGAGCAGGACGTGGCGCGCCGCGACATCCGGCCGGGCGACTACGTCCTGGTGGAGAAGGGCGGCGAGGTCATCCCGAAGGTTGTCAAGCCGGTGCTCTCGCTGAGGGGGGCGGACGTCGTGCCCTGGCAGATGCCGCACGAGTGCCCGAGCTGCGGGAGCCGCCTGCATCGTCCCGAAGGCGAGGCGGTCTGGAGGTGCGTGAACACGGCGTGCCCGGCCCGGTTTCGACGCAGCCTCGAGCACTTCGCCTCGCGCCGCGCCATGAACATCGAGGGGCTTGGCGAGGCGCTGGTGGACCAGGTCGTGAGCGCAGGCCTCGTGCGCGATTTCGCGGATCTCTACCACCTGGCCGAGGAGCCGTTGGCCGCGCTCGAGCGGATGGGAACCAAGTCGGCGCAGAAGCTCCTCCAGCAGGTCGACGGAAGCCGCCGGAACGACGCGTGGCGCCTGCTCTACGCGCTTGGCATCCGGTACGTCGGCGAACGGGTCGCGCAGGTTCTCGTCGGCGGGTTTGGTTCGGTCGACGCGATCGAGGAGGCGCCGCTCGGGCACCTGCAGTCGGTGAACGAGATTGGCCCGGTCGTCGCCGCCGCCGTTCGCGAGTACTTCGACGAGCCGCGCAACCGGCAGCTAGTGGCGCGCTTGCGCGACGCCGGCCTTCATACCGTGGGAGAGAAGACGGCGCCCGAGGCCACTGGAGGCGCGCTGGCCGGGCAGAGGTTCGTCGTGACCGGCACGTTGAACGGCCTGTCGAGGGACGAGGCGTCGGCGGCCATTGAAGCGCTGGGGGGCAAGGTCCTCGGGTCGGTGAGCCGGAAGACCACCCATCTGGTTGTGGGGGCGGAGCCCGGGAGCAAACTCGACAAGGCGCGCGAACTCGGCGTCTCCGTTCTGGACGAGCAGGCGTTCCTCAAACTCATCGGGCGAGGCTGACCCATGAAATCCCGCATCCTGGTGATCGACGATGAGGCAGCCATCCGCGATTCGCTGCGGATGATCATCGAGTACGAGGGCTACGAGTTCATTGGGGCCTCGTCGGGACCAGACGGCATCACGCTGGCCGAGCGCGAGTCGCCGGACCTCGTCCTTCTCGACATCAAGATGCCTGGCATGGACGGGTTCGAGGTGCTGGAGCGGATCAAGGCGATCTCGGACGTGCCGGTGGTGATGATCTCCGGGCACGGGACGGGGGCGACGGGCGCTGACGCCGTCCGGCGCGGCGCCTTCGATTTCATCGACAAGCCGCCCGACACCGACCGCCTCCTGGTCACCATTCGCAACGCGCTCGAACGGCGCCGCATCACCGACGAAGTGCACGCGCTGCGGCGCGCCGTGGAAGTGAAACACGAGATGGTGGGCAGTTCGGCGCAGATCCGGCAGGTGATGGAGGCCGTGCGCCGGGCCGCGCCGACCAACGCCACCGTGCTGATCCAGGGCGAGAGCGGCGTCGGCAAGGAACTGGTGGCCCGCGCGATTCACCGGAACAGCCTGCGGAGCCGCGAGCGCTTCGTGCAGGTGAACTGCGCGGCCATCCCGGAGGAGTTGATCGAGTCGGAGTTGTTCGGCCACGAGAAGGGGTCGTTCACGGGCGCGACCGAGAAGCAGATCGGCAAGTTCGAGCAGGCCGACCGCGGGACAGTCTTCCTGGATGAAGTGGGCGACATGAGCCTGAAGACCCAGGCGAAGGTGCTGCGGGTCCTCCAGGAAGGCGAGGTCGAACGCGTCGGGTCGGCGCGGACGATTCGCGTGGACGTGCGGGTGATCGCCGCGACCAACAAGGACCTCGAGCGGGAGATCGAGAAGGGGAACTTCCGCGAGGACCTGTTCTTCCGCCTGAGCGTCATCCCGATCTCGGTGCCGCCGCTCCGGGAACGCGTCGAGGATATTCCGATCCTCGTCCAGCATTTCCTGGATGCGCTCGCGCGCGAGAACAACTTCAGGCGCAGGCGCATTGCGCCGCAGGCGATGGAGGCGCTGCAGCGGCAACGGTGGAAGGGCAACATCCGCGAGTTGCGCAACACGGTGGAGCGCTGCATCATCATGACGACGGGCGATACGATCGACCTGGCCGACCTTCCCGAGGCGCTGCGGTTTGACGGTCGCCTCCCGGCAACCGATAATGAGGGAGAGGCGAAGGCGGGTGCGGCCGCCACGCTGCGGGAATTCAAGGAATCGTCGGAGCGAACGTTCCTGGTGCAGCGGCTTCGCGAGAACGCGTGGAACATCTCGAGGACGGCCGAAGTGATTGGAACGCCGCGCAGCAATCTGTACAAGAAGCTCGAGTTCTACAAGATCAGCCAGGAATCGGACGGGTCGCGGTGAGAGTGGGACCGTCGCCCGTCGCTCTTTGACAATTTGCCGCAGGAAGCCAGACGACCGCCGCGCACCGGTTGTCTCGCGGCGCTCGCGCCGCGGGAAACGCCGGGGCGGGGAGGAAAGTCCGAACTCCGTAGGGCAGTGCGCCGGGTAACGCCCGGTCAGGGTGACCTGAAGGAAAGTGGCACAGAAAATATACCGCCCTGAGCGAGCCGTGCCGGCCGAAAGGCTGGTGCGGCGAGTCGAAGGGTAAGGGTGAAAAGGTGCGGTAAGAGCGCACCGCGCCGACGGCAACGTTGGTGGCAGGCAAAACCCCGCACGGAGCAAGACCAAATAGGGAGGCGTTATCAGGACGGCCCGTCCGAAGCCTCCGGGTAGGTCGCTTGATCCCGCCAGTGATGGCGGGGCTAGAGGAATGGTCGTCCCGCCATAGCCAGCCGTCAGGCTGGCGAGGGCGGACAGAACTCGGCTTACGGCTTCTCTGCGGCGCTTTTCTCAGTACTATAACCCTGGCTTCTGAACCCTGAACCCTGAATCCTGAATCCTGATTCCTGGACCCTGACTGACTCCCGACTCCTGAATCCTGACTCCTTGTTCATTGGATCGACATCTATGTCCCTCTACCTTGTGACCGGCGGCGCCGGCTTCATCGGCTCGCACCTGTCTGAAGAACTTGTTCGCCGCGGCGAACGCGTGCGCGTCGTGGACAGCCTGATCACGGGCAAGCGCGCGAACCTGGCGCACGTGCCAGGCGTCGAGTTCCTCGAGGGCGACCTTTCGGACGTGGACGTAGCGCACCGCGCCGTGGCTGGCGTGGACTACGTGCTCCACCAGGCGGCCATCCCCTCGGTGCCGCGGTCGGTGAGCGACCCTATCACCTCGAACCGATCGAACATCGACGCGACGCTGAACGTGCTCGTCGCCTCGCGCGACGCCGGCGTCAAGCGCCTCGTCTACGCCGGGTCGTCGTCGGTCTATGGAGACACACCCACGCTCCCGAAGCACGAGGAGATGCCCACCAGTCCGCTGTCGCCGTACGCGCTCCAGAAGCTGGTGGGCGAGCAGTACCTCGCGCTGTTCACGAAACTCTACGGGCTCGACACCGTCACGACCCGCTATTTCAACGTGTTCGGGCCGCGCCAGGACCCCTCGTCGCCCTACTCTGGCGTGATCTCGCTCTTCATCAGCGCGCTGGTGGACGGGCGTCAGCCGATTATCTACGGCGACGGCGGCCAGACGCGCGACTTCACCTACGTCGCCAACGTCGTGGACGGCGTCCTTCGCGCGTGCCACGCCCCCGGGATCGCCGGGGAGATGATGAACGTGGCCACGGGGGGGCGCATCAGCCTGAATGAGCTGCTGGCCACCATGTGCGACCTACTGGAGGTCCAGACGGAGACCATTTACCGCGAGCTACGGGCTGGCGACGTTCGCGACTCGCAGGCAGACATCAGCCGGGCGAAGCAGTTGATCGGCTACGTGCCGCTGGTGGATCTCCGCGAGGGGCTCGAGCGGACGCTGGCGTGGTATCGAGGCGCTGAGGTCGCGAGCCGCTAGCGTCGGACCACCCAAGCTGCTTTCGGCTCTGGGCTTCCTGCGTGTGGCGCCGGGAGCCCAATGCTCGCCGTTCCAGGCCTCCGGTCGTGGGCGCCACCAGCGGGCGGCGTCCGGGGCTTGGCCCCGCTGGTAACCTCGGTTTCCCTCCATCGAACCGCCGTTGCCTCTCTGATTCTCAGAAATCACGGCAAATCCATCCGACCCTGGTGCCGCGGGTAACTCCGGTAGCCGTTTCTCGCGGGCTCTCCAGCCCCGACTTCGTCTTGCTGCCGGTTGGATGCCAGGAACTGATTCAAATCCAACATGTTATGGCTGCGCTCCTGATCGTGGCCCGCTGGCTTTGGTCTTGCCTTCACCTGGGTGACCCCGGCGGAACCGAGCGGCGGTGCCCGACCTCGAACCGACGCCGGGTGGCCGACCGGGGTCATCACTGCAGGACGAGGATTCTCGTTTCACTTCGAGAAGGAGGAACCATGTATCGACTGCATGTCGGAGCGGCCCTGGTGTTGGCCGTGCTACTCGCGGCCCCGCTGGCACTGGCGGAGCAGGCCAGCCCCGCGAAGGCGGCGCCCGGAGCGGTGGTCAACATCAACACGGCCACGGCGGAGCAACTTGATGGGCTGCCAGGGATCGGCGTGAAGATGGCGGCCCGCATCATCGACTACCGGCAGAAGAACGGCGGCTTCAAGAAGCTGGAAGACTTGATGAGCATTCAGGGAATTGGCGAGAAGAACTTTCTCAAGCTGAAGCCGCTCATTACGATCGGCCAACCCAAGACAGAGAAAGGGAACCAGAGTCAGTAGGCATCCCGGCTCGCCGAGCCTCCGGGGGACGCCGAATGATTCGAACTGCGCCGGGAACGGACGGGCATTGCCGGAGACAGGGTCGCCGAATGGTCCTCGCGTCTCTGTCAGGACCTGCGCTTCTGCCGCCCGCCGGCCGTGATCCGGGTGCCCGTCGTTCCGGGGAGGGCAGGACTATGCACCGCGCTGCCTACTCTGTTCTCGAGCTACTCGTCTGCCTCGCGCTCGCGCTGGTCGTCTGCGGGAGCGCCGCGCCGGTATTGATCGCTTCGCGAGATGGGGTGCGGGCAATCGGGGCAACGGACTTCCTTGTGGCACAACTGCATGCAGCCCGCATGGAAGCGCTCAAGCGCCGGTCGCACGTCGCTCTGCGCTTCGAAACGGATGGTGACGACTACCTGCTGGCGGTCTACGTGGACGGTAACGGGAACGGGATCCGCGCCAGCGACATTATCGCTGGCATTGATAGCCTGCTACGCCCCCGCGAGCGGCTCGACCAGCAGTTCGCCGGGGTCGGGTTCGGGTTCGAAGACGGCGTGCCCGACGTGGACGGCACCGATGCGCTCGACAACCGGGACCCGATTCGCGTCGGCCGCAGCCGGATGCTCTCCTTCAGTCCCACCGGAACCTCCAGCACGGGCACCGTCTATCTCCACGGAAGAGGACGAAGACAGCTGGCGGTGCGAGTGCTGGGCGGAACGGGGCGCATCCGAAGCCTGACTTTCGATTTCGGAGCACAACGATGGCAGCCGCGATGACGTTCGGGGGGCCGCGTGACGCTGCGACCAGCCACGCCGAACGACGGCGGTTCCGACGGATTGGGGAGGCCGAGCAGTGTGCCGCAGCGGGTGCCAGGCTGCGACCGGGCAGGGACGTGTCGATCCTCAACGTCTCCAGGGGAGGCGCGTGTGTAGAGGCGGCATCCCGCGTCTTGCCCGATACCCGGGTCGAACTGCAGGTGACGGTATCGGCCTGGCGGTGGGCTGTCGGCGCCCATGTGCTCCGCTGTCATGTGTCGGCGCTCGTCGAGGATCAAGGCGCCAGGTATCGGGCCGCTTTGCAGTTCGAACGGTCAATGGATGCAGACGTCGAGGCGCAACTGCGCAAGGCGCTCGCCGAGGTGGGGGGCGAAGGAGGACCGCGCGGGTATCAAGTTCCCATCAAGGGGCATCGCGATCCTAGGGACTTGGGAACTTTCTACCCTGGACGTGGGACCGCACTATGAAGGAACGCCCAATTTCGGAAGAAAACGAGACGCTGGGCTTCGCTGACGAGGTGGCACAAAAATTGATACTCACGCCACCACCGGCGTTCTCGACAATTCCGGAGGCCACGATGATCCGCTTGGAGAACAGACAGCTCGATGTGCTTCCCGCTCCGCTGCACAGACCCTGGGTCCGGTCTCGCGACCGGCGCACGGCGGTAGCCAGGTTGCTGACCTCCCTTGCCCAGCACCTCAGGGATGGGCAAGAGACCGCGACGCTTCGAGCCCGGTTCGAGGCCGGCCTGCGAGAGGCGTTGAGGGTGCCGGCCGTCCGGCTGCGCGAGAATCCGCCGCCGTATCTGGCGACGTTGCCGACCGGCGCGGACGCTCCACGCCGCGCCTGTGTGGACGTGCCCACCAGGCACGGCTCGCCGCGGGTTGTTCTCGAGGCGACGCTCGACTCCGAGATGGTGTTCGATGCCTGGGACAGACAGCTGCTGATGGTCGCGGCGCAGTTGGCGGCTCTCGTCATCGAGCTGGACCGGCGGCGGAGCAGTCAGCCGAGGTTCTCGAGCGTCGCGCTTCAGCGGGACTCATCGACGCCGTCGCTGGTCGGCACTAGCCCGGCAATGGCCACCTTGCGCGAGAACATCGAGCGCGTGGCGGCCACGGATTTCACGGTACTCATCCAGGGAGAGAGCGGCACGGGCAAGGAACTGGTGGCCCGGCAGCTGCACGAGATGAGCCGTCGCCGGAACGGGCCGTTTGTCGCCGTCAATTGCGCGGCCATTGTCGAATCGCTGCTCGAGGCCGAGCTGTTTGGTATCGAAGACCGGACGGCCACTGGCGTCCGCGGCCGGCGCGGGAAGTTCGAGCACGCCGATGGGGGCACGCTCTTTCTGGATGAGGTATCTGACCTCTCGGCGTCGGCGCAGGCCAAGCTGCTTAGAGCCCTTCAGGAGCTGATCGTGGAGCGAGTGGGTGGACACCACAGCCGGAAGGTAGACACGCGTATCGTGATCGCGACCAATAGGAGCTTGAGGGAGCTGGCTTCGCACGGTCAGTTTCGCGAGGACCTGTTCTACCGGTTGTCCGGCGTCGAACTTCACGTGCCCCCTCTCAGGGCCCGCCGACAGGACATCCCGGACCTGTGCGCGCACTTCCTGTCGCGCTACCAGGCGCCGCGGCCGTTGTCTCTCAGCGCGGAAGCCGCCGAGGCCCTGCAGGTGTACGACTGGCCTGGGAACGTGCGCGAACTGGAACGCCTGATAGAAGGGGCCGTCACGCTGGCGGCGTCCGAGTGGATCGGGATCGGCGACCTGCCGCCCACCCTGCGCGGCGACTGCGCCGAGGCCCTGCGCGGGTCCTTGAAGCGCGACGACTCGATGCGGGCGTGGGGGGCGCGTTATGCCCGTCTCGTGCTCGACCGATGTCAGCAGAACAAACGCAAGGCCTGCCAGGTCCTGGATATCAGCTATCACACGCTCATGGCGTACCTGCAGTGGAAGCCTGAGCCGTCTGGGGCGCCGGCACGTCCCCAGGACTGGCCAGACCGGAAAGACGAGGGGGAGGCGGAAGGAGGGGAAGGGAAGACGGCGGACGATGGGGCGTAGGGGAAGGAGAAGGGGGTCGGGCTCAGGGAAGCGAGGTCGGCCAGCGCGGGGCACGCCGCGCATGCCGGGGGCCTCCGGCGCAAACGGTCAGTGAGGCGGGCTGGGCAGCCACGAGGTCGCGCACTGACGGCGGGTCGGGATGACGACCCGGGGATCCGGAGGTGTGGAATGGGAAGCGAAGGATCGATCACTCTCATCGATGATCAACAGACGACGACGTCGCGGGCCGACCGGCGTACCTTTCTGAGTCTCGGTCTCGGGTGCGCGGTGCCCGTCCTGGTCGGCGGGAGGGTGCTGGATGCCACGGGCACGCTGGCTGCGTGGAAGAGGCCGGCTTCCGCCGACCCGGTGATGGACCACGTCAGCCGGGAGCTCATGCGTGCCTACAACGAGATGCGTGGGCCGACAGGGATTCGCGGTGAACATGTTCGCACGCTCGCCGCAAGTCTCGACCTGCTTGGTGCGCACTTGGAGGCCAGAGGGGACGATCGGCGCCTGGACGCGGTTCTTCGTCGGCGCATTCGCGAGAATGGGCGTGAAGGGACCGTGCAGGAGTTGAGCGCCAGGTATGCCGACCTGGCAGTTGGGCTGAGCCTTCAGCACGGTGTGGTCTCGCGCGTGGAGACAGACGACCAGCGCTCGCTCGCGGCGCTCGATTCGCTCGTCACGCACGGGGTCGCGGGGAGGCTGCACGGCTCCAACAGCGGGCTTCGCCAGTTGGCTGCCAACATCGACCGGGCGAAGGCGGTCCAGCACGCGAAGCCTGTCGCCGTGGTGCTTCGCCAGAAACCGGGGGACGACTTTCTTGGGTACCCAGCTCCTGAGGGGCACATGACTTGGTGTACCTTCTTGGCAGCAATGGCGAACGGCATGGCGATGATTGCGGCAATTCTCGGGGCCACGGGGTTGGTACCGGCCGCGGCGGAGGTGGGAATTGCCGCGGCGGCATTGCAGGTCTTGCAGGACGCCCTATGCCAGTTGGCAGACGCTCCCTGATGTGGACGCGGATTTTCTTCTGGTCCAGTGCGGTATCGGCGCTCACGGCGTTTTGGTGGGCCGTGCGCCACGCCACGTTCCCAACGCCACGGCTCGTGGAATGGTCCGTCTTCACTCTCATGCTGTTCGTGCTGTTCGTGGTGACCACGCTGCGAACGGTCAGGCAGCTGGCGACGGCCGAACCAGCCGTCGCCCAGCAGAAGGTGCTGGTTGTGAGCGCCATCGGGCTCATCCTGGTGGCTTTCGCGCTCAGGCTTCGCTGACGACGCTGTGGCCGAGCGGGGGGAGCGGCACAGGTCGGTTGCCGCTCCCCCGCGGTCGACGCCACCGGATCCGACGGCCGGTTTCGCGCCTCGCACCTCTGATTCAAGCTCGGCCGTGTGCCCGCCGCTCTCACCTCGCGAACGCGCCGGATCCCTGCCATCCGACGTCTTGACCCCACGCGCGCCCGCATAGTAGTGTTACGTGTCTGTCAGGCATTCGCCCCTTCGTTCCTGACCATCCGATGACTCCAGCGACTTCACCCCCTCTCAAGACGTCTCTGAACGGATGGCACCGGGCCCACGGCGGACGCATGGAGGTCTTCGCCGGATGGGACATGCCGGTCGAATACTCGGGCCTCGCCGTCGAGCACATGGCGGTGCGCACGCGGGCCGGGCTCTTCGATGTCTCGCACATGGGACAGGTGGAGCTGGCGGGCAAGGACGCGCTGGCCGCCGTCCAGCACATGACGAGCAACGACGCTGGCAAGCTGAAGATCGGTCAGGCCCAGTACTCGGGCCTGACGACGCCGGCGGGGACGTTCGTCGATGACCTGCTGGTGTACCGGTTCGCCACCGACCATTTCCTCTTCGTGGTCAACGCGTCCAATGTGGGCAAGGACTTCGCGTGGATCACCGAGCAGGCAAAGCCGTTTGGCGATGTCTCGGCCGTCAACACCAGCGCGCGCTACGCGCTCATCGCGCTCCAGGGACCGGCGGCCTGCGACGTCCTGCAGACCTTGACCGACGTGGATCTCGGGGCGATCGCATACTACTGGTTCGCGCACGGGGAAGTGGCCGGCGTGCGCGTCACGATCTCGCGCACCGGGTACACGGGTGAACGCGGGTTCGAGATCTTCACGCCGCCGCAGTCGGCCGTGAGGGTGTGGGACGCGGTCCTGCAGGCCGGCCGCAGCGCCGACGTGGTCCCGGCGGGCCTCGGCGCCCGCGACACGCTTCGACTCGAAGCGGCGATGCGTCTGTACGGGAACGACATCGACGACACGACCACCGTACTCGAGGCCGATCTCGAGTGGATCGTCGGGTGGGACAAGGGCGAGTTCACCGGCCGCGCGGTGCTTGCCGATCAGAAGGCGCGCGGGCTGTCGCGGCGTATCGTGGGATTCGAGATGGTGGACCGCGCCATCGCCCGGCACGGGTACGACGTGTACCTCGACGGCGCGAAGGCGGGGACCGTGACGAGCGGGACCCAGACCCCGTTCATGAAGAAGGCGATCGGCATGGCGTACCTGCCGGTTGCCCGTACCGAGCCTGGCACCGAGTTCGAGGTGGACGTCCGGGGCCGTCGCGCGAAGGCCCGCGTGGTGCCGTTGCCATTCTACAAACGTCCGAAGGGGTGACCGATGTATCCGCAGACCTACAAGTACACGAACGACCACGAGTGGATCGACCTGGCCACTGGGCGCATGGGCGTCACCGACTACGCCCAGAAACAGCTCGGCGACATCGTCTTTCTCGAACTGCCCGAAGTGGGGAAGACGGTGAAGAAGGGTGAGCAGATGGGTTCGGTGGAGTCGGTCAAGGCCGTCTCGGAGATCTTTGCCCCGGTCTCGGGCACAATCGCCGAGGTCAACGCCGGGCTCGCCGAGAAGCCCGAGAGCATCAACCTCGATGCGCACGGCAGCTGGATGGTCGCGATCACGCCTGCCGATCCGGCCGAGGCGCAGGAACTTCTCGATGCCGCGCAATACGCAGAGCTGACCAAGTGACGCACCGCTATATACCCAACACAGACCAGGACGCGCGCCGGATGCTCGAGGCCATCGGGGTCCCGAGCATCGACGCGCTGTTCGAGCCGGTTCCCGCTGCTGTTCGGCTCCAGCGCGAGCTCGACCTGCCGCCGGCGCTTTCCGAGCCCGACCTGACGGCGCACCTGGGTGCGCTGGCCGGGCAGAACGCCGACCCATCGACGCACGCGGTCTTCCTTGGGGCGGGAGCCTACAGGCACTTTGCGCCCAGCTTCATCGACCAGCTCCTGTTGCGCTCCGAGTTCTACACCGCCTACACGCCGTACCAGCCGGAGATCGCGCAGGGGACGCTGCAGGCGATCTTCGAGTTCCAGACGCTCGTGTCGGAACTGATGGGGACCGACCTGGCGAACGCCTCGATGTACGACGGCAGCACCGCGATGACCGAAGCCGCCATGATGGCCTGCCGCCTCACCAAGCGCGACCGCATCGTCGTCGCCCGCAGCGTGCACCCGCATTACCGCGAGGTGCTCGACACCTACGCGAAGAACCTGGGGCTGTCGATCGTGGAGGTGGGCTACCTGCCGGACGGCACGCTTGACGTGGGCGCGCTGGCCGACGCCGCGAAGGGCGCGGCGGGGGTGGTCTTCCAGTATCCGAACTTCTTCGGGGTGATCGAGGATCCCCGGAAAGCGGTCGAAGTCGCCCGCGCGGCCGGTGCGCTGAGCGTGGCCGTCGTGGCCGAGCCAGTGGCCATGGGGCTGCTGGCGCCGCCTGGAAGCCTCGGTGTCGATATCGTGGCGGCGGAGTTGCAGGCATTCGGCGTGCCGCTGGGCTACGGCGGACCGTACTGCGGGGTCATCGCCGCGTCCGAGAAGTGCATGCGGCAGATGCCGGGACGGTTCGTGGGCATGGCGACGGATACCGAGGGACGAACCGGCTTCGTGCTTACGCTCGCCACGCGCGAGCAGCACATCAGGCGCGAGAAGGCGACGTCGAACATCTGCACCAACTCCGGCCTGATGGCCCTGGCGGCCACGATGTTCATGGCGGCCTACGGCAAGGAAGGGCTGCCGGAACTCGCCCGTCTCAATTTCGACAAGGCGCACTACGCCGAGGCGGCCATCCGAAAGGCGGGCGCGAAGGCGGGTGTCACCCTGCGGTTCGTGGCGCCGTTCTTCAACGAATTCGTCATCGGCGGGCTCGGCGACGGGGCGGCGGTGCAGAAGCGGCTGCTCGGTTCGGGCATCATCGCCGGGTTGCCACTCGAGCGGTATTACCCCGAGTTGCGCGATTCGCTGCTCGTCTGCGTAACCGAGTTGAACCGTGCGGAAGAGATCGATCGCCTGGCGGAAGCGCTGGCGGGGTAGGTTTTCAGGAACAAGTGAACTCATGACGACACCCGATCATCGCGATCAGTTGATCTTCGAGCTGAGCACGCCGGGCCGCAAGGGCTACTCGCTGCCCGCGCACGACGTGCCGCCGGCTCCGCTCGAGGGCGGCGTGCCCGACGGGCTGCTGCGCAGCGGGCTCGCGGGATTCCCCGAGATGACCGAAGTGGGCCTCGTGCGCCACTTCACGCGCCTGTCCACCTGGAACTATGGCGTGGACACGGGGATGTACCCGCTGGGTTCCTGCACGATGAAGTACAACCCCAAGGTGAACGAGGCGGCCGCCCGGATGCGCGGCTTCGCCGAGGTACACCCCCTCGCGCCCGACGAGGCGGCGCAGGGCGCGTTGGCGATCATGCACGCCCTCGCCGGCATGCTCGGTGAGATCACGGGGCTGCCAACCGTGTCGCTGCAGCCGGCGGCCGGCGCGCACGGCGAGCTGACCGGGATGATGATGATCCGCAAGCGGCTCATCACCCGCGACGGCCACCCGCGGAAGCTCGTGCTCATCCCGGATTCCGCCCACGGCACGAACCCGTCGAGCGCCCACCTCTGCGGCTACCAGGTGCGCGAAATCAAGTCGTGCGCCCGGGGCAACCTCTCGGTCTCGGTCCTGGCGGAAGCGATGACGCCAGAGGTCGCGGGGCTGATGCTCACCAACCCGAACACCCTCGGGATGTTCGAGGACGAGATCTGCGACACGGCGCGCATCGTCCACGAAAAGGGCGGCCTGGTGTACTGCGACGGCGCGAACATGAACGCGTTGATCGGCAAGGCGCGGCCGGGCGACTTCGGCGTGGACATCATGCACCTGAACCTGCACAAGACCTTCTCGACGCCTCACGGCGGCGGGGGACCGGGGTCAGGCCCGGTGGTGGCGACCAGGGAATTCGAGCCGTTCTTGCCCACGCCGGTCGTGGTGGCCACCCGCGACGGCCTGCGCCTCGACTACGACCGGCCGCTGTCGATCGGCCGCGTGAAGGCGTTCCACGGTAACTTCGGAATGATCCTCCGCGCCTATGCCTACATCCGTGCGCTCGGCCCGAAGGGGATCAGGGAGAGCGCGGAGAACGCGGTGCTCAATGCCAACTACGTGCGGGCGCGCCTGCGCGACGCGTACGAGGTGCCGTACGACCGCGTCAACATGCACGAGGTGATCTTCTCGGATCACAAGCAGAACGAATACGGCGTGACGACGCTCGACATCGCGAAACGCCTGATCGACCTCGGGTTCCACCCGCCGACGATCTACTTCCCGCTGATCGTGCACGGCGCGCTGATGGTCGAGCCGACCGAGAGCGAAGGCCTGGACGAACTCGATCGATTCGTAGAAGCGATGCTGCAGATCGCGGAGGAGGCCCGGACGAATCCGGACCTGCTGAAGAAGGCGCCGGTTACGACACGGCGCAGCCGGTTCGACGAAGCCACCGCGGCGCGGAAGCCTATCCTCAAGTGGACGAGGCCGGTGGGATAAGGCAGGGACGAGGGATCCAGGGGTTAGGGGTTAGGGGTTAGGGAATTGAGGGCCGGATCGGCTGGATGCCGCTCCGGCCCTTTGTTTCTCAGGGCCGGTTAGCAGGGCCCCTCGCTGACGAGGAACTCGGACGGGTGCCGCCGGCCGTAGGCGATATCCAGCAACGTGTCGGCCGCGACCGTGAGCGGGTCAACGACCGGGGCGGACTGGAAGACGTCCACGGTCAGGCCGACCGACACCTCCGTGCAGGCGGGGACGATGACCGTGGCGCCGTGCGCCTGGCACCAGCGGGCGGCCGAGACGAGATGCTCGCGCGCCTCGTCGGAGACCCGCGCGCCGGTCGCCTTGATGCCGATCGATTCATCGAAGATCGCTGACAAGACGCGTCGTTGGGGTTCCGAATCGATGTCGGGTGCCACCGGGACCAGCCCGTGGGCCTCGAGCGCGCAATGAAAGAGGCGCGTTCGGAGCGTCGCGTCGGTCGCGAGGATCCCGACACCGGTCCCGGCCGGGTATGAGGCCCGCAGCCAAGCCGCGACAATGTCCATCAGGTGGACCCACGGGATCGTCAGCGCGCGCTGGACCTCGGCGTGATAGGCGTGCGCGGTGTTGCAGACGACGAAGATCGCATCGGCGCCGGCCCGCTCGAGTCCCCGCGTGAAGGCCGCCAGGTGCGGCGCAGGGCTCGGTCCGTTCCTTAAGAGCGCCTCGGAGCGATCGGGAGTGGACGTGGCGTTGGCGACCAGCCACACCGGGTGGTCACGGTCGGACCGGGCTCCGTGTCGCTCGCCGCGCGCCAGAATTTCCCGCTCGAACTGGACGTGGGCGAGCGGGCCGAGGCCGCCGAGAATACCCGGTACGAACACCTGCCCGGGCGCGAGCAGGAAAGCGGGGAGTGCCATCTTTTTCGTTCCCAAACAAGGCCGGGCTAACCGCCGAGCGCCGTTCGGCGCCGGAACTCGTCGGTCAGCCGTCGCGTGACCGGGCCGGGGGTTCCATCGCCGACGACGCGGTGCTCGACGCGGACGACCGGCATACACTCGGTCGTGGTGCCCGTAAGGAAAATCGCGTTCGCGGACAGCGCCGTCAACTAGCGTACCCGCCATCGACCGGTTGAGGCAAGGGCCGTGAACCTGCGGTGCCGGCCCACCTGCGCGGTTGACAGTATCGCTCGCGGAGAAGAGAATCCCAACTCGTATGCGAGTGCTCAATGCGCGCCAGATGCGGGAGGCCGACCGGAGAACGATTCAGGAGATCGGCATCCCGTCGATCGTGCTCATGGAGAACGCAGGCCGCCAGGTCGTCGCCGCGATCGAACGGCGATTCCCCGACCTCGCCACCCGGCGCGTCGTCGTGCTCTCGGGCCGGGGGAACAACGGCGGCGACGGCTTCGTCATCGCGCGGACGATCCTGCCGCGCTCGGCCGGCGTCACCGTCGTGCTCATCGGCGATCCGGCGGACGTGAAGGGGGATGCCGCCACCAACCTGGCGATCCTGGGCCGGCTCGGCGTGCCGGTCCTGGCGATCGCGGACGGCGCGGCATGGGAACTGCACCTCCGGTGCCTGGCCGAGGCGGGACTCGTCATCGACGCGCTGTTCGGTACGGGGCTCACGACGCCTCTGACTGGAATCCACGAGAGGGTCGTCGCCGATCTGAACGCGACCTCGGTCCCCGTCGTATCGGTCGACGTGCCGAGCGGCATGTCGGCCGATACGCCGGAACTCATCGGGCCGTCGGTGCACGCGGCGCTGACGGTCACCATGGCGGCGCTGAAACTGCCGCTGGTCCTGCCGCCGGCGCTCTCGCGCGCCGGCGAGGTGGTCATCGCCGACATCGGGATCCCCCTCGAAGTCATCGAGTCGGTGGAGGGGCCGCGCATCGAGCTGATCGACGGCCAAACCGTCCGGGCGCTCATCGTGCCGCGCCCGCCCGAGTCCCACAAGGGATCGTTCGGTCACGTGCTGATCGTCGCGGGCTCGCGCGGCAAGACCGGGGCCGCCTACCTCGCGGCGGCGGGCGCGTTGCGCTCGGGCGCAGGCCTGGTGACCGTCGCGACGCCGTCTGGTTGCCAGCCGGTCGTGGCTGGCCTCGGCGCCGAGTACATAACCGTGCCGCTCAGTGAATCGGCTGCCGGGACGGTCGCGGCACGGGCCGCGGCGGAAGTGCTCGCGAAACCGCACGACGTCCTCGCCGTCGGCCCGGGACTTGGCGGCGGCGACGAGGTGCGCGCCTTCGTGCGCGCCCTGGTCGAGCGAGCGACGGCCCCGATGGTGCTCGACGCCGACGCCCTGAACGCCTTCGCCTCAGGTCCCGATCGCCTGGTGGGGCGGGATGGCCACGACATCATCGTCACACCGCACCCCGGCGAGATGGCCCGGTTGCTCGGCGTCCGAACCGAACAGGTGCAGGCCGATCGGCTGGCCGCGGCGACCGAACTGGCGACGCGGCAGCGTCTCTACGTCGTGCTCAAGGGGCACCGCACCATCGTGGCGACTCCCGACGGCAAGCTGTTCGTCAACACGTCGGGCAACCCGGGTATGGCGACCGGCGGGACGGGTGACGTGCTCACCGGCATGGTCGCCGCATGGCTGGCCCAGGTGCCCGACGCGGAGGCGGCTTCCAAGCTGGCCGTCTTCGTCCACGGCGCGGCCGGAGATCTTGCGGCGGGCGCGAGAGGCGAGGTGGCGATGACGGCGGGCGACGTGGTCGAGCATATTGGCGACGCCATTCTGGCGCTGACGGGCCCGGCCCGGGACGGCCGGTGAGCCTCGGTCCCCGCATGGTCGAGGGGCAACGACTCACCGTGCAGTCGGAGGAGGAGACCGCGCGCGTGGCAGCCGCGCTGGCTGCCACTTTGCTCCCCGGGTCGGTCGTGCTGCTCTACGGTGATCTCGGGGCCGGCAAGACGGCGTTCGTGCGCGGCATGGCGCCGGCGCTCGGGATCGATCCAGACGAAGTCAGCAGCCCCACCTTTGCGCTGGTGCAGCCGTACGCCGGCTCGCGCGCCACGCTGTTCCATGTCGATCTCTACCGGCTCGAAGGGGCGGAGATCGACGAACTGGGGCTCGACGACCTCGCGACGGACGGCGTCGTGGTCGTGGAGTGGGCGGAGCGGCTACTGCGGCCGCCGGCCGGTGCGATCCGCGTCCGGCTCTCTGACCTGGGCGGCGACCGTCGTTCCATCCGGATCGACTGCCCGGGGCGGGCCGGTTCGGACCCGGCCGAGGCCGACTGACCGCGACCAACGGGGGAGGCATGCTGGAAGAGATCGTCACGTGGGCCGAGATCGACCTCGACGCGATCGCGCATAACGTGCGCGCGTTCACGCGGCACGTGGGCGACTCCGTCGAGGTGATCGCGGTCGTCAAGGCCAACGCCTACGGTCACGGCGCGGTACCGGTGGCACAGGTGGCGTTGGAGGCCGGGGCGACACGCCTGGCCGTCCACCGCACGAGCGAAGGCATTCAACTGCGCCGCGCTGGCATCACCGCGCCCATACTGGTGATGGGGTACACGCCGCCTTCCGGCGCTGCGAGCATCGTCCGGCACGACCTGACGCCGAGCCCCATCTCGCGCGAGTGCGCGGACGCGATCGCGGCCGAGGCGGTGCGCGCCGGGCGGGTGGTGCCCGTCCACGTGAAGGTGGACACCGGCCTGGGGCGATACGGACTTCTGCCCGGCGAGGTCGAGGACTTCGTTCGCTACGTCGGCTCGCTCTGCGGCGTGCGACTCGAGGGCCTCTACACCCACCTCGCCACAGCCGACGCCGAGGACCGGGCCCACGCCGGCGTCCAGATCGAGGCGTTCGGCCGGCTGCTGGCGATTCTCGAGCGCGCGGGCGTGCGGGTCCCGCTGCGCCACGTCGCCAACTCGGCAGCCATGCTGCGACTGCCCGAGGCGCACTTCGACGCCGTGCGTCCAGGCATCGCCATGTACGGGCTGGCCCCGTCGGACCACTGGGCGCCCACACTCGACCTCCGACCGGCGCTCACGCTCAAGAGCCGCGTGAGCCGGGTGCGTGAACTGCCCTCGGGCTCTGGCATCAGCTACGGCCGCACGTTCGTGACGACCCGTCCGATGCGGGTGGCTCTGGTTCCGGCCGGCTACGGCGACGGATATCACCGTGTGCTCTCGAACAGGGGCAGCGTGCTGATCCACGGACAGCGGGCGCCCATCCTGGGGCGGGTCTGCATGGATCAGTTCGTGGTCGACGTGGACGGCATTCCCGACGTCCGGACCGACGACGAGGTGGTCCTGATTGGCAGCCAGGGGTCCGCACGGATTCCCGCCGAGGAGGTGGCGCGTCTGGCGGGCACCATCAACTACGAGGTCACCACGTCGCTGGCGGCGCGCGTGACGCGTGTCTTCCTCCGGGGGGGGGAGGTCGTCGGCGTGTCCGACGTGGGCGACGGGCTGACCCCTAAGGTTCTGACCGGTAGTTCGGGGCTTCCTTCGTGATGATGACGTCGTGCACGTGGCTCTCGCGCATGCCCGCGGTGGTAATGCGCACCAGGCGCGCGTCGACATGGAGCTGTGCGATGTTCGGGCAGCCGCAATAGCCCATCCCGGCGCGCAAGCCGCCCACCAACTGGTGGATCATCGCGGCCACGCTGCCCTTGTAGGCCACGCGGCCTTCGATCCCCTCGGGCACGAGCTTTTCGCCCGTCTCCTGGTCCGGGGCAGCGAGATCGAACTCGTCCTGGAAGTAGCGATCGCGGCTGCCTCGGCGCATCGCGCCAATCGAGCCCATCCCCCGGTACTCCTTGAAGCTGCGGCCCTGGTACAGCACGACCTCACCCGGGCTCTCGTCCGTTCCGGCGAACAGGCTGCCAATCATGACGGCGCTCGCGCCCACCGCCACCGCCTTCGTGATGTCGCCCGAGAACCGGATGCCGCCGTCCGCGATGACGGGGACATCGTGCGGCGCCGCGGCCCGCGAGCAGTCGAGGACGGCGGTGATCATCGGCACGCCGATGCCGGCGATCACGCGCGTGGTGCAGATCGATCCGGCGCCGATGCCCACCTTCACCGCGTCCACGCCGCGCTTGATCAGGTCCTCGGTCGCCTCGGCCGTTGCCACATTGCCGGCCACCAGGTCCACGTCGGGGAAGCGACGGCGCAGTTCCTCGACCGCGTCGAGGACCTTCTGCGAGTGGCCGTGAGCCGTGTCGATGACCAGTAGGTCGACATGCGCGGCGACGAGCGCCTCGGCCCGCGCCATCGCATCCTTGCCCACGCCCACCGCCGCACCGACGCGCAGGCGCCCCAGCGCGTCCTTGCACGCGGCCGGGTACTTGATGACCTTCTGGATATCCTTGACGGTGATGAGCCCCTTCAGCCGGAAGTGCTGATCGACCACCAGCAGCTTCTCGATCTTGTGGTGATGCAGGATCTCGCGCGCCTGGTCCAGCGTGGTCCCGACGGGAACCGTGACCAGGTTCTCGCTGGTCATGATGTCCGAGATCGGCCGGTCCACGTTGGTCTCGAACCGCAGGTCGCGGTTCGTCAGGATCCCGACGAGCCGTCCTTCCGTGCTGCCGTCCTCGGTGATCGGCACACCTGAGATCCGGAACTTCTTCATCAGGCCGAGCGCCTCGTAGATCAGGTTGGTCGGGGAGAGCGTGATCGGGTTGACGATCATGCCGCTCTCCGACCGCTTGACCCGGTCCACCTCGGCGGCCTGTTCCTCGACGGTCAGGTTCTTGTGGATGACGCCGATGCCGCCATGCTGCGCCATGGCGATGGCGAGGCCGGACTCGGTGACGGTGTCCATGGCGGCGCTGAGCAGCGGGACGTTGAGGCGGATATTGCGCGTGAGCTGTGTGCTCACGTCCACGCCCGCTGGCAGGACCTGCGAGTGTCGAGGAACCAGCAGCACATCGTCGAACGTCAGGGCGGTGGCCAGTTCCGTTCCAGCCCGCAGCATGGAAGGTGTCGCGGTCTTCAATTCCATCGCGCGTGATCCTCGTGTCGGCCGGCGTCGGCGCCGGCGCTCCAGTGTCGCGGACCGGCATGGATGCCGGTCCTGTGCTGAGGTCCTACTGCCCGGCGCCGTGGCACTTCTTGTATTTCTTCCCGCTGCCGCACGGGCACGGATCGTTCCGGCCTACCTTCGGCTCATCCCGCCGCACCGTCTTGACGACGTCGTCGCCGCCGGTGCGTTCGGGCTTCCTCCCGGAGGCTCCGGGGGCCGTGTTGAACACGGAGGCCGCATCTCCGCTCCCGCCGCTCAGGGTCATCGGGGCCGACCGCCTGGCGGGACGACGGGCCACCGGGGCTTCTTCCGACGCGATAGGGCGCAGCCACCAGAGGTAGCGCACCATCTCTTCGTCCAACCGGTCCTTCATGTCCTGGAAGAGCGCGTAGCTTTCCTTCTTGTACTCGACGAGCGGGTCGCGCTGCCCGTAACCCCTGAGCCCGATCCCCTCCTTGAGGTGGTCCAGGCTGTAGAGATGGTCCTTCCACTGGACATCGACGATCTGCAGCATGATGTCGCGCTCGATGCGGCGGAGAATCTCGCGATCGATCTGCTGCTCCTTGTCTTCGTACCGCTTCTGGACGCGCGCCCAGAGCCCCTCGCGTACCTCGTCGATCGACTTGCCGGCCTGGAACCCGACGATGCCGAAGTCGCCGCCATCGAGGGCGAACAGACGGGTCGCCTCGAGCTGCAGGGCGTCGAGGTCCCATTCCGCCGGGTCCATCTGCTTGCTGCAGAAGGTGTCGACCGTCGAATCGAGCAGGCCCTGCGCCAGTTCCATCAAGTACTGGCGGCTGTCCACCGTCTCATCGTCCAAGCTGATCCGGCCGTCGAGGACCTCCCGTCGCAGCGAGTAGATGCTCTCCCGCTGCTTGTTCATCACGTCGTCGTACTCGAGCAGGTGCTTGCGCACGGAGAAGTTCTGCGCTTCCACCTGCTTCTGCGCGCGCTCGATCGCGCGGGTGACCATCTTGTGCTCGATGGGCACCCCTTCTTCCATGCCGAGGCGCTGCATCAGTCCCGAAATGCGGTCGGAGCCGAAGATTCGCATCAGATCGTCTTGGAGCGACAGGTAGAAGCGCGACGATCCGGGATCCCCCTGTCGGCCGGCACGCCCGCGCAGCTGATTGTCGATCCGGCGCGCCTCGTGGCGTTCCGTCCCGACGATGTGCAGCCCGCCGAGGCGGACGACCTCGTCGTGCTCGGCGTCCGTCTGCCGCCTGAAGTGTTCGAAGATGCGATCCCAATCCTTCCGGCCGACGCGGTAGAAATGCTCGATGTGGTAGAAGTAGACGGTCTCGTCGTCGTCGATGAAGCGTTCCTGGCCCTTCGGCAGCTTCTCGGCCAGTTCGTCGGCCAGGCACTGCTGCCGCGCCATGAACTCGGCGTTTCCGCCGAGCAGGATGTCGGTTCCACGGCCCGCCATGTTGGTGGCAATGGTGACCGTCGCACGGCGCCCGGCCTGGGCGACGATCTCCGCTTCCTGCGCGTGGTACTTGGCGTTCAGAACGACATGCTTGACGCCGCGTCGGTGCAGCATGACCGACAGCCGTTCCGACTTCTCGATCGAGATCGTCCCAACGAGGACCGGGCGTCCCTCGGCCTGCTTCTCGGTCACGTCCGAGACGATGGCGGCGTCCTTCTCCGGTTCGGTGCGGTAGATGACGTCCGGTTCCTCGAGCCGCCGGAGCGACTTGTTGGGCGGAATCACCATCACGTCGAGGTTGTAGATCTTTCCGAATTCCTCGGCCTCGGTCTCGGCCGTGCCGGTCATCCCCGACAGTTTCTTGTACTTCCGGAAGTAGTTCTGGAAGGTGATCGTCGCGAGCGTCTGGTTCTCGCGCTCGATCTTCACCTTTTCCTTGGCCTCGACCGCCTGGTGAAGCCCGTCGCTCCAGCGGCGCCCCTCCATCAGCCGGCCGGTGAACTCATCCACGATGACCACCTGGCCGTCCTTGACCATGTAGTCCACGTCCCGGCGGAAGAGGGAGTGCGCGCGGAGGGCCTGGTTGACGTGGTGGAGCACCGGCATGTTGGCCGGGTCGTACAGCCCGCCCGGCTCGAGCCGGGCGCCCAGCAGCGTCTCGGCATGCGCCATCCCGCCCTCGGTGAGCGTGACGGTCTTGTGCTTCTCGTCAACGATGAAGTCGCCCGTGGCCTCGAGCGCCTCGCGATCCTCGGCCTTCGTGTCGCCGTGCGTCACTGCCCCGGCCTTGAGGCGGGGGATGACGCGGTCCACCTCGTAGTACAGCTCGGTCGATTCCTCGGCCGGCCCCGAGATGATGAGCGGCGTTCGCGCCTCGTCGATAAGGATGCTGTCCACTTCGTCCACGATCGCGAAATGGTGCCCGCGCTGGACGTAGTGCGCCAGCTCGAACTTCATGTTGTCGCGCAGGTAGTCGAACCCGAACTCGTTGTTGGTGCCGTAGGTGATGTCGCACCCGTACGCCACCTGCCGCTCGACGTCGGTCAGCTCGTGCTGGATGACGCCGACGGTGAGTCCGAGGAAGCGGTACACGCGCCCCATCCACTCCGAGTCGCGGCGCGCGAGGTAGTCGTTCACCGTGACGACGTGAACGCCCTTGCCCTCGAGCGCGTTGAGGTAGGCGGGCAGCGTCGCGACGAGCGTCTTGCCTTCGCCCGTCTTCATCTCGGCGATCCTGCCCCGGTGGAGCACCACGCCGCCGACCAGCTGCATGTCGAAGTGGCGCATGTTCAACGTGCGCCGCCCCGCTTCGCGGACCACCGCGAAGGCTTCGGGCAATAGCTCGTCGAGCGCTTCGCCCTTGGCGGAACGCTCGCGGAACTCGACGGTCTTCGCGCGCAACTGGTCGTCGCTGAGTGGCCGGATCGACGGTTCGAAGCCGTTGATCGCGGTGACGATCGGCGCGATACGTTTCAGTTCGCGCTCGTTCTGGGTTCCGATGACTTTAGCGAGGAGAACACCAAGCATGTAAGGAGAGACTGTGTGACGACGGGGGTATCCACAGATTGTAGGAGAGGTCCGCAGGATCGGTCAAGGCAACGGCACGGCCCGCGGGCGCGGTGGACCTACGGCCGACGATTGCCGGTCAGCAGCGCGAGAGGATTCGTCAGCTGACCGTTGACCAGGAGTTCGTAGTGCAGGTGCGGGCCGGTCGCACGACCGGTCGCACCAACCTGCCCGAGCACCTGGCCGCGTTCGACGCGCTCTCCGGGCCGAACAGAAAACGCGGAGAGGTGCGCGTATCGGGTCACCAGGCCAAAATTGTGGTTGATCGCTACCACGTTGCCGTAGTCGCCATTCCAGCCTGCCGACTGCACGGTGCCGTCCGCGGTCGCGTAGACGGGCTGCCCCTTGTCGGCGGAAATATCGATGCCGGTGTGGGCTGCACGTCCCCGGCCGAACGGGTCCTCCCGCATCCCGAAGGTCGCAGAGAGCGCGCCTCGGGCCGGCCAGATGGACGGCGTGGCGCCGAGCAATTCGGCGCGGCGATCCAGATCCCCCTGCGCAAGCTCGAGGCGACTCGTCAGGCGTCCGAGGACCAAGCGGAGAGTGCCAAACGTATCTTCCGGTGAGGCAAGTGTCGGGGACAGGACGGAACGGGCGATGGGTGTGGCAGTGGAGCCGCCGCCCATGGCACGGGACCTGACCGCGGCGGGCAGCTTCGCCAGCGCGCGAGCCGAATCGGGGTCGAGGATGGCCTTTTCGCTGAGGTCGCCGACCGCCGCCTGCACGCTTTCAACCTGGTCCGTCAGCTCGGCCGTCATCGCCCGGAAGCTCTCGTTCTGAAGCTGCAGAGACGCGGCCGTCTTCCGGATGTTGCTGAGCTCGGCGAGCGTACTCCACCGAGTGCCCAGCCCGACGAGCACCGGCAGGCTGAACACTACGGCCAGCATCGTCAGCGTCGGCCGCAGGCTGAGAGTCCACCGTCGTACGACGCCCGTCGTGCGGTCCGCGATGACGATGGTATAGCGTCTCGACTTCACCCGGCTGGTACTCCCGCGATGTGACAGGTCTCAGCGTTTCCTGAATCGGCCGGCCCAGAACGCCGCCACGGTCGCCAAGCGCTGGACTTTATCACAGGAACGGCTGTGTTCCCAAGACGGAAATCGTTGCGAGCGAACAAAGCGCGAAGACGAACTCCCCGACAATTCGTCCGGGAGTTTGGATCGCGGCCGGGCGCTGAGGCGGTGCAAGTGCTCGGACGATACACCCGTCGCGGTGTTCGTCATACTGCGGCATGGCATGACGTCCTACATGCGCACGACTTCCCTGGCGTCATCGTTCACTCTGTACTGGAGTGCTTCGCCCACATGCAGCGCGCCCACCGAGTCGGCGCCTGCCAGATCGGCAATCGTCCGGGCAACCTTCAGGACGCGGTCGTACCCGCGCGCGCTCAGCCCGAGACGCTGAACGGCCTGCTCGAGCAGTCGCCTGGCGGCCATGTCCGGACGGCACTGCCGCCATACCGATCGTCCCTGCAACTCCGCGTTCACCCGGACGCCGGCGCTCGCGCACCGATCCTGCTGGCGCTCGCGGGCCTGCAGGACGCGGTCACGAATGGCCGAGGACGGCTCGGCCTGGGGATCCTCGCCGAGCGTGGCGGCGGGCACGGCGGGAACCTCCACGATCAGGTCGAGGCGGTCGCGGAGCGGGCCCGAGAGACGTCCGCGATATCGAGAGACTTCGGGCGGCGTACACCGGCACACGCGGGTCTCGTCGCCAAGGAAGCCACATGGGCATGGGTTCATGGCAGCCACGAGCATGAACCGTGAGGGGAAGACGGCCGTCCGCGCCGCGCGCGCGATCGTCACGAATCCATCTTCGAGCGGTTGCCTGAGCACCTCGAGCACCCGCCGGTCGAACTCGGCCATCTCGTCGAGGAACAGCACGCCGTTGTGCGCCAGGCTGATCTCGCCGGGGCGGGGAAGGGTACCGCCGCCGACGAGGGCGACGTCGGACACGGTGTGATGCGGCGCGCGGAACGGCCTCTCGCGCAGGAGGCCCACGCCGGGCGGCAACAGCCCGCACACCGAGTGAATCGACGTGCACTCCAGCGCCTCCTCGAACGACAGGGGCGGGAGGATGCCCGGCACCCGTCGCGCCATCATCGTCTTCCCGGCGCCGGGGGGACCGATCAGCAGCAGGTTGTGTCCGCCAGCCGCCGCGATCTCGAGGGCGCGTCGCGCGAGGGACTGGCCCCGCACCTCGGAGAAGTCCCGCGCCGGTCCTGCCGGCGGTGTCACCGGGGCCGGCGGGGCGGTTCGTGTGATCGATCCCGGGGCGTTCAGGGCCATGACGGCATCGGCCAGGCAATCGACAGGGATCACACCCAGTCGCTCAACGACAGCCGCTTCGAGGGCGTTGGCGGTCGGCAAGAGAATGGCGTTCACCCCGTCCTTCAGGGCGGCCGCCGCTATCGGCAGCACCCCGCGGGTCGCCTGGATGCCCCCGTCGAGCGACAGTTCGCCGAGCAGCACGATGTCGTCCACCCGCCGACGTTCGACGATGCCCGTAGCGGCCAGGATACCAAGCGCAATCGGCAGGTCGAACGAGGAGCCCGCCTTGCGCACGTCGGCGGGGGCGAGGTTCACGGTAATGCGGTGTGGGGGGAAGTCGAACCCTGAGTTGCGGATGGCGCTCCGGACACGGTCCCGGCTCTCACGGACGCTCGGGTCTGGCAGGCCGACCAGCGTGAACGACGGCAGGCCGAACGTCACGTCCACTTCGACGTGGACGGGGAAGGCTTCGATGCCAAAGACCGCGGCGCTTCTGAGGCAGGCGAGCACGGCGCATCTCATCTGCAAGAGATCGGCCGCCCGACGAATAGGCAGGGTGAACGGGAATTGCGACACGGGCCGCATCGCCCATGCTCGGGTCAGGATGAATCTGCGCTACGGGGCATTCAGGACGTGGCAGAAACTGAGCAGAATGGGCCGAGCCTCTTTGGTTCCGGCTCGACCGGGTTATGGACGCTGATGATTGTTGCGCGACGCGAAGACCGTCAGGCGCGAGCCCGGCATCAGATAGTCTCTGGTCAGCCGGTTCCAGGCTTTGAGCGACGCCACCGTTGTCCGGTAGAGCCGCGCGACCGAGAACAGCGTGTCGCCGCGCTTGACCTGGTGGGTCAGTTTCACCTTGTTCACCGGGTCGGCGGATGTCGCCCGCGACACCGCCTTTTCCTCCGGCGCGACCGATCGGGTCTCTGCCACGGCCACCGGCGCGGGCCTGTCCGGCCGGCCAGCCAGCAATAGCGCGGGATCCACCGGGATGACAAGGTTCTGGCCAGGCCTGACCAGGGCCTTGGTGGAGAGGTAGTTCGCGTCCGCCAGGTCCGTGCGGTTGACCAGCAGTTTCCTCGCGATGGTCGCCAGCGTGTCCCCGCGCTTGACGGTGTACCACTTCAGCGATGCCGTATCGATGGGAGTCAGTTCCGAGAGGCGCGCTTCGAGCGCTGCCGCGGTTCCCCTCGGCACCTTGATCTCGTAGTCGGTGTGCCGGACCGGGGTCGTCCATCGCCGCAGTTCCGGGTTCAGCCCCTGGATCTCGGAGACCGTGGTGCCGGCCCACTCCGCGATCCTCCGGAGGTCGACCGGCCGGGGCACCTTGACCTTCTCGTAGTCGAGCGGTGCCTGTGGCGAGAGGTCGAACCCATACTGAGCGGGGTTTCGGGCGATGACGATGGCGGCCAGGATCATCGGCACGTACTCCCGGGTTTCCCGCGGGAGGGCCTTCTGCCGGTCGGCCAGCGCCCAGAAATCCGCCATCCCGGCCCGTTTTACCGCCCGTTGCACCAGGCCGGGCCCGCCGTTGTAGGAGGCGAGTGCCAGGTGCCAGTCGCCCGAGAAGGCGAGGACGAGCGCCCGAAGGTAGTTGGCCGCAGCGCGGGTCGCCTTTTCCGGATCCGACCGCTCATCCACGTACCAGTCACGCTTGAGGCCATGCTCGAGCGCGGTGCCGGCCATGAACTGCCACACGCCCTTCGCCTTCGCGCGGGAGACCGCGTTCGGGTTGAACGCGCTCTCGATGAGCGGCACGTAGGCCAGATCGAGCGGCAACCCCCCGGCCCGGAACACGTCCTGGATCATCGGGAGATAGCGCGCGCCGCGCTCGAGGCCGGTGGTGAACCAGTCGCGAAGGCGTCCCTGGAAGAGTTCGATGTACGCCAGAACCCGCGCGTTCAGCGGGATGGCGATGTCGTGAGAGGTGCTCTTGAGATCGAAGGCGACGGTTTTCTTCGTTTCCGGTGAGGATGCCGCCGGAGCGAAGGTGGACTCCTCGAGCAGCGCGTCTATCGACGCCGGCTCGTAGCGCTTCTCGGTGAACCCGTCGCCTTCGGCCAGCGCCGTCACCTCGTAGGCACTGATCCGATCCACCAACCGGTCGAAGTGCTCGCGAAGTCGAGCGTCGAAACGGGCGCCGTAGGGAGATTGTACCAGCACGTCGATCGCCTGGTCGAACTCGATTCTGGCGCGCTCGAGGTGGCCGATCGACAGCTCCTGCTGACCGCTGTCGAAGTGTCTCTGCGACGTTGCGACGAGCGTCGCAATCGGATCCCGCGCAGGAGCCGGCGGCGGGGCCGGGATCGACTGTTGCCCCGTCTTGGGCGGCGGTGCCGTGACCGGGAGGTGCGCCTGGGATCGCGCCGAGCACCCTGCGATCGTCGTGGTAAGCAGCGCCAGTGCCAGCGCTAGCCGCGCGCAACGTGGAACCATGTCATCTCCCCGGCAGGGCCCAGCCGGCATGGCTGGACCAGAGTTCTCGAGACGGCGCGCGGGGGGCGTCGCCAGCCCGATTGAGTGTGTCGCCTCGCCGAACCATACCACCGGGCGGCGGACCGGGTCAACCATTTCACGCCTGCAAGTCCTTCAGGTTCAGCACGAAGGAATATCAGTCTCGGCTTCCACCCTGCCGGCCACACCTCAGTTTGCCCGGCTTCAGACACCTGCGTTACTATATGATGCTTTGATAGATATGACTGATCCGTTGCCTTCTCTGTACTAGGCCAGCTGAACCTGCCATGAAGACTCGCCTGCTCGTGTGTGCGCTTATCGTCCTGGCGGTGGCCGTCGGCGGTTGTCGGAAATCGGCCAACGAGCCCCCGGTCGCCACGCCGTCGCTCACGGTCAGCCAAACGCGGGTGCCCCTCGGCAGTCCGCTGGAACTCACCTACGAGTTCAAGGTAGCAGCCGATGCCCCGGCGTTCGCCGAAAACTACCGGGTCTTCGTGCATTTCGTTGATGCCGACGAAGAATTGATGTGGACCGACGACCACTTCCCGCCCACGCCGACGACGCAGTGGAAGGCAGGTCAGACGATAAAATACAACCGGTTGCTGTTCGTCCCCGTCTATCCGTATGTTGGCGACGCGGCGATCGAGGTTGGGCTGTACGGGAACGGCAACAAGCGCCTGCCGCTGGCGGGGACCGAGAAGGGGCAGCGGGCCTACCAGGTCGCGAAGATCCAGGTGGCCCCGCAGACCGAGAGCATCTATCTCACGTTCAAGGATGGCTGGCACCTGGCGGAAATCGCGGCCGACAACGCCAGCAACGAATGGCACTGGACGAAGAAGGACGCGACGCTGTCGCTCAAGAACCCCAAGCGGAACTCCATGTTCTATCTGGACTACAGCGGCCAGCCGAAGGTGATGACCGAGGCGCAGACGGTGACGGTCAGCATCGGCGGTAACGTCGTCGAGACCTTCCAGGTCGGCCGAGCCGGGGAAGTTCGACGGATTCCGCTGACGGTGACGCAGTTGGGCACGGGGGAACAGGTGGAGCTGAAGCTGAGCCTCGACAGGACGTTCGTCCCGGCGGTTGTGACAGCGGGGGGCCAGAACGACAAGCGGGAACTGGGGTTGTGCGTGTTCCACGCGTTCGTCGAGGCACGGTAGCCCGACGAGCGAAGAGCGGGCCGCAGACAGCTGACAGCGGGCAGTCCACGGGGAGGGCATGCGCCAGGGCGTTCGACGGGCAATCGTGGTTTTGGCTGTCGCCTTGCTGGCCTGGCAGGGGCTGGCCGGGGTGTGTGCCGCAGAGCTCGTCTTCCTGAGCACCGGGCGCACGATGACCGCCCGTTCTCACCGCGTGGAAGGCGACCAGGTGATCCTCACGCTCCGCAGCGGCGGCGAGATCACCTGTGAGGCCTCGCTGATCACCCGGATTGCGCCTGACGAAGTGGCGTACCCGGAGCCCGAGGCGCTGCCAGCCGCCGATGCCGGGCCGCTGGCGGCGGTGCCCTATGCAGAGATCATCGACCAGGCGGCGAGCCGTCAGGGGGTGGACCCGCGGCTGGTGCGCGCGGTGATCCAGGTGGAGTCGGCCTACCAGGCTGACGCCCGGTCCCGAAAAGGGGCTATCGGCCTGATGCAACTGATGCCCGACACGGCGCGGCGTTATGCCGTGTCCGACCCGTACGATCCGGGCTCGAATATCGAGGCCGGGATCAAGCACCTGAAGATGCTGCTCGGCCGATTCGAGTTGTCGCTGGCCCTGGCCGCCTACAATGCGGGCGAGGCGGCGGTCGAGCGGTTCCGTGGGATCCCGCCGTATCCCGAGACGCAGAACTACGTCCGACAAGTGATGCGGCGACTCGGGCCTGTCGTATCCCGATAGCCGGTTCCATCAAGCCATGACCTGCGCCGGGAACGCTTCTGCCGACATCCGAAGAGCGCGGGACACGCAAGGAAAGTTGATCTATTCACACGCACCTGAGGGCATGACAATTACGGATCTCTCCACGGCTTGCGATGGAATTCCGCTGTAGGCTGTCGACGCCGGGCGGCGAAGTCACCGAGGGAATGTACGTCGCCGACAGCGAGGCGCGGTTGCGCCACGAACTCGAGCAGAAGGGGTTGTGCGTGCTCGCGTTGCAGCCCCGCCACGCCATTGCGGGATGGGCGCCCCGCCTGCGTTCGCGGCGGAGTATCCCTGCTCGCGAATTCGTCGTCTTCAACCAGGAACTGGCGACGCTACTGAAAGCCGGCCTGCCCCTGGTTCAGTCCATCGACATCCTTCGCATGCGCATGAGCAACCCGCTGTTCAAGTCGGTGCTCGACGACATCCACGAGAAGGTGCGGGCGGGCACGGCGCTGTCGGATGCGTTTGCGTCCCAGGGGGCGCTGTTCCCGGGAATCTACACGGCGTCGCTGATGGCGGGAGAGAAGAGCGGGAGCCTGGAGAACGTCCTCAGGCGCTACGTGGTCTACGCGAAGGTGATCGCCGGGGTCCGTCGGCGTACGCTCTCCGCGCTCATCTACCCCGCGGTCCTGCTCGTCCTGTCGCTCGCCGTCGTCAGCATCATTGTCGTGCGGGTGGTGCCGGCATTCTCCGACTTCTACGGGCAGTTCAACCACGAACTGCCGCTTGTGACACGGGGGATCGTGGCGCTGTCGGCGTTCGTCAGGTCGCAGCTGTTGCTGTTGGTGCTGGGGATCGCGGCCGCTGGAGTCAGCGTCAACGCCTGGCTGCGGCGGCCGGGGCAGCGCGAGCGGTTCGACCGGTTGATCCTGCGGCTTCCGGGGATCGGGCCGACCGCCCGGAAGTTTGCCACGTCTCAACTGTCGCGGACCCTTGCGACTCTTCTCGGGGGAGGGATCCCCCTGGTCAACGCCATCGATATCGCGAGCCAGTCGATCGGGAATCGGGCCATGGCGGCGGCGATGGTAACGGTTGGCGATCGCGTACGGGAAGGGGAGTCGTTCTCGGCGGCGATGGCGGACCGTGGGATTTTCCCCGACGTCGCCATCAAGATGGCGGAGGTCGGGGAGGCGACGGGCGCGCTCCAGGAGATGCTGAACAGCCTCGCGGATTTCTACGACGAGGAGATCGAGACGGATCTCGGGCGTTTCGTCACCCTCGTGGAACCCGCGCTGCTGGTCATCATGGGCCTCGTCGTCGCGGGCATGCTGCTCGCGCTGTACATGCCGCTGTTCCAATTGTCGTCGGTCGTCGGGCCATCGTAGGCCGCGCCGTCGTCGCTCGATGGACACGGGTTGGAAGGGGAACCGAGTGGAACCAAGGGTCGCTGGGATCGGGCAGGTGACGACGACCGCGGCGCCGGCGGCTGCCGGCGCGCCGATGCTGTACGCGGAAGGTGTCGAGCAGGCCAGCGAGGAGCGCGCCGAGGAGACGGCGCAGGCCCGGCGGCTGGCCGAGCGCTATGGGCTGGAGTTCGTGGACCTCGAGTCGTTCCAGATCGACCACGACCTGTTTCGCTCGATCCCCGCGGACCTGATGCTGCGGTACGGGTTCGTCCCCTACCACCGGGAAGGCCGTTCGCTCGTGATCGTCGTGTCCGACCCGACGGACCTGCCGATGATCGACGAACTGGCGCTGCTGCTGGCCGCGCCCCTGAAAGTGACCGTCGGCGCGCGCTCGGCGATTGAATCAATCCTGAAGAAGAGCGAGAGTTCGCAGCGCGTGCTCGAGGAGGCGACCGAGGGGTTCCAGCTGCAACTGCTCAAGGAAGAGGAGAACGGCGACGAGACCCTGACGGTCGAGAAGCTGACGAGCGACATCAGCCCGATCATCCGGCTGGTGGACTCTACGGTGTTCACCGCGATCCAGCGGCGGGCGAGCGACATCCATATCGAGACGCAGGACGACGCGGTGTACGTGAAGTACCGGATCGATGGGGTGCTGCAGCAGGCGATGCGGCCGATCGCCAAGCAGTTCCACGGCGCGATTATCTCGCGCATCAAGGTCATGGCGGAGCTCGATATCGCCGAGAAGCGCGTGCCGCAGGACGGCCGCTTCAAGTTGCGCGTGCCCGGCAAGACCATCGACTTCCGCGTGTCGATCATGCCGAGCGTGCACGGCGAGGACGCCGTCATCCGCATCCTCGACAAGGAGTCGATCAGCGAGCAGTTCTCGGAGCTGCGTCTCGACATCCTCGGCTTCCCGGAGACCGAGTTGAAGCGGTTCCGGAAGTACATCGCCGAGCCGTACGGGATGGTGCTGGTGACCGGGCCCACGGGTAGCGGCAAGACCACGACGCTGTATGCGGCGCTCTCGGAGATCAAGTCGCCCGAGGACAAGATCGTCACGATCGAAGACCCGGTCGAGTACCAGCTGCGCGGCATCACGCAGATCCCGATCAACGAGAAGAAGGGCCTGACGTTCGCGCGCGGCCTGCGATCGATCCTGCGCCACGACCCCGACAAGATCATGGTCGGCGAGATCCGCGACCCCGAGACGGCGCAGATCGCGATTCAGTCGGCGCTGACCGGCCACCTCGTGTTCACGACCGTGCACGCCAACAATGTGCTCGACGTGCTCGGGCGCTTCCTGAACATGGGCGTCGAGGCCTACCAGTTCGTCTCGGCACTCAACTGCGTGCTCGCGCAGCGGTTGGTGCGGACCATCTGCCAGCACTGCAAACGCCCGTCGAAGGTGACCCGGACCCTGCTGGAGGAATCGGGGATGGACCCGGCCCTCGAGCAGACGCACACCTTCTACGAAGGGAAGGGCTGCATCGAGTGTGGCGGCACGGGCTACAAGGGGCGGCAGGCGATCTGCGAGTTGCTCGACCTGTCGGACCGGATCCGCGAGATGATCCTCGCCCGGCGCCCGACTTCCGAAATCAAGAGGGCAGCGCGCGACGAGGGGATGCGCTTCCTGAGGGAATGCGCGGTTGACCGCGTGCTGCAAGGCGTCACGACATTGCGGGAAATCAACAAGGTGACGTTCGTCGAATGACACTCTCTTCACTCTTCGCCAGCCCGGCGCCGTCCGTGGCGGTGCAGATTGCCCCACGCCTGGTGTCGGCCATCGCGATCGCGCGCCACGGCGGGACGTCCGTCGTCTCGGCGCACGCGATGGAGGCCCTGCCCGCCGGCGCCGTGGCGCCCGCGCTCAATGGCCAGAACATCGCCGACCGGCGGGTCGTCAGCCAAGCGCTGACCCGCATCCTCGGCCTGTTGGGCGGCCGGCCGCGGCGGGTCGCCCTGGTCGTGCCCGACAACATCGCCAAGGTGTCGCTGGTGCGACTCGATTCGGTGCCTCCGCGCGCACAGGACCTCGACCAGTTGATCCGCTGGCACGTGAGGAAGTCGGCTCCGTTCCCGGTCGAGGAGGCGCAGGTCACCTACTCGCGCGGCGCCGTCAGCCCCGAGGGCGGGCAGGAGTTCGTGGTCGCACTCGCGCGCCGCCAGGTCGTGGAGGAATACGAGGCGGTGTGCACGGAGGCCGGGGCGCACGCCGGGATCGTGGGCCTGGCGACGTTCAGCCTCGTCAACGCGGTCCTTGGCGCCGAGGGCTCCCCTGCGGGGGATTGGCTCCTGGTGCACATCACGCCGGACTATGGCAGCATCGTGATCCTCCGGGGACAGGATCTGATCTTCTTCCGCAACCGGGCCGAGGGGAGCGAGGAGAGCTTGCCGGACCTCGTTCACCAGACCGCGATGTACTACGAGGACCGGCTTGGCGGTACGGGGTTCGCGCGCGTGGTCGTCACGGGAAGCGGCGGCGAAGGCTGGAACCTCGCGCCGACGCCGACCACGTTCGACGCGATCCGGGGGCAGATCGACACCCGGCTGGGCGTTCGGACGGAGACCGTGGATCCGCAGCGGATCGCGCGGTTCTCGGATCGGATCGCGGCTGACCCGTCGCTGCTGAATATGGTGGCGCCGCTCGTGGGCGCGCTGGCCGGTGCCGGCGCCGGAGTCTAGGGAATCGCCGATGCTGCGCATGAACCTCTCAACCCGGCCGTTCTACAACGAGCGCGCCGCTCAGTTCGTGCTGGGGGCCGTGGCGCTGCTGATCGCCGCGCTGACCGTGTTCAACGTGGTGCAATACCGCTCGCTGTCCGTCCGGTACACGCAGCTCCTCGGGCATGTCGAGGACGCCGAGCGACGGGCGACCACGCTGCGGGGCGACGCCGAGCGCGCACGCCAGAACGTGGACCGCGCACAACTCTTGACGGTCGCGGCCGCCGCTCGCGAGGCCAACGGCCTGATCGACCAGCGCGCGTTTTCCTGGACGGAGCTCTTGAACCGGCTCGAAGCCACGCTGCCGGCCGACGTGCGGATCCAGTCGATCCGGCCGAGCACCGATCGGGACGGCAACATGACGGTGACGATGCTCGTCCTGGGGCGGCGCGCGGAGGACATCGAGCAGTTCGTGGAGCAGCTCGAGACCACTGGCGCATTCCGGCACCTGTACTCCCGCACCGAGACGACGAACCCGGAGGGGCTGCTCGAAGCGACACTCGAAGGGTGGTACCTGGTCGAAACCGCGGTTCCGGCCCCAAAGCCGAAGCCGGCGCGAGAGGACTGATCAACGTGCTGCGACGCGTGTTGAACGAGCAACGGAAGTTCGTCGTGCTGCTGGCTGTCGCCCTCGTCATTAACGTAGGCGTCTACGCGGCGTTCGTCTACCCGCTCGCGGCGCGAGTGGCGGACGCCGACAATCGTGCGGCCAGGGCCGACCGCTCGCTGAAAGAGGCCGTGCGCGAGTTCGAGGCGGCGAAAGGCGTGGCGACCAGCAAGGAACGGGCGGAGGCGGAGCTCGAGACGTTCTACAGCGAGGTCCTGCCGGCGAACATCAGTACCGCTCGCCGCCTGACGTACTTGGGCCTCGCGCAGATGGCCCGCCAGAGCAATCTGCGGATCGTGCGTCGGACGGCCGGCGAAGGGCGTGAGCGCGACAGCGCCCTGGATCACCTGCGGATCGCCCTCGTGCTGGAGGGCCAGTACGAAGCCATCCGCGACTTCGTCTACAGGTTGGAAACCGCGCCCGAGTTCGTCATCATCGACGACGTCACGATCGACCAGACGCGTGACGCGGCGAACAACCTCGTGCTGACGCTGCAGCTGTCCACCTACTACCAGGCTTCGGGCAATGCCAGTTAAGGTCCCGCCCCGTCAGACGCTGGTGCTCGCGGCGCTCCTCCTCGCGCTGGTGGTGGTGGTGATCTACCAACTTCGCGGTCCTGGCGTGGCTGCGACCGTCGGTCCTGTCGCGGCGGCGGGACCCGCGGGGTCGCGGTCCGCGGCCGCGCGCGATCGGGCGGAGTCGGCGCCCGAGGTGCGGCTGTCGGCGTTGAAGGCATCCAAGCCGGCGCCGGCGGACAAGGGGCGAAACCTGTTCCGCGATCAGCCGAAGGCGCCACCGCCGAGCGTCGTGACACCAACGCCGCCGCCGCCGGATCCGAACGCGCCGCCGCCGCTACCGCCGCCGCCGCCCCTCATCACGCTCAAACTCGTCGGAATCGTGCAGGGCGCAGGTCGGCCGGTTGCGGCGCTGACCGATGGTCGGGACGTGTTCTACGGGCGCGAAGGCGACGTTGTCGAAGGGCGTTACAAGATCATCAAGATCAATGTCGAGAGTATCGACATTGCCTACCTGGACGGGCGTGGCCAGCGGCGCCTGAGCCTGACCGGGTAGCCGCGGGACGGACCGTTCCTGGCGGGTCGGAAGTGACGCCATTCTCCCGTGTCCGATTGGAGGCCTGGCTTGAAAGCGGATCTCTGGAAAGCAGTAGCGCTGGTGCTGGTGATCGCGGCGGTCGCGGGGTGTGCGGCTGGGCGTGCCCTCAGCAAGGCCGAACGAGCCGTCCGCGCAGGCGACTGGGATGCGGCAGTGAACTACTACAGCCAAGCTGTCCAGGCCGACCCGAACTCGGCCGAGTACAAGATTGCGCTCGAACGGGCGAAGATGGCCGCGTCCCGCGTGCACCTCGACAAAGGCCGCGAGTTCGAGGAGAAGGGCGACCTCGAGGCCGCGATCGGCGAGTTCCGGAAGGCGGCGGAGTACAACCAGGCGAACCGCCGCGCGGTGACGAAGGCCGCCGAACTCGAGCAGGTGCTGCGCGACCGCGCCGAGGCCGCGCGCCCGCGGCCCCAGATAGAGCAGCTCAAGGAGAAGGCCAGGCAGTCCACGCCCGAGCCGATGCTCAACCCCGCCTCCCGGGCGCCGCTCGTCTTCAAGTTCGCGGCCGGCATCGCCGTCAAGCAGATCCTCGATTTCCTCGCGCAGGCCAGCGGCATCAACGTGATGTTCGACAGCGGGTTCGTCGAGACGAACACCAAGTCGGCGATCGATCTCGATGGCGTCACGCTCGATCAGGCACTGAGACTGGTGCTGACCTCGAACAACCTGTTCTACAAGATCCTCAATTCCAAGACGATCCTGATCATCCCGGATAACCAGCCGAACCGGCTGAAGTACGAGGACCAGGTCATCCAGACGTTTTACCTATCGGGCGCCGATGCGACCGAGATGCAGGCGATGTTGAACGGCATCCTGGGCGGGCAGGGGTTGCAGCAGAGCCGTCCGCAGATGCAGGCCAACAAGTCGGCGAACAGCCTCACCATTCGCGGCAGCGCGTCGATGGTGGCCATCGCCGAGCGCGTCATTCAGAACAACGACAAGCCGCGGGCGGAAGTGGTGATTGACGTCGAGATCCTGGAGGTCAACCGCACGCGCGTCAAGTCGTACGGGCTGAACCTGTCGGCCTACCAGATCGGCCTGCAGTTCTCGCCCGAAGTGCCGCCAGGCACGGGTGCGGCATCGGGCGGCACGGGGGCGGCCGCCGCGACCACCAGCAGCGGCGCGTTCAACCTCAACTCGGTGGTGCACGGCATCAATACGTCGGACTTCTATCTAAGCGTTCCGTCCGCGGTCGTCAAGTTCCTCGAGTCCGATTCGCGCACCAAGCTGATCGCGAAGCCCTCGCTGCGCGGCGCCGAGGGCACGAAGATGATGGCGAATCTCGGTGACGACATCCCGGTCCCGTCCACGACGTTCCAGCCGCTGATGTCCGGCGGCACGGCTATCAACCCGATGACGTCGTACAGCTACCGCTCCGTAGGCGTCAACCTGTCGGTCACGCCGCGGGTGACCTACGACGGCGACATCATCGTGGACCTCGAGGTGGAGAGCAGCACGAAGGGCGCCGACGTCAACGTCGCGGGGCAGAACCTGCCGTCGTTCGGCCTGCGCAGGGTCACGACCCGAATGCGCCTGCGCGACGGCGAATCGAACCTCCTCGCCGGGCTTCTCCGCGACGACGAGCGGAAGTCGCTGACCGGCTTCCCGGGCGGCATCCATGTGCCGCTCCTCAAGCAGTTGTTCTCGGCGAACGAGAGCCAGATCTCGCAGACCGACATCGTGATGCTGCTGACGCCGCACGTGATCCGCACGCAGGGACTCACCGAGAGAAACCTCCAGCAGATCTACATCGGGACCGCGCAGAACCCGGTGATCGGTGGCGCCCCCGAGTTGATTGCCTCGACCGGCGAGGCGGCGGCGACACAGACCGAGGCGACTCCGCTGGCAGCGACTCAGCCGGTGGTCGCTCCGCCGGGCCCGCCGATCAGCACTCAGCCGTACGGCACGCCGGGCGCGGCCCTTGTCGGCGGCGCCCCTGTGGGCCGACCGACGCCGCAGGGAACGCCGGTTGTGCCGCCGGGCAGTTCACCGATCCCGGGCACAGTCATGATGCTGCCGGCGCAGCCGCCGGCAGAGCCGCCGGCACAGGCCACGCCGCCTCCGACGCCGCCGGCCGCTCAGGTCGCGCCACCAGCAACGCTTCCGCCGGCAGCAAACCCGCCGGCAGGCACCACGGCGACCGCGCAGGTCACGGTCACGACGCCTGGACCGGATTGGCGAGTGGGCCAGGGCCCCTACACGCTGACGCTGTCGGCGTTGAACATGTCGCGAGTCTCGACGATCAGCCTGACGCTGACGTACAACCCCACGGCCCTGAAGCTCCGGTCGCTGCAGGAAGGGAGCTTCATGCGATCAGGCGTGCCGAACACGGCGTTTGCGCACCAGGAAGATCAGGCGGCCGGACGCGTGGATATCACGATCAGTCGCAGCGGCGACGTCCTCGGGGTTACGGGCGGCGGCACGCTGGCGGCCATCGTCTTCGAGGCTGTCGCGCCGGGAGCAGTGAACTTCCGCATCAGCGGGGTGGCGAACGGACCAGCCGGGAACATCCCGCTGCAGTTCACGCCGGCCACGGTCACGGTAAAGTGAAGTCAGGAGCTGACGAGACCAGGATGAGGAAACGGCCGGGGGCACCAAGCGAGCGGCGAGGGTGGTGGCGCGCGGACACGCGCCAGTCGGGGTATACCTTCGTCGAACTGGTGGTCGTTGGGACGATGCTCCTGATCCTCGCCTCGGCAATCCTGCCACTGGCGAAGGTGACCATCCAGCGGCAACGCGAGGTGGAGCTGCATCGGACGCTGCGCGAGTTGCGGGTGGCCATCGATCGCTACAAGGACGCCGCCGACCAGGGGCTCATCGGATCGACCGACCTCAAGGCCGGGGCGGAGGGGTACCCGCCGGATCTCGAAACGCTCGTCGAAGGCGTCCGGGTGGCCAACGACGCGTCGGGCCGAAAGCTCAAGTTCCTGCGCCGGATCCCGATCGATCCGATGACGAAGAGCAACGAGTGGGGCATGAGGTCGTACCAGGACGACACGGAGGCCACCAGTTGGGGCGGCCAGAACGTTTTCGACGTCTTCACGAAGAGCACGGGCACCGGGCTCGACGGGACGAAGTACAAGGACTGGTGATCTCGATGCTGAGAGTCGCCATGGAGCGGCGTCGGCGCCAGGCCGAGACCGGCTTCACCCTTATCGAACTGATGGTTGTCGTCGCGCTGATCGCGGTGCTGGCCGGCATGGGTGTCGTTCAGTACCGGAACGCCGTGGTCCGCACGAAGGAAGCGGTGCTCCAGGAAGACCTCTTCCGGATGCGCGATGCCATCGACCAGTATTACGCGGACAAAGCGAAGTACCCTCTCGACCTCGCGACCCTGGTGTCCGAGGGCTACCTGCGCCAGGTGCCCAAGGACCCGATCACGAACTCCTCCGAAACGTGGCAAACGATTCCTTCCGAGCCCGATCCCAGCAATCCCTCGGCCGACGTCGGAATCTTCAACGTGAAGAGCGGTTCTGACGGCACCTCGATCGACGGCACCCGCTACGCGGAGTGGTAGCGGCATTCGAGGTGTAGGGGCGACCGGTTGGCCGCCCCTACGTGTGTACGAAGTCGTGAATCAGGGGCAAAGGGGCCGGGCCAGCGCCTCTCCCGTCCTCGAGTGGGAGCGGCGTGCGATCTGCAGGGGCGACCGGTTGTCGCCCCTCGGTGCGTGCCGGCTCGATGCGGGGCACGTCCATCGGTTCGGCTTGGCGTACACAGGTAGGGGCGACCAG